>OCZT010002386.1_pt1 | contig 19395 bp, 15 predicted proteins | sample 1539031 | NCBI WGS metagenome assembly OCZT01 (sample SAMEA3539308, study PRJEB22396) | soil metagenome | biome: tundra; feature: field; material: soil | place: USA | collected 2010-05 | depth 0.15 m | reverse complement strand
CGTCGCGGCGCTGGCGGCCGAGATTCACGGCGGGCCGCACGCGATGTCCGATCCGAGCGGCGCGGCGAGCGAGCTGCCGCTGCGCGTGGAGACGACCTCCGCCGATCTCTTCACTTCGGCGCATCCGCCGCAGGGGCGCTCGCGTCCGGCCGCGGTGTTCGCGCTCGGCGTGCTGGTGGTGGGCAGCGTCACGGCTCTGGTCGTGTTGCTGGGCGGCCGGCACGCCACGGCGGGCGCACCCGGCGTGGGCGGTCCACCAACGACGCAGTCGGCGAAGGCGGCGGACGTGGACGCGGCGCCCCTCGAGCTCGTCGCGCTGACGCACGATCTCGAGGCGGATCGGTTCGTCGTGCGCGGGATCGTCCGCAACCCCGACGCCGGCGCCGACGTGCCGCACCTGACGGCCGTCGTGCTGCTCTTCAATCACGAGGGCGGCTTCGTCGGGAGCGGCCGCGCGGCGGTGGAGGTGTCCACGCTCGCGCCGGGGATGGAGACGCCGTTTGCCGTCGCCATTGCCGGCGTCAGCGATGTCGGCCGCTATCGTGTCAGCTTCAGAACCCCTGTACCAGACGACCGGGTCGTGCCGCACGTCGATCGGCGCGCGCGGGCGATGGCCCAGGCGAAACAGCCATGACACGCATCCGCTCGGCCGGAGCAGGGGCCTGCGTGCTCGCCGCCGTCGCGATGCTCGCGGTGTCGCTGCACGGTCAGCAGCCGCCGGCGGCGCGGCCGCAGCCGGCGCAGAACCCCGACAGCGCGTTTCGCTTCAAGAGCGGCGTCGAGCTGATCAACGTCACGGCGACGGTCGTCGACGCCAACGGGAGGTTCGTGCCCGGCTTGCGCCAGGAAGATTTTCTCGTCTACGAAGACGATCAGCCGCAAACGGTGACGCATTTCAGCGCCGACCGCGTGCCGGTGAGCCTCGGCATCGCGCTCGACACGAGCCAGAGCATGTCGGGCGAAAAAATCCAGGCCGCGAAAAGCGCGCTCGATCGATTTCTGTCCGATCTCTTCGGGCCGCAGGACGAATTCTTCTTGTACCGGTTCAGCGACGAGCCGGTCCTGCTCCAGACCTGGACGAGTGATCGCGGCGCGCTCAGCCGCGCGTTGAACCGCGTCGTCCCGACGGGGCGGACGGCGATGTTCGACACCATCGCCGACGCGGTGCCGCTCGCGCAAGCGGGCAAGAACCGGAAAAAGGCGCTCGTGGTGATCTCGGACGGCAACGACACGACCAGCACCACGACGATCCGGGAAGTGAAGCAGCTGATTCACGAGAGCGAGGCACTCGTCTACGCGGTCGGCATCGATTGCGGGGCCGAAGGCACGGACCGCTTGCCGCAGGCCGATCCCACCAGGCCGCAGCCGCAGCGTCGCGGCCCGCTGCCGATTCCGTTCCCCTTTCCGCCGGGCCGCGGGGGCATATTCCGGCCTCCGGCGCCGGTGCCGCCGCCGAACAGCCGCGCGGTGCTGCGTGGTTGCACCGATCCGGTGGACGTCGCCGCGCTGCGCGACATGACCGACGACAGCGGCGGGCGCACCGAAATCATCCGGCAGGCGCGCGACCTGGATCCGGCGACCAACGGCATCGCCGACGAGTTGAGCAAGCAGTACTACCTGGGCTACCCGGCGAGCGGCAAGAGGGACGGCCGCTGGCATTCGATCCGCGTGGAGGTGAAGAACGGCACCTATCGCGTTCGTGCACGCCGCGGGTACGTGGCAAGCTAGAATGTCGCGTGGCTCTTCTCGGAACGGCTCTCGGCCTGAGCCTCCTCGGTAGCTGCGGCGGCCTGCTCGTCGCCTCGTCGCTGCTGCTCTTCCGCCACGACCTGCGTACCCGCATCGTGCCGTGGCTCGTGAGCTACGCGGTCGGGGCGATGCTGGGGGTCGCGTTGCTCGCGCTTCTGCCCGAGGCGCTGGCCTCGCTCGCGCCGGCGGCCGTCTTCGGCACCCTGCTCGTGGGCATCCTCGCCTTCTTCGTTCTCGAGAAGCTCGTGCTGCTCCGCCACTGCCACACCGACGAGTGTCAGGTGCATGGCGCCACCGCCCCCCTCGTGTTCGTCGGCGACGCGTTTCACAACTTCATGGACGGCGCGATCATCTGCACGGCGGTGCTGACGTCGATCCCGCTCGGCATCAACACGGCGATTGCCGTCGCGGCGCACGAGATCCCGCAGGAGGTCGGCGACGTCGCGGTGCTCCTCGCCGCCGGGTACAGCCGCGGCGGCGCGCTGCTCTTGAATGTCGCGACGGGGGCCTCGGGCATCGCCGGCGCGCTCGTCGCGTACGCCGCCGTGGATCTGATTCCCGGCATCAGGCCGTTCGTGCTCGCCTTCTCGGCGGCGAGCCTGCTCTACATCGCCATGTCGGATCTGATTCCCGATCTGCACCGCGGCCAGATCGGTACCAACGCGATTCGTCAGGTGCTGCTGATCATGGCCGGCATCGCGACCATCGTGCTGTCGGAATGGCTCGTGGGTTTCCGCGTATGAGCCTCGACACGGTCAACCTGGCCACGGTCGAAATGATGTGGCGCCGCGAGGTCGAAGCGGCGACGACGTACCGTCTGCTCGCCGGACGCGAGCACGATTCCACGCGCCGCGACATTCTGCTGCGGCTCGCCGACCAGGAGGACACGCACGCGACGCGGTGGGCCGAACGCATCAAGATGACGACCGGCCGCGAGCCCGACCGATCCGAGGTCGAGCGTGGCTTGTCGTGGTTCCAGCGCATGGGCGACTCCAACGTCGTGCTGCACCGCCTCGAGCAGGAAGAAACGAAGGCTGAGGCGGAATACAACCAGTTGATGGCGCGCCTGAGCGATCCGACCGATCGGCAGATCGCGGAAGAGGCGATGCTCGAAGAGCGCGACCACGCCGTCGTGCTGCGCACGCTGGCGGGTGGCGCGATGCCCTCGCCGCGAACGACGCTCGACTCGATTCTGCACCGCGAGCGCTGGCACGTGCGCGGCGCCGGCTGGATCGGCGACGCGATCTACGGCGTCAACGACGGCCTCGGCGCCGTCTTCGGCATCGTGTCGGGCATGGCCGGCTACACGGGCGGCAGCGAGGTCGTCCTCGCCGCCGGACTCGCGGGCACGCTCGCGAGCGCCCTGTCGATGGGCGCGGGCGCGTACCTCGCGTCGAAATCGGAACGCGAGGTCTACGAATCAGAAGTGTCGCGCGAGCGTCTGGAGATCGAGGAAGATCCGCACGAGGAACTGCTCGAGCTGGAGCTCTTCTACCAGCTCAAAGGCTTCTCCCCGGACGAAGCGCGCGGCATGGCCGAGCGCCTGCAAAAAGAACCGAAACAGTTTCTCCACACGCTCGTCCACGAAGAGCTCGGACTGTCGGAGGCCGCGTTCCCCAATCCGTGGCGGTCGACCGTCTCGGCGGCCGTGTCGACCGCCGTCGGCGGATTCATCCCCATCATTCCCTTTTTCTTCACCGTCGGCATGCCGGCCGTCATCGCCTCGTTCGTCATCAGCACGATGGCGCACTTCGCGGTCGGCGCGTCCAAGGCGCTCGTCACGATGCGCCCGTGGTGGGCGACCGGGCTCGAAATGACGGCAGTCGGCATTCTGGAAGCCGCCGTCACCTACGGCCTCGGCCTCGCGTTCGCTGGATATTCGGCTCACCGCTGAGTCTTGTCGGCGCTCGACGTCATCAATGTCCCCAAGGGGGGACGCGATGGGAGCCGCGCTCGAGAACCTCCGGTTTTCCCGAACCTTTCCAGTCCAGCCTCTTGGCATTCCGCTTGCCCCACACAAGGCAAAAGCCTGCGCTGCAGGAGGGGAAACATGCCGAGAACCATCACACTGCTCGCAGCGGCTCTCGCGCTCACCGCACAGATGGCGGCGGCCGGTCCGGCTGAGCGAAAAGACTTTCAAGTGGCCAAGGACATCGCCGCCAGCGTGAGCCGTTACACGGCGTTCACAATCTTCGACGCCGTCGACGGCACCGTCCACGACGGCGTGGTCACGCTCACGGGCAAGGTCACGATGCCGTTCAAACGGGACGACATCGAGCGGCGCGTGGCGAAAGTCGAGGGCGTGCGCCAGGTGAACAACAAGATCGCCGTGCTGCCGGTGTCGCGGTTCGATGACGAGCTGCGGTACCGTATCGCGCGCTCGATCTACGGCAACTCGAACTTCTGGACCTATGCGACGATGGCGAATCCGCCGATTCACATCATCGTCGACAATGGGCACGTGACGCTGACCGGCGTCGTCAACAGCAACGTGGATCGAATGCTGGCGCGATCGCTGGCGGCGCAGTTCGGGGTGTTTTCGGTGATCAACGATCTCAAGACCGACGCAGAGGTCCGCGACGCGCGTGAAAAATCCGAGTGAGATGCGAGTCGAAGTCGCGGCCAAGACCGCGACCTCGGCGCTCGTGTACACCGCCGACCCGGCGAGCGGCGCCACCGTAATCCTCGCGCACGGCGCCGGCGCCGGCCAGCGCAGCCCGTTCATCGTGAGCTTCGCGCAAGCACTGGCCGCGCTCGGCATCGACGTCGTGACGTTCAATTTCCTCTACACCGAACAGCGCCGGCGCGTGCCCGACCGCGCGCCGCTGCTCGAAGCGTGCTATCGCGCCGTGATCGAGGGCGCCCGCGAGCGGGTCGAGTCGGCGCGCCAGGCGCTCTTCATCGGCGGCAAATCGATGGGCGGCCGCATCGCCACGCAGGTGGCGGCGGCGGACGCCGGGGCGCCGATTGCGGGCCTCGTGCTGTTGGGGTATCCGCTGCATCCGCCCGGGCAACCCGAGCGCCGGCGCGACGCGCACCTGCCCGCGGTGAAGCGGCCGATGCTGTTCGTGCAGGGGAGCCGCGATCCGTTCGGCACGCCGCAGGAGCTCGAGCCGCTCCTCGCCTCGCTCCATCCCCGGCCGACGCTCCACGTCGTCGAGGGCGGCGATCATTCCTTCAAGCGGTCCCGATGCGACGCGCAGGCGCAGGCGGCGATCTATGAGGACGTCCAGCGGACGCTGGCGAAGTGGATGGCGGCTACCCGCGCCGGCTCACGAACGCGCCCGCCGCGCGGCTGATAAGGCATGCTGCGTGATGAGGTGCTCCCGGACGGGGTGGCCGCCGATGAGATGCTCCTGAATGATCCGCTCGAGCACCGGCGGATCGCAGCCGGCGTACCACGCACCCTCGGGATAGACGACCGCGATCGGGCCGCCTTCGCAGATACGGAGGCAGTTCGCTTTGGTTCGCAGAATGCCGCCACGCTCCGACAGGCCGAGCTCTTTCAGCCGGCGTTTCAGAAACTCCCACGCCTCGAGCCCGCGCGCTTTCTCGCAACATTTGGGATTGGTCTGATCGCAGCAGAGCAGAATGTGGCGGCGCGCGACGTCGACGCCAATCGTCTCCGCGATCTCGCGCTGGCGCTCGAGCGAGGCGTCAGACATCGAAATCCCCGGGATTCCACTCGAGCCCCAGTTCGCTCGGCGGCGCCATGTAGCCGACCAGCGCCGACGCGGCGACGACGGCGGGGCTGGCGAGATAGCCTTCGCCGCCGAGGCCCATGCGGTTCTGCCAGTTGCGGTTGAACGAGGTGATGGCGCGCTCTCCCTTGCTGAGCGCGTCAGGCCCCTGCCCGAAGCAAGGCCCGCACCACGACTGGCGAATCACGCCGCCGATCGATCGGAAGACGTCGGCGATCGACTCGCCCGCCAGCCGCGGATCCGCCACCGTGATCTCGCGGCCGACGCCGCCCGATCCGGGGAACACGACGAGCGGTTTGGCGGCGCGCGTGGCGCCATGCCGGCGCGCCGCGCGGATGACGAGCGCCGCGGTCAAGAGATCGTCGTAGCTCCCGTTGGTGCACGACCCGATCATCGCCTTGTCGAACGTGATGCGCTCGCGCGCGACTTCCTCGGCGGGAAACGCGTTGCCCGGGCTGAACGGCTTCGCGATCATCGCCGTCACGCCCGTCAGGTCGATCGTCTCGTCGATCTCGTAGCGCGCGTCCGCGCCCGGCGCGAACGGCGGGTACGGCAGGTCGACGATCCCCTTCGCGCGGTACCACGCCTCCGTGATCGCGTCTGGCGCGAAGATGCCGTTCAGCGCTTCGGCCTCCGCCATCATATTGGCAATCGTGTTGCGGTACGCGATCCGCAATTGCTGATTCGCGTCGACGAGCTCCACCGACATCCCCTGCGACTGCTTCGCGCCCCACCGCCGCAGCAGCTCGAGGACGATGTCCTTGCCGCTCACCCACGGCTGCAGCCGGCCGCCGAACACCACGCGGCGCGCCTTCGCGAGCGTGAAGAAGATGTAGCCGGTCGACCAGCCGAAGCCGAGCGTGGTCGATCCGACGCCCATGCCGACGGCCCCGTACGCGCCGTACGCCCGGCTGTGCGAATCAGCGCCGGGAATGAACTGTCCCGGCACGATCAGCCCCTGCTCGGGAAAGTAGAAATGGAAGATGCCGTCGCCCGGCGTGGCGTAGTACGGCTTCTCGATGCCGTGCGCGCGCGCGAACTCCCGGCCGATGGCGGTCTGCTTGTCATCGTCCTTCTTGCCGGTGAAGACGAAGTGATCGTTGGCGATCGCCGCCTGGCGCGGGAAGATCGTGCGGCCGCCGGTAATCTGGTTGAACGTGTGAATCGCAAACGGCGCGGTCCCGTCCGAGGCCGGCAGCAGATCGGCGTACACGCGTAGCGTCGCGCCCGGCGTCGCGGCCGCCGTCTTGTCGACGCGATGGGCCCACACGATCTGTTCGGTCGAGGTCATGCCGCGCGCCTGCTCGGGATCGGGCCATTCGACGGCAGGCGTGGTCTGCACGGAGGCCTTGAACTCGCGGCGGCCGACCGTGAAGATGCCGCCGCTCCTGCGAATCTCGTCTTCCTTCGGCGTCAGCGGCACCGGGTCGTACGTCTTGCGCTGCGTCTCGTTGGTGAGTCGCCGCGACCGCGGGTCAAAACTGAATGCGTCGCCGTCGCGCGCGTCGGCCACCGCCTCCGGGCTCTGCACGACGTGCAGCCCGAGATTCAGCGCATTTCGGCGGAAGATGTCGCCCATGTTCTGGCCGCAGACGACGACCATCTCCAGACCGACTTCTTCGGCGACGCCTTTGAGTCCCGCCGGGCTCATTTCACGCGACGAGCCGATCGCGAACCGGTCGCCGGCGACGAGGAACGTCTCGCCGCGATGGACGCGGGCGCGAAAATCGGGCATCAGGTAGCGGAACGATCCGGCCTTCCAGCGTTCGTCGAGCGTCTCGAGGCTCTCCGACACGCAGTCGGCGGCGGGCGTAATCTGATCCGTATCGATGGCGTCGAGCTTCTGTTTCTTGCCAGGGACTTTCAGGTCCCAGATGATGAGCGCGGTGCCGCGGATGATCGCGGTCGACTGCGCCGCGTCAGCCGCCGCCGGCGGGGCGACCGACTCGCGTGTGACGCCGGGCTTCAAACGGGCGGATTCAATCGTGTGCATGACCTTCTAATACTAACGCTGGTATCATGAGACATTGATGTCCGAGTCCAAAGAGTCGAAAGAGCCGTCGCTGCACGCGTGCACGTCCGAAGCGCTCACCAACAACGTTCGCGTCGAGGTCGAGTCGCAATATGCGGCCGAGCACTCTCAGCCGTTCCAAAATCACTGGTTCTTCTACTACACCGTTCGCATCTCGAACGAGGGCGACGACACCGTGCAGCTCTTGAGCCGCCACTGGATTATCACGGACGCCGCCGGCCACACCGAAGAAGTCAAAGGCCCCGGCGTCATCGGCGAGCAGCCGAGGCTCGGGCCGGGCGAGTCGTTTCAGTACACATCGGGATGTCCGCTCGGGACGTCGACCGGGGTCATGCACGGCACCTATCAGATGGTCGCGCAGGACGGCGAGCCCTTCGACGTCGAGATTGCGCCGTTCGCGCTGCACGAGCCCTACACCGTTCATTAGTCACGACGATCGACGTCGTCAATCCGGACGGCGGAACGTGCGGATGGCGTCGAGGAAGGCGTCGCCGAAGTCGGCGGCTTTTTTCGCGCCCACGCCGTAGATGTCGTGCAGATCCTCGAGCGTGCGCGGACGGCGCTGGATCATGTCACGCAGCGTCGTGTCGTGGAAGATGACGTACGGCGGCACGCCGCGCTCCCGCGCCAGACGCAGCCGCACCTCCCGCAAGGCATCGAAAAACTCCTGATCGACGTCGGCGACGACGCTCTCGCGGCGGCCGCGGACGCTTTTCTTCGATTTCGGCGGCTGCACTTCCCGATAGAGCGAGCAGGCCCCCTCGCCTTTCAGCAGCGCCGCGCCCGCCGGCGTCAACCGCAACACAGGATAGGGGTCGCCGTCGCGCGTCAGCAGGCCGTCGCCGACCAGCTGCTCGATGTAGCCACGCACGGCCGTCACGGACTCATCCTTCAGCAAACCGAAGGTCGACAGATCGTCGTGGCCGCTCGCGACGACCTTCTCGGTCGCGCGTCCGATGAGGATATCGGACACGTGGCCGATGCCCCACCCCTGTTTCACGCGCGCGACGCACGACAGGATCTTCTGCGCGACGACCGTGGAATCCGCGACCGCATCCAGCTCCTTCAGGCACCAGTCGCAGGCGCCGCAGTCCGCGCGTCCATACGCCTCGCCGAAGTACTCCACGAGCGAGCGGTGGCGGCACCGTGTGCCGGCCGCGTAGCGCTCCATGTCGCGCAGGAGCGCGCGGCCGCTGTCGGTCAGCTCGCCGTTCATCTCGAGCATCTGCCGCCAGCGGACGAAGTCGGCGCCCGAATAAATGAGCACGCACTCAGCCGGCAGCCCGTCGCGGCCCGCGCGTCCCGATTCCTGCTGGTAGTGCTCGGGCGATCGCGGCGCGCCCGCGTGCACCACGAAGCGCACGTTCGAGCGATCGATCCCCATCCCGAACGCGACGGTGGCGACCATGATGTCGATGCGCTCGTCGAGGAACGCTTCCTGATTCCGGCTGCGCACATCGTCGGCCAACCCGGCGTGGTACGGCGCCGCCCGCAGGCCTTCTCCCTGCAGCCAGACGGCCAGCGCCTCGACTTCACGGCGCGATCCGCAATAGACAATGCCGGCCTCGCCCGCGTGGCGTTCGAGAATCTGCAGAAGCTGGCGATGGAGATTGCCGCGGCGCAGGACGCGGTAGGTCAGGTTCGGCCGGTCGAACGAGCCGACGAGGACCGCCGCATCCTGCAGGCGCAGCTCGGTGATGATGTCGCGGCGGACGCGCTCGGTCGCGGTCGCCGTGAACGCGTGCAGCGACACGTCTGGAAAATCGTCGCGCAGGCGGCCGAGCTGCCGGTACTCGGGACGAAAATCGTGGCCCCACTGGCTGATGCAGTGCGCTTCGTCGATGGCGATGAACCGCACGCCGGCCTGCTGCAGCATGCGGCGAAACCCCTGGCTCCCTTCGCCCACCAGCCGCTCCGGCGACACGTACAGCAGGCGGCACTCGTCGTTGCGCAGGCTCGCCAGCACCGCGTCGCGTTCGTCGGGTGTCAGCGAGCTGTTCAGATACGCGGCCGCCACGCCGTCGACGCGCAGGCCGTCGACCTGATCCTTCATCAGCGAAATCAGCGGCGAGACGACCAGGGCGAAGCCGAGTCGCTCCGGCCGGTCCGACGGGACGCGCCCTGCGCTCGACGCGTCCGTCGCGAGACGCACGAGCGCCGGCGCCTGGAAACACAGCGACTTCCCGCCGCCGGTCGGCAGCACGACGACGCTGTCGCGTCCGGCGAGGATGGCCTGCATCGCTTCGCGCTGCAGCGGACGGAAGCTCGAGAATCCCCACACGCGCTGCAGGGCCGACTCGAGCCGCTGATCAGCGTCTGACGTAGGTGTGCTCGATGTAGTCATCAACGAGACGCTGGAACTGGGCGGCGAGCTCTTCGTACGTGCCGCGCAGCGTGTCGACGTGCCGGCCGTCGATGAAGATGGGACAGTTGGGGGCCTCGCCGGTTCCCGGCAGGCTGATGCCGATGTTGGCGGCCTTCGACTCGCCCGGGCCGTTGACCACGCAGCCCATGACGGCGAGCGTCATCGTCTCGACGCCGTCGTAGCGGGTCTTCCACTGCGGCATCATCTCGCGGACGTACGCCTGAATCCGTTCGGCGAGCTCCTGAAACGTGCTGCTCGTCGTGCGCCCGCAGCCGGGGCAGGCGGTGACGCTCGGCGAGAACGATCGGAGCCCGAGCGCCTGCAGGAGCTCGCACGCCGCGTACACTTCCTCGCGGCGATCGCCGCCGGGGCGCGGCGTGAGCGACATGCGGATGGTGTCGCCGATGCCTTCGCTGAGCAGCACGCCCATCGCCGACGCGGACCAGACGAGGCCCTTGACGCCCATGCCCGCTTCGGTCAACCCGAGGTGCAGCGGCTGATCGGTGCGCCGCGACAGCTCGCGGTAGACGGCAATCAGGTCGCGGGGCCGCGACGTCTTGCACGAGATGATGATCTGATCCTTCCGCAAGCCGCTCTCGATCGCGAGCGCGGTCGACTCCACCGCCGACAGCACCATGCACTCGTTGACGATCTCTTCAGAGCTCCGGCCGAGGTCGCGATCGGTGTTCTCCTGCATCTTCGCGAGGACGAGCTCCTGATTGAGCGAACCGCCGTTGACGCCGATCCGCACCGGCCGGTTGTGATCGACGGCCACTCTGCAGATCGTGCTGAACTGCTCGTCGCGCCGCGCGCCGGTGCCGACGTTGCCCGGGTTGATGCGGTATTTGTCGAGCGCGCGCGCGCAGGCGGGAAACTTCGTCAACAGGAGGTGGCCGTTGTAGTGGAAGTCGCCGATGAGCGGCGCCGTGCAGCCCGCGTCGAGCATTCGCTGCTTGATCTCGGGAACGGCGGCGGCCGCCTCGGGCAGATTCACCGTGACGCGCACCAGCTCCGATCCGGCTTCGGCCAGCTCGATGCACTGCACGGCGGTCGCGCGCGCGTCCGCCGTGTCGGTCATCGTCATCGACTGGACGACGATGGGCGCGCCGCCCCCGACCTGGACTGAGCCGACCTTGACGCCGACCGTCTTGTGGAGTTTGACCAGGCTCATGAATGGGTCGATCGCTCATGATAGCATTCGCTCGTGCACGCGATTCTCGTTCGTGAGTTCGGCGGTCCGGACGTGTTGCGCCTCGAGAACGTGCCCGATCCCAGGCCGGGCCCCGCCGACGTGCTCGTCCGCATCCGCGCGGCGGGCGTCAATCCGGTGGACGTGTACGTCGTGACCGGCACGTACGCGCGCAAGCCGCCGCTGCCTTTCATTCCCGGCTCGGACGGCGCGGGCGAGGTCGAAGAGGTCGGCGCCGAGGTGAAGGGCGTCGCGCCGGGCGACCGCGTGTACATCGCCGGCCACGGCAGCACACTGTCCGGCGCCGGCACGTACGCGGAACGCGTCGTGTGCACGCCGGCGCAGCTCCATCGGCTGCCCGCGCGCGCAACGTTTGCGCAGGGAGCGGCGCTCGGCGTCCCGTATACCACCGCGTATCGCGCGCTCTTCCATCGCGCCGCCGCGCGGCCCGGTGAAACCGTGCTCGTGCACGGCGCGACGGGCGGCGTCGGCATCGCGGCCGTGCAGCTCGCGCACGCGCACGGCCTGCGCGTCATCGGCACCGGCGGCACCGATCGCGGCCTCGACCTCGTCCGCGCGCAGGGCGCCGACGTGGTGGCGAACCATCACACACCGAATTATCTCGACGAGATCAAGCAGGCGACCCACGGACGCGGTGTCGACGTCGTGATCGAAATGGCCGCCCACATCAATCTCGACAAGGATCTGTCGCTCCTCGCGCCGCGCGGCCGCGTCGTCGTCGTCGGCAACCGGGGGCGCGTGGAGATCGACCCGCGCCAGGTGATGGGACGCGACGGCGCCATCCTCGGTGTGACCTACTTCAATGTGTCCGAAGCGGATTTCGCGTCGATTCACGCGGCGCTCGTGGCGGGGCTCGACAACGGGACGCTGGCGCCCGTGATCGCGCAGGAGATTCCGCTCGCCGACGCCGGGCGCGCGCACACGGCCGTCATGGAATCGGGAGCGCTCGGCAAGCTGGTCTTGATTCCATAGGAAGATGATGCGTTCATGACATCGGCCTCTCAGCGGTTTGTCCGCCCGATCGCCATCGGCGCGCTCGTTTTTTCCGGTGCGATCGGATTCGGCGCCGCCCGCGGCGGTCTTGACGCTCAGCCGCCGGCAACGCCGACAGGGCCCGCGGTCGCCGCGGCGCCGAGCGATAGCGCGGCGCGCGGAAGACGCGTCTACGACTCGCGCTGCGTGGAATGCCACGGCAAGACGGGCATCGGCGACGGCCCCGCGGCGCCGATGCTGATGCCGCGGCCGCGCGATTTCACCGCGGGCCGATACAAGCTCCGCTCCACCGAGACCGGCAGCATCCCGACCGACGAGGATCTGTTGCGCACGGTGCGGCAGGGCGTCTACGGCTCGGCGATGCCCGCGTGGGAGAAGCTGCTCCCGGACGCTGAGATTCAGGACGTCGTCGTCTACATCAAGACGCTCTCGCCGCGCTTCACGACCGAGTTGGCGGCGGCGGTCACCCTCGGCCCGCAGGTGCCGAGCTCGCCCGAGAGCATCGCGCGCGGCCACCAGATCTTCGAGCGGCTGAGCTGCGGCAGCTGCCACGGCGCCGACGGACACGGCACGTTCGCGATCGCCACCGAATTCGAGGACGACTGGAATCACCCGCTGACCGCCGCCGATCTCACGCAGCCGTGGACGTTCCACGGCGGCGCGACGTCGCGCGACATCTACCTGCGCTTCCGCACCGGCATGTCGGGCACGCCGATGCCGTCGTTCAAGGACGCCGCGACCGACGCCGAGATGTGGGATCTCGCGAACTTTGTCGTCTCGCTGGGGCGAAAGCCGGTGTGGTCGATGAACGCGGAGGAAGTCGCCGCGCTCTACGCGCGGGACGCGGCCGAGGCGAAGGCCGACCCGATCAAGCGCGGCAAGTATCTCGTCGACACGCACCTCTGCGCGGTCTGCCATTCGCCGCTCGATCAGGACGGCAAAATCATGCCCGGGATGACGCTTGCGGGCGGTCAGCTGATGCGCGTGCTGCCGTTCGGCGACTATCCCACGGGCAACCTGACGTCGGACAAAGAGACCGGCCTCGGCGGATGGACCGACGACCAGATCAAGCGCGTGATCACCACCGGCACCCGTCCGAACGGCGTCCGCCTGCCGCCGTTGCCCATGGACTGGTCGGCCTTCTCGGCCATGACGCCCGCGGATCTGAACGCCATGGTCGCGTACTTGCGGACGGTGCCGCCGGTGTCCAACAAAGTTCCGGAAATCACCCGGCCGCTTCTGCCGATGTATCTGTGGGGCAAGTTCAAGATGCTGATTCTGCAGGACGACCCGCCGATCATCATCTATCCGGGCAACGTCGGCACGAAAGGAGGCCAGCGATGAAGCGATTCCTGAAGTGGGCCTTCTTCATCGTCCTGATCCTGGCGGTGGCGGGATTCTGCGCGTTTCTCTACTTCATTCCGCCGTTCTTCATCGCGCCGCCGGAAACGTTCTCGAAGGCGCAGAACGACGCGGCGCCAACGGTTGCCGGCATCAACGACCCGGCGGAACGCGCGATCGCGGAGCACGGGCGCTATCTCGTCGTGACGGCCGGGTGCATCGGGTGCCACCAGGTGCCGGGACCCAAGGGGCCGCAGTTTGACAAGTACCTGGCGGGCGGTCTCAAGTTCCTGACGCACGGCGGCACGTACGTCGCGCGCAATCTCACGCCGGACAAAGAGACGGGGCTGGCGCGCCGGACCGACGGTGAGGTGAAACGCGTGATGAGGAGCGGCGTGTTTCCCGATGGCCACGTGACGTCGTACCGCGTGATGCCGTGGGGCTCGTACACGAATTGGACCGAAGAAGACCGTCACGCCGTCGTCGTCTACCTGCGCCATCTGCCGGCGGTGCGCCGCCGGATTCCCGACCAGGGGGCGCCGTCGCCGTTTCGCGATCCGACCGCGTACGAGGAAGTGTACGGGGGCAAAGATTACACCACCGGCAAGTGAGCGTGGGAGTAACATAGGCTGCGATCATGAAAGTTTCGCTCCGCGTGAACGGCGCCACCCATGAAGTGGACGTCACGCCGACTCAAACGCTTCTGTCGGTGCTGCGCGATCAGCTCGGCCTGACGGGCACCAAATACGGCTGCGGTGAAGGCCAGTGCGGCGCGTGCACGGTCCTCATCGACGGCCTGCCGGTGAGGTCGTGCCAGGCCCGCGCGTCGCTCGTGCAGGACAAGTCCGTCAGTACAATCGAATCGCTCGAGAGCAACGGCCGTCTGCACCCGCTGCAGGAGGCGTTCCTCAAGCACGAGGCGATGCAGTGCGGCTACTGCACGCCCGGGATGATCATGGCGGGGGTTGGCCTGCTCGCGTCTACTGCTGATTTAACCGACGAGGCGATCGTCAAAGCGATGGACCGGAATGTCTGCCGCTGCGGGACGTATCCGCGTATTGTCGCCGCGATCAAGGAAGCTGCGCATGCCAGAGCCTGATATCGAGCTCGAGCGCTACGAGCTCTTCGAAGGGCCGCGCTACCGCTTCGAAGTCGATCGCCGCGATTTCCTGAAATCGTTCAGCACGGGGCTGCTCGTCCTCCTGGTCGTTCCGCGCGACGGTGTCCTCAGCGCGCAGCAGGAATCGGGATACGGCGGCGGCGATCGCACGCCGGCCGACGTCAACGCCTGGCTGCACATCGGCGAGGACGGCGCCGTCACCGTCTTCACCGGCAAGGCGGAGCTCGGCCAGAACATCCGCACGTCGCTCACGCAAGCCGTCGCCGAGGAACTGAAGGTGCCGATCGCCGCCGTCACGCTCGTGATGGCCGACACCGGCCGGACGCCCTACGACCAGGGCACGTTCGGCAGCCGGACGACGCCGACGATGAATTTGCAGTTGCGGAAGGTGGCGGCGGCGGCGCGCGAGGTGCTCGCGAGCCGTGCGGCCGCGCAGTGGAACATCGCGCGCGACGCGGTCACCGTGAAGGATGGCCGCGTCCACGGATCGGGTGCCGCGCAGTCGATTGGATTTGGCGAGCTCGTGAAAAACGCGCCGCTCGTCGCCACCGTCAGCGAGAAGACGGTGCTCGAGTCGCCGAAGGACTGGGCGGTCGCCGGCACCGCGGTGCCGAAAATCAATGGCCGCGATATCGTCACGGGGCGCCATCGTTACACGTCGGACATGACGCCTGAAGGTCTGTTGTACGGGCGGATCGTGCGTCCGCCGTCGTACGGCGCCACGCTGGCGCGCGTGGACGCGAGCGCCGCCGAGGCGATGCCCGGCGTGGTCGTCGTGCACGACGGCAATTTTCTCGGCGTCGCCGCGCCGACTGCCACTGCCGCCGGCCAGGCCGCCCTGGCGATCAAAGCCGAGTGGACCGCCGGATCCGGCGCGTCCGCGCGGACGCTGTTCACGGATTTGAAGAGGCCGGCCGACGGCAACGCCGGCTCGCCCATCATCGCCGGGTCGGTGGACGAAGCGCTGACGCGCGGACCGCTGAAGGTCGACGCCGAATACACGGTCGCCTACATCGCGCACGCGCCGCTCGAGCCGCGCGCCGCGGTGGCGGAGTGGCAGGATGGCCGCGTCACGGTGTGGACCGGCACCCAGCGGCCGTTCGGCGTGCAGCAGGAGCTGGTGGACGCGTTCCACGTGGCGCCGGACAAGGCCCGCGTCATCGTGCCCGACACCGGCTCGGCCTACGGCGGCAAGCACACCGGCGACGCCGCGATCGAGGCGGCACGCCTCGCGCGGGCGGCCGGCAAGCCGGTCAAGCTCGTGTGGACGCGCGAAGAAGAGTTCGCGTGGGCGTACTTCCGCCCCGCCGGCGTGATCGAGATCCACGCCGCCGCGCAGAAGGACGGCGTCGTCACGGCCTGGGACTATCACAACTACAATTCCGGTCCGGCGGCGATTGGCACGCCGTACGACGTCGCCAATCAGCGCATCGTGTTCCATCCGGCGCAATCGCCGCTGCGCCAGGGCTCGTATCGCGGGCTGGCGGCGACCGCGAATCACTTCGCGCGCGAGTCGCACATGGACGAGGTCGCGCACGCCGCCGGCATCGATCCGCTCGCCTTCCGGCTGAAGAACCTGCGCGACGACCGACTCGTCGCGGTCCTCAAGGCCGCAACGGACAAGTTCGGCTGGAAGGCCAACGCCACCGGCATCGGCCTGGCGTGTGGCGTCGAGAAGGGCGGCTACACGGCCTGCTGCGTGGAAGTGCGCGTGGCACCTGGCGCGGTGACACTCGTCCGCGTCACCGTCGCGTTCGAATGCGGCGCGATCGTCAATCCCAACGGCCTGAACAATCAGGTGGAAGGCGCCATCATCCAGGGCCTGGGCGGCGCCCTGTTCGAAGCGATCGGCTTCGAGAACGGCAGGCTGACCAACGGCCATTTCGCGCAGTACCGGCTGCCGCGCTTCAGCGACGTCCCTCCGATCGACGTCATCCTGCTCGATCGCCGCGATCTGCCGTCGGCCGGCGCCGGCGAGACGCCGATCGTCGGCCTCGCGCCCGCCATCGGCAACGCCATCTTCAGCGCCACCGGCACGCGCCTGCGTGCCCTGCCGCTCGTCCCGCACGGTCTTCCGGCATCAACCAACCAGTAGTCGGACCGTCCATCCTGTCGAACGACAGGCTCGGGCAGATTCTGGCCCCGCGCGCGCCGCGCGAGATTCGGCTGGGCCTATAATCGATCGCAAATGGCTGACACGATCGACTGGCCGCCCCGTCGGCGCCCGCGCCGCCGCGGCCGCCTGCTCCTCCTCGTCGCGATTTTCGCGGTGCTGTTCGGCGGGAGCACGACCCTGTCCTACTACGTCGACGCGCTCTGGTTCGCGTCGCTCGGGTACTCCGCCGTGTTCTGGAAGACGCTCAATCTGCAGGGCGCCGTCTTCACCGGCTTCGCGGCCGTCACGTTTTTGGTGCTGTACGGGTCGTATCTCGCCCTGAAGCCGGCTGATCTCGCCGAGATCGCCGGCGGCGCCATCATGATCAACGGCCAGCCGGTGAAGGTGCCGGTCGAGCCGGTCCTGCGGCTGATGGCGCTTGGCGTCTCGCTCGCCATCGCGGCCGCCACCGGCGCGGGGATGATGGCCGAGTGGCCGACGCTCGCGCTGTACTGGTACGGCGCGCGGCCCGAGGCGCTGCACGCCGCCGCGGCCCAGGCCGCCACCGTCGATCCGATCTTCGGCCGGCCGCTCGACTTCTATCTGTTCACGCTGCCGGCGTGGCAGCTCATCGCCGGCTGGCTGATGACGCTCACCGTGATCGTCTTTGCCATCGCCGTGGCCTTTGTCTTCGTCATCGGCGGCACGCGCGCGCTGATGGGGCGCCACCGCGGCGGCGATCTCGGCGCCGGCTGGCGCGGCCTCTCGCTCGCGTTCGCCGCGCTCCTGTCGATGCTCGCCGTGCACGTCTATCTCGGACGCTTCGAGCGCCTCTTCGCCGATCACACGATCTTCGCCGGCGTCACCTATACCGACGCGCACGTCACGCTGACGGGGATGCTGCTGGTGTCGATCGCGCTCGCCGCCGGCGCGGTGATGGCGGCGATCAACGCCGTCACGGCGCCGCGCGTGCGCTGGCTCGTCGCCGCCATCGCTCCCGCCGCGGCCTGCTATGTCGTCGTCGGCGTGCTCGGCTGGTACGTCAGCAGCTTCATCGTGAAGCCGAACGAGCTGGTCAAAGAGCAGCCGTACATCTCGAACAACATCGCGATGACGCGTCAGGCCTACGGCCTCGACCGCATCGCGCAGCGCCCGTTCCCGGCCGAGACGACCGTCGAGGCGGCCGACGCCTCCAACAACCAGGCGACCCTGCAGAACATCCGCCTCTGGGACTGGCACGCCTTGCAGGACACGCTGCGACAGATTCAGGAAATCCGCACCTATTACGACTTCCCCGACATCGACATCGATCGCTACGAGATCGACGGCAGCGTGCGCCAGATGATGCTCGCCACGCGCGAGCTGAACGTCGACAAGCTGCCCGAGAGCAGCCGCAACTGGATCAACGAGAAGCTGATCTACACGCACGGCTACGGCGTGACGATGAATCCGGTGAACGGCTTCACGTCCGAAGGACTGCCAACGCTCATCCTGAGCAACATGCCGGTGCAGAGCACCATCCCGTCCATTTCGGTGAAGCGGCCCGAGGTGTACTTCGGCGAGCTCACGACCACCGACGTGTACGTGAAGACGCGGCAGAAAGAGTTCAACTACCCGCAGGGCGAGACCAACAGCCTGACGTCATACGAAGGCACGGGCGGCATCGTGCTCGGCGGATTCTTCCGGCGACTCCTGATCGCGCTCGATCGCGGCGATCTCGCCAAGCTTCCCTTCAGCGACGATGTGACGGCGGAGAGCCGGCTCCTGATGCGGCGCAGCGTGCGCGACCGTGTCCAGGCGCTCGCGCCGTTCCTCACCTTCGATCCCGATCCCTACATCATCGTCAACGATGACGGGCGGCTGCTGTGGATGATGGACGGGTTCACGACCTCGGACACTTATCCGTATTCGCGCCACTACGAGCTCGGACCCGACACGATCAACTACATGCGCAACAGCGTGAAGGCCGTCATCGACGCCTACGACGGGACGACGACCTTTTATGTGTTCGACGAAGACGATCCGATCGTCGCGGCGTATCGCGGGATCTTTCCGAGCCTGTTCAAGGATGCCTCGTCGATGCCGCCCGCGCTGCGCAAGCACGTGCGGTATCCGGAGATGCTGTTGAAGCTGCAGGCCGCGGTCTACTCCGTGTATCACATGACGGATCCGGAAGTGTTCTACAACCGGGAAGACCTCTGGAGCGTGGCGTCCGAAGTCGGCATGACGTCGCAGGGATCGCAGGCGGCGCTGCCGATGGAGCCCAACTTCGTGCTGATGAAGCTCCCGGGAGAAGCGGCGACGGAGTTCGTCGAGATCCTGCCGTTCACGCCGGCGAACCGCAATAACCTGATCGGCTGGATTGCCGGCCGAAGCGACGGCGAGCATTACGGCACGGCGATGGTCTTCGATTTTCCGAAAACCAAGCTCGTCGACGGCCCGCTGCAGATCGAAGCGCGCATCGACCAGAACGCGCAGCTCTCCGGGCAGCTGTCGTTGTGGAACCAGCAGGGATCGCACGTGCGCCGAGGAAATCTGCTCGTGATCCCGATTGGCCGGGCGCTGCTCTACGCGGAACCGATCTACCTGCAGGCCGAGCGCAGCCCGATGCCCGAGCTGCGGCTCGTCGTGCTCGCGCTGCAGGATCGGCTCGCGTACGGGCCGACGTTCGAGGCGGCGATGGCGGGCCTGTTCGGCGGCGCCGCTTCATCTCTCTCGGCGTCAGCGCCCCAGGCGCCCACGAGATCGGAAGAGCACACGTCTGAACTCCAGTCACGCCAATATCTCGT
>OCZT010002384.1_pt1 | contig 19403 bp, 18 predicted proteins | sample 1539031 | NCBI WGS metagenome assembly OCZT01 (sample SAMEA3539308, study PRJEB22396) | soil metagenome | biome: tundra; feature: field; material: soil | place: USA | collected 2010-05 | depth 0.15 m | reverse complement strand
GATTGACCGAAAAAGCTCAAACAGAAAATATAGGAATTTCACGGCTCGACTCAACCAGTGGGGATTCTTATTATAAAGAATTTACCGTCAACCTGCCTTTAAATTATTGGGATGTTAGTCCGCAGGATAATTTTATTCTTCATGATTATGATCGCGTCTTTGTAAAAAGTGATACGGCAAAGAATTTTGATAATAAAGTGGTTGTTCTGAAGGGCGAAGTGCAATTTCCTGGTTCCTATTCATTAATGAAAAGAAGTGAGAGGTTATCCGATTTAATTAATCGGGCAGGCGGATTTAAAAACGGCGCATATAAGGAAGGAATATATGTAAATAGGTATAATAGTCTGTTTGAAAAATCCGAAATATCTCTTCCTCCGGATACTATTAGACAAAATCTGTATAATAGACCACTTTTTAACAAAAAAGTATTATCAGACTTTTCGAATAGGATACCAATAAATTGGGAAGAGGCTGAAAAAGATTACAATTCTATTAGTAATATAATTCTGCAGCCCGGGGATGAAGTTAACGTACCGAAAGACCCCAGTATAGTTTATGTGATTGGTGAAGTTGGTGTACCCTCTAATGTTCCATATAAAAAAGGAGCAGGTTTATCTTATTATATCAAAAATGCGGGTGGATATTCAACACAAGCAGCAGATGGGAAAGAAGTTGTAATTCTTCCCAATGGGAAAACATGGTCAACTTCAGGATGGTTCTTTATACCCGATCCCCCTATCCTTTCAGGTACTACAATATTTGTCCCGACATATATAGAACAGAAAACAGATGCATGGCCTGTAATCCGTGACATAATTACTGTTATAAGTACAACAGTAATTGTGATACTAACAGTATATCAACTTACAAAGAAGTAGTCTATGGAAAAGAAAACAACTGAAGAAAAAATACAGGATTTCATCGAAAAACTTCGCCCTTATTTCCTGAAATTATGGAATAACAGGAAGAAGCTCCTTATCATAAACGGGACTGTATTAATTATAACACTGCTTTACCTCCTTTTAATTGTAAAACCTTATTACGAAAGCTCAGTAGTTATTTTGCCTGAATACGGAAGCAAATCCAATATGCTTAGCCAGCTCAGTGGTCTGGCAGCTTTGGCAGGGGTGAGAGTTGGAGAGCTTGCTGCGACAGAAATTTATCAAAATTTATTGCAAAGCGAATCGGTGATGGCTCCTGTAATTAATAGTATGTATTTAACAAAAGAATATCCTGATTCGGTTAACCTAATCCAATATTTTGAAATCAACACTAAAGATAAAAATCCTGAAATTCAAAAAAGAAAAAGGTATTTAGCGGTATTAGAACTTCTAACAAAAGTAAATATCTCAACTGATATCGACAGAATGACAAAGATACTTACAGTAAAAGCTACAATGCCGGAAGCCCAGCTTTCAGCAGATGTTGTCAACAAATTAGTTGAATCACTTGACCAGTATATTAGGACTAAAAGGAAATCTTATGCCGGTGAACAGAGATATTATTTAGAGAAAAGAGTTGATCAGATAAAAGACTCTCTCAGCATTAGTGAAAATAAATTGAGGGATTTCAGGGAACAGAACAAAATGATTACCCAATCTCCAAATCTTCTTTTGGAACAGGGGCGTTTGATGCGTAATGTTGAAATTCGGCAGAATGTTTACATTGAGCTTACAAAACAGCTTGAACTGGCTAAGATTGATGAGATAAAAGACACTCCTATTTTAAATATCAAAGAGAATGCAAAAAATCCAATAATAAAAGCTGGACCAAAAAGAATGAACATGCTTATTCTAATCCTCTTTTTTTCTCTTCTGGGTTCTGGGGCATATTTTCTGTTTGAAGATATTATTAGTAAGACATATAAATATATTAGGACAAAAAAATAGTATCGGGGAATTATTATTATGTGTAAAAAGTGGTTATAACCCTCCTTGCCTATATTAGTGAGACAAAAAATAGTATTAATTTAGAGGGTTTTGGGAGGATATAATTTATTGATACACCAAGAAAGAGAACCCAGACCAGAAGGTAAATCAGAAACGGAAGAAGCCCGTAGGGCGACAGTATTTCTGATATTAACCCTGATAGAGTAAGCGATATATTATTTAGAAGTGTACCTCAATAATTAATTTACAAGCTAATGAAAAGATTAAAAATTGCATTTATAACTACATATGATGCTCAAGACGTAAATGCTTGGTCAGGGTTGAGTTTTTATATTTCTAAAGTATTAGAAAAATATGTCGGAGAGATTGAATATATATGCAACTTGAATTTACAACCTAATACTGCCACACGTCTCAACAAAATAAGACATAAATTATTTGGCGATAAGCAATATTTCCTTGAAAGGACCGAATCGGTCGGTAAGCATTATGCTAAACAAGTTGAGAAAAGGATAAAACATAAAAATTTTGACTTGATTTTTAGCCTTGGAACCATTCCTATTGCTTTCCTCGAAACAAATATTCCAATAGTTTTTTGGACTGATGCTACATTTTCATCTTTGTTAGGATATTATTTTGATAATGTTTCTGATGAAACCATTGAAGATGGTAATAAAATGGAATATGAAGCCCTTAATAGATGTAGAATAGCAATCTATTCATCTGATTGGGCTGCACATTCTGCAATCAATGATTATCGCATAAATCCAGATAAAGTAAAGGTAATCCCATTTGGTGCAAATATGGAGAAGCTCCAAATGGAAGGGGATAGAGTCAAAAGAATAGGAAAACCAATTAAACTACTATTCGTAGGTAAGGACTGGGAAAGAAAAGGTGGTAAGATAGCAATAGATTCTTTATTAGAATTAAATTATTTAGGAGTTGAAGCTGAATTGACTATTGTTGGTAGCGAACCTCCGGATAATTTTAACCATCCTAAGCTATTTGCACATAAGTATTTAGATAAAAATAAAATTGAAGAAGCAAATATTCTTAATAAATTATATGAAGATGCTGATTTCTTTCTATTACCTACAAGAAGAGAATGCTATGGAGTGGTTTTTTGTGAGGCGAATTCATTTGGACTACCAATTCTAACGACAAATACAGGAGGGATACCCACGGTAGTACAAGACGGAATTAATGGATTCAAATTACCTCTTAGCGCTACAGGTGAAGATTATGCAAGACTCATTAAAGGAATAATTATGAATCAAGATCTTTATAAGCAATTACGTATTAATAGTTGTATTCGGTATAATGAAATATTAAATTGGGAAAGTGCGGGTAAAAAATTAAGCAAATTTATAGAAATGGCATTGTAGAAGTGAAAAATGAAGCTATTCAAGAGTGTTGAAGTAAATTTCAAAATGCATTATTATGAAATAGAATAGGAGAAAACCGAGAGTCATTATCAGTAATAATCCTTGGTTTTGCCAGAGGTTATTTATCTTTAGCTTTCTGAGCAGTAAATTTTATATCATAGGCCGTCATTGTAAACCTTACTTCATGATGAAACACATAACGGGAATAACCGTCCATTACAGAAATCAGGAACAGGAAGGAGCGATTAAAGTTCAGATACTTAATATCCGTGTGCCAGTGTTTATGAGGACCATCTGGCTGCTTAAAACCTGTTCCTTTAAGATTATTCTTGTTTGTGTTCCATATGTTGAGCGGCCAGCACTCTTTAGAATACGATAAACAGGCAGCCTAGTTGCTATTATGTCTGTATCAATCATCTTATGAGCAATCCTTCCATAACCGTCCTTAAAGAAGTAATCGTTAAAAGTGTAATGTTCCCTTGCATAACCCTCTATTTTTTCTACTTCCCCCGGAATCAGCCAGTGAGTCTTTGGTATTTGTCTATTGCTCCGGTTTGATCGTCCCCGGCTATCAAAGAAGTACTTGAAACAGCCGGAAAACTAGCTAAAGAAGAATTTGTTTATAACAAACAAGAAGATAAATTTGAATGTTTGACAGGCAAAAACTTGAATTAAAAATTAAAACAAGCGAAGGCAAGAAACCATATAAAGCAGTAAAGTAACACTGCGATAACTGTCCAATGAGAGATAACTGCTGCTCTCATTGAAGAAGGGAAAGTCGCGAAGTATTAGTACAGATGATTATGATGGTTTACGACAAACGATGAGCTATTAGGAATTCCAAAAAATTTATAGCAAACAAAAAACGATATTCAAATTAGTCTTCGGGCAAATAAAGGATGGTGGATTTAGAGAATTCAGTTTAAGGGGAATGAAGAAAGTATTCTGGGAGTTTTCACTTGTTTGTACCGTTTACAATATAAAGAAGATAAAGAGGGCGATTTAGGGTGAGATTGTAGCTATATTAAATGGTGAAATGATACCACAGGCGGCTTGAGGTCGCTTTTTATCGTTTGAAAATCTTTCCCTTTAAAAAAACTCATCCTGTTTTATCCAATATTAGACTCTATATAAAGTTCATTGTTAAAACTCAAAATAAATTTTTACTAAATTTTATATTATCAGAAAAATTTCTAAAGTAAGTGAAAAGATTATTAGTTAAAAACTCAGTTTTTGGATTAGTTCAGGCAATAATAAACCTTTTATTGGTGTTTTTTGTTATTCCTGTTTTTATACACATACTTGGCAGTGAGTCGTATGGTGTATTCGCATTAGTTATGATAATTGGAAATCTTAATACTTTTACAAATTTGGGTTTGACAAGTGCTTTAGTGAAATTTATTGCTGAACAAGGAAAGAGTGAAGAATCAGATATTGATATTTTGGTAAATCTAATTTTGATGATAGCAGCAATTTTACCTCTCACGATTATAGTTTTGTACTTCGATAAATTTATTTTATTAAATTTACTTAAAATTCCATTGAAAATTTTTGTTGAAGCCAAATGGCTTTATTTCTGGCTATTATGGGCTAATGTCTTATTGCTGGTCGGTCAGGTTTTTAAGTCTGTTCTGGACGCGCTTCAAAAAGTTTACATTACCAGTTTACAACAAGTTATTTACAACCTTTTATATTGGGGTTTAATATTAATCTCTCTTCTTTTAGGCTTTAATCTTCCAGAAATCGGTTTAGCTATCTTCATTTCAGCTTTCGTTTGGTTAATAATTACCTTAATAAGCGTATTGAAAGAATGGGGTAAAATATCTTACTATGGTTTGAACAAAAATTTCAAAAATGCAGCAAAGAAACAATTGAATTATGGATTAAAGATATATGCCAGTGGGATGATTGGTTTCTTTTATGAACCTTTATCCAAAATACTAATTTCTAATTTTATAGGCGTTACCGAAGTTGGATTTTATGATATAGCGCTAAAAATACGCGGTCAATTATGGGGATTTATTGCTAAAATATTTTATCCTTTGTTTCCATTTATTTCAGAACAGAAAGATCATTCAATAGTGCGAAAATATGTTCACGATCTTGAACAAAAAACTTTTCTCATTGTTGTGCCTATAATAGCAATTGTGATTTTATTAATGTACCCGTTCATAGTGATTTGGCTTGGTAAAGATGTTGATATTATTTCAATTACAGCTGCTGTTATTATTTCGTTTCATCTCATAGGAAGCAGCACCGTAATTCCTAATTATCAATTTTTAATGGCAAAAAACTTAGCCCAGAAAACTATTATTTTACAACTTTCTAATGTAGTGTTTAATGCGTTGTTTTTTTTAGTTTCTGTTTATTTTTTGGGCTACTATGCACTCATTGTTGGGAATGTGGTAGCGATTATAAGTTCATTTATTCTTTCTCTTTATTACCAGAAAAAATATTTGGATAGTTTAATTTTTGATTCATTATCACAAGTGATAAAGCTTATTTCCTCCTTCATTATTTTAGTTTTGATTGGATTTTTTCTAAAGGTGTTTTTGGATGGAAATAATATTGTAATCCTGATAATTGTTCCAGTAGTTATAGCACCAATTACTTTATTACTATATAAAATTTTTGGACTTGTAAAACTTGAAGATATTTATCGTTATTTTGGGAAAAATAGTCAGGTATCTAATTTTATGGCACGAATTTACTCTAGTTAAGGATTCAGTATGATCTTCAGGTTAAAAGAGATTTCAAAAAAGTACTTAAGCAGAAAGACTATAAATGTAATTATAATACCAGCAATTCCCTCCTTGCAATGATATCTATTTTTACTGCTTTATCAAATATGTCAGTATCTAACCGTCAAAAATTTGATCATTCTATATATAAAGGAGCTTTGGTAATAATCGCTTTTGGTTCGATATTAGCTTTTCTATTAACATTAATAAGTCCTTTTTTTATACCATTATTTTTCGGAAATAATTATTTGCCTTCCATTAAAGCATTTAATTATTTGATATGGTTTGGTGTAATCTATTCTGTTGATGTTTTACTCGGGAATGCTTTATCATCTTCGGACAACCAAAATATATTAGCAATAATTGCTGTTATAGATCTTTTAATAGCATTACCAATTTTTTATTATAGTAGTTATTACGGCACAACATTTTTAGCAATGTCCAGACTTTTAGTTGGTTTTATTACTTTATCATATCATCTTTTTATTTTTAAAAAATTGTTAAAAAGTAATTTTAAGATACTAGAATGGGCTTTTTTGCTTATATTTTTAGTTATTATGCTTTCTTTATCCTTGCAGTCTGTTTTATATCGTGCAAGTATAAAAATATTTATTGCTTTCTTGATAACTATATTTTTTATTTTAATTCGAGTAACTAATTTTTGGAAAATCCCCATGTTAATTAAAAATCTTAGCAAATAGTATTTAAGCAATTTTTTTACAAAATGAATAATTCTCCACTTGTTACTATAGTTACTCCTTCATTTAACCAAGGTAGGGTAATTGAGAAAACGATAAAAAGCGTTTTGAATCAGACGTATAAAAACATTGAGTATATTATTGTCGATGGTGGTTCTAATGATAATACGATGAATATTATTAATAGTATAGGAAATATTGATATAATTATAAATGAAAAAGATACGGGTCAAACTAATGCAATTAACAAAGGTTTCAAATTGGCGAAGGGTGAATTAGTTGGATGGATCAATTCCGATGATATGCTATATCCTGAATGTGTTGAAAAAATTGTTGAACTATATATCGAAAAACCTGATGGTGCAATTTATTATAATTGCAACATTGACAATATTAACGAAAATGACGAGAAGATTAATTCTTATAAAAGAATTGTTCCAAATAGAAAATATTTATTAAAAAGTAAATATGATATTATTCAGCCGGGTTCATTTTACAAAAAAAATATAATTGAAAGAGTTAATTATTTAAATGAAGAATTGAATTATTGTATGGATCTTGATTTATGGCTGAGATTGTCTGATTTAGCTTCGATTTATTACCTTGATATTCCTTCAACTAGTGCTTTTAGAAAATGGAATCAAAGTAAGACTAGTAGAAATATATTTGAATTTATAGTAGAAATAAGAAAAGTATTAATTAAAAATGGAGCATCAAATTTGTCTTACTCCGTGCTACAAACCTATTATTATTCATTCCAAATATTTCTTAAAAAGTTTATAAATAAAAAATAAATGATACAGCCCTCGAACGTCCTTATTCCTGAGACTGAAATAAGGCCGAATAAAAATAATAAAAAAGTTGCTAGTTACATTTTAGCTATAATTTTTATCTTTTTAAGATTTATATGGGATGGTAGGGAATTATTGGTAACATTTAGTATCGTGCAATTTCTAATAATGGCAATATTAATAATTGCTATTATTATTAAAAACAGACCATTGGCTTTTGTATTAATAATTTTTGATATGCTTGATTATGGATTGTTAATAAATCCAAATGCTTTAGGGTTTGCAGGTGTATTGAAGTTTAAAGATTTTGAATTAGCATTATTATTCATAACCATACTTCTATTAATTATTAGTCCACCAGAAATAAAAAAATCAAAAAATGAATTAACTAAATTATACAAATTATTTGCAATAATATTTTTAATCATATTTATCTATTCTTTGACTTTCCAAAATTTAGCATTTGTTCTACGTTCCGCAAGAAATATAACAGTCTATTTCATTTTCTTTTCAATCCCATTTTTTATTCGAGACAAAGATGACTTTAAAATAGTTATTTATGGCTTTTTAATTTGTATGATGCTTTCTTCCACTACCCATATCTTGCAAACAATTATATTTCCGAAAAATACTCTTTTGCCTTTTGCTGAGACAACTATGTTATCGGGTAGAATTAACCGCTTATATGGGTCTACTCAACCGTTCAACCTTTTTGGTTTATTTGTTTTGATTACATATTTATCATTAAATAAAAATAATTCCATTAAATTAAATCTTATGACGATAATTGTGTTTCTGGCAATAATATTAACATTTACAAGAAGTTATTCCCTCTTTGCAATATTTGGAATTTTTTTATTGGTTATTATTGTTAAAAATAAGCAGAATACACTTTTTACGATCAAAAATCTAATAGCATTTAGTCTGGTTACTATTATTTTTCTATCTCTTCTCTCAATTTATTCTACAAAGGGGAATGATCTATTTTATTCATTTTCTGATAGATCCAAGGATAACACTTTTTTTTATCATGTTGATTATATCTTTACCTCGAATGAACTCATTAAATTCAATAATGGTAGTGTACTTTTAGGTTTAGGTTTTCAATTAATTAACCGTGGTAAATTATTGTCCGGAGGTAATGATATTGATGAGTTATTTTCAACTTTTAATAGTGATAGTGGTTGGGCAACATTAAATGTAACCATGGGATTATTAGGGGTATTATTTTTCATTTATTTTCTAATGATCATTATAAAACTCACCTATAAATTATTGCGAAGTGATTATTCAATATTAATCAAAAGCCTAAGCGGATCATTATTTGTTTATTGCGTCTTTGTCCCAATATTATGGTTAGTAAGTGCCCATGGTTTGTGGTATGAATCTGCCCTGGTCTTAACATTAAATACAGGATTGCTTGAAAGGGGGTTAACATTGAATGTATAAAAATATTTTGGTTAAACGGGAAGAAAATTTATTGACTAAAAATTGGATCATTGTTGTATTACTAATTATCGGGACAACATTACTTTATAGTTATAATTTAGAATTGAGAAGCTATACTAATGATGAACTTGGCACTATTTTAACTGGGAATATGAATCTTAATGATTTGTGGAATACAGTCCGATCTATTGATATACATCCCCCGACACACTACATAATAATACATTATTTAATCCAATTATTTGGAATGAATGTTTGGATTTTAAGGTTTTCAAGCATTATTCCTATTTTAATATTGATTCCTGTTTTGTATAGTAATTTAAGTAAAAAATTTTCAAAGAGTATAGCAATACAGAGTATTCTATTAATTATTCTATCCCCAAATATTTTATATTATTCTAGAATGGTGAGGTATTATTCCTGGGCTTTGTTATTTGCTATCGTATCCATCATATTATTTATAAAACTACTTGAGAGTTTAAACCCAAAAAATTCCATGGTTTTTATTTTATCTACAGCATTACTTTTTTATTTTCAATACCTAACATTCTTTCTTGTAGTAATAGCTGAAATATTATTTTGGGTTATTATTCATGTTAAAAACTACCCCGCTGGAAAAAATAAAGAATTAAAAAAATGGCTAGCTATTATTGTCTGTATATTTCTTCTGATATTACCTTTTCTTATTTCAGTTACAATAAATCAATTTAGCACCCAGTTTTCTATTAATCAAAAATTATCTTCTTCTAATAGTAGTATAGGTTTTAATCTAACCGGAATGATTTTAGCCTTCCTTTATCCCCTATATTCAATCACATTTTCTCAGAATTTTTTTCCGTGGGAAATTATTTATACAATTCCTGTTTTGGCCATTACCATTTTTATTCTATTTAATGTGAAAAATATATTTGCGAATAATAAGAACTATTTAGTTTTTGTTTTAGTATTTATAATTCTGCCATTGATGTTGACTGCCTTTTTAATGTCCAGAACTAAAATAAGTATGGCCTTTGCACAGTCTTGTGTTTACACTTTATTTATTGTCCCTATTATTCTGGTTTTATATTCAATATCTATTCAATCAATAAAAAGTAAATACTTACAAAAAAGTATATACTATATACTTTTATTATTCAATATAATTTCAATCATATCATATTATAATTATCATACTGCTCTTTGCTGGGATCCAAATTGGAAAGAAATAGCAATATATTTAGAGCATAAAACTAATTCCAGTGACATAATAGTTGCAAATAATCCGCATCATTTAATAATTAAAACATCTTATCTTTCATACTATTTAAAAAGGCCGACTATTGATGTACTGGAAGATTTGCCGGAAATTACGAATAATACATATTCTCAGAACTGCAAAAAAATTGTAAATATGATAGTTAATAAAAAAATCAATAGCATTTGGGTGGTAAAAATTATTAGATTGCCTGGTGAAGTAACATATATAGAAAAAGTATTGGCGGAAAATGGTTATAAATTAACAACAAAAAAAGGATTTTGGGAAATTGATAAGTCCACAATTAATTATAAAAAATATTTAAGTTTACTTAGCTTTCTTAATTATAATTCTGCACCATTGAATAAATATATGGTGGAAGTAATGTATTATAAAAACAAATAAATATATAATGGAAACATATATTTCTATAATAATTCCGGCCTTTAATGAAGAAAAGAGATTACCACGCACACTTTCAAAAACAATTCATTTCTTGAAAATGAAACAGTATTTAAGTGAAATAATAGTGGTTAGTGATGGAAGTCAGGATGCAACAAAAGAAATTGCAAATTCATTTTCTCAAGAATATCCTAATTTAAAGGTACTTGAATATCATCCTAATAAAGGAAAAGGATACGCAGTAAAAAAGGGCATGCTAGAGTCTATAGGTAAATATAAACTTTTTATGGATGCTGATTATGCTGTTCCAATCGATTTTTTAGATACATTTATTTCTATGATTAATCATAAATATGATATTGTAATTGGGTCACGTGGGCTCAGACAATCTCAAGTAACATCTCACCAACCTTTTTTTAGAGAGTTAGCTGCAAAAACTTTTGGAGTAATTCAAAGAATAATATTAGGACTACCAATTTTAGATACTCAGTGTGGGTTTAAATTATTTACTAAGGAAGCGGCAGATAAATTGTTTCCAGTGACTACATTTAATTGTGCTTATTTCGATGCAGAACTTCTTTATATTGCCAATAAATCAAAGATGAATATTGGTGAGATTGGAGTTCGTTGGAATCATGATGGTGAAACACGATTACCAATTGGCTTAAAAAGAACAATCGAAATTATTAAAAAACTTGTTTTAATAAAGAAAATACATAGAAAATATCTGAAGCAAAAAAGTCAGTATTAAAAGAGAAAAATGCACGAATATAAAGATGTTCTTAACTGTCCTTCATGTAAAAGTAGTTTATATGAAATTGAATTCAATAAAGGAAAGTTTTTAGGGAAAAAATGTTCCAACTGTTCTTTAATTTATTTGTCTCCAAATATTTCTAATATTGAATCAATTTATAATTCGGAAAATCCTGAATCATCACCCAGTAAATATTATGAAATGACAAGAGATATTGACTATAAAACATTTGTCAGTAGACTTTTATTATTAGAAAAATATGCGAAAAAAGAATCTATTTTAGATATCGGTTGTAATGTTGGGACATTTTTGGAAGCAGCAAGAGATAATAAATGGTCAAATATTTTGGGGATAGAACCTATCCCTTCATCCGCGAAGAAAGGACAAGAGAAAAATATACCAATTATCAATGATTTCTTTACAAAAGATATTGCAAATTCTAATGCTAATAAATTTGATGCAGTATATTTAGGTGATGTAATTGAACATTTAGCAAATCCCAACCAAATGCTTTCCTATATTAATATTGTCTTGAAGCAAGATGGATTTTTAATGATCGTAACACCTAACTATGAAAGCTTAGTAGCAAGGTTCCTACAATATAAACCACATGAACACATTTTGTATTTTACGAAATATTCACTTGAAAATATTTTAAAAAGCAATAACTATTGCGTTATATATTTATTTACTACTACTAGAGCTCGTTCAATAAAGGCAATGAAATATTCCACTACTTTTAAATCTCCCAGCTTAAAGATTATTATAAGTCTCTTATCTCCATTTGATAGACTTATTAATTTAATGATTAAATTTTTTGTTAGGGATGAAATAATATTGATAGCAAAAAAAATATAATAACCATTACAATAATATGAGTTATAGGATCAGTCTAATGAAAATCGGATTTAATGATAAAAGAATTTTTACAATAAAAGAAATACGTATTTATTCAAAGCAAATATCGATTCTACTTGTTATTGGCTGTTCATTTCTTGGCACTTTAGCGCAATTTTCATTTAAAGTTGCCTCAAACCATGCAGTGATAAACAACTGGGGAAAGATTTTTATAAATCCATATTTAATTATTGGCTATATATTATATGGGATAAGCATGGTTTTATTGACTATTGCATTAAAAAAAGGGGAGTTATCGTTTTTATATCCTTTTATAGCCCTTACTTTTATTTGGGTTACTATTTTTTCACCAATCATATTTCAAAGTGATCACTTTATGATAATGAGGTTTGTAGGTGTTATAGCAATCGTAATAGGTGTTTCGTTTATTGGATTTGGAAGTAAGAATGAAAACTGAAACTTGGGCCATGGGTTTAGTTGTTTTAGGCACAATCGTAGGCTCTTTTGCTCCTTTATTATTAAAAATTGGGATGATTAATAAAAGAATAACAATAAAAAATTTATTATTAAATATAAAAGTGATTGCCGGCATCTTGTTGTATTTATTATCATCATTATTTTTTGTTATCGCCCTGAAAGGCGGAGAGCTTAGTATTCTTTACCCACTTGTTTCATTTGGTTATATATGGGTCACCATTAATTCTAGACTTTTTTTAAAGGAGAAAATGGATAAATATAAAGTAATTGGTGTTTCGTTTATAATTCTTGGAATTACAATAATTACTATGACAAATTAGTCAAAAATTAATGTATAAAAGGAAAATTCTTGTTATTAATCATGCATTTGGATTATCAGGTTCAGTAATAAGCTTGGGCTATATGGTAAGAGCATTTAAAAAACATGATTTTCAAGTATTTATTGTGCAAAAAAATAGTGATGCTGGCGCCAATTTTCTATACGAATGCGGGGCGGAAGTTATAGCAACAGGAATATCAATTGGGTTATCATTAAGTGCTGCCACCGAAGAAAATTTGCTAAATCCATTTGGTTTTGCAAAGTTTATGAAAAATTTTATTAAAATACCATTAGGTATGTTAATAACAATGAAATATATCTTAAAACTCAAACCTTCAATACTCTATCTAAATGAATTTGTGCTTATACAGTGTTCTATCATTGGTAAGCTCTTACATATCCCTACAATTATGCATGTTAGGGGGCCTTTGCTGGACGGTACTTTTGGATTAAGAAATATTCTATTACGAAAATCAATCCTTTTCTTCAACAATAAAATTATTGCAATAACAAAAACAGATTCAATACAGTTATTTTCTAAAACTCAATCGGTATCTTTTAATGAAGAACAGACATTTAAAAACGTAACATACATATATGAATTTATTAATGATAGCAGTAAAAAAAAATATACTAATTCTTTCAAACAACAATTTAATATTAGCGCAAATAAAAAAATAATAATTATGCTGGGAGGAGTATCTGAGATAAAGGGGACTTATGAATTTATTAAAGCAGCTAAAGAAGTGATTAAGGTGACTCCTCATTCTTATTTTATAATTGCGGGGAAGTGCGCTAAAATATTTTTAAATAAGAAAGATATTAAATTAAATAAAATTAAAAATGAGTACGAAAATAGAATATTTAATTTTGTAAATGAAAATAATCTATGGGATTATATAAGGTTTTTATCAGAAATATCTGATATAAATGAATTGATGAATATTTGTGATGTGCTTATATTTCCATCAACGATTTCTCATTTTGCTCGACCAGTAATTGAAGCTTGGTCTTTTAAAAAACCAGTGATATTATCTGAAACACCACATGCTCTAGAATTTGTAGAGAATGGTCATGATGGAATATTGGTATCTTTGAAAAATAATGAATCCTTAGTTAAGGCTATTAATGAGATATTAAATGATGATGAGCTTGCAAATAGGCTTGGACAGAATGGTTATAAAAAAGTATTAAGTATTTTCAATGCGGATAATAACTTATCAAGAATAGTTAAAATTTGTGACAGTTTATGCTAAGATGTATAAAAATTTAGACTTTTTACCGAAGACATTTTTTAAAGAATAATTATTTTGTAGATTCTGATCAATTAAATATATTAAAAATATTGAATATAATATAGTTTCTGGCACGTGGGCCCATCGCAAAACAGTAATATCTTCCATATTTAGTACAAGAAATAATTAATGACAACTTTCCTTAAAATATCCATTATTACGCCATCCTTTAATCAAGCTCAATTTATTGAGGATACAATTTTGAGTGTACTAAATCAAAATTATCCTAATTTAGAATATATTATTATTGATGGTGGATCAAAGGATCATTCAATTGATATAATTAAAAAATATGAAGATAAATTGCATTATTGGATTAGTGAAAAAGATAATGGCCAAGCAGATGCGGTGAATAAAGGTCTAAAAATTGCAACTGGTGAAATAATTGGTTGGTTAAATTCAGATGATACTTATCTCCCTAATGCCTTATTAAAAATTGCTGAAACTTTCAATAAATATCCCAATTATGAAGTAATATTTGGTAATCAGGTTCTTACCGATCCAAGTGGAAAATATTTAAGGGTAAAACATGAATTACCCTATAATTTTCATAGACTAATTTATCATATGTTCCAATCTCAGCCCGCTACTTTTTTTAAAAGAAATATTATTCAAAAAATAGGTTTATTAAATACAGCTTTATTTTACACTTTAGATTATGAATACTTTCTAAGGATTGGGAAGAAGTGCAGAGTTAAACATATTGCTTCTTTATTAGCTACATATCGATTGCATTCTTCAAGTAAATCTAGCACCTATTTAAGTGAAAAATCTTTAAATGAAAATAAAATATTATTTGAAAAATATGTTCCTAAATATTCATCAATAAATATTTTAAATATTATTCTAACAAAGTTCTTTAAATTATTTTATTCCAGTATTAGATTTTTGTTGATTATTAGAGATAATCCTTTGCATTATCTAGAATATTTTAAATATGTAAACAAACAACATCCAAAAGTATAAATATCTTTATTAAGGTTCATGTTTTAATATTTTAAACATGCAAAGTATTCTATTTTATTTAATGTTTTCATAACCATTTTATTTATTAAATTATTATTTAAAAGTTATAGAAAAAAAGTATACTAAAATGTTAAAAAATTTTGAAGAAAAAATAAAAAAATCAAAACTTAAACAGTTAGGGATAATATTATCTTGTGGTTATTGGGCTATATCGAATAGATTTATTGCTTTTTTACCAGGATATAGAATAAGGAGGTTTTTATTTAGAGCTCTTTTTAGAATGAAAATTGGTAATTATAGTTCAATACAAATGAAATTATTTGTGCTTGCCCCGCATAAAATTAAAATTGGAAATAATACTAATATAGGAATTAACTGTTTATTAGATGGAAGAAGAAATATAACAATTGGGTCAAATGTTGATATAAATTTTAATGTTAAGATTTTCACTTTACAACATGACATTCAATCGCCTGATTATCACACTGAAGGTGGAGCCGTAACAATTGAAGACTACGCATGTATTTCTTCAAATTCATTGATACTACCCAATGTAAAAATTGGAATGGGGGCAGTTGTAGCTGCTGGTTCAGTAGTTACGAAGAATGTTCCAAGGTTTGCAATAGTAGCCGGGATTCCTGCAAAAATAATTGGAGATAGAAATAAAGATCTTCAATATAAATTAATACCCAATCCATTTCCATTTCATTGACCATTCATTATTAATGATATACTAATTAAACGAAGCAATTTCATGAATATTAAAAATAATTGTAGGTATTTTCGCGGGGATTTACCTTGTATACCAAATAAAGAAAATAATTTTCATTGTTTATCATGTGATTCATTTGATGAAGTAAAACAAAAAATATTAATAATAAAACTCGGAGCGATTGGAGATGTAGTCAGAACAACACCAATCTTGCATAAAATAAAAAATCTTTATCCAAAAGCTTTAATATATTGGCTTACACATACACCAGAAATACTTCCCAATGGTTTTGTAGATTTAAAACTTAAATTTGACTTAAAAAATATATTGATAGTTGAAGAAACAGAATTTGACTTTGTATTTAATTTAGATAAAGATTGGGAAGCATGTGCCTTAATGAATAAAATTAAAAGTAGAGTTAAAAAAGGATATTTTTTATTAAATGGTAAGCCTGCTCCACTTGATAATAATGCTATGCATAAATATCTTACTGGAATTTTTGACGAGGAAAGTAAAAACAATAAAAAGCACTATATTCAAGAAATTTTTGAAATATGTGATATTGGCGAATTTAATGATGAACATTATATTATAAATAAAGAAGAATTAAATGACAAAGAATGGGAAATTGATAGATATAAAAAATCCATTATCGGCCTAAATACAGGATGTGGTTCCAGATGGCAAACCCGCTTATGGCCGATTTCGTATTGGAAAGAGTTAAGCGGAAAATTAATACAACTTAATTATGAGGTTATTTTGTTGGGAGGCGAACAGGAGCATGAAAGAAATTTAGAAATATCAAAAGAAACAGGTGCGAAATATTTTGGTTATTATTCCATCCCGATTTTTATTGAGCTTATTGAACAATGTGACCTAATTGTAACTCAGGTTACTATGGCACTACATCTTGCTATTAGCCTCAGCAAAAAAGTAATCTTACTTAATAACATTTTTAATAAAAATGAATTCTATTTGTATAATTTAGGAAAAATTATTGAGCCTCCAAATGGTTGTGACTGTTATTACGCACCAAAATGTTACAAAGAAAAAGATGGTAATTATAGCTGCATGAAAGATATTAGTGTTAATGAAATTTTAAAAACAATAGTAGAATTAACCAGTTAAAATTATTGCCAAAGTAATTATGGATGAGATTTTAAAACAAGAAGAAATATGTTATATCAATATATTAGGAATTAACATTGCAGATTTAACTATAGATCTATTATTAAAAAAAATCGAAAACTATTTAGAAAGTAAAAACAATCATATTATATTTACACCTAATGTAGATGATATAATTAAAGCCCATAATGATTTAGAGTTTAAAAATGCTTTACTTAATTCATCATTAAATATTCCAGATGGAATGGGGATTGTTTTTGGAGCAAGGATGTTAGGTGAAAACTTCAAGGAAATGATAGGCGGACGAAGATTATTGCCTATAATTTGCAATTATGCTCAAAAAAAGAAATGGAATATTTTTTTAATGGGTTCAAAAGATGGCATTGCTATTAAAGCAGCAGAAAAAATAATTCTAAATTTCGGAGAAGTTTCCATAGTTGGGGCATTATCTCCTTCGATGAATATAATTGATGACGAAAATGAAACGGAAAATATCATTAATAAAATTAATAATTCGAAAACAAATATTTTATTTGTGGGATTAGGTTCTCCTAAAGGTAAGATATGGATAATGAGAAATAAAAATAAATTTTCTTCCATGGTTATTATCGAAGTTGGTGGAACATTTGATGTGATAAGCGGAATAAGAAAAATTCCTCCCCTTTGGATGACAGATTGTGGACTCGAATGGTTTTATAGATTAATTGAAAATCCAAAATATTATTGGAAAAGATATTTAGTTGATGATCCAGTCTTTTATTTTTGGGTTATTAATGAAAAATTTAAAAGAATTATGAGATTAAATTGATCTGGCGTTCATCATATCATAGAAGAATAGCCCAGCTTGCTGACTTTTGTATTGCCTTAATAAGTTTTATTCTTGCTTACTATATTTCTACTTTATTACATAACATTGAGCCATCTTTTTTTCCTCCAAAAGCTGAAATAAGAATATCGTATATCTTAATAATATTAATCCTCAGTGTAATTTACGAAATTTTATTTGATCAGCATAAGGCTTACAGTTACCAGCGGTTTACTTCCCTGTTAAAAGAATATTTAATAGTAATTAAAGTATGCTTTACCGGAGCTCTGATAAGCATAACTATTCTTTTTCTATTCGGTTTGAAAGACTTACCACGCACTATTTTCATCGTTTTTTTAGTTGTAAGCTTGTTTTTATTTATTGCCGAAAAGAGTTTCCTTTTTTATGCTGCTTCCTTAATAAGAATAAAAGGAAGGAACAGGAAAAGGGTTATCCTAATCGGAACGGGAACACGTGCAAGTAATTTTATTAATGTAGTTAACAATAATTTTCATTGGGGACTTGATATTATAGGGCTGTTGACGGGAGACTATGAGAACATTGGGAAGGAAGTTTTAGGGGTAAAGGTTCTTGATCATTATGATAATATACAGCATATTTTAAAAACAATTAACCCGGAAGAAATAATAATTACAATTTCAACAAAGAGATTCGATCAAATTATAGACGTACTGGAAATTTGTGAAAGGGAGGGTGTCGCGGTGCGTTTAAACTCCGATTTCTTTGGGCATATCACAAAAAATGTTACTGTTGATAATGTTTTTGGTTTGAGTATTATAAGCTTTAATATGGTGAGGCAGTCGGAGTTAGATCTATTCTTTAAAAGGATCATCGATATTACCGGTTCGCTAATCGCCCTTGCTTTATTTTTCCCCTTCATGGTTATAGCAGCAATAGGGATCTTGATTTCCGATGGGAAACCGATTTTATATAATTGGAATGTTATCGGCATTAATAAGAAGCCATTTAAGAGTTGGAAGTTTAGAACAATGGTCAAAGATGCTGATAAATTTAAAAAAGATATGATGGATAAAAATGAAATGGAAGGACCCGTATTTAAAATTAAAGATGATCCTAGGATAATAACTTTTGGAAGATGGTTAAGAAAGTGGAGTATTGATGAAACACCCCAGCTGTTTAGTGTACTAAAGGGAGATATGAGTTTAGTAGGACCTAGGCCAGCAGGACCGCATGAACTTGAAAGATATGAAAGCTGGCATAGAAGAAAGCTTAGTATTAAACCTGGAATTACTTGTCTATGGCAGATAAATGGCAGGAACCTGATAAGTAATTTCGATGATTGGGTAAAGCTGGATCTAGAGTACATTGATAACTGGTCGTTATTGCTTGATATTAAAATTCTTATCAAAACAATTCCTTCTATTCTTTTAGGACGCGGTGCAAGTTAAATCTTATTTTCTGAGCAAACCTTTTTACATTTGAGATACTTTATCTAATAACCAGTTTTATTTATCGAGG
>OCZT010002383.1_pt1 | contig 19406 bp, 15 predicted proteins | sample 1539031 | NCBI WGS metagenome assembly OCZT01 (sample SAMEA3539308, study PRJEB22396) | soil metagenome | biome: tundra; feature: field; material: soil | place: USA | collected 2010-05 | depth 0.15 m | reverse complement strand
CCGCCCAGGGCGGCGCCGAAAGCGTAGATGCGCAGCCGGCGGGGGAGGTGGCGGGGCGACACCGCCGGCTACCAGCGGCGCTTCATTCGGGAAGCGGCTGATGACCACGATGTAGTAGACGATGAAGTCGATCACCAGCCCGATGACGACTCCAGCAATTCCGCCGAAGCCGATGCCGTAGACGACGCTGCCGAGGGCTCCCAGGGCGATTCCGTAAATCAGCAGCCTCTTGCCCTCATGGTTCTCCTGGAACATCCGGTAGCCGCCGACGAGCTCGAGGAGGGCGGCAACAACCCCGATCCCCAGGCCAAGCAAGGCGACCACAAGAATGCCCGCATGCGTTCCGACGGGGACACCAAGAACCGTCTCCGCCGTGCCGATAAGCAGCACGGCCGGAATCGCGAACAGGTATCCAAGCAGTCCCAGTGCGGCCAGGATGCACGCGATCAGGCCGATGATCTTGGCGCTGATGTTCAGCTTGACCGGCGGGTCCGCCAGGAAGGGCGGATTCAGCAGTTGGTCGGTAAGACTCGCCACGGCATTCTCCTCATTACCAAAATGGATGCCTCCGCTGGTAGCAACGCTCCCCTCGGCTGCTTCTGCGGCCTATCTGTACCACGTCACCGATCTCGACGCAAGTATCCGGGAGTCGCCCGGCACTGATTTGGCTCGTACCGGCTTCGCAATTGCGCCGCTATTCGCCGATCAGGCCTTGCTCCCGTGATTGCTCAGGCGTTAGGTCCGTAGGCTGCAGGTCGGGGAAATGCTCGCGCTTGGGCACCATCACCCGGCGCCGATAGATGCACACCCGCTCACCGCGCTGGTTGAAGCCGCGGGTTTCGACATAGACGATGCCCCGATCGGGCTTGGAGCTTGACTCCTTCTTGTCCAAGACAGTCGACTCGGCATAGATGGTGTCGCCGTGGAAGGTGGGGTTCTCGTGCTTGAGCGACTCGATCTCCAGGTTGGCGATGGCCTTGCCGGAGATGTCGGGCACGCTCATACCCAGCACCAGCGAGTAGACGTAATTCCCAACCGCGACGTTCTTGCCGAACTGGGTCTTGGTCTCGGCGTAATAGGCATCGGAATGGAGGGGGTGCTGGTTCATGGTCAGGGCGCAGAAGAGCATGTCGTCGGCTTCGGTGACGGTCTTGCCGGGCCAGTGCTTGTACGTCGCACCGACCTGGAATTCTTCGAAGTAGCGCCCGAATTGGGTCAAATCGCGTATTCCTCGAGGAGGCGGCGTGCGATCACCATCCGCTGGATCTCGCTGGTGCCCTCGCCGATCATCAGCAGCGGCGCGTCGCGGTAGAGCTGCTCCACCGGGTACTCCTTGCTGAAGCCGTAGCCGCCGAAGACGCGGAGCGCGTCGGTGGCGCACTCGAAGCAGGTCTCGGAGGCGAAGAGCTTGGCCATGCCCGCCTCCAGGTCGGCGCGCTCGCCCCGGTCCTTCTTCTCCGCCGCCGCCATCGTGAGCAGGTGGGCGGCCTCGATCTTGGTGGCCATGTTGGCGAGGTGGAACTGGATCGCCTGGTGCTGGGCGATCGGCTTGCCCATCGACTGGCGCTCCTGGGCGTACCGGATCGACTCCTCGAAGGCACGACGGGCAACGCCAACGCCACGCGCGGCGACGTTGATCCGGCCCACCTCGATGCCCGACATCATGTGCTTGAAGCCGAGCCCCTCCTCGCCACCAAGGAGGTCGGTGGCGGGGCAGCGGTAGTCCTCAAACGAGAGCGCGGTGGTCTCGACGCCTTTGTAGCCGAGCTTGTCGATCTTCTTGCTGACGTTGAGGCCGGGGCCCTTGGCGGCGATGAAGGTGCTCATCCCGCGGTGCGGCGGGTTGGCCTCGGGGTCGGTCTTGACCAGTACCGCGACGTGGGTCGAGTGCTCGCCGTTGGTTACCCACATCTTCTCGCCGTTGATCACGTAGTCGTCGCCGTCTTTCTTGGCCTTGGTGCGAATCGCCTGGACGTCGCTGCCAGCGCCTGGCTCCGACATCGAGTACGCCATGTGGTACTCGCCGGTGGCCATCTTGGGCAGGAAGCGCTGCTTCTGCTCGTCGGTGCCGAACTCGCCGATCATGTAGGCCGTGATGAAGTGGGTGTTGATCACGCCCGCGATCGACATCCAGCCCCGGCAGATCTCCTCGATGCAGAGCGCGTAGGTCTTGAAGTTGACCCCGCCTCCGCCGAACTCCTCGGGAATGGCCAGGCCGAACAGGCCCAGCTCCTTCATCTGCTTGACGATGTCCTCTGGATAGACGTCGTCGTGCTCAAGGTCGTGCTGCACCGGCATGATCTCCTTCTCGACAAAGGTGCGGACCATGCCCACGATCTCGCGCTGCTCGGTGCTCAGCTGCTGTTCGGCGATCAACTGGCTCTCCTTTCAGGGTTGAGTGGCCCGGAGAGTTTAACTACGCCGGGTCAGCTCAGCCGAAGGTCGTAGGGATGCGACAGCAGACCGAGGTCGGGATTCCAGCGCAGCAGGAAGGGGCCCCTGCCCGGGCCTCCGACCGCGAAGCACACAGACTTCGGCCCGAATTCCTGGAACTGAGGAATCTCGTAAGAAGGCCAGTGCTCGCACCCAGGGGCGGTGTAGTCGGGATGATGCTCTTGGCCTGACGAATCGAGCAGGGAGAAGTCGATGAGGTCGGCGCGTTCGTGGTTACCGTTGGCGGTCACGGCGTCGTTGGAGTGGTTACGGAAGGTGATATCGAGCCTCACGCCAGCGGCCGGGGAAGAGACCGAGCTGGACCGAGCGACATCGATCTCGAAGGGCCCGGTGTTGATGCACGGCTCCGGGGCGCAGCCCTGGCCGGCGCCACCGCCCGCGGTCGAGACCGGGGTGGGCTCGAGCGCCCGGAACGCGACCAGACCGATCCCGAAAAGGATTACCAGGGCCACCGCGAGACCCGCGGCGACAACAACTCGGCCGGCGCCGGTCATCGCTACTTCTTGTAGATCTGCTTCATGATCGCGCGACTGAGCTTGTCCGAATCGTGGTGCGTGCTGGGGCTCTCGGCGACGACGTCGGCCATCGAGATGCGCACCCCGTGGTTGGCGACGTTGTCGCGGTCGAAGGTGACATGCTGGTCGCCGGCGGCCTGCGCCGAGGGCGGCAGCGGGTAGTTGAGGTTGGAGTTGACCAGGACGTAGTCGAACAAACCAGGCCCGACATGCCGCTCCAACGCCTCGAGGTGGTCGCCGACGGTGAAGTGCTCGGTCTCGCCCTTCTGGGTGGCGACATTGCAGATGTACACCTTGGGGGCCTTGGACTGCTTCAACGAGCTGATCATGCCCTCCACCAGGAGGTTGGGCAGGATGCTGGTGTAGAGGCTGCCGGGCCCGACGGTGATCAGCTCGGCGTTGAGGATCGCCTGCTCCGCCTCGGGATTGATCATGGCGTGCCGAGGCTCCAGATAGACGTGGCGGATCGGCATCAGGGAAAGCGGGATTCGCGACTCGCCGACCGCCTCCTGGCCGTCCTCGAGCTCGGCCACCAGGACCACGTCGTTCAGGGTCGAGGGGAGGATCGTGCCGCGCACCGCCAGGACCCTGCCCGACTCCCGCAGGGCATGCTCGAAATCGCCGGTGATCTCGGCCATCGCCATGATGAAGAGGTTGCCGAAAGCATGGCCGTCGAGTGAGCCTTCGCTGAAGCGGTGCTGGAAGAGTTGGGTCATCAACGGCTCGGTTTCGGCCAGCGCTGTCAGGCACTGGCGGAAGTCGCCCGGGGGCAGGATCCGGTACTGCTCGCGCAGCTTCCCCGACGAGCCGCCGTCGTCCGCAACCGTGACGATGGCGGTGAGGTTACCGGTGTACTCCTTTAGGCCTCGGAGCAGCGCCGACAGGCCGGTGCCGCCGCCCAGCGCCACGACACGTGGTCCCTTGGTGACGGTGCGGTGCTTGTTGTAAATGTCGGCGAGGTCCTCGCCGCCCTTGAGGAAGGGCACCAGCATGGCCTTGCTGAGTTGCCGCAAAGAGATCAGCAGCAGGCCTATCCCGAAGATCGCAAAGATCAACGCCCGGGCCCAGTTGGGGAGTACCGCCAGGGTCACGAACTTGAAATACTCGGGAACGCGCAGACCCTTCTCGTAGAAGTTACGGAGAGCGTAGGCGGCACCCAGGCTCAGGCTGAATACGCTGAAGCCCATCAACAGCAGCCAGCGCTTGATATGGAGACCGGGCTGGAGCCATCGGAGGCTGCCCGGACGGCGCAGACTCATCGCCCGCAGTTTATCAAGCAGAGAGCGCCGCCTCGTTGGCGCCGCGGAACCCCCAGCAACCGGGGCCCGTCGTCTAGGAGGCTTCGGCCCTCGACTTGCGCACTTCCAGGTGCCGGCGGGGGACCGTGATGGTCACGCTGGTGCCTTCCCCAGGGGTCGAATCGATCTCGACCTGGCCGCCAATGCGCTCGGCGCGCTCGAACATGTTGACCATCCCCAACGATTGCGACGGCCGCTCCGCGTACTCGGCCTGCGTGGCCTTCACGTCAAAGCCGTTGCCGTTATCGCGAACCTTGCCGACCAGGCGGTCGCCTTCCAGCGCCAGGCCGAGTTCGATCCGGGTGGCGTGTGCATGCTTCCTGATGTTGCCCAGCGCCTCCTGGATGACTGAGAACATCGTCTGCTCAACCAGCGGCGTCATGCGACCGAGGTCTTCGGGGATGTAGAGGTCGATGGGAAGGCGGGCGCTGGCCTCGAACTGCTCGGCGTAAGACTCCAGCGCTGCCGGCAGGCCCTGGGTCTCGAGCACCAGGGGCCGCAGCTCAAAGAGCATGGTGCGCGCCTCCTTGATCGTCATGCGGACGAGCTGGTCCAGCTCGCCGAGCTCCTCGATGGCACGGTCGGGCTCCTTCCTGAGCAGGTTCCGGATCACCTCGATGTTCATCGACATCCCCGCCAGCCGCTGCACCGGCCCGTCGTGGAGGTCGCGGGCGAGGTCCTGGCGGAGCACCTCCTCGAGGCTGATCAGACGGTCGCGCTCGGCGCGCAGGTGCTGGTAGAGGCGGGCATTTTGGACCGCGATCGACGTCTGGCTCGCCAGCGACGCGACCACCCGCATGGCGTCGTCATCGAAGACGTCGGTGCGCAGGTAGTTGGACAGATTGATGACGCCGATGACGTCTGAGCCCAACTGCATCGGAACGCAGAGCAGGGCCTTGGGCGCGATCATCCCCGGCTTTGGCGCCAGGAATGCGGGGTGGCTGGCAACATCGTTGGCGAGGATCGGCTCGCCGGTCGCGATGACCTGGCCCGCGATGCCCTGGCCGACGCTAAAGGCCAGCGACTGGGCGGTGGGCTCGTCGGTGCCGTGGATCGCCCGCAGCTGGAGCTGGCCGTCCTCAAGGAGCATGATCGACCCGATCTGCGCGCCCGAGACCATCGCCGCTTTGGAGAGGATGCTGTTTAGTACCTGCTGGAGGTCGAGGCTGGAGGCGATCGCCTGCAGCCCTTCGTGAAGGTTGCCCAGCTCCCAGATGCTGCGCCGGCTGCGGTCGAACAGCTCGGCGTTGCGGAGCGCCACCGCCACCTGGTTGGCGATCGTGGTCAGCACCGACGTCTCGCTGTCGTCGAAGGAGCGGCTCCCGAACACCGCCAGCGCGCCCCCGAAATCGCCGTCGAGGAACATCGGCGCGACCAGCCCGCAGCTGACACCAGCTGGAAGTCCCCCCGGTATCGACGGCATCAGGTCGTTCTGCGCAGCGTCGCTGAGGCGGAGAGTTCCCTGCTGCAGGGCGCTGGCACCGATCAGCCCGGCGCCGGCGGTCACGACGATGCTCTGGCGTCGGGAGACCCCCGACACCGGTCCGCCGAAGCCCGCCACCACCCGGTGGGCGCCATCCTCGACCCGGGTCAGGATGGCGACCTCGCTGTGGAAGAGGTTGGCGACCGTCTCGGCGACGCGGCGCTCCAGGGCTTCGGGCCCCTCGGTCGTGGCCGTCAACATCCGCGAGACCTCTGACAGCGAGTTGAGCAGCAGGTCCAGGTGGCGGGCCTGGCTCGAGGTTGCGGAGTGAGCGATGGAGTTGCTGATCGCCACCCCGCCGAGGTTGGCGAGCTCGTACAGGATCGCGTGCATGGAGTCGGCGAAAGCGTCGGCAAGGGGAGAGCGGAAGGCGACGCAGCCGGCGATCTCGCCCTTGGAGCGGAGCGGCACCATGACTTCGCTGTAGGTGACGCCCAGCCGTGCCGTCGCGGGCACCTCGGTCGCGAAGGCATCGCCGGCGCCGAGGTTGTGGCGGACCATCAGGGTACCGCCCTTGACGGCCTCATAGAGGCTGCCGGCAAGCTGCCCCCGGTCGTCTGAGGGCGGCCGCCGGCGCAGCCCGCCCGCATCGTCGATCAGCGCCGAGACGTTGTAGCCGTCGCGATCGAAGAGAACAATGCTGGCGCGGTCGTACTCCACGATCCCACGCGCCTTGACCAGGAAGAGATGGAGGACGTGGGGGAGGTCGAGGGTCGAGTTGACCGCCAGCGCGAGCTCTTTGATCGCGATGGAGTGCTTCAGCTGCTGGCGGCTGTCGGCCATCAGGCGCTCGTTGATGATGGCCGCGCCACAGCGGGCGCCGGTTGCGGTGGCCAGCTCGCAGTCCCTTGCTGAGAAGGCGTCTCGGCTAAGCGCACCGACCGCAAGCAGCCCCACAACCTCCCCCTTGACGACCATCGGCGCCAGCAAGACCGCGCCGTGTCCCCAACCCTTGGGGAAGATGCGCGGGACGTCCTCGCCGCGCGCCTTGCTGGCCGCGGTCGCGGTGCTGAGGACAAGGTTCACGGGGTCCTCGGGGTTGTTGCTGAGCAGGAAATCCTGGAGACTCCCCACGCCGGTGCCGTAGACGCCGGCCTGCGGCCGGAGCATGCCGATGTCCCCCTCGAGCAAAAAACAGGCCGCGATCTGGGCTTCCAGCGACCGGGCCAGGTCGGCCAGTGACTTCGCCAGGTCCAGCTGCACCCCCTGGCCTAGCTGCGAGCTGATGGCGCCGTCGAGCAACCGCTCCAGCCGGGCCTTCTCCTGGGCCAGGCGATCGGCATGGTCGCTCTGGGCCCTCTCCTGGGCCTCCTTAAGGTGACGCTGCTCGCGCATGGTCCAAAGCCAGCCCAGGATGGCGACCACCAGGGCGCCCGCGAAAAGCACGGTCCGCATCGCCTCCGCCACTGGCAGGACGGCCAGGACGGTGAGCACGCCGGCCATCATGGCCAGGGCTTCGGGGATGTAGCGGCGCAGGCTCCTAGGGGTCCTCATCTCTGATCTCAATTCGCACTATAGGCACGCCAAGATCGCGAATAGGGGGCATTTACAGAACTTTCGCATCAATGTTGCGAACACCCCGGGGGGCTCTGGCCTCGGTTGCGCCGTCAAAGAAAACGCGTAGGCTTTGGGGATGGTGATCGAAGCGGAGGCAAACCCGGCAAATCCCAAGGAGTACACGGCTCCCTCCCAGGCGGAAAGCTGGGTTTTCTTCGACGGCGAGTTCAGGCAGTACAAGGACGTCCACCTGGGCCTGATGACCCACGCCTTGCACTACGGCACCGGCTGCTTCGAAGGCATCCGGGCCTACTGGAACCCAAACCAGGAGCAACTCTTCGCGATCCTCATGAAGCCCCACTTCGCGCGGCTGCGCCAGTCAGCCAAGATCCTGCAGATCAAGCTTCCCTACACCGACGAGGAGATGATCGACGCCACCGTGGAGATCCTCCGGCGCAACGGATATCGCGAGGACGTCTACGTCCGGCCGTTGGCATTCAAGTCGGCCGAGGAGATCGGCGTCCGACTCCACAACCTAAAGGAGTCGTTTGCCATCTACACCGCCCCCTTCGGCGCCTACGTCGACGTCGACAAGGGGATTCGCTGCATGGTCAGCTCGTGGCGGCGCATTGACGACAACGCTGCCCCGGCGCGGGCCAAGGTAACCGGGATCTACATCAACTCCGCGTTGGCCAAGACCGAGGCCAACCAGAACGGCTTCGACGAGGCCATCGTCTTGACCCAGGACGGCCACGTCAGCGAGGGGAGCGCCGAGAACCTGTTCATCATCCGTGACGGCGTCCTGATCACACCGCCCGCCAGCGACAACATCCTCGAGGGCGTCACCCGCAAGGTGATCATGGAGCTGGGCGGCGACGACCTGGGTCTCAAGGTCGTCGAGCGCTCGATCGACCGTAGTGAGTTGTACGTCGCCGACGAGGTCTTCCTCTGTGGCACGGGGGCCCAGGTCTCGCCGGTCCTCGAGATCGATCGACGCGTCGTCGGTGACGGTGCGATGGGTCCGATCACGCGGGAGCTGCAGAGGCTCTACTTCGACATCTGCTACGGCCGGGTCGAGGAGCGTCTCGACTGGCTCACCCCGATCTACGACCGCACCCAGTAGATCCGGCGGGCGCCGGCGAGCGCATTGAGGCGGGACAACTCCTGAAGGTTGTCGTCGCGCCCAACGCGTTCAAGGGGAGCCTCTCCCCGTTGGCAGCGGCGCAGGCGATCGAGTCGGGGCTGCGGAGCGCCCATCCCAAAATCGACTGCGACCTTGCCCCGCTGTCTGACGGCGGCGACGGGTTCCTCGAGGCACTGCTGGCGGCCAAACCGGTGCCCCGGCACAAGGTCCTGGTGCGCGGGCCGGTGCATTCCCCGGTCGGCGCCAGCTATGCCCTGGCCCCAGGCGGGCGGGCCGTCATCGAGACCGCTCAAGCCTGCGGCATGGCCCTCCTCGGCGAGGACGAACTGGACCCGCTGGGCGCCAGCACCGGGGGGGTCGGAGAGCTGATCGCCGAAGCCCGGCAGAACGGCGCCACCGAGTTTGTCATCGGCGTCGGCGGCAGCGCCTCCACCGACGGCGGCACCGGGATGGCGCGTGCGGTGGGCTATCGTTTCCTGGACGCCGGAGGCGCCGAGCTGCCCGAGGGTGGAGGCAGCCTGCACCGGCTGGCTCGGATCGATAGCTCTGGCTTCGACCCCGGTTGGATGATGCTCCCGGTCATTGTCGCCTGCGACGTCGACAACGTGCTCTTCGGCGAAGCCGGAGCGGCCGCCGTCTACGCTCCCCAGAAGGGTGCCGACGAGAGCCAGGTCGAGGTCCTCGACCGCGGCCTCCGACGCCTCGCTGAGGTGATCGGCCGCGATCTCGGCGTCGACGTCGCCGCCGTCCCCGGCGCCGGCGCGGCGGGCGGCCTGGGAGCGGGGCTGGCGGCGTTCGTGGGGGGGCACCTGGAGCCGGGAGCCCTCTGGGTGATGCGAGAGGTCGGCCTCGAGCAGCGACTTGCGGGCGCCGACCTGCTGATCACCGGCGAGGGCAGGCTCGACGAACAGAGCTCCAGCGGCAAGGCGGCAGTCGCCGCGGGGCAACTGGCGCGCAGGCTGGGGGTGCGGACGCTGGCACTGGTCGGCGGCCTGGGCCCCGGCTGGGAAGCGGCTGGTGTCGAGGCGTTCGACGATGTCAGGGCGATCACGCCAGACGGAATGTCCGGCTCGGAGGCGATGAACCGTGCGGTCGAGTTGCTGGCGGCGGCGGCAGCGGCCATCGCCGGCTGAGCCACCGGCAGGTTAGGTTTAGCCGGCCTCGTCCAGGGTGTCTTCGGGCTCGAGGACCGGGCCCGGCTTGGCGGTCGCCGCCATCAGCACGGTCTGGCACTCGGGACACTGGTTGACGTGCTCCTTGATGCCGGCCCGCTGGTTGCGCTTGAGGCTCCGCAGGCCAAAGCCGGTGAGCAGTTCCTGGAGCGAATCGCAGCACTCGTCGTCTTTGGATTCGACGAAGCTCAGATAGAGGTACTCGGCCTTGAAGCGCCGGCGGGCGCGATGGAGGAGCGTCTCGATAGCGCTCTCCGAGAGGCCCATGACCTGGGCTATCGACGCGTAGGTGAGGCCCTGGAGCTCGCGAAGGCTGAGCACGGTCCGGTAGTTCTTGGGCAGCCGCGCCGCCACCTCCCAGACCGCACGCCGTAGCTCGCGCATCGCCAGGGCGTCCTCGGGATCGCCGGTCATGTCATTGCTCGGCAGCGTGCCCAACAGCTCGTCGGGGTCCTCGATGCCCACGATCGATGCCCGGGCGCGCGGCCCCTCCTCAGCCGGCGGAGCCTGCCCACGCTTGCGGCGGCGGAGTTCGTCGTAGCAGAGGTTGGTGGCGATGCGGTGAATCCAGGCCGAGATGTTGAAGCTCTCGTCGACGCGCTCAAGAGAACGCAGCACCCGGAAGAAGGTCTCCTGGGTCAAGTCTTCGGCGAGCAAGGGATCACGCACCAGGCGGTTGGTCAAGCTTGTGATCGCCTGGTGATAGCGGAGGAAAAGCTGGTCGAACGCCTCGACGCTACCGCCCTGGAAGGCTCTTACCAGCTCTATGTCCCCCGGCTGCGTGATCAGTTCTGCAGTCTGAGACAATGGCTCACTCTTCGGCTGAAATGGGCCGTCAGTGTAGCAAAGCGGTTATTTTTAAGATAGGTATTTGGCCCCCCGTCCAAAAGGGGCAATGTCTCGAACTGAACGCAGTTCGGCCACACCCGGTAAATAACCGATCTGCAGTCGCAAGGTTGCGACCCACCCACCGTTACAGCCTTGGGACCTCATGGCGGGATGACTCTGGTGAGCGAGGGATTAAGCGTTGCCGAAACTAACAGTCCGTTTCCTGGATAACGAAGTCATCGAAGGGACCGCCAACGATGTGAACCTCAATTCCCCGGACTTCCACCTCGAGGTCGGCGACGGCCGCAGTAACAACGTAGGGGCCTGGATCCCACTTCCCGCGGTCAAAAAGATCAACCTCGGCAGCGGCCCCGCCGACGCCAAGGTTGCCAGCGCGGAGAAGATGGTGGCGGTGCGGTTTCAGGACGGGGAAATCGTCCGCGGCTACCTCAACGGCACTCTCAAGCACCATCAGTACGGCCTGACTATGACCCTCTACTCGGTCGACAAACAGTCGATGGACACCATCGCCATCCCGTACACATCCCTCAAGGCGCTCTTCTACCTCAAGTCCTGGGACAGCCGGCCACCCGGGTTCTGGCGTGACAATATCCAGAGCCCGCCTTTGACCCACCTGATCGGGGACATTCGCGAGGTGACCCGTTTGTACCGCGCCGGGTCGATCTCGAGGGAAGAGTTCCTGGAGCATCGTAGGGCCCTGCTGGACCGCTTCTAGAGCCAATCCAGTCGGGGCCGTCGGGCGGCGCAAGCCCAGTGACTCCACCTGCTGGTCCCAGCGCCAGGATCACGGAGCCTGACAGCAGCTTCGACCTCAGCGGGCACAGCTCGAAAGCCGGACGGATTCAGTCGTCACCGGGCTTGCGCCGTCCGCCGGCCTCCACCACCAGCTCAAGGTCACGGGACCGGGGGGTCCGACGGGCTTGATAGGCTCGCCCACGCATGAAGTTGCCATCGATTGGCCTCCCGCTTGCGGGGCTGCTGCTCCTCAGCGCCTGCGACTTGCCCTGGCAAGTGCCGGCGATTCAGAACGGGGGCACCTTGACGGTGGCGATCACGGGTGATCCCAGCAGCCTGAACCGCTTCCTGGCCGCGGACCCGGCGTCGCTGCGCGCTTCGGCGCCGCTCTTCCCCAACCTCTACCAGGCCAACCCGGACATGAGCATTTCGCCTGACCTGGCGGCTTCGATGCCGAGCCTGAGCGATGACCGCAAGTCTTGGACCGTCAGGCTGCGTCATAACGCGAGGTGGAGTGACGGCCAGTCGATCACCGCCGACGACGTCCTCGCCACCGTGGCCATCCAAAGGGACCCGGCACTGGTCACCGACGTCGTCTTCGACTGGTCGGTGCTGGCCAAGGTCTCAAAGCTCGACACCTACACCGTGAGGTTCGATCTGACGTCGCCATATGCGCCGTTCCTGGCCAACAGCCTGACGACGTTTGTCGTCCCGGCGCACATATATGGCGCTATCGATGTGGCCAAGATGGGGGCCGATCCCATCAGCCAGCAGCCTTCCGTCACCGGGGGGCCGTTCCGGTTCGAGAAGCGCAACAAGGACGAAGTCGACCTGGTGGCCAACCCCGACTACTATGCCGGTCGCGCCCACCTCGACCGCATGGTTTTCAAGATCCTGCCCGACGCCACCGCCGCTGCCAATGCCGTCGCCAATGGCGACATCGGCTGGGAGCCCGACCTGTCGGCTTCGGCGCTGGACAAACTCAAGGGCAGCTCGGGCGTCAAAGTCGTGGAGTACCCGGACTTGAGCTTCTATGACGTTCGCTTCAACGACCGCTCGACTCACCTTTTCGGAGACAAGCTGGTCCGGCAGGCGTTCGCCTATGCGATTGACAAAGAGGCAATCACCCGCCAGGTCACGGGCGGCCACGGGACCACCCTCTGGGGCGACGTCGCGCCCGAAACCTGGGCCTTCGATCCCTCCGCCGAGGTCAAGTACAAGCCGGACCTGGCCAAGGCCACGCAGATGATGCAGCAGGCGGGATGGGTTGTTGGTGCTGACGGGATCGCGGCAAAGGGGGGCAAGCGATTCTCGACCAAGTTCTACGTGCGCAACGACGCGCCGACCAGGGTGATGGCGGTGGGGATCATCTCAGCGCAGGCGCGGGCCATCGGCATGGACCTGCAGCCCGCCCCGGTGCCCTACTACAACCCCGCCGACAAGAGCAGCTTTTTCGATCCTCTGAAGAAAGGGGAGTACGACATCGCTTTCACCGGCTTTGCCTCCGGCGCCGACCCCGACCAGTACCGAATCTTCGACTCGAGCCAGCTTCGACCCGAGAAAAACCCGACCGGGGTCAACTGGACCGGGTACACCAACCCGCAGCTCGATTCCCTGATTGCCCAGGAGCGGACGACCCTGACCGCAAATGCCCCCCAGGCCCGCGCCGCCAGGCGAAAGACCTTCTCCCAGATCGAACGGCTGCTGGGCCAGGACGTGGTCACATATTTCATGTGGGCCGACGACAACGGGCAGGCCTTCTCCAGCGACGTCGGTGGAGTCAACGCGGGGAGCCAGGGCAGCCTGATAAACATCGACTACGGACGCAACGTCCAGGCCTTTGCAGGGTGGTACCTCCGAAACAAACATTGACAAAGGGATAGACGAGTCCCTATGGTTCGAAACGGAGTAGTTGTTGCGGTCAATTGGGACCGCGCCTGCCATCGGCGCACTCTCGCCCCGGTCTCCCCGGGAAGAGGATGGCAGGCTTGGAGATCACCCACGTATCAAGCCGCAGAGGCCCACCAGGCGTTCGGCACGGCGACATCGCGTCTGCCGGCATTTGTTATTCAATACGTCGGCGACGCGGGATTGAGGTGCCATTGGATGGCACCCTGGAGACAAGGAGGAGCGATTTGCGAGCAAGCTTGAAAGTCAAGGCGGCAGTCACGGCGGTGACGGCGGCCCTCGGATTGGCCGCCTGTGGCGGTGGCGGGGGAACGGCCGGGCCAGCGAAGGCGCCGGATCCCCAGCAGATCCTGCGCATCAACACCGGGGTCCAGCCCAACAGCCTGGACCCGGGCCAGCAGACCTACGACTACGAGGCCATGATCGGCCGTCAGACCTTCGAAGCCCTGCTCAAGCCGGCCAAGACCGGCACCGGCCTGGCCGGCAACGCCGCGTCCAGCTGGGACGTATCGGCGGACGGCCTGACCGTCACCTTCCACCTTCGTGAGAACTACTACAACGACGGCGTCCGCGTGAAGGCCCAGGACTTCGTCTATGGCTGGCAGCGAATCCTCGACCCCACGCTTGCCGCAGGCTACGTCGACCCGTTCTTCGACACCATCGTCAAGGGCGCCGACACCTACGGGAGCCTCGACCCCAAGACAGACGCCGCCAAGATCCCGGCCTTCCTTGCCGGCCTGGGCCTGAGCGCGCCTGACGACAACACCTTTGTCGTCAAGCTGCAGCACCCGGCGTCCTGGTTCCTCAACGTGGCCACCCTCTGGGTCGGCGCGCCGATCCGCAAGGACGTCGTCGACAAGTACGGCGCCAACTGGTCCACCGTGCCGGCTCAGGTCATCGGCAACGGCAAGTACATGGTCTCCGAGCTGGTGGCCAACGACCACATCACGCTGGTGCCGAACCCGCACTACAAGGGCGACCAGACCCAGCTCAAGAAGATCACCGTGTTCTTCATCGCGGACGCAAACACCGCGTTCAACCAGTACAAGACCGGCGCCCTGGACGTCCTCCAGATACCGATCGCCAACACCGACGTGGTCAAGGCCGATCCCAAGCTTAAGAACGAGTACCACGTCTACCCGGCGCCGGGCGGGTTCTGGCTGACCATGAACAACAAGGTCGCCCCCTTCGACAACCCCAAGGTCCGGCTGGCCTTCGCCAAGGCCATCAACCGGGACGCACTCTCGGCGCAGGTCTCCCACGGCCAGTACAAGCCGGTCTCGACCTTCATCCCCGAGGGGGTGGCGGGTTACGACCCCAGCCTTGGCAACATCCAGAAGTACGACCCAACCGCCGCCAAGGCCGCCCTTGACGCTTCCGGCGTCAAGGCCAGCGACCTGCAGAACCTCCACTTCCTGATCCGCGACACCACCGCCAACAAGCTGATCGGGCAGTACATCCAGGGACAGTTGCAGGATCACCTGGGCGTGAAGATCACCCTCGACGTGATCGACAGCAAGACGGTGACCCAGAGGCTCCGCAAGGGTGACTTCCAGATCTATGGCCCCGACGGCTGGGGCATGGACTACGCCCACCCCCAGGACATCATGGACATCGAGATCACGGCCGGTTGCCACGGCGTCCAGTTCGAGTGCTACAGCAACAAGGCGTACGACGACCTCGTCACCAAGGGTGACAACGAGAAGGACCTCAACGCCGCACTCAAGGACTACGCCCAGGCCGAGAAGCTGATCGTCCAGGACGCGCCTGTGGGGTTTCTCTTCAACCGTCCCAACTGGATGCTGGTCAAGCCCTACGTCCATGGCATCACCCCAACCCCGTACGACGAATCGGTCTACCTTCCTGGAGACCAGTGGACGGGCACGATCTACATCTCTCAGCACTAAACTGAGAGGTACTTGGCAACAGCTGTAGAGGCGGGCGCCCCTTCCGGGGGCGCCCGCTCGTCACCTCTGGCCTTCCTGAATACCCGGTCGGGACGCCTCGGCCTGTACATCGTCAAGCGGATCCTGTGGATGGTCCCGGTGGTGTTCTTCGTCATCCTGGTGACCTTCGTGCTGATGCACGGCGCGCCCGGCAGCCCGTGGGACCGAGGTGGCGGGCGTCAGCTGTCCGCGGCCGTGATGCACAACCTCGACGTCAAGTACGGGCTCGACAAGCCACTGCCCGAGCAATTCATGCTCTACCTGAACAATGTCGTCCACCTCGATTTCGGGGACTCGTACCAGAGTGCGGGCGTCAAGGTCAGCACCCTGATCCTGCAAGGATGGCGCTACACGGCCACCATCGGCGTCCTGGCCTTTCTCCTGATAGTCCCCATCGGCATCGGCACCGGCGTCCTCGCGGCGCTGCGGCACAACACCAGGACCGACGCCATCCTGCTCGGGATGAGCACGATTGGAGCGTCGGTTCCGAACTTCGTGGTCGGGGTGCTCCTGGTCCTGGCATTCGCGGTGCTCCCTTATGGACTCAGCGGAGGCAACTTCTCTTTGCCCTCAGCGGGCCCACCGGACCCGGGCGCTCCGCTTGGCATCGACGCTCACCTGATCATGCCGGTACTCACGCTGTCGTTCCTACCGATTGCCTACATCGCGCGCCTGACGCGAAGCAGCACGCTCGACATCCTGCAACAGGACTACGTGAGAACGGCCTGGTCCAAGGGCCTTGCCGAGCGCGGCGTGGTCACCAGGCACGTGCTCAAGAATTCGCTGATCCCGGTGGTCACCGCACTCGGGCCGACATTCGCCCTCCTGGTCACGGGTTCGATCGTGGTCGAGACAGTGTTCCAGATCCCGGGTGTCGGTAGGGAGTTCATCAACGCCATCAGCTCGCACGACTACCCCATGATCCTGGCGCTTGTGATCCAGTTCGCGATCGTGATCGCCGTCGCCAACCTGGTCGTCGACCTCCTGTACGTGGTCATCGACCCCAGGATCCGGCTCGAGTAGTGGCGACCGCGGTAGCCGGCGGAGCTGCGGCCGTTCCCCAAGCCGCCGACTGGGAGAACCCCGAGCAGATCGGTCTGTGGCAGGACGCGTGGATGCGCTTCAGGCGCAACCGCATCGCCGTACTCGGCCTGGTCATCGTGGCCCTGCTGGCGATCCTGGCCTTGATCGTCCCCATCCTGGGTACCCAGGGCTACTCGTTCCTGCCCATCCACCTCAACCTCATCCCGGACCCGATCCACCAGGATGTCGCCAACATCTTCGCCAAGCCGGGTGCTGGCCACATCATGGGAACCGATGAGCTGGGTCGCGACGCACTGGCACGGGTCCTCTACGGGTCACAGATCTCGCTCTTCATCGGGATCGTGGTGCAGTTCATCATCCTGCTCATAGGCGGGGCGATCGGCCTCGCCGCCGGCTACTTCGGCGGGCGGATCGACAACCTCCTGATGCGCTTCACCGACATCATGTACGCCTTCCCCGACCTGCTCTTCGTGCTCATCGTGGTCGCGGCGCTCGGTCCCAGCCTCTTCTCGGTCTTCGTCGCCATCGCCGTGGTCAACTGGGTCAACCTGGCCAGGCTGGTCCGTGGGCAGGTCCTGTCGATCAGGGAGAAGGAGTACATCGAGAGTGCCCGTGCGGCAGGCAGCGCGCCGATGAAAATCATCCTCAAGCACCTGGTGCCCAACTCCCTGGGCCCGGTCATCGTGACCCTGACCTTCGGGATCCCCCAGGCCATCTTCCTCGAGGCGGTCCTCAGCTTCCTGGGCGTCGGCATACCGCCGCCGTCCCCCAGCTGGGGAAGAATGGTCGAGGACGGCTACGTCGCCATCAACGCGGCCCCCTGGCTGGCGCTCTTCCCCTCCCTGGCCATCGCCATCACGATGCTGTCCTTCACCTTCGTCGGGGACGGTCTGCGCGACGCGCTCGACCCCCGAATGCGGACGTAGACTCTGGCCGCTCCGCTACTCCGGCTCAGGGACCTCCATACCCAGTTCTTCACCTCCCAGGGGGTGGTACGGGCCGTGGATGGGGTCAACCTTGAGATCTACCCGGGCGAGACCGTGGCCGTGGTCGGGGAATCGGGCTGCGGCAAGACGATGACCGCCTTCTCTGTGTTGCGCCTGGTGCCCCCTCCTGGCCGCGTGGTCTCGGGCAGCATCACGTTCCGCGACCGCGAGGTCCTCGAGATGGACGACGAGGAGATCCGCGACTTCCGGGGAAACGAGGTGGCGATGATCTTCCAGGATCCGATGTCCTCGCTCAACCCGGTCACCAAGGTGGGACCCCAGATCGAGGAGGCGATGACCGCGCACAAGCGGTTCTCCATCACCGAGGCGGCGCAACGCGTGGTGCCACTGCTCAAGCAGGTGCGGGTGCCGGCCGCAGAGGAGCGGATCAAGGACTACCCCCACCAGTTCTCGGGAGGCATGCGCCAGCGGGCGATGATCGCGATGGGCCTGTCGAACGAGCCCGCCCTGCTCATCGCCGACGAGCCCACCACCGCGCTGGACGTCACCGTGCAGGCCCAGGTCATCCAGCTCCTCCGCCAGCTCAACCAGGACCTCGGCACCGCGATCATGCTGATCACCCACAACATGGCGCTGGTTGCGAGCATCTGCACCCGCGTGATCGTGATGTACGCCGGCAGGGTGGTGGAGGAGGGGCCGGTGAACCAGATCTTCCAGAGCCCCCAGCACCCCTACACCTGGTCGCTGCTCCAGTCGGTGCCGCGCGTCGATGCCGAGATCGCCGAGCGCCTGGTCAGCATCAAGGGCCTTCCGCCGGACATGGCACGGATGCCCCCGGGGTGCAAATTCCACCCGCGGTGCCGCTTCCGGGTCGACAAGTGCCTGGAGGAGGAGCCGACCCTGGACCAGGTCGCCCCGAACCAGGTCGCCCGTTGCTGGGTGCTGATGAAGAACGTTCCCAAGGAGGCGCGCGAGGAGCTCAAGCAGGAGGGCGACGTGGTCGCCGGGGCGGCGGTCGACCTCAAGGAGGTGAGCAGCGACATCGACCTGGCGCGGGCTCTCACCCCGAAGCCGGTGGCGCCGAAGCGCGCCCGCCGCCCGTGGAAGTCCTGAGCGGGGCCATGCCGGCGCCGTCGGTTGAGCAGCAGCTCGAGGCGGAAGCGCAGAAGGCGCTCTCCGGCGAGGTCATCCTCAAGGTTGAGAATGTCTACAAGCACTTCCCCCTGGGCGGCTTCAGCGGCGAGGTCGTGCGCGCCGTGGATGGCGTGAGCTTCGAGGTCAAGCGTGGCGAGACTCTGGGCCTGGTCGGGGAATCCGGCTGCGGCAAGTCCACCCTGGGACGGTTGATAGCGGCGCTGCACCCGGTCACCTCCGGCCGGATCCTCTTCAACGGCCAGGACATCAGCGCCCTGCGAGGACGCCGTCTGCGCAACATGCGCCAGCACCTCCAGATCATCTTCCAGGACCCCTTCGCATCCCTCGACCCGCGGATGACGGTCGGCGGCATCCTTGCCGAGCCGCTGGAGAACTTCGGCACCCGAGGCAGGGTCAAGACCAAGAGGGTCCAGGAGCTGCTGGGTGTGGTCGGGCTCAATCCCAACTTCACCAATCGCTACCCCCACGAGTTCTCGGGCGGTCAGCGGCAGCGGATCGGGATCGCCCGGGCGCTGGCGCTCCAGCCTTCGCTGATCGTCTGTGACGAGCCGATCTCGGCCCTGGACGTCTCGATCCAGGCGCAGATCATCAACCTGCTCCAGGACCTCCAGAAGGAGTTCAACCTCACGTACCTATTCATCGCCCACGACCTGGCCGTCGTCCGTCACCTGTCCACCCGGGTTGCGGTCATGTACCTCGGGAAGATCGTCGAGGTGGCCAACCGCTACGACATCTACAAGGATCCTCAGCACCCCTACACCCGGGCGCTGCTTACGTCGATCCCGGTCCCGGACCCGGTTGCCGAGTCGAAACGCGACCCCGTCTTCCTCACCGGCGAGATCCCGTCACCCGTCAACCCGCCCAGCGGCTGCCGGTTCCACACCCGCTGCCCGATCGCCCGCGTGCCAGGCGTCTGCGCCGACCAGGAGCCACTGCTGGAGCCCAAGGCGAACCCTGGACAGACCGTCGCCTGCCACTTCCCGGGGGAGATCTGAGCCCGTCCTTGCGAGCACCATCCGCGGTCAAAGCATCTCGGAATCCGGCACGGTGAGGCAGGGAGGGCCAACGAAGTCCGGGCCTAGCATCCGAAGTTGAGAAAAACACCCGGGTGCTGGAGGGACTCCGTTGGCTCAGACGATCGTAGTGCGACTGCACGTGGAGGTGGAGGGAAAGACCTTTGCGCAGATGGAAGCGGAACTGATGGGCCAGCTTCGAGAGCAGCTGGGGCCGGCGGTTGGCGCTGAGGTCAGGTCGGTGGC
>OCZT010002382.1_pt1 | contig 19406 bp, 19 predicted proteins | sample 1539031 | NCBI WGS metagenome assembly OCZT01 (sample SAMEA3539308, study PRJEB22396) | soil metagenome | biome: tundra; feature: field; material: soil | place: USA | collected 2010-05 | depth 0.15 m | reverse complement strand
GACGACCACGGCCAATTCCGACTTGTTGTCGAACGGCAGCAGCTTGACCGTGACGATTCGGGTTACGAACAGCACACACACGAGCAAGGTCGCCACCCCGACCGAGATCAGGAAAATCCAGGCTGATTTGCGCGAGCGCACCACCGGGGCGGCCATGCGGCGATAAATGCGGCCGAGAATGCCTTCGCCATGCGCTGCCTCGTGTTCGTGGACTGGCCGTCCTTCCGGATGCAGGCGCAGCATCAGCCAGGGCGCGACCACCATGGCCACGAAGAACGAGAATAACATCGCCGCCGAAGCATTGGCCGGGATCGGCGCCATGTAGGGACCCATCAGGCCGGAGACGAACAGCATCGGCAACAGCGCCGCCACCACGGTCAATGTGGCGACGACGGTTGGGTTGCCGACTTCCGCCACCGCTTCGACGACGGCATGCTGACGCGGGCGGCCGTCATTAAGCGCCCAATGCCGGGCGATGTTCTCGATCACGACGATGGCGTCGTCGACCAGGATGCCAATGGAGAAGATCAGCGCAAACAGACTGACGCGGTTGATGGTGTAGCCCATCAACTTGGCTGCGAATAAAGTTAGGAGAATAGTGGTTGGAATGACGACAAGGGTGACCAGGGCCTCGCGCCACCCTATCGCAAAGGCGATGAGCACCACGATCGACGCGGTCGCAAGCCCGAGGTGGAACAAGAGCTCGTTCGCCTTGTCGTTGGCGGTTTCGCCGTAGTTTCGCGTCACCGTCACGCTGACGTCGGCAGGGATCAGCCGTCCTTCAACGCTTTGGAGCCGCGCTAGCAATTCTTGGGCAACCACGACGGCATTGGCGCCGGCGCGTTTGGCGAAGGCGACGCTGACCGCCGGAACACGGGCCCATTGGCCATCCTTCTCCGGGCTATGCATCCACACACGGTGTTCCTGCGGGCTGGGACCGATGACGACGGAAGCCACGTCGCGCAGGTAGACTGGGCGGTTGTCGCGCGTGCCGACCAGCAACAGCCCGATATCGGGAACGCCGGCCAACGTCTGTCCGACCGCCACGTCACGCACGGTGCTGTTGTCACGCACCTGACCGGCCTGGAACGAGCGGTTGGCGTCGCGCACTTTCGCGACCAACTGCTGCAGCGTGACGCCGAATAGGGCGAGCTTCTCCGGATCGGGTTCGACACGGATCTGCTCTGGATTTCCACCGGAAATATAAGTGAGCCCAATATTGTCGGTCTTCACCAGTTCGGAGCGCAGCTGGTCAGAAAGTTGATAGATATCCTTATCGGTCCAACGCGCCGCCGCTTCCGGCTTCGGCGACAGAGTGAGCACGACTATTGCGACGTCGTTGATGCCACGGCCAACGATTAGAGGCTCGGGAATTCCGACCGGGATGCGGTCGATATTGGCGCGAATCTTTTCATGCACCCTGAGGACCGCTTCGTCGGCCTTGGTACCGACAAGGAAGCGAGCCGTCACCATGACACGGTCGTCAACCGTCTGACTGTAGACGTGCTCTACACCATCGATGCCCTTAATGATGGCTTCAAGTGGCTTGGTCACCAGCTCGACTGCGTCCGGTGCCTTTAGGCCGTCCGCGTTGATGCGGATGTCGACCATGGGCACGCTGATCTGTGGCTCTTCCTCGCGCGGGATCGTGAGTAGCGCGATCAAGCCGACCGCGAGCGCCGCCAGCAGGAACAGTGGCGTCAGCGGTGAACGGATCGTGCTTTGTGTGAGGTACCCCGACAGCCCGAGCTTCACGGCTGCACCAACACGTCGCCCATTATAAGCCCGGAGAGAATTTCCAGCGCATCCGGCATGCCCGGGCGCGGCAGGTTACGCCCGCGCTGCACCGGCACGTCGACCGCGGACTTGGCGTCTTTGCTAATACGGGCATAGTCAATGCCAAAGCGGGTGGCGATGAACGATCCCGGCACGATGAAGCTGGTCCTCTCGCCGGCCGAGACCCAAACGCGGATGCGCTCGCCAACGAAATAGTCGCCGAGGCCCGCAACCGTGGCATCGGCGGTCACCCGGCCATCTTCGATCTGCGGATAGACCAGTCGGATGGTGCCGAATTGGGCGCCGCTTTTGCCGAGTTCCTCGCCGTCGATCCGCACTGAATCGCCGGCCTTTAGAAATTGGGCGTGCCGCTCCGGCACGCGCAGCCTCAGCACAAAATTCTGTTCCGCCACGGTGGCGACCGTTTCACCGGCCAAGATGACCGTGCCGCTGGTCACCGGCACCTTCAAGACGCGGCCGGAGGTCGGCGCCAATACACTGCCTTCGGTGACTTGCTGCTGGATAACCGAGCGTTCGGCGGTGCGCGACTTCAACGCATTGGAAGCAACGTTGAAAGCAGTGCGCGCCTCGTCGAGGCGGGTTTTGGGAATGGTGCCGCGGGAGAACAGATCTTCGCCACGAGTAAGATCGGTCTGCGTCTGGGCAAGCTGGGATTCGAGGCCGGCAATCTGCGCATCAAGCGACTTCATCTGCAGCGCGAGCTTCTCGTCGCCAACGGTCGCTAATATCTGGCCCTGCTTGACCCCGTCGCCTTCTTTCACGGCAAGGTCGACCACCGTGCCGCCGATGCGCGCGCGCGCTGGCACGACATTGGTGCTTTCGACCGTGGCGAAAACCGCCTTTTCGTCGGCGACCGTTTTCGGCGCGACAACGAAGGTCTGCTCGGCGATGGCTGCTTGCGCAAGCAACGTCAGCGCAGTCGCTACGAGAATACGGGCACGCATAAGTGCTTTTCCTCAGTCATCGAAACAATCGAACTGTTACTGTGTCGCGCGGATCGCGGGCGCGGTCATTGATTTGAAGCAAGGTTCTGGCGCCGCGCTGGATGTGGTGTCTTGCGCCGCGCTTTCGCAGCTCCGGCTGAGTCAGGCGCGCAATAGGACCGATAGAGAGCGCCCACGAGTTCGCGCGCTGGAGCGCTGCTAATCGAATACCAAATGGTCTGCCCATCGCGCCGTGCCGTGACTAGCCTGTCCTTACGCAGCAGCGCCAGATGCTGCGATACGGTCGAATCGCGGATATTGAGCAGCGCGGCCAATTCACCCACCGAGCGTTCTTTCTCGCTCAACTGACAGATGATGATCAGGCGGTGCCGGTTGGCGAGAGCCTTGAGCAGGACACTCGCCTCGTCGGCCGCGGCGAGCATATGGCTGATCTGTATTTTCATACTTGCGTATATACGCTTTATCGCATATATAGTCAATGCCGCTGAGCAAATGTCGCTCGGCTGGCGCGCCCGCTGGGCCGGGCAACGAAGACAAGTTTCAGCCCATCGATCAGGAGGTCCACCGTGAACGTCGATCGCGCAGTACTCACCCTCGCCGGCAGCATGGTGCTGCTCAGCCTCGCACTTGCCTGGCTCGTTAGTCCCTACTGGCTGCTTCTCACTGCCTTTGTCGGAGCGAACCTGTTCCAGGCGGCATTTACCGGGTTCTGCCCGGCAGCAATCGTCTTTCGAAAGCTTGGACTGAAAGCCGGTTCCGCATTCGATTGCCCACCAGTTATGCGCTGACGGCGCTATGTTTTATTCGCTATGATTGTGGCGACGCTTGCAAAGCTTGAGGCCAACGCGCCCGATGTCGCGCGGGCGCTAAGGGTGTTCGCAAACGAGCACCGCGTCCGAATCCTGTTCCGTCTAGCAGCAAGCAAAAAGGAATTGTCGTTTGCAGCGTTAGCTGACGGCAACCAAATTTGCCAATCGTCGCTTTCACAACATTTGATGAAATTACGCAAGGGCGGCTTAATTGGCATGAGGCGAGCTGATCACAATTCTTTCTATCGGCTTGCAGATCCCCGTGCCTTAAAACTGGCAATCGGCCTACAAATAATTCTGAAGGAAGCAATGCCACGCGTCAGACTGAGGAGCCGCTCGTGTCTGTTCCCGGCAGACTGCGAAGTTGACGAACGCAAAAATTGCATCCGCTCTCGCCCTGGCTGCCGACATTTATGCCATCGCGCATTGCGACACGATCGACACACATTGTCACAAGATAGTGCTCCGTTGAAAAACTTCTGTGACATGTCCGCCCTAGATGTTGGTCAGTTCAGGATGCCCCAACGGGCAGGCATCACAAAGAACCTCCTCGCAAATCGACGAAGTTCATCGCCCGAGCCGGCATCAATTCCGGCGGCACCCGACGGTATTCCTGAAATCAACAGCAACACCGAACCGGACCATGTCCGGCATCATTGGAGATAATTGATGCAAGAAGTTCAAACGCAACCCGAAACCCAAAAAAAAATGCTGCGGCAAAAATGGCGGCAAGTGCGGTTCCTCGAACAAGCACGAAGCCAACGCCACAACAGCCAACCCACTGGAAATCCTGCAGCAGCGTTTTGCTCGCGGCGAGATTGACACGGCCGAGTTCGAGGAAAAGCGACGCATCATCACAAACGCCTAATCCTGCTCGCGATTTCGCAACACGAGATCGCGGATGATTAGGTGGCTGGCGGCGATAGCGAATAACCTTCGTCGCCAGCCGTTTTTGCCTCTGCGGCAAAGCTAGTGCTGCGGATCGGCCATCGCACCGCGCAAGCCGCGGCCCATCATGCCGCCGCCGTTCTTCATCATGGCCTCGTGCGCCGCAACCATCCCGCGCTGGGCAAGATCGGTCACCTCTGCGGCGTGATCCTGGAGAGCCTTGACGGCACTCGCGTCGGTCGAAGTCTGGACGACGACGATTCCCTTCTCGGTCACCTCATATGCGGTCTTGATCTTATCCTTGTCTCGGAAGATCGAGTGCAGCGCAGAGCTCTCGATCGGCAGACCTGGGTCACGTCCTTCTTCGACCCGCTTTCCCATTTCGGCGACGTGTTTCTTGATCGTCGCCGCAACCTGCGGATCGTCCGATTCCGTGACCGTGCGGATGCCGTCAGGGAGGTTCGACACGGTGCGCTTAATGCTTTCATGGTTGAAGAACAGGTCGCGAATGTCGCTATGCTCCGCTGCGGTCGCTGAGCTGCCGTTCATACCCATCATTCCAGGACCCATACCCATCATGCCGGGACCCATTTGACCCCGCATGCCTGGCCCCATTTGGCCGTGCACTCCCGGGCCCATCTGGCCACGCATGCCCATCATTCCGCCTGGACCGAAGTTGCCAGGGCCATAACCGGCTGGCTGCGCCAAAGCCCAACCGCCGACGAGCACCGTGAAGGCTGCGATGCTGCCGATCACCAAAATCTTCTTCTTCATCTGAATCTCCAATGCCTGCGCAACAGAGGGTCCGTTGCTTGTGCGCATTAGAGAGGTCGGATTTCACCCAAGTTTTTCAGGAATAGGGTTTTTTGTGACAAAGTTTGCCAGGTCAGCTGCTTGAGAGCAGTGCATACATGTCTCGTGCCGACGGACGGTGATCGCTGCCAAGCCTTTGCGCGCAGCCTCCATCCTCAGCAGCGCCCTTGTCACCAGGGCCCTTGCCACATGCTATGCATTATTACTTAGCTGCCGCGCGGCAAGCCTCGTTTCCAGAGGCCAACACCATAGCTATATCGCAAAATAATTGGCTTACAGGATGCATACCCGGGTGCAATGAACAGCTCGCTTAAGAGGCGGACAAATGGACCCGAAGCTGACCATACTTTTCTGCCTTATCGGCACGATTATTGGCCTTTCGCACTTCAGTGGCGAAGAATCGACCAAATTGAAACGCCAACCCGACCGAACATCCAGGTACCTCCGGATGGATAATCGTGCGGCGGCCGAGTCGCCGCAGGTGGCGTCTCGGCCCATAGATGCGTCTATAAAAGCAGAGAGTGGTCTATCTGATCGCGGCTAACTGACAAACGCAGGTTCAGGTTTGACGCCGACACTGGCCCCATTCTCCAGCCTTCCATCGCGCAGCCGAAAGATGTAATCGAACCGATCCAGGATCATTTCGTCATGCGTCACGACGATGATCGCGGCACCCTGGTCGACGGCGATCCGGCGCAACAGATCCATCACGATGCGGGCGCGCGCCGAATCCAGCGGCGCGGTCGGTTCGTCGGCGAGAATAATGCGCGGCCGATTGGCAAGCGCGCGGGCGATCGCCACCCGTTGCGCTTCGCCGCCGGAGAGCTGCTTGGGCAGAGCGTGCTTGCGGTGCCCGACCTCGAGATAGTCGAGCAATTCGATGGCGCGCGTGCGCGCTGCCGCAGCGCTAAATCCGGCCAGATCGAGCACCACGGCGACGTTGTCGCTGCCGTCAAGAAACGGCAGCAAATTAGGGTATTGAAAGATGAAGCCGATCTTCTCGAGCCGCAGCCGGCGTAAATCGGATTTGAGCCAGCGCTCGTCATAGACGACCTCGCCGTCGAGCGTGATGCGGCCGCTGCTTGGCTCCAGAATGCAAGCGATGCAGTGCAGCAGCGTTGTCTTACCGGACCCGCTCGGGCCCATCAATCCGACCACCTGGCCGGGATAGACGTCCATATCGATGTCGCGCAGTGCATCCACCCGCGCCATGCCCTGCCCAAAATGCTTGGACAGGTGTTCGACGCGCACGACCGGGGGGCTGTTTGGCTCTGCCATGGCCTTACCCTGACGACGCGAGCGCTTCCGCTGGGTCCACTTTGAGCGCGAGCCGAATGCCAAGAGTGCTGGCGGCAAGGCACATTACCACCGTAATGACGAACACAACCGCTATGCTCTCGAAGTCCAGAACGAGCCGTCGCGGAAAATATGGCTGGAAGATCAGGACGAGCGACAGCCCGATGAAGTAACTGAATATTCCCATCGATAGCGCCTGCTGGACGATGAGGCCGATGATGGTCCGATCCGGCGCGCCAACAAATTTGAGCGTGGCGATCGAGCGTACCTTGTCCATGGTCAGCGTGTACACGATCAAGGCGATGATGACCGCCGATACGATGATCAGCAGCACCATAACCATAAGCTGCTGCTTGCGCGACTTTTCAATGACCTCCTTGCTCAACAGGTTTTCCTGTTGCGCCTGCGTGAGTGTCGTAAGGTGTTTCCATCGTCCCAGAGCAGCGGCGACCTCCTTGAGCGGAACAAAGGGCGACACCTTGGTAATAACGGCGTTGATCTGGTCACTGGTTTCCAGCGAGCCGCCGCGTGCGACCTCGCGCCGTTCGGCCGGCGGAGCGAGTTCGAACTGCAGGTCTTGCGCGTCGCGCAAGGTGATGTAGCCGACGGGATCGCCAGAAGATGTTAGTTCATCCCGCATCAGGCCGACGACCGTGAACCTGTGACCGTGCGTTCCCAGAGGCAATTCCTGGCCGAGCGCCAGACCGGCGGAACGGTCGACCACCATTTCGTAATGGCTGCGGATAATGTCGCGTCCGACGACAAGTTTGCGAGGGCCGCCGGGTCGGCCCAGCTCGTAGCCGACGAGAAAGACGCGGAGCGGCTTGCCGTTGAGCGCGGTTTGGACCGATTGGTAGGTGACGGAGCCGGCACGCTGAACGCCATAGACCCGGCTAACCACTTCTCTAGTGTCGCCTGGGATGCGCGAAGCCTCGGCGAAGGGACCATTCGTCCCGGCCTCGACCACCCAGAGGTCTGCGTTCGCCGCACGCGCTTGCCTCAGCGCGTCGTCGATCAGGCCCCCGTAGACACCGGTGATCACGATCACAATGCCGAGCAGCAGGCTCAATCCGAAATTAGTCAGCACGAAGCGCAGAAGGTTGTGCTTGATATCCCGGTACGCCAGATTCATCGGCTTGGCTCTTGCGTGATCTTGACCGCCCGACCGATGCGGAGCCCACTACCCAATTGCGCGACCACCATGGCCTTGTCTGGCACGCCGCCGGTGATTTCATAGCGCCCGTCGAGCAGCCGGTGCCCGAGCGTCACCTCGCGTTGCTGCAGGTGCCCATTCTCGACCGTCCACACGGTTCCGCGATTCTTGCCGAGCCCGACAATCGCCGCTTCCGGAACCAGCAACGCCTGAGGCAACTGCGCGGTCATGATGTAGACCTCAGCCTGTTCGCCGAGATTAGCATTGGCTGGAATGTGGTCGAATGCGACCTCGACCCGGCGCTCTTCGTTGACACGATCGCTCTCGGGCTCAATGCGCGCGACCTGGCCCGCAATCCGCTGGCCGGGCTGCGATCGCAGCACGATTCCCGCCGGCTCGCCGACATGGATCTCTCCGGCCCTGCTCTCGTCGATATAGGTAAGCACCCAGACCGACTTGGGATCGATCAGCGTGAACACCGGCTCTCCGGCACCGAGAGCGGAACCGAGCTCCTTCAGCCGCGCGGTTACCATGGCATCGTAGGGCGCCGTGAGAGTGTGAAAGTCCAACGTGGCTGATTGCAGCTGCTGCTGCCCTTTGGCATCGCTGATGTTGGCCTTGGCCACCAGAACATCGCCGTTCGCTAAATTCAGATCGCCGAGTGCCGCATCTTGGACCGTTTGCGACGTCTGCGCCGTCTCAACTGAAGCGATGTTAGTCTGAACAAGCTTTTGTCGGCGCTCGTTGATATTTTTGGCATTGGCTAAGTTTGCCTTGGCCTTTTCGACGCTCGCTTCGGCCCTTTGAAGATTAGCTTCGGTTTGCTCAATGGCCGCTTTGGCCCTGGCGACTTGTGCGCTCTGCTCGCGGTCATCAAGCCGAGCCAGGACAGCACCCTTGGTTACGCGATCACCGACATCGGCGCGAAGATCGACGAGCACGCCGGCGACCTTGAAGCCGATCTTGGATGTGACACGCGCCTCGATCGTTCCGAGGCCGAAGACTTCAACCACCACATCACTCTTGACGGCTGCGACCTGTGCCTTGATCGGGCTCAGGAGCAGAGCCCAAACGCCCGAACCAGCACCCGCCACAATGACAAAGGACACCATGAGCCAAATCGCGCGCGTCCGTATGGTCGAGGTCGCCAACCGATTCCAAACAATGCCGAGCCCGTACCCGACAATGAAACCGATAATCGCGGTCGCACTGATTACAATCAATGCAGTCAACGGAAAACCGAGCGACCCAATGCTATGGGGCTGGGCCCAGCCCAACACTACTCGAACTACTTGGACAACGTGAAAAGCACCACCGAGGACAGCAAGTGCCACCCCCGACTTGATCGGATTAACGTTTCGCAAGCCGAAAGTCCTCCGCAACACGGTGCTGGCAACAATGTTAATTTTAATTCATAGCCTAATCCTAGAAACTAACATTGAGAAAGGTCAAAAAGGTGAGGCAAAATATAAAGCGCGGAAGTCCAAACACCATCAGGCGGTTGGCTAAGGGAGGCCGGCTCCAAAATCAGAAATTGCATTTCAATTCAGGGGGGCACAAACTTTAAAATTAATCTAGCCAACCTATGGCCACAGAAAGACATTAAGGGATCGCTTTATGGACAATGTTACATTCAAGTGGCTGATAATTGCCAACGTGATAGTTGTGATAAATACGTCCGGGAATGCGCAACAGCTTGATGCAGGCAGAACGGAATATCAGGCCCATTGCGCTGCATGCCATGGAATCGATGGAAAAGGCAACGGACCGGCCAGTGATGAATTGAAGACACTCCCTGCTGATCTAACAGTGCTTACCAAAAAAAATAATGGGGAGTTTCCCTATAAGGCGATCACCGAAGTCATTGATGGCAGAAAAGCGTTCAAGGCTCATGGCACTCGTGAGATGCCAATTTGGGGCTACCAGTTAACCCCAATGCCAAAACTGACGATCACTCCTATCAGTCCAAATGCAAAGAACGCCGGCCAGGATTTAAAGGCATATTATGATTCAGAAATTGTGGTTCGAAATCGCATCTTGGCGATTATTGACTACCTTTATCGCGTGCAAGCGAAGTGATATCCTTCTGAAGAAGATGCTTGAGTTTAGGTCAACCGCCTCGCTGCGCCTTTGGCTTTCATCGCTCACCTCTCCCAAAACTCTGCAAGTTCTTCGCCGTGACGCCGGCTGAGGACGGCGATAAAACTAAGTTCGACGCTGAACACCTAAACGGACAGTTCATCGTGACAAAATACAGAAAGTGAAATGATCTTTCGCAATGCTGAAATCACCAACATCTTCCAGACTATCGATTTTCGGTGACGTGAACCGCGTGCATCGGTCGTGGGCCCTGCACATTACTATGCATACGTACGCTGGGTTGCTCGCCCAACGCAATTAGCGACCGGATGATTACTCCAGCCCAAGAGGCTCCAAATGCCGACCCGCCTCGCTATCCGGGAGCTGCAATGCGCATGATCCAGATCATATTGGTCTACGCCGTTTCGGTCTAAAGTTATTTTGTTGGGCGCGCCTGAAGAGGCGCCTGGATTCGCTTTGGCCGGCGCGACCGCCTGATTCGGTCGATGCCCTGCAATGGAGGCTATGACAATGAGACGGGAATGGCTGCTTTCATTTGGTGCGATGGCCCTCGCCTTTTTGAGCACTCAGCATCACAACCTCATGCTGTTGCTCTTGGCGCTGGGTCTCGGGGATGCGGGTATGAGTGTCATGACGGGGGTTCCGCTGGTTCGCACCGTAATGTTGGTCATGTCCCTGCTGATGGCCGCAGCGATCGGCTACCGGATTTCGAGGCCGAGCCTTCCCACGGCAATGCGCGTCGCCGGCGTGCTCTCCATTCTCTTCACCCTCGGCCTCGCGGGATGGTCCACCCTGCACTTTGGCCTGTGAGGACGCCCGCCTTGGAAAAGCCATTCCAGAAGGACCTCAGCCATCTCAGTTGGGACCAAGTCTATGCGCGACAGGAGCTGCGGAGCGGGCTGATCAGCGATTGGATGGAGGCGCTCTGCCTCAAATCCGGTGATCGCGTGCTCGAGATTGGCGCGGGCCCCGGCTACGTCAGCTTCGCTCTCGCCGACCGCGTGGGGCCCGCTGGTATCGTCTACGCGCTAGACCGCTCAGCCGACGCTCTCGCTTATCTGGAGCACCTGCAAAAGAAGCGCGGGGTCGGGCAGATTGAGCGGATCGCGGCGGACGCTGCCTTGCTGGAGCCCACCGGGGTGCAGGCGGACTCCGCCCTGATCACGATGGTCCTGCATCACGCCGATGATCCGGCCGGGATCCTGCACAACGTCGCCCGATGCGTGCCGCCCGGCGCGCCGGTCGTCATCGGCGAATTCCATCCGGATGGCCCATGCTCGGATGGGCCACCGCGCGAGCACCGACTGGCGCCGGAGAAGATTCAACAGTGGTGTGAGCACGCCGGCCTGTCGTTAATTGACTATCGGCGGCAGACGCCGGAACACTACGTGGTGGTCACGCATGCCCCTAATCCGAGTTCGAGATCCAGGGTAGCCAACAACTGCACGCCCTCCATATGATTCTGATCATAGGCGGAGGGGGTTCGGTTCCATTAGCGTGATCCGCAGTCGATTCCTACCGAAAGAGGTTGTCATGAAGTCCGTTCGTTCCCGAATCGCGATCGCCGCAACCATGGCTGTCGCTGCCGTTTCGGTCGTCACAATCGTGACCTGGACTGTCCACGCCCAATCGACGCAGAGTGGCCCTGCGGCCGTGCCGCCGATGATGATGCACGAGCACGGTCAGGCCATCCCGGACCATCAGCACATGAATGGGATGGCAGCGCAGAGCGGGCAACCTCCAAAGTCCGATAAATCAGACGATCCCCGCGAACTCGTGTCACTTCCGGGTCCGATGCAGGAACATATGCTCGCCAATATGCGCGACCATCTGGCTACGCTGAACTCGGTCATCGGTGATATTGCCGATAACAAATTCGATTCGGCCAGAAAACTTCTGGAGGCGCGGCTCGGGATGAGTTCGTTATCGCTCCATCACGCCGCCGAGATGGCGCCATACTTTCCCCAACCGATGCAGGATGTCGGGACCAGTATGCATCATGCGGCGAGCCGATTCGCAATTATTCTCCAAGACGCCTCGGTCACCGAGACATTCGATTCCATGCGCGAGGTGAATGCGGCGCTGCATGACGTCACGTCCGCGTGCGTCGCCTGCCACACGGGATATCGTCTGCGCTGACCCGCAGCCCCTTTCGCACCTTCCACTGGGTCAGCCATTAGAACAGCGATCAGATGTCTATTTATCGGCATGCACGCTTCAATTCTGATCCTGACTGGTGTGAGTACCGAAACCTTTATCCGCGCTGATGAGGTGAAATGCGATTGAAAAGAGCTTTCGTCGCCAGCCGACTTTCGAAGCTTGATCTGTGTCAATGGCGCCGGGCGACGGAACTATTATGCGTATCCGAGGTCCCTTTGGGAGAGTCCGTTCATTGCGGCTCAAACCCCAAAGCTTTCTCCGGAGGCCCAGATGAACAGACTCGCCGTTCTCAGCTTGGCGGCAAGCGCGTTGCTGCTCAGTGAATCAGCAGTAACACCGGCTCGTGCAGGCGCTCCAACGGTGACTGTTGCTTACCAACCCATGGTCAGCACTGGTCTTGCAGCAAAACAACCCTTCGAGGCGTGGTTTGTCCTCGACAAGTCATCCGATCCGATGGTGCAGGGTTATGCTGTCCCGACAGGAGCCACTGTCCGGTTTACGTTTCCCAAGGACTTTACCCCGCTGACTGGCAATCCTCACCTTGAGGGGGCGTTGCTCTACGGCTGGCCTCACGGAGCCATTCCCGTGCCGTTCAGCGTGACGCAGGACATGACTGAATCACGTGTGGTCGTCGTTCGCATCGATCAGGCGATCTCAATCGGTTCGCCAGAAAGACCGGGCTTAAAAGCAATTCATGTGCGCACTGGCGAACTCAATCCAGGCGCGCCGGGTGATTACCCGATTACGGTCCAGTTCATCGATGCCGGGCCGCTGTCAGGAACGACGAATGCAGTCGCGCATATTACCGATAAAGGAGTGCCCAACGTCGCCGCCTACAATCAGCTACATCAGAGCAAGGATGAGGATTGGCAGCACGTGAAGCCCGGCACCGAGTCCCCGCTGGCGATAGACTTCCTGGTGACGTTGCCGGACGAGTCCCGATCTACAATCAGCCTCGCGCCGACCGGCGACGGCGCGCTCAGCATCTTGAGTGACGGCAAACCGATCGGCTCAATCTGGTCGCAGGGTGTTCCGGTGACTCTTACGCCGGAATCCTTTGGTCCCGGATATTCACGCCTCGGAATAATCCGCGTTCATGCGAAGGCCGGGAGCCAACCCGGTACCGCTGAGATCGTCGCGACGCTCAATGGCGGCACCCAGTCGAAGATCAACCTCATCGTGGACTAACGGCACACGAGATCGCACGATCTCAAACAAAAAGGCGCGCACGATAATCGAAGGACTGATGCGCGATATAGACGAGCGCAGGCACTGTCAGAATCGATCCGCCGGTACCGGTGAGCTCGAGCGCAACCCCAATTCCGGCGCCATAAGCTAGATCGCTCAGGAGATCGATGTATTGCGTGCTGCCGGACGTCCAAGCACCGAGCCGGTTCCCGCCATAACCTCTTCCGGTTTGACGAGCGCGGAAGCGCGTCTTCAGCTTGTCGCATTCGGTCTGAACACCGTCAGCGAGAAAGCGCCGCCAGGCTGGCGCATTTTCCTCGAAAAATTCTGGGCGCCGGTTCCGTGGATGCTCGAAGCCACGCTCGCCATTGAGATTGGGCTCGGCGCGCACGTGGAAGCCGCAATGATCGGCGCTCTACTCCTCTTTAACGCGACGCTAGGGTTCGTCCAGGAAGGACGGGCGGGCGCAGCACTCGCCGCACTCAAGAAAAGGCTTACGCCGACAGCACTGGTTCGCCGAGATGGTGAATGGGCCAGACTTCCGGCTTCCGAACTGGTGCCGGGAGACGCCATCAGGTTGTCGCTAGGCGCCATGGTTCCCGCCGATGCATCCATCGTGTCGGGGACGGTGATGGTCGACCAATCGACGCTCACCGGCGAATCCGTCCCGATCGACGCGGACACGGGTAGCAGGGTCTTTGCGGGTTCCATCGTGCGCCGCGGTCAGGCAGTCGCCGAGGTGACCGCCACCGGATCCAGAACCTATTTTGGGCGCACCGCTGAACTGGTGCGCATTGCTCACTCCAGCAGCACCGAGCAGAAGGCCATTTTCGGAGTGACCCGGAACCTGATGTTGATAAACGGCGTGGTCGCCATTCTGATCGTGGCCTACGGCTATGTCATCGCATTGCCGTCTCCCGACCTGATCCGGCTCACCCTCACAGCGCTGCTGGCCACGATCCCGGTGGCGCTGTCTGCCACGTTCACGCTGGCGGCCGCGTTCGGTGCCCAGATACTCGCGCGGCGTGGAGTTCTATTGACGCGCCTTTCGGCCGCGCACGAGGCAGCTGCCATGGATGTGCTGTGCGCCGACAAGACCGGAACGCTGACACGTAACACGCTGGAGGTCGCCGATATCATCGCAATGCCGGGATTCGATCGCGAGCGCGTGTTGGCGTTGGCGACGCTCGCCAGTTCCGAAGCGGATCAGGACTCGATGGACGCCGCTATTCGAGCGGCTGGGGCCAGTGGGAAAGGCCGCTCTACGCCCGAACACCTCGTGCGCTTCGTTCCATTCGATCCGGGAACCAAAGCCTCGGAGGCCTTCGCCCGCGATGACGCAGGAAACGAACTACGCGTCATCAAGGGTGCATTTGAGGTGATTGCCAAGATCGCGGGACCGCCGGCAGATGCGCGGTGCATGGTGGACCAGCTTGGCGCGCAAGGAAATCGCGTCATCGCCGTCGCAGCAGGTCTCCCAAACGCGCCGCGTCTGGCGGGTCTAATCGCGCTGAGCGACCCGCCCCGCGAGGATTCGGCGGGCCTCATCGCCGATCTTCGCGGCATCGGGGTGCGCACCCTCATGGTGACGGGGGACTCCGCCGTCACCGCAGCGGCGATCGGGCGCAAGGTCGGCATCACGGGGGCCGTCTGCCCGGCAGAACGTTTTTCCGACGACCTGGACGCCGACCAATTTGGTGTGTTTGCGCGGGTCGTGCCTGAGGACAAATACCGGTTGGTGCAGGCCCTGCAGAAGCACAGACACGTGGTCGGCATGTGCGGCGATGGTGTCAACGATGCACCAGCCCTACGACAGGCGCAGATCGGCATCGCCGTGTCATCCGCAACCGATGTCGCCAAAGCCGCCGCAGGCATGGTCATGACCGAGCCAGGACTCGCCGGCATCGTCTACGCCGTTCGCGAAGGCCGGATCGCTTTTCAGCGGCTCCTTTCGTATGCGTCAAATATGCTGGTCAAGAAGGTTGAAATCGTTCTGTTCCTGGCGATCGGCCTCGTCATGTCCGGCCATCCGGTGATGACGCCAGCGCTCATGGTCGTGCTGTTCATGACAAACGACTTTCTCAGCATGTCGCTCACGACCGACAGCGCCAGTCCTTCATCCAACCCCAGCCAATGGCGAATGGGAAACATCACCGGCGCCGCGATCATTCTCGGGCTGTGCAAGCTCGCATTCTCGACGGCGATCCTAGCAGCTGGAAAGTTCAAGCTCGGACTTGGCCCAACGGAATTGCAGACGTTGGCGTTCGTCACGCTAGTATTCGGAAACCAGGCTCTCTTATACGTGCTGCGGGAGCGCCGGCACATCTGGAGCTCGAAGCCGAGCCTCTGGGTCCTCGGATCGTCTGCGGTCGATATCTCCATCGTCCTGGCGCTGGCATTGCCGGGCATCCTGATGGGACCGCTGCCGTGGCGGCTGATAGCAGCGGTATTCGCGGCAGCGATCGCCTTCGCGCTGATTCTCGATCAGATCAAGCAGCCGGTAACAACCGTGTTCAAGATCGAATGACGACGGCACACCTCGACAGCTTCGGTATCGCGGCTGGTTCGACACTTATGCTGCCCAGGAACGAATAAAAATCCGGATCAGTAACTGTTTCTGACCTGGCTTATTTCTTGAAACAAGCGCCGTAAACGGAATTAGCCCTCTGGGCGCTGGAAGTGTCCAGAGGACGTGGAGCGAACACGTTCGCGACAACAAGACAGCGTGTTGCGGCCTAGTCGGCGTCAATATTTAGTGCCGCGGCTCGACCATAGCACCATGCATGCGACGCCCCATCATGCCTCCGCCGTTCTTCATCATGGCCTCTTGTGCCGCAACCATCCCGCGTTGGGCAAGATCGGTCACTTCTGTGGCGTGATCCTGAAGAGCTTTAACGGCGCTGGAGTCGGTCGAAGTCTGGACGACGATGATTCCCTTTTCGGTCACTTCATACGTGCTCTTGACCTTGTCTTTGTCCCGGAAGATCGAGTGCAGCGCCGGACTCTCGATCGGCAAACCCGGGTCACGTCCTTCTTCGACCCGCTTTCCCATTTCGGCGACGTGCTTTTTGATCGTCGCGGCAACCTGGGGATCGTCCGATTCCGTGACCGTACGGATGCCGTCTGGGAGGTTCGTCACCGAACGTTTGATGCCATCATGGTTGAAAAACAGGTCGCGAATATCGCTATGCTCCGCCTCGGTCGCGGAGCCCCCGTTCATCCCCATCATTCCGGGGCCCATACCCATCATGCCAGGGCCCACTTGACCCCGCCTGCCCGGCCCCATTTGACCGTTCATGCCCGGTCCCATCTGGCCTTGCATACCCATACCCATGCCCATTCCGCGCATTCCGCGCGGGCCATGATCGGTTGACTGCGCCAAAGCCCAGCCGCCGACAAGCAAGGTGGCGGCGGCGATGCCACCAATTATCAAAATCTTCTTCTTCATCTGAATCTCCAATGCCTGTGCAACAGAGGGTCCGTTGCTTGTGCACATTGAAGAGGTCGGAGTTCACCCAAGTTTTTCAGGAACAGGGTTTTTTGTGACAAAGTTTGTCAAACGGGGCACCAGCCATAATCCGACACATATTTCGCAAAACGCGCCGCATGCGTTGGTCTATATTGCAGAAATGCAAGGTGGGCCGCACATCCATATCGTCGACGACCATCGCGAGATTCGCGATCTTGTCTCGCGCGCGCTGACCAAGGAGGGATTCCGGGTCAGCACGGCGGCGGACGGCCGCGCCATGCAAAAGGTTCTGGCTGATGGCCGCATCGACCTCATCCTCCTCGATCTCATGTTGCCGGGCGAGGACGGGTTATCGCTCTGCCGCACGCTGCGCGCGGAATCGAGCGTCCCAATCATCATGCTGACCGCTAAGGGCGAGGAGGTCGACCGCGTCATCGGCCTGGAGATGGGGGCCGACGATTACCTCTCGAAACCCTTCGGCAGCCGAGAACTGATCGCGCGGATCAGAGCCGTCCTGCGCCGCAGCCAGGGAAAAGTGTCGAAGGGAGACTTCGAGCAACAACCCAAGAATTACAATTTCGATCGCTGGAGTTTAGACGCCGGCGCACGCTCGCTCCTGCGCGATGATGGTGTCACGGTGCCGCTAAGCACCGGCGAATACGATCTGCTGATTGCATTGGTCGAGCGGCCGCAGCGTGTGCTCAATCGCGATCAGCTTCTCGATCTGGCGCGCGGTCGTTCAGCGGCAGGTCTCGATCGCAGCATCGATACGCAAGTGAGTCGCCTTCGCAAAAAACTCGAGATCGATCCCGGCGACCCGCAAATCATCAAAACGGTGTGGGGCGGCGGCTACATGTTCACGCCCGCGGTGACCCGCAAATGAATAGGATTCTACCCAAGAGCCTGTTCGGCCAGACGCTGCTGGTTTTGGTCGCTGGATTGATCGTGTCGCTCCTCGCGGCATCGTGGATCTACTCGCTGGACCGCGAGCAGGCGGTGCGGGCAGTCGGCGGGTTTGGTGCTGCACAGCGTATTACCAATCTCACGAAGCTGGTGCAGGACGCTCCCCGCGAATGGCGCGAACGGATTATTGCTGGCCTGAGCGATCAGACCTTTCACGTCTCACTCTCGGCCCAGCCCCCGGCGATCGTCCCGAACGACGATGACGCGGTGGTTGCACAGGCGATTAAGGAATTTCTTATCGATCTGCTTTCGCTCGGACCGGGGCAGCAGCCGCGTGTGTCGGCATCGCCGCTGGACGGAGCCGTGTTTGGTGGTGGGCGCCCGATGATGGGGCGTGGCCCGATGATGCATGGCTTCGGCGGCTTCGGTGGCTTTGGTGGTTTCCGCGAACTGCAGGTAGCGGTCCCGCTGCCAGATGGTCAATGGCTTTCGTTCGCGACCGCTCTGCCCGAGAGCGGCTCGGCCTTTTCGCGGCAGTTCCTGTTTTCGATGGGAATAATGGCGATCGTCATTCTCGCTGTGTCGGTATGGGCCGTGCGCCGCGTCACGGCGCCACTTGCCGCGGTATCGGCGGCCGCCGAACGGCTTGGCAATAACTTGAATGCTCCACCAATGCCGGAGACTGGCACGATCGAGACGCGTCAGGCCTCGCATGCGTTCAACACCATGCAGGCCCGGCTGCGCGGCTTGATCGAAAACCGGACACGCATGCTGGCGGCGATCTCGCACGATCTGCGCACGCCTTTGACGCTGTTGCGCCTGCGCGCCGAAAACGTTGAAAATCTGCAAGAGCGCGACAAGATGCTGGCCAGCATCGCCGAGATGGACTCGATGATCAGCGAAACTCTGCAGTTCGCCCGCGACGAGGCGACGACCGAGAAACGGCGCCCCACCGACATTGCGGCACTCGTCCAAAGCATCGTCGATGACTTGGCCGATGCCGGCATGCCGGTAAAAATGCAGCCAGCCGAACCGATTGTGTACGACTGCCGGCCTGATGCCCTGAAGCGTGCGATCCGCAACCTCCTCGACAACGCGGTCAAGTACGGCACGGCAGCGAGCGTGGCGATCCAGACGACGCCGAAAACTATCGAAATCGTCATTGATGATGAAGGTCCCGGGATTTCCGAACAAGAGCTCTCGCGCGTGTTCAACCCCTTCTATCGTCTTGAAGAATCACGAAGCCGGGAGACAGGCGGAGTTGGCCTCGGCCTGGCGATCGCCCAGTCGATCGTGCAGGCCCACCGCGGCGAGCTCGTCCTCAGCAACAGGCCAACCGCAGGCCTTCGCGCCCGAATCGTATTGCCTCGATGAAAGGCTGATCATGGCTGTGACCGAAAGGTTTCCTCACCTGAGGTTGCCGCAATACTCACGTGCGGATGTCTGCACTGGGTCGTAGGCGGCCGTAGCAATCTCGCTCGGCCCCATGCCCGACGCGATTGCCAAGCTCCTCCACACGCAAGTGAACGTCCAGCAGCTCGCGATCGAGGCTGCCGTGCACGCGTCCAAGGAAATTGCGCTGCAGGCGTTATTGACGGTGGTGAATTCTTCGGCCGCCGTCAAACTGCTTGACGAAATGTGGGAAGTGAATCGTCCCTAAATTCGGCCTCGTATCTGAACGCGGCCTTCAGCACCGCCCTTGGCTGCGGGCCTGGCGGAACCGTGATTGCGCCAGTGTCACACTAAGCGTGTGTTGAGCCGCCTTGTTCCGGGAAGGCAATTCTATGATTTGTCGGCCCCAGAAGACCCGCCATTCGGCTCCATAGCAGCAATGATCGCCGCTTGGACGTTCTTGTCCTGCGCCGTTACGGCGGCGGTCAGCGACA
>OCZT010002381.1_pt1 | contig 19407 bp, 20 predicted proteins | sample 1539031 | NCBI WGS metagenome assembly OCZT01 (sample SAMEA3539308, study PRJEB22396) | soil metagenome | biome: tundra; feature: field; material: soil | place: USA | collected 2010-05 | depth 0.15 m | reverse complement strand
TTCGCCGTAAGTAGAAGCGAACGGATCCTGGTTGTCGAGGATGTGATCACAACAGGCGGTTCAACCAGAGGATGCATCGCCGCACTCGATCCTTTTGGGGCCGAGATCGTCGGCGCGGCATCCATTATCGATCGCTCTGATGGAACGGCGACCGTTGGCGTACCGCGCCTCGCTCTCGTGACAATGGAGGTTAAGAGTTATTCGCCCGCGGCATGTCCAATGTGCCAGGCGGGCAAATCGCTGGTAAAGCCCGGCAGCCGCACCATCAAATGAATTACAAACTGCTTATACAATATGACGGCACCGACTTTCACGGTTGGCAGGTGCAGGAAAACGATCGAACTATCCAGGGCGAACTCGAACGCGTTATCGGTATGCTTGCCGATGCCGAGGTAAGCGTGATCGGATCGGGGCGGACCGACGCCGGTGTACATGCCGAGGGACAGGTCGCAAACGTTCACATTGCCGACGGTAAATTTACACCGGACAAATTACGAAGCGCTATTAACGGTAATATGTGCCGCGATATCAGGATTATTAAAGCGGAAAAGGCCCCTGACGATTTTCACGCGCGGTTCTCGGCCAGGATGAAAACCTACATATATCGCATCGTAAATGCGCCGATTATGTCACCCTTCTGGAGGCGATACGCTGCTCATGAATCGAGGCCGCTCGACGTCGGACGTATGAACGAGGCCGCTCGCCTCTTTCTCGGCGAGCATGATTGGACGGCTTTTTCGTCGGCGAAGGCGGACGGTGAGAATCGCGTCCGCGAGGTAACAAATTTTACGATCGATTCGCGTTGGGATGAACGCGCGCAGAGCGCGATGATCGAGTTTCGGATCAGCGCGCGGGGATTTCTGCGGTACATGGTGCGTTCGATCGTTGGCACTATGATGGAAGTCGGTCGAGGTGAAAAGGATTTCGATACAATTCAGACGGCAATTGTGACCGGACGACGCGAACTTGCCGGCAAGACGGCTCCGGCCGCGGGATTGACGCTGTATCGAGTAGATTACGAGTAATGACTGTTTATCACATCGTGCTACCCGACGTATGGGCGGCGTTTGTCAATGACCTGTATCGGACCCCGAGTCTTGAAACCGAAGGATTCATTCATTGCAGCTTTCCGGAACAACTGGGTGGCGTCATCGAAAGGTATTACTCCGGGGAATCGCGGCTGATCGTTCTTGGGATCGATACCGAAAGGCTGATGTCGCGCGTCATAAACGAACCGTCGACCAATAACGAGATCTACCCTCACGTTTATGGTCCAATCAATCGGGATGCGATCGTGGTTATCCAGGATAGAAAGGTTTGATCTAGGGAGCGGTTAAAGACCGCCGAGGGATCGCGTCAACCGCAAACACAGCTGATGCACAAAAACTTTGCCGGCATTGTAAAACCTAACTCGACCGAAAGCCGGCTCCTCGCGTCGATCGACACCGAGCGCCTGCCAAAACATATCGCGGTCATTATGGACGGTAACGGGCGATGGGCCCGTCTTCGCGGCAAACCGCGTATCTTTGGCCATCGGGCGGGCGCCGAATCCGTGCGTGACATTATCGACACGTGTGCGCGGCTCGAGATCAAAGCCGTCACTCTATACGCATTTTCAACCGAGAACTGGAAGCGGCCCCGGCAAGAGATCTCGGGACTGATGTCGATGCTTAAACGATACATCCGCAGCGACCTTAAGGAGGTCCATAAGAACAACATCAAGTTTCAGGCTATCGGCCATATCGAGGGGCTCGCGGCGGACGTTCAGAACGAGATCGCAAAAGCAATGCTTACGACCAAAGACAATAACGGAATGATAATGAGCGTTGCACTCAATTATGGCGGGCGTGCAGAGATCGTCGAGGCGTGCCGGCGTGCGGTCCGCGAGCTGCTTGAAAGCGGCCGCGGCGTTGAGCACCTTTCCGAGACGGATATTGAACGAAATCTTTACACCCACGGATTGCCGGAGGTGGACCTGCTTATCCGAACCAGCGGCGAATTTCGGATCTCGAATTTTCTGCTCTGGCAGCTGGCATATAGCGAGATCTATGTAACGCCCGTTCTGTTTCCCGATTTCCGCCGCCGCCAGGTTTTTGAGGCGATGTTAGATTATCAGAAGAGAGACCGCCGATTTGGTGGCGTTACGAGCGCAAAAGGATCCTCAGTATGAAGCAACGCATTCTGACGGCCGTGATCGCTTTGCCGATCATAATAGCTTCGATCATACTGCCCGCTTATAACCGGCAAACGGTCTGGCTTTTTGTTGCGATCGCGGCATTTGCAATTGGCGCGGGTCTTTTTGAATTCTATTCGCTGACAAAAAAACTGGAGCTCAAAGCTGACGCCGCGATAGCCTATCTGGGTGCGGCGGCGCTCTTTGTCGGATTTGTCTTTGATGCGCCAGGAAAGGAACCTGAAATGATAGTCGCGACGATAGCCGTGTTTGTCATGGCGGTTCTCATATCGCAGACCTTTCGCTTTCAAAAGAATTTTTCAAAAATGCTAACGGGTATCGGCGTAACGATCCTCGGTGTTCTCTATGTGGCGTTTCTCGGCGGATTTTTGGTTTCGGCACGAATGGGTTTTGAATACGTGCCAAATTTGTCGACACATTTACTTGGATATTTTTTCCTGGTGACCTTTGGCTCCGATATCGGTGCCTACCTGACAGGACGTTCCTTTGGCAAACATAAGTTGGCACCCGCCATTTCGCCGGGCAAGACTGTCGAGGGACTCATCGGCGGGATAGTCGCGGCCGCCGCCTTTTCCGCACTCGCTACCTTGTTATTCTTTCCCGAACTGCCTTATAAAGTCTCGGTCCCGCTTGGATGTGTACTTGCGATCATGGGTGTACTTGGCGATCTGGCTGAAAGTGCTATGAAACGGGCGGCAGGCGCAAAAGATGCCGCGAGCATTCTACCCGGCCACGGCGGCTTTCTTGACAGGTTGGACAGTTTGCTCTTTGGTGCGCCCATCCTATATTATTTTGCTAGGTTTTATTTCTAAATGAACGCCAATTTCCGAGTTGATGATAATAATACGTGAGGCGAGAGCGTTGTTATGGACGTTCCGCCTTCCGCGTGTCTCAACCGGGAGGCGTTTTTTTGCCCGCTAATAACGCAAATAAGACACGAATAAAAAGATGAACGACCTCATTTATAAAGACGAAAGCTACAAGATTATGGGCGCGTGCTTCGAGGTATATAACCAAAAAGGATTTGGCTTTACTGAACCCGTCTATCAGGAATGCTCACAACTTGAATTCGTGCTGCAGGGAATACCTTTTTTGGCGAAGCCGAAAGTTCTACTTAGCTACAAGGATATTCCGCTTACTCAACACTTTGAACCTGACTTCATTTGCTTCGACAAGATCATTCTTGAAATAAAGTCAGTGAGCTCTTTGATGGATGCACATAGAGCACAAACGATCAACTATCTCACCGCTCTCGGATACGATCTTGGTTTACTTATTAACTTCGGGCAATTTCCAAAGCTCGTTTACGAAAGACTGGCAAACAATAGGCGAAATACCGCCGCTACGTCGGTATACGCAGCCAAGGCTAGTAGAATAAAGGAACCGGAGTAAATATATATTCGCGTCTATTCGTTTTATTCGCGGGCAAATTTCTTATGTTAGATGTTTTAGGCAATCTTGAAAGAACTCATACCTGCGGTGAACTGCGACTGCCCCATACCGGTGCCGAGGTCGTTCTCATGGGCTGGGTCGCACGCAAGCGCGATTTCGGCATTCTGACGTTTGTTGATCTTCGCGATCGTGATGGTATTACGCAGATCGTGCTGAACGAAGAGGACGCCGGTTTTGCGCACGCTAAAGCAAAGATCTTGCGAGGCGAGTTTGTCGTTGCCGTTAAGGGTACTGTCGTCGAACGCGAGGGGACCCACAACCCCAAGCTCGCGACCGGTGACATCGAGGTGCATGCCGATGAGATTCTCGTCCTCAATGACGCCAAGGTCCCGCCTTTTCAACTAGAGGTTTCTGGCTCTGAGAAGCTCGCTGACGAATACACCCGTCTCAGGTATCGTTATCTGGATCTAAGGCGTCCGCAGCTGCAGTACAACATTCGGATGCGAGCAAAGGTGGTAGCGCGGATTCGTGAATATATGGACCGCGCGGGTTTTGTTGAGATCGAAACACCGATCCTCTTAAAATCCACACCCGAAGGAGCACGCGATTTCATCGTTCCTTCGAGGATCCATTCCGGTAAATTCTTCGCCCTTCCGCAATCGCCGCAGATATTGAAGCAGATCACGATGATCGCCGGGTTCGACAAGTACTACCAGATCGCGCGGTGTTTTCGCGACGAAGATCTGAGAGCGGACCGCCAGCCGGAATTCACCCAACTAGACGTCGAGATGTCTTTCGCTCACCAGGAGATGGTATATCGGATCATGGAAGGCGTATTTGGGCATGTCTTTAAATTGATCGACGTCGAGCTGCCCGGTAAGTGGCCCCGCATGACTCACCGCGAAGCCATTCGGCGCTTTGGCTCCGACAAACCCGACCTCCGCTTCGAGACGGAACTTGTCGACGTCAGCGATGAGCTTCGCGATACCGATTTCGCGCCGTTTAGGACCGCACTTGACCAGAAAGGAGAGGTAAAGTGCATTGTCGTAAAGACGCGAGCCGATTACTCGCGAAAGCAGCTTGATGAACTGCAGGAGATCGCCAAACGCTATGGCGCCGGGGCGCTTGCGTGGATAAAGCTTGGCACGGATGAAACAACCTCATCGTTACTAAAAGTATTGGGCGACACAAAGATCGACCGGTTGGCATCTGCCGCGGATGCGGGAAAAGGGGATGCGGTATTGATCGTCGGTGGTCGAAAGTCGGTCGTCGCCGCTTCGCTCGGCGCATTGCGGCTCGAGGTCGCACGTCGGGAAGGTCTGATTCCCGCCGGGGTCTTTAAGCCGCTGATCGTGACCGAGTTCCCGATGTTCGAATACAACGATCAAGAACATCACTATGACGCTGCACATCATCCTTTCACTTCGCCGATGGATGAAGACCTCGATCAATTCAAACAAGCGGTTGAAACCGGCGAACGCCAGATGCTCGGGGGTATCCATGCCAAAGCCTATGACGCCGTCATAAATGGCATCGAGGTGGCGGGCGGTTCGATACGTATCCACCAGCGCGACGTGCAGGCGCTAAATTTTAAGGCTCTCGGCCTGACACCGGAAAAGGCGCGCGAGCGGTTCGGTTTCTTCCTCGAAGCTCTCGAATACGGTACGCCGCCGCATGGCGGATTTGCCGCTGGTATCGAACGAACGTTGATGGCGCTGCTCCAGACGGACAACATTCGGGACCTCATTGCGTTTCCGAAGACCGCATCGGCACAGGACCTAATGATGGATTCACCCGGAGAAGTTGACGCGGCGCAGTTGAAAGAATTGGGAATTGAGATTATTCTTGACCGATAATTGACGGAAGTTTAAACTAACCGGCGGCCATCTTTTCCTGTGCTTGGCGTTTTCGCGGCGTTCATTTCGACAAAAAAGAGCATCATATAGCGCGGCTTGGGTTAATTTTTTATGTTTCATGCAATAGCCGTTTCAGAAGTTTTACTATGCGCGGGCGCAAGCTCCAGCGTATTTTATTTGACTTGGCGTCAATTGGCGGGCAAGGCAGGGCTGACGCTGTTTTCGTCCGACGATGATAGCGACCTTACGAATCTGCGTTCCCTTTACGGTTATAACGAGCACGCGTTTGTATCCACATCGGAGCAGAAACGGATATGGCGGGACGCCGACCGTAAGGGGGCGATCAGCTATGTTGAACGCGGAAGTATATGGCTCGTTACCGGTGAGCCATTTGCTAATGAAGAAGATCTTTTCAAGATAAGTCGCGATTTCATAACGTTCGCCCGCGAAAAACGCAAGATCGCGGTCTTTGTGCCGTCGACCGAACGATTTGCAAAGTCGATGACCTCACTGAACATGCGCATTCAGAAGATCGGAGCCTCGCCCTATTTTGACCTTCAAAATTGGAACCCTCGCGGAAATTGTGCAAAACACCTGCGCGTTGGCATCAATCGTGCGCGGCGCGCCGGTGTCGTCGTCGAACAGGTATCTAAAATAACGGACCTCTTTAGAAGCGAGGTGCATGAGCTAAGAGAAGGTTGGCTGGAACGGCGGGCCGCCGGAATTCATTTCGGCTGGCTTTTTGAAGTTGCTCCGTTTGAAAATGCAGCGTCCAAGAAATATTTTTCCGCTCGCGATGAACATGGAGAATTGGTCGGTTTATTGGCCGCGAGTCCGATACCGGCTCGCGATGGTTGGTATCTCGAGGACGTGTTGAGAAGCGCCGACGCCCCGTCTGGAACGTCGGATCTGCTCGTATTTGAGGCTCTTAATACATTAAAAGCTGAGGGAGCAAAACTCGCGACACTTGGAACAGTACCGCTATCGACGATCGGCGACGATGATATCTCAACCAAAGGTATTTTGCTCAATCGGGCATTAGAGTTTACGCGGCGCAATTTGAGCACACTATATAACTTTGAGGGCCTCAGATGCTTTAAGTCCAAGTTTGTGCCGTCCTGGTGGGAAAGTGAGTATATTATCGTTTCGAAAGGTTACCTTACGGCTCCTCGAGTAGGGTTTGCCGTCGTGCGTACAATACTGGACGGCAGCAACTTTGGACTCCCATGGGCCATGTCGTCCCTCAGAAAGGTCGTCTTCAAAGGCGGTTCGCGAAAGGCTCCCAAGAGCTATTCCGAAAATTCAGCCATAACCAATATTTAAGAATGCTCACGGCTCACCCGGGTTGGTTCCCTTGCGGCAATGCGCGCGCCAAATTTTCTCGAACTTAAAATGTCGACTGTTCGTAAAACATCCTAGATATGCCGACGAAGTATGATACAAATCCGCTTGATCCGGACTTTCCGGAAAAAGTAAGGGCCGAGGCAGAGGCGCAACTATCGACAAGCACACTTGGAGATACGGGAGCCGAGACTCGGCAATTTCCACCCCCCGCACCGACCGAGGAGCAGACGCGAAGATTCGCAACCGCAAGTTTTTCGGGCTATTCGGCTCCCTACTCAGGTCAATATGTTCCAACGGGATACAGCGCCACCGCGTTCGCTCCGCCCGACGCGCGTAAGCGAAAGGTGGAAAAGATCGGGCTGCCGGAAAATATCATGGTTGCGGTGCCATACTTGCCGTTTTCCATCGGACTGGTCGCGGGTGTTATCGAGTTACTTTTAGTTCCTAAAAGCGAGGGCAAGGTCCGGTTTCATGCCGCACAGGGTCTTGCCGCGCACATTGGAATCCTTATTATCGCTACGATACTTGGAATCACTGGACATCTGAACAATGTTGCTAGTGTGGGCAATGGTATTTTCACGGCGGTAACAACGGTGACGTTGATAATCTTTACCATTAAGGCATGGAAGGGGAAGCCCATTCACATCGAGGCGATCGAGAGTCTTACCAATTGGCTGGAAGAAAAGATCCGAATAAAGTAGGCTGGTGACTTTTATGTTTTGTCCCAAGTGCGGAAAGACCGTCATTGACGGTCTAAAGTTCTGCAATAGCTGCGGTGAACGATTGGGACGCGCCGATGACAAAGATGATACGCCGGCGGCGATGCTTGGCAAGATCCTGAAGACGCTGTCGGCCACGTCGGTCTTTAGTCTGGCTGTTCTGATCGGTCTTGTCGGTGTGTTGCTTGGCAACAACGTAAAGCCCGAGATCGTTGGCGTGATCGTTCTTGCATATCTCGCCACCGTATTCGGAATATGCTTTACGTTGATTCGGCAGATCCCAAACTTATCGATGCGAGGATAATGGACTGGAATTCTGTGGGTCATGAAAATCGGCACGAACCGATCGCCGGTCAACCCTCTCAGTTACTTGACGAGTATCGTTCTCCGGTAATGAGCGTAACGGAACACACCACGCGTACGCTTGAAAACGTCCCGACACGAAAGAGCTAATCTTCAAGCACCTTTCCGCGGGTCTCGATGACGAAAGGCATCAGCAACAGACCGATAACCGGCACAAACCCCACCCAAAACAACACATACATTGCACTATCGAGAGCGTTTGCCCCGCTTGCGGCGATGCTACCGACAAGAAACGGTCCCGCCGCGGCCACAAGTCGGCCTATGTTGTAGGTAAACCCGGCACCCGTTCCCCGAAGTCGCGTCGGAAACAGCTCAGGCAGGTAATATGTAAAGCTTCCAAAAACGCCGAACACAGTTAATCCGATCGGGAACCACATATAAAGCCGTGTGTGTGGCTGAAGCTCGAGACCAAAGGCGGCCATGATCGACGCGGCGGCGGCAACGTAGTAGATGATGAACATCTTTTTGCGACCGAGCACCTTCGAGGCCGGTATTGTAAGGAGCGTGCCGATAAGGCCTCCCAGATTAAAGCTGTTTGTCGCGGTCTTTACCCACTGTTGACCCATTGCCTCGATGGCGGATGCATCTATGCCGCTGATGAGCGTTGCCTCGCGTGCAGCCAGCCCTTTGGCCACCACGGGAATAAAGGCGTTACAACTCCACCACATGATCAGCGCGGTCACCGCCATGACAAAACCACTGATGGTCAGGCGTATATTTTGCGGTGTGAACAATTCGGATATTTTCGCGTGGGTTCCGGAAGCCACCTTTCGCCATCGCTCGGGCTCCTTCACGAAAAGCCGGACGATAAAGGCAGCCGCGGCGGGTATAAGCCCGAAAAGGAATACATACCGCCAGGAGACGGCAGGGTCGTTAAAATAAACACCGGTGATCTGAAACGTTATGAAGGTCGCGAGAAATAAACCCATCGGTGCCGACGTGTAAAGCAGAGCGCCGGCCTCGACCCGGCGCTTTTCCGGTACCACCTCAGCAACCATCGCGGCTCCGGCGGCCCATTCGCCGCCGATCCCAAGACTCGAAATGATTCGAAACAGCATCAGCGCCCAAATGTTCGGCGCAAAAGCACATGCGGCGGTACCCACCGAGTACAAAAGCATTGTAAGCAGCAGAGTTTTTGTGCGGCCGATACGATCCGCAACCTTTCCGAAGATCACGCCGCCGACTGCCCAGCCGATCAGCAGAACGGACGTCAATATCCCGGTCCATTCGAGCGTAGCCGATTTGGCCGCGGCGGAACCAAACTCCAGGCCTAGCAGCGTCGGAACACAATTAGGTGCGACATAGTTAAAGAGCAGTCCATCAAAGACATCGAACCCCCAACCCAGCCAGGCGGCAAGGATAACGATCCACTGATAACCGTTCATGTCCAGAAATGTGCGTCGCTTCATCGCGTCAGAACTTTGCATAAACAAAAATCTTGTAATTAAAAATGTACAATTAAAAATGAGATCGCCGAACAGAAATTATTAATTGTTCATTATCCATCGTTAATTATTTTTTTGATATAGGTGTCTTCAAAGAGTATGGACAAGCAACTATCTTTGCAACAAAATTATGCGCCCCGAAGCATCTGCTTTGGTTGCGGGCCGGCGAACGAAAAGGGGCTTCACATAAACAGTTTTCCCGCCGGCGACGAGGTGGTGGCCGAATGGCGTGCCGAGCCGCATCACGAAGCTTTTCCCGGTATGTTGAACGGCGGCATTATTGGAGCGCTGCTCGATTGTCATTCAAACTGGACAGCCGCATATTACCTGATGAAGCGCGACGGCAAAGATGAGCCGGACTGCACCGTCACGGCCGACTTTCATGTAAAGTTACTCAGACCCACGCCGAGCGACGCGCTTATCCACTTGCGTGCTCACGTTGTCGCGGCCGACGGACCGAAAGCCACGGTCGAAGCCGAACTGATCGCCAACAATAAGGTCTGCGCGACATGTCGCGGGACCTTCGTCGCCGTAAAAGAAGGTCACCCGGCCTATCACCGGTGGTAAGGGGGGGGGGCCAGAGTGAAAAAGTGAAAATGTGAAAAAGTGAAAAAGCATAAGAGATCACCTTAGGTGTTCCTAACTTTTTCACCTTTTCACTTTGGCCCTTTTTCACTTTTCACCTTTTGGAGCTGTGAGGCGAACTCATCCGTTAAACCTAACCGAGCGAGCCAAGCGGTTTGCTCCTGCATCAGGCGCGGTAGATGGATAACGTCCGAAAGTGCATAGTCGACCAACTCATCGGTCCACACACCATTCCACGAGCGGGTAAATTTCTTTCGCTGCGATTTGTCGAGGTCGACAGCGAAATACCGGTACAACGTTTCCGCAAGCGAAGCCGATTGATTCGCGCCGCGTGTCAGCACACGCTCAGCGATCATCGTGTCAAAAAAATTCTCGACTCTGTAGCCGCTGTCGTTGAGGAACTCGAGATCAAACTTTGCGTTATGGAATATCTTTAAGCTCACCGGGTTTTCAAGGATCAGGGCAAGTTGTCCAAGCTTGACGCCTTCGCTAATGGGTACAAGTACGCTAAATTTGCCGTCGGACAACTGTACGGAATAGAGACGCGACTGACGTGCCGTAAACCCCGACGTTTCTGTGTCGCAGCCGAGATGCGGTGCCTCTTTCAGACGCTCGAATGCCGCGTCGATCTCACTCTCCTCACGTGCGACTAGGATTTCCACGAATCTGATTGTAGATTACTAGTCGTATACCATAAAACGTCCGGAACTTATGCCCGAAACACTAAAGCCTACTGAAGCCCGTATTCTTGGCTCTTTAGTAGAAAAGCAGCTAACGACACCCGAATACTACCCGCTTACGCTCAATGCTCTTGTCAACGCGTGCAATCAAAAGAACAATCGCGACCCGGTTGTCTCGTATGATGAGAAGACGGTGGCTGACGCACTCGAGAGCCTGCGCGATCGCAACCTCGTATATGTCTTCTATGGCAGCACCAGCCGCGTGCCCAAATATAAGCACATGCTGCCGAGCGTTTATGAACTTGACGAAGGTGAAACGGCAATCGTCGCGGTCCTACTACTCCGCGGACCGCAGACGCTCGGTGAGCTTCGCGAAAGGACCGGCCGCCTGCACGAATTCGCCGGTGTCGGCGAGGTCCAACAAACGCTTGACTCGCTCGAAAGGCGTGACGAGCCGCTGGTTGTTAAACTAGAGCGGCTTCCCGGACACAAGGAAGCGCGCTTTGCCCAACTTTTGACCGGCCAACCGGATGTCGAGGCGTTCGCCGCCGCACAAACCGTATCGCATTCACGAAGCGGCAGTTTTGACCCCGATCGTATCGCAAAGCTCGAAGCCGAGGTCGCATCGCTTCGAGAGGAGGTCGTCGAGTTAAACCGGAGGTTCGACGAATTTCGGCGGCAGTTTGAATGATCTCTCAGAAAGGAGGACCTGATGACAACAGACACCGTGCGAAAAGTGCTCGCATGGAGCACCGTTATAAACTACGTGATCCTGATAATTTGGTTCGTTGCGTTCTATGCGGCCCATGACTGGATCTATGCTTACCACGGACGATTCTTTAAGCTGGCCCCCGAACAATTCGACGGTTTGCATTATCTCGGTATGTCCGTTTACAAGATCGGAATTTTGCTCTTCAATCTCGTCCCGTATCTTGCCATGCGCATAGTCGAGCATCGGCAAAAGACGTAACCTGTTCCGGGGCATAAAAAGAGATAGGCCCCGCGCGGGGCCTCTCAAACGCGACATAGGCTGTGAGAGATCTTAGTCGATCTTTACCCGAGGATGGACGCCGATCTTCATCTGGACCAACTCCTCGACGGTTACGTTCGGATTCTCGGCTTTCGCCTTACGGACGAACTCTGGATCGATCTTAAATATACGGCACTTAACTATATCCTCGTCTTTTAGATCGCCCAGTCCCGCCGATTTCAACTCACTCAGGTATTCCGGCGTGACCTTAAAAATACGAAACTTTACGAGGCCTTCAAAATCGCGATTGTCAAAGCCCATCTCGTGGACTTGCCTGACATAATCGGCGTCGATATTAAAGATGCGGGCCTTTACCAGGTCTTCCATCTTGAGGTTTGGAAAACCGGACGCTTTCATTTCCGCCATGAACTTGCCATCCACTTTGAATATGGCTGCTTTGAATAAGTTATCGACTTCGAGCGGACCAAAATCCGCCGATTTCAGATCATCGGCGAGTGCTGTCGTGACATTCAATGTCGCCGCGGCAAACAGTTTCTCCTCCGGGTCGTCGCTGCCGTGTTTGGAGTCGCTTTTTTCGAAATCGAATCCACGCGATCTCATGGCATCAATAAATCCGCGATTTGGCGTAAAGGTGAACGTACCGGAGCCGCGGCCGTCGACGAACGAGCCTTCACAGTCAATAGTGCCTGCCTCGCGAACAAGACTGAACCGCACCCTTCCGTTTTGTGCCTGTTCGCGGCTGAGGCCCTTAAGCTCGTCGTAAGCATAGCCCTGTCCATTCGAATTGGTTCCGTGGGCCGTCTTTCGCTCGAACGATATGTGGATCTTGGCATCCGATTCCTTCTTTTCTGAGCGGATGTCTGCCGTCCACGTGCCTGTGATCGGTGTTTGTGCAACAACGACGACAGAGCCGATGACGATCACAATAAGGACAAAACACGAAGCAATGGCTGCCGTCCACATTATCTGTTTTTTCATTAAGACCTCCAAATATTCTGCATTCTACAATTTCTAGTTGCTTTACAAACGGAAAACACCGATGGATCGGCATTTGTGACAGGAAGTTTGCTGGGCAGGACCCCTTTTGACACTCGCAAAGTCCGAATGTTCGCGCAAATACAGTCGCAGCTGGTTTTTCCCTCTAAAATTACCCTATGTTATGTCCAAAATGTGACTATGATCAGGTTGCCAGCGGTGATAATTATTGTGCCAAATGCGGATCGGGCCTTCCAAACGGTGGAGTATCGCCGGACGAGGCAGCTGCCGAAGCACGCCGCCGCGAACGCACGGCGGATGCCCGCAAAGAGGGAGCGATACCCGCGATCAATCCCAGCGATGTGTATGGTCCCGATGTGCTTCCGCCGGCGGGTGATGTTCCGCCACTGCACACGATAACCGAACCAACAACTCGGAAGTTCAAGACTTAATTTGTCGCTATTGGCTCCGCCATTCCGCACTTCGGTGTGGCTTGCCTTTGGCTTGCCTCACCTCACCGATAGATGTCCTTCCAATTTGCGTGGCTCTGCCACCAACGGCGGCGGAGCCGCGGGTCGGATGTGGCGTCGCGACGTCGAGGCGAGCCTCGCCGCACTGGTAAGCGGCAAGCCGCAAGAAAAGACGTGCGGGATCCGAGAGAGGTTAATTAACCGATAAAAAGAATCAACCAACGAACCACGTACCACGAACAACGATCAACGAACTACGAACGGCGATCAACGAACCACGATCAACGAACCACGATCAACGATCAGCCTCTATTTACACCACTCGTCGGCAATGTGAACGTCAGCCTTGATAGGGACTTTTGACACAAATTCCTCACCGGCGCGGAGCATGGAGGATTCGAGGATCTCGGCGGCACGCGTTGCTTCGGCGACATCGCACTCGAGGACGATCTCATCGTGGACGATATTCACGAGCTTTATGGACGTTTCGCGGATATCGTTGTGAAGAAGGCGAAGTGCCCGTTTGAGAATGTCGGCCGACGTTCCCTGGATGGGCATGTTTTTGGCGTATCGCTGGGCCCCACCAATTGAAGCTCGGTCCGATGAATCGAAATTGATGCGAGCCAGCCGTCCGGATCGGGTTCTTGCCGAGCGCTCGTTCATCACATCACGCGAGCGAGCACGCAGCCATTCGTCCATTCGTGGGTAAGTTGCGAAGTATTTGCGCAGCGTGTCCTCGGCTTGTGCCACCGAGAGGCCCGTCATCATGGCAAACCGCTGCGCCCCGATACCGTAAACAACACCGAAGTTGAGCCGCTTGGCAAACGAACGCTGGTCAGCCGAAACTTCCTCGGCATTAATTCCGAAGATCTGGGCGGCGGTCGTCGCGTGAAAATCTTTGCCTGTGACGAAAGCGTCGATAAAGTTCTTGTCGTCCGAAAAATCGGCCAGGATCCGCAACTCGATCTGTGAGTAATCGGCGATGACCAACTTGCGTCCCTCGGGTGCGAGAAAGCAGCGGCGATACTCTGCTTCGTGCGGTATTTGCTGGAGGTTCGGATTGGAACATGAAAATCGACCTGTCGGGGCACCGATCTGGCGAAAATCAGCATGGATGCGTCCCGTCTTGGGTTCAATGAAGTCGAGAATGTTTTCACCAAAGCTTGACGAAGCTTTTGCAACAGTTCGGTATTCGAGCAGTTTCGCAACCACGGGATATTTCTCGGCGAGCGGCTGCAGCTGCCACGCTCGGGTTGTGTCCGGCACCGGTACGCCAAGCCCGACAAGCGCGTCCGTAACCTGGGCCTGCGAATCGAGATTGATCTCGGCGCGTCCGAAAAGCGACGCCTGGGCGACGCCCGCCGAAAGCATGTCCTGAAGTTGATCGGCAAAAACCGCTTGTGCCTTTGTTACCTTATCGAGCTGCTCGCGCCACCGCTCTTTATCAAGGTAAAAGCCATTCAACTCCATCTCGGCGATCGGCATGACGCAGTCATTTTCGAGCGCGAGAACCCTTGTCAAGGAATCGGCGTTTATACGTTCGTCGAGCTTGGCGCGGACCTCAGGCATGATGGCAGCATCGCGGGCGGCATATTCGATCTGCGACTGGGAAAGCTCCGCGGCACCCCAATCACTAACTTGCTCGGTCTTGTCCAACGTCTGGCCGAGGAAGAACTGGACGACATCCGCCAAACCGTGCCGCCGTTCGCTCTCGCCGGCCGCGACAAGTATGCTCGCGAGATATGTGTCGTAAACGCTGCCGATCTCGACGCCCAGATGATGGCGTACCCATTTTGTATCAAATTTCGCATTGTGTGCGATCTTCGTTTGACGGGCCGAGGAAAGCAGGTCACGCAATGCCGCGAGATCAGGCAAAGTTTGCAAATCACCCTTTTCCGAAAAAGGTCGCAGATCGATCACCTTTGTATTTTTGCCGTCGCTTAGCTGCACGAGCCTTAAGTCACCGCGATACGGATCAAGCTCGGTTGTCTCGACGTCAAAGCCGAGAAACGGGGCGTTTTCTAATTCCTCGCAAGCTTTTTTTAGAGACTCGGCGTCGACGACAAGCTGAAAATATATTTCCATTAGGGGTTAAAACTGTATTTGAATTGTATCCGTGTCACTCCGGTTTTCACAAAGACTATCGTTGTTCCGATCTATTTATGTTTACTCGCGTAGCTTTATTGTTTATACTCTCAAAGGTTTGTCGCGATAAACGCTGAAGTTTTGTAAGCGGAAAAGGCGAACGTTAGAAGGATTTTTAGAAGTAGACACTACGTCGACGAGATTCGGGATTTACGGGGTCTGAGCACATTTTCCTGAAAGAAAATGGTTGCTCCCCTAAGTGAGGAATAGGCATGAAAAGCCGCTCCTCGAAAATGAGATTGCTGCGTGATAAGAAAGCCATACTTGTGTATTTGGGGCATAGCTCCGGATCCAACCTATAAGCAACAGACGCGCGCGACCCTCCTCGAGCCAAACGATTAGTCTCCACCCTTGATCCCATCCTGACGTATCCGTCTTCAATAACGCGGCAAGCGAGAAAAAATTGTAGATAAGGATATTTGTATGTCAAAAGAAATGGTCGTTAGCGTCAACGGGCGCGAAAAGAAGATCGCCATCCTCGAGAACGGTCGCGTGACCGAGTTTTATATCGAGCGTGGCGAAGAAAACTCCGGCGTTGTCGGTAACGTTTATAAGGGGCGCGTGATGCGTGTGCTGCCGGGAATGCAGTCGGCTTTTGTCGACATTGGCCTGGAGCGTGATGCATTTCTCTATGTGTCGGACTTTTTCGACGAAGAGGAAGAGATCGAGCGCATTGTAATGGAGAAGTCAAAGAAGGGCTCGCCCGATGAAGCAAAGCGAGAGGCGGATGAGAGGATCGACCGGGCCCGCATCGAGCGGGAAAAACAAATGGAAGCGGTTCAGGCCATCGCCGAACCATTTGAGGAGATTGGAGCCCCGATCCACGAGATAGTGCCGGAGCCTGCACCGGAGAAGCCGAAACGCGGCCGTGGCCGCGGGTCGAGGTCACGCTCATCTGAGACCGAAAAGCGTGCCGACGAAACCGAAACGCATCATGAGGATGTCGGGCGCCGGGAAGAGAAAGATCGATCTTACGAAGATCGACCTCACGAAGATCGAGTTCCCGAAGATCGACCTTACATTGAACCCACACCGACGTTCGCGATCGAATTTGACAGTGCGGGATTTGAACGCATTAGTGATGACGAGGAAGCCACTGACGTGTTTAAGGACGCGTACGTGCAAGAAGCCATCGTCGATCGGGTGCGTGCCGTCGAATTTGATATGGAAAGTGCCGCTGAAGCCGAGGTCGGTTCCGTCATGGCGGACGCCGCTCAGCAGTCGAGTGGCTTTCAACGTATAGCTGACGAGGACGACGACACCGCTCAGCCGGCGACAGGCCGCGGCAGGGGAAAGACCGCAAAATCGTCAAAGGCGGCCGATAAACCAAGCAAGGAGAAAACAACGGCAAAAAGGTCGACCGCTGCCAAATCAAAGGCGACCGGGCGAAGCAAAAGATCCAAAACCGGAACGGACGAATCGGGTGACGAAACGCTTCAGGATGCCGAGGCAAGCGTAAAGGAGCAGGACGAAATTGCCGAGATGGCCGTTCGCCGTGGCGGCCGCGGCAGGCGTCGCGGCGGAAAGCCAAAGGGCAAGAGTTCTTCGGCGGATGGCGGCAGTGGCGAATCGGACGAATCGGACGACGCTATCGGCGAAGATATAGGCGAAAATATGGATGTTACGGCTGACGGAGCTGACGGAATCGAAGAGCATGAAGAAATAGAAGAGGCGCCCGTCATCAAAGTTGAACACGTGCCCGAGCCGACCGGTAATGGTGAGGAACCACGACCTGACGACCGACCCGATCGCGACAGGGGGCGCGGCGGACGCGGGCGTGGAGGCCGCGGCCGCGGCGAAAGACAGCCAGCCGACAGTAAACGTTTCGAAAGGAACGATCGGAGGGACCGTCCTCCACAGCCTGCTATATCAGACCTCTTACGTGAAGGCCAGGAAATACTGGTGCAGATCGCTAAGGAGCCGATTGCAAAGAAAGGTGCCCGGATCACTTCGCACATCGCTATGCCCGGAAGGTACCTCGTCTATATGCCCACGATCGAGCACCTCGGCGTTTCTCGTAAGATCGAATCGGCGAATGAACGCGCGAGACTGCGGACGCTTATCAGCCGGATAAGGCAGGATGATACCATCCCGTCGGGCGGTTTTATCGTTCGGACAGCGGGAACCGGCATTTCCGAAGAGGACCTTCGGAACGATGCCAAGTTTCTCGTTCGGACATGGGTTGAAGCAAAAAAGAACTCGGAAAAGAAAAAATCGCCGGCGCTCGTCCACCAGGACCTCGATCTGGTTCAGCGGCTGCTCCGCGACCAGCTTTCCGACGATTTCACCGCTATTCGAGTCGATAGCGAGGATGAATACCTGCGGACCGTTGAGTTCATGAATCGGGTCGCTCCGCGGATGGTCAATCGAGTCAAGCTCTACACGCGCGACGAGCCTATACTCGATTCATACGGTGTCCAGGAAGAGATCGACAAGGCGCTCAAGCCGCGAGTATGGCTCAAATCGGGCGGCTATTTGGTTATCAATCAAACCGAAGCCCTGGTTGCGATCGACGTCAACACCGGCAAATTTGTCGGCAAGGGCAATGCCCGTCTCGAGGACACTATTACGCGTACAAACATGGAAGCGGTCGACGAGATCGCCCGCCAGATACGCCTGCGGGACCTGGGCGGCATTATCGTACTCGATCTGATCGACATGGAGGATAGGCGTAACCGCCATAAGGTTTCGCAGGCTCTCCAGGAAGCTCTTGCGAGCGACCGGTCGCCGACCAAGGTTTTGTCGTTCAACGATTTCGGGCTGATCATTATGACGCGAAAACGTGTCAAGCAATCGTTAGAGCGTACTATGTGTGCGCCCTGTGAATATTGCGAAGGCTCGGGTTGGGTCAAATCACCGACCACCGTTTGTTATGAGATATTGGCCGAGGCCCGCCGATTGTCCAAGAATGTCGAAGACGTTCGGCATACGACGCTTCGTGTTCACCCGGATGTCGCGAACGCCATGCGAAATTCAGAACGCGAGGTGATGGAATTGATCGAAGCCTATCTTGGCAATGTCGATCTTACGTCTGATAAGTCGATCCACCAGGCGCAATTCGATTTTGCATTTGTATAAGCAGAGAACTAAGGGTCGGATAATGAGTAGCGCTAAGGGGCGCTACTCATTTATTTTTTGGGTCTTTCTTTGCGTCTTTGACACTCGCGGGCTTCGCAAAGACCGACTCGGAAACTGTTTTGTTGAACTCGATCGACTCGTAATTGATGCGAGATGACTGCTTGCCGTCTGTGAACCGATCGACTACAAAAGGCGTCTTTACGCCGTTGATGTCAATGAACTGTGCGTAGTGGTCTTCCTCCTTGACCTCTTCGCCCCCGGCGTTGGTATGTTTATGGATCGATTTTTGCGGCAACCCGTCGTCGACCGCGAACTCGAATTCGACGGAAAAGCCGTCCTTATAGGTCAGCCGTACCACATCGTTGCGTTTGCCGAGCGTCGACGGACGTCTGCCGATATACGCAATTTCACCGTCGCCCTTCCAATAACCTCGCAATAAGTTGTCCAGACTCGTCCTCAGCCCTTGTTGAAAATTGGCGACCTGCACGTCAGTCTGCACCTTGATGATCCCCTGGTCGCCGTCAAATACCCAGCCGGTCTTTCCGGTATTCACCTGTGTCATCCGTGAGCCGCCGCCTTTGAATTCGGTACGCTCCTTGTCCGGAAAGACAATGATGTCGGAGAAGGCTTGAAACGATATCACCCCACCGTCTTTAATAACGCTGAATGTCCCACGTCCAGCCTGGGTTTTTACCTGCAAATACTTTTCACCGCCGAGATTTTGGATCGCTTTGGCCATAACAGCCTCAGCCGTTTCGCCCTGGGCATAAGTTTGGAAACTCGATGATAGTCCCAACATCGCGATCGAGAGGACTATTAGACTGATCTTAGAAAGCCTATTCATTTTATGGTTCATGTCCGGGTAGAACCTCGTCCGTCCGGATCCCGCTGGGCCTTTTTTTCCGAGGTCCTACAACATAATTCGAATTCACCAAAATAAGATAACTCAAAGGATAATATCATCCTAAGTTTTTGAGCGCAGAAATTTTGGTCTTTTGGGGAGCTTTCCTAGCGCTGATGCTCTAAACTCTTTGACCGACAATATCAAACGTGAATCTCAGTTTCCTTTTTACGCGCACGAGGCCGTGAAAGGCGGCCGTCGCTTTTACATTAAACTTTGATCTATTGAGCTCGAATTCGCCTTTTGCATGCAGCGTATCGCCCTCGACT
>OCZT010002380.1_pt1 | contig 19414 bp, 15 predicted proteins | sample 1539031 | NCBI WGS metagenome assembly OCZT01 (sample SAMEA3539308, study PRJEB22396) | soil metagenome | biome: tundra; feature: field; material: soil | place: USA | collected 2010-05 | depth 0.15 m | reverse complement strand
GTGATGGTAGGGGTCGGCACCCACAAACCGGAAGTCATCGCGATGGTGGAAGAGCAGGGTTGGGACGTGGATTTCTACGTCTGCTGCGTCTACAACCGCACCCGCACGGAAGGCGAGCGCCGCGAGTTGCTAGGTGGCGAGAACCCCATCGGCGCACTCTACCTGGTGGACGACCCGCCGCGCATGTATCAAGTGATCCGCCAGACCAAGAAAAGTGCTTCGCCTTCAAGATCCTGGCCGCGGGACGGGTGACCAACGTGGAAGGGGCATTCCGCCAGGCGTTCGAAGGCATCAAGCCGACCGATGGCGTGATCGTGGGAATGTTCCCTAAGCTGAGGGATCAGGTCCGCGAGAACGCAACGATTGTGCATCGCCTTCTAGCCGGGGTCTAACCACGGCGGGCGCCGTGTGTATGTACGGCGACAAATCGAACCTTGCGCCTTTGTAGAATAGCGCTTATGGAGCCTGTCAACCGACATCTGATTGAGCGCATTGACGCCTACATCGAGGCCCTCTTCACTCCAACCGACCCAGCCCTATCCCAGAACCTCGCCGACGCCGAAGCGGCCGGACTCCCGCCCATCAACGTCTCACCGAACCAGGGCCGTCTGCTCTACCTGCTGGCGAAAATCGTGGGCGCGAAACGGGTACTCGAGATCGGAACCCTCGGCGGCTACAGCACCACCTGGATCGCCCGCGCGCTGCCCGCCGATGGCCTCCTCGTCACGCTCGAACTCGAACCGCGGCACGCCGAGGTCGCGCGGCGAAGCCTGGAACGGGCGGCGCTCGCCCCGGCGATCGATATCCGCGTCGGACCCGCCGCGGAATCCCTGCGAGACCTCATCCGCTCCACAACCGCACCCTTCGACCTCATCTTTCTCGACGCTAACAAATCGGGTTATGTCGAGTACCTGGAGCTAGCGCTCGAACTCTCGCGTCCGGGCACGCTCATCCTGGCCGACAATGTCATCCGCCACGGTCTCGTGCTCGACCCCAGCCCCGCCGACGTCAACGATGCGGGCGCCAAAGCGTATAACGAGGTCATCGCCCACCATCCACGGCTGGAGTCGCTGATCCTGCCGATCGTCCGCGCCCGCGTGGACGGGCTGTCGATCTCGCTCGTGCGCTAGCCACCGCCTACGCCATGCTAAAAATGGGGGCCGGCCACATCACCATTTGCGATCTCGACTTCGGCCGCAGCGCCGCCACTTCGTTACCATGGTCCAATCCCGACACCCACTCCAACTCGGTGCAAATATCTAGACGCGTCTCGGGCGTTGCGCAATATCGTAACCGTACCCACACGGTAAAGGTGGATGGCCTAAACCGCCCGGGACCCGTCCCAACGCACCGCTCGGCCCGCGCCCATCGCCAAATTCGCCATCTGGCAGACGAGCGTGGCAGGAAACGCGCTGCTCATCGGAGCATTCGGAGCGTTCCGCGTCCGCACCGAATCGAAGAAATTCGTCAGGTGCCGGCTGGTGGCGTCCGGCACTTGACGCAAGTCAATCCGCCCGGCATCGCCATCGATCGCGATGACCTGCTGGCGGATCGCGGCCGCACCGTCGATCGCCAGCGTGACAGGCGGGCCCTCCCGGTACCGGACCATGATCGTCGCCCGCTCCGCCGTATCGAAATCCGGTTCGGCCGATCGCACCCCGTTCGCCTGTACCGATTCCGGAAATCCCAGGCCGGCCAGAATGTGGATGCCGTCCATCATCTGCGTCCCCAGATCCGTAACGCATCCGCCGCCATAGACCGAGTAGAAGCGCCAGTTGAGAAACCGGTCCGGACTGTATGCCACTTGTGCCTCGGCGGCCGCCTGCCAATCGACAAAATTCAACGGGTCGCGCAGCTTGAATCCGCCACGCCGGAGCACTCCCGGGCGCAGATACGACGCGTTGGCGCTCCCCTGTACCATTCGCGGGCGCTGCTTTTTCGGGCTGAGCACCCGGCTGCTCCGCAATTGCGAGCCAACCTGCACGATCTGCCGCGTCTCCCGCTCCGCCGCCAGCAATGCAACGCCCTCCTGCCAGGTCCGGCACAATGGCTGTTCGACGTACACATCCTTGCCGGCCTGGAGCGCCTCCAGCGTCATGCGCTGGTGCCAGAAATCGGGAGTGGCGATCACCACCGCATCCAGGTCGCCATCGGCCAGCAGGTCGCGGTAGATACGGTAATAGCGCGTGCGATGCCCTCGCGAGCGGGCCATCGCAACAGCTTCGAACATGCGCGGCTCGAAGGTTTCACATACCGCTCCGATCCGCACCGCAGGGTCCGCCAGGCAAGCATGTAACAACCGAGTTCCGCGCGCGCCCGCCCCAATCAGGCCCACCACGATCTGCCGGGAAGGTGGGGTCTCCCCTGAAAGTACGCCTGCTCCCGCGAAGATAAACGTTCGGCGGTTCATATGTTCGCTGCGCCAGTCAAGCGCGCGGGCTTCAGCGTATCACGAGATCCAACTGGTCAACCGGAAAACGATCCCGGTTACTGTGCGGCTACGGTAACGAACTTGTCCCCCTTGCCAGTGGATGGTACCCTCATTGGCAGTTCATTCTATTTCACAGGACTCCACATGAATTCTCGACTCACTGCGATCATCGTTCTACTATTCGGTTGCGCGATTCTGGCCGGCCAAAGCTCGCCGCAAGTCAAGAAGACCAACGTCAAAGACACGTCACCGGCCTCGGGTAAGGAGATGTTCGTGCAGTACTGCGCCAGTTGCCACGGGAAGGATGGCAAGGGTGCCGGCCCGGCGGCGCCCGCTCTCAAGATTCCGCCTACCAACCTCACGACCCTCGCCAGTCGCAACAACGGAACCTTCCCCGAAGTGCGCGTCGCCCGGATCATCGAGGGCAGCGACGAACTCGCCGCTCACGGCTCCATGGACATGCCGATTTGGGGGCAAGTTTTCCACCAGATGGATGGCAGTGCCCTGATGAAGCTGCGGGTCGCGAATCTGTCTGCCTATCTCAAGACGCTCCAGGTGAAATAAACCAGCCCAGTATTTGGTATCGATGCGGATCAGAGCAATTGCCGGATCGTCTCTTCTCCTGCTTGCCGCGGCTTTGCTCTGCCACGGACCGGCCCCCGCACAGGCCCGCAAACGCCGCGTCCTCGCGCTGGGCGACACTAGCACCCGCACCTACCAGCACGTCGCGATCTCACACGCGCTCGCCACCATCGAACGCCTCGGCCGCGAATCCGGACTCTACGATACCTGGATCCGCACCGACACGCAGTGTATCACCAAAAAGCGCGTAGCCGGCTACGATGGCGAGACCGTGAACGTACGCAACCTGGACGACTTTGACGCGATCTTCTTCTACTCCATCGGCGAGTTGCCCATGACCGCGGCGCAGAAGTCCGACCTGCTTTCCTTCGTCCGCGACGATGGCAAGGGCTTCGTCGCCGCGCATACCGGCAATAACGCCTTTTTCTCATGGCCCGAATTCGCGGACATGATCGGCGGCCGCTTCGACGACCACCCGTGGGAGCTCTTCGACGCGCCCGTCATCGTCGAAGACCCGGCGTTTCCGGCCATGAAGGCATTCCCGCTCGCCTTCACCATCAACGACGAAATCTACCAGGTGAAGGACTACTCGCGGGACAATCTGCGCGTCCTGGCGAGACTCGACGCAAGCAAGCTGGACCTGGGCAGCAAACGTGTTCACCGCACCGACCGCGACTTTGCCGTGGCTTGGGCCAAGCGGTACGGAAAGGGACGAGTCTTCTACTCCAGCTTCGGGCACCGCCCGGAGCTATGGGACCGGCAGGATGTACGCACCATGTATCTGGAGGCGCTGAAGTGGTCGATGGCACTCAACGACGCGGATGTCACCCCGCGGCCCTTGCGGCCCTAGCCGTAATCGTCGTCATAGGCGCGTCCCCGGCGGCAGCCCAAGCCGGCCGCGGCTACCGCCCCGACAGTTCCACCCGGCGCGCAAACGGGCAACCGCCGCGAACCATTCTCGCACTCGGCGACGTGTCCACCGACAGCTATCAGCACGAGTCCATATCGCACGCACTCTCCGTCATCGAAGACTTGGGACTGCGTGCCGCGCTCTACGAAACTCAAATCCGCACCGACACTCAACTGGTCACCAAAGGCGCGATTGCCGCGGCCACAGGCACCTTAACGTTCTACCGCAACCTGGATGACTTCGACGCCGTCTTGCTGTTCGTCAGCGGCGAGCCGGCCCTCACTCCACAGCAGAAAGAGGACTTGATCTCCTTCGTGCGCGAAGGCAAAGGCCTGGTCGCAATTCACTCTTCCATAGCGGCGTTCCGTTCCTGGCCGGAGTACGCCCGGATGATCGGCGGTCTGGGAGTCGAAACGCCGGCCGCTCCCGAAGATCGGGACATTGTGGTGACCGCGCCCGGCGTCGCCGCCATGAGTCTCTTCCCCGCTTCGTTCCGCGTTCGCGACCGCATAGTGCCCGTCGAGCTTGCCGAGGGCGCCCGCGTCCTGGCGCGCTCCGCGAGGATTCCCGTGATGTGGACCAGAACCTTCGGCAAAGGGCGCGTCTTCGTTTCGCAGTTGGGGCACACGGATGTAGTATTCGATCGCAAGGACGTCCAGCACATGCTGCTCGAAGCCATCCGCTGGGTCATGAAGTGACGTCCTACGGCAAACCCAACCGGTTGGACAATTGATGGAATCGCGGGTTGCCCTTTAGCGATTGCCAGCGCGGATCCACGCGCAGGGATATCAACTCGAAACAACGGTCCTGAAACGCCTTGGTGAGCCACTCGAAGCCTTCGTCCGCCTGGCCCAGCGCGAAGTGCAGCGAGGCCAGTTCGAACGGAGAGACGTACCGCTTCTCCGCCATTTCCTGGAGTGCCTGCCGGATCTGTAGCGCCGCTTCCCGTTTTCCCGACAATGCGAAAGTCCGGCCCAGGGCAGCCTGCATGATCGGGCTCTGAGGTGCAAGTTGAATCGCTCGCTGGAACGCCGCCACCGATTCGTCGAACTCGCCCCGCTGCTCCTGTACCAGCCCCAGAATCCAGTACGCGGGCGAGAAATGCGGGTTTAATTCGATCGTGCGGTCGCACTGTTCCAGAGCCGCTTCGAAATCGTGCCGGAAATAGTGCACGCGGGCCACGTCGCGGGCGATGATCGAGGAGATCGGGTCGAGCGCCTGCGCCAGCAGTATTTCATCACGCGCCTCGTCCAGCCGCCCGAGCGGCGCCAGGCACGAAACGGCGTACCAGTGGTGCGCCGTGGGGTATCGCGAATCGAGGCCAAGGGCGCGCTTGAATTCCCGCTCCGCCCCAAGCCAATCCCAATCCTGGGTCGATTTCACATGCGCCAGCGAAGTGTGCGCCTCCGCCGAGTGTTCGTCCTGCAATACCGCCCAGGCGGCGTTCGAAGCCGTTTTGGTCCACACATCCGCTGGGGCCAGCACACCGTAGTGGCCGAGCAGGCTGTAGGCATCAGCCAGGCCCGAATACGCCTGCGCGTACTGCGCGTCTTCCACGATGGCCTTATCGAAGAACTCCACCGCTTTGAGCAAACCCTCTTCCGTGCGCTGGTTGACGTGATAGCGGCCCTGCTGATACAAGTTGTAGGCGGCCAGATTTTCCGTGGGACGTCCCGCGCCCCTGGAAGTTCGGCCGCCGGCGAGTTCCACCGTCAATTGTTCCGCGATCCCGTGCGCCACCTCCTCCTGCAGAGCAAAGATGTTCTCCATCTTCCGATCAATCGAGCCCGACCAGAGATAGCATCCGCTGGCAGTATCGACCAGGTTCGTCGTGATACGGGCTTCGCTGCCCGCCAGCCGGACACTGCCGCTGACGATCATCGCCGCATTCAGCCGGCTCGCTGCCTCGCGTATGTCGTACTGCCCTTCCGCATCCGCGGCCTGGTTCCAGGCCACCAGCCGGATCGCGTCCATGTGGGCCAACGTGTGGATGATTTCCTCGCTCAGGCCCTGGCAGAAGTACTTCTGGTCGCCGGCCGGGCTGTGATCGGCAAACGGCAACACCAAAATGGTGTTCCGGCTGACCAGCGTGGGCGTGATGGAGCGCTTCGGAGCCACGCTCTTCAGCGGCCGGAAGATGGGCGCATACCCGCCTTTCGGCATCTCGATCACCAACTCTTCTTCCTGGCCCTCTTCGCGGTAGTAGCGCGCCAATTGCGCGCGCAAACGCCGCGCTTGCACGCGCACGATCGGGTCGTTCCGCGGGTCGAACGAGGTGTCTTTCCCGAACACTTCCACCCCGACTACGAACTCTTTGAGCCGGTCGCCGCGGCCGGAAATCGTCTCCGAGACGACGAAACTGAGGAAGCGCTTAAGCCGGTCTGCCTGCCGGAATGCCTTGCTGGACAGAATCCGATTGAGCTGCCCCAGAGCTTTGGCGTCGGAATCTTTGCCGAGCTCTGGCGTGGAGCCCTGAGAAGTCATAGTGTCATGATATGACAGCAGCGACGGGCGAATGGCGCGCGCAACGCCGCTAGGTTCATCTGGCCGGCGCCGGTGTGGCAGCGGGAAGCGGCCTGGGCGTAACGTCGGCGTCGGTCAATTTCAAAGCCCATTTGATAGCCTCGAAGTACATGTGATAAACATCCGGGTTGTCCCAAGTCTTGGCATCGTGCGCGAATGAGCCGAAAAATACGCGTCCCTGGCCGTACATCTTCGCCCAGGCCAGCGGGAAATCGCCGTTCTTGTTCAGGAGGTTCTGGTTGGGCGGCAGTTTGGAGGTGTCGAGCCGAAGCAGGACACGGCTCTTTTCGCGGGAGAAGTTCTTTGGCTGATAGAACTCGTCGGTCAGATCGAAGAGCGCGGGTAAGTGCCGGGTGGCGGGGAAGTTTGGATCTTCGTTGATCACCGATCCCGCGATCGAGCCGTAGGGATGGTCCTGGAACTGCCCTCCCAGCATTTCGCCGAACTCGGGCCACGCCATGAGCGCGGTTAGCGCGACGTGCGCGGCGACGAATCCTTTGCCGTCGTCGTGCACGAATTTCAGCAAGTCCCTTTTTTGCTGGTCGTCGATGGCCACTTCCCGGTGGCCCATGAAAAAGATCGCGTCGACGTTGTTGAAACTGGGGCCGCCGCTGGCCGCCTGGCCGGTGGTCATGAGCGGGTGGTACGAAGCGATGTTGGAATCGGTGCGGATGTAGGTATCCCAGAGACCGGACTCGTAACCCAGCCGTTCAATGGTCGCCAGCGCGTGCGAAACCGAATCGTGCTGCGCGATCCCATTGCGCGTGTCCGCCCACGCCAGCACGACTTTACGCCCTGCGGGGCGTCCGCCGCGTCCTCCTCGGCCTCCGGCGCCCCTGCCGCCTGGAGCACCCTGACCGGGAGCCTGCGCGGTGGCTGGAGGGGGCTGTTGCCCGAACATGCAGAGAACACCGCCCGCCACCGCCACAATGAGCCCGAGTCCGATCATCTTCATTTAGGTTGTCCGTGGCGATGCTACCATGTCCCGGCCGGACGCCGCACGGCGTAACGGTGGTTATACGGTTACCTCTCCGGGTTTTCATCCGTGACCGGGTTTAACCCCACCGATACGGTTACTTTCTTGTACCCACTTCTGGCGGGTGATAGTCTTTCCGCAAGCCACGTTGCCTTGCTCTGCCACGAACTCGGAGCAGTTGGGGGCTCCTGGATGCCGAATTTGCTCGTTTTGGGGGTCAAATGAAGAAGCTACTTGCTATCGCAATCTCCGTTGCTTGCGTGACCGCGTGGTCCCAGGCCGTTTCCACTTCCCAGGTTTCCGGCACCGTGCAGGATTCCAGCGGGGCCGCCGTACCGACCGCGAAAGTGACACTCCAGCAGATAGAAACCGGTCAGGTTCGTTCTGTTGTAACAGCCACCGACGGTTCCTTCCTCCTCTCGAATCTCCCCATCGGACCCTACCGGATGGAGGTCTCCAGAGAGGGCTTCGCCACCTACGTTCAGACCGGGATCGTCCTCAACGTCAATACGAACCCCATTATCAATGCGATCCTCAAGATCGGCGCGATCAGCGAACAGGTGATGGTCCAAGCCGAGGCCTTGTCAGTGGAAACCCACTCTAGCGGCGTCGGCCAGGTCATCAGCCATCAGGAGGTGGCCGAATTACCGCTCAACGCGCGCGAACCGACGCAGTTGATTCTCCTCGCGGGCAACGCGACCACGCAAGGTACGGTTGCCAACGACCTGAATTCCAACAAGAACTTTCCGACGATAACGCTCTCCGTGGCTGGAGGCAACGGCAACCAGATTTCCTTTTCGCTGGATGGCGGCACCGCCAACAATCCCTTCAACGGCCTGAACCAACCACTTCCGTTCCCGGACGCGCTACAGGAGTTTAAGGTGGAAACGAGTTCGGTAGGCGCCCAGACCGGGCAGCATGCATCGGCCTCCGTCACTGTCGCTACCCGGTCCGGCACCAACGCAATCCACGGCAACTTGTTTGAATACACCCGCAACTACCTGTTTAACGGCCGGAGCGCCACCGCGCTTGTGCGCGACAGCCTGAAGCAGAACCAGTTCGGCGGCACCATCGGCGGAGCAATCATCAAGAACCGGTTGTTTTACTTCGCCGGTGAGCAGACTACGATCAAGCGGTCGAACCCCGCTAACTCACAGGGCCTTTCGATGACGCCCGACATGCTCAACGGCAACTTCCAGGTGATTGCCTCGACCCAGTGCCAGACCAAGCCAATCACACTGGCAGCGCCGTTTGTCAACAATATCATTCCCAAGTCCCTGATGGACCCGATCGCAATGAACATCGCCAAGCTGCTGCCCACCGCGGATCAGGTCAATGCCTGCGGTCTCGTAAACTACGCGACGGGCGGCAATCAACGCCAGTATCAGATCCCGGTCAAGGTGGACTATACGATAAACGGGAAGCACAGCATCTTCGCGCGCTACATGCTGTCCAATAACTACACCCCGATCTTCTACGACCCGTCCAACCCGCTGTTCACGGGCAGCACAACCGGTCAGAAGAACAACATCCAGTCCGTGGTAATCGGCGAAACCTGGGTGGTCGGACCTAATCTGGTCGCCAGTAGCCATATCGCGATGAATCGCGGTGCGAACCCACGGTTCATTCCGGCGTTCAAGTCTCCAGCCGACTTCGGGATTCCCATTTCCGCCTTCATCCCCGCGCAGATGAACCTCGCCGTCACCAATGGAGTTTCGCTCGCTGGTGGGGCCAGCAACCCCGGATACTTCAACACCCTGGACTACTCGGGCTCCGAGGATCTGACGATCATCAAAGGCAAGCACCAGACTCAGGTGGGGGCGCAGTACATCCGTGCCTATATGCACGCGCAGAACACGCGCGGGGTGAACGGCAACCTCAACTTCACCGGCCAATTCTCCACCGTGGGAGGGACCACCGGACTCGGTTATGCCGACTTTGTCACCGGCCAGCTCAGCGCGTTTGGCCAAGGCAGGCCGTTCTACGACAACGACAAGTCGGACTACTACGGGCTCTACGCACAAGACGCGTGGCGCGTCGGGCCGCACCTGACAGTGAACCTCGGGCTGCGATTCGAGCCGTACTTGCCGCAACGGAACACCGACGCTTATGTCGAGGCCTTCAGCATGAGCAACTTCCTGGCGGGCAAGATCGGCACGCCTCCCTCCGCGAATCCGGTACTGACGCCGCCCGCCGGACTCATCTTTCCCGGCGATGCCGGCTATCCGCCGAACAACCAGTACAACAATCGCGCCAATCACTGGCTACCGCGCATCGGAATTGTGTGGGATCCGTTCGGCGACGGCAAGACCTCCGTCCGCGCATCCTACGGTCTGCTCTACGATACCCCGCACCTGTTCTTCTACACCCGTGTCTCCAACAATCCGCCGTGGGGCGCGACGCTCACTCGCACCGGCGGACCGTTTCCCCTGTCCAACCCATGGGTGGGCTATCCCGGCGGCGATCCATACGTGCAGAATACGAGCACCGGTAAGCAGTTCGGATTCTTCCCGCAAAGCGGTGTTTACGCCGTGTCCGACACGAATCTGGGCTCACCCCAAATCAACACCTGGAACTTATCGATACAACGCCAGATGGGAAAGTGGCTAATTTCGGGATCTTACCTGGGTAACCACACGGCCCACCTTTGGTCCAGCCGAGAGCTAAATCCGCAGGTCTACATTCCCGGCACCTGTACCGCGGGGCAGTTCGGCCTGACCGCCGCCGGACCTTGCTCCAGCACCGGTGCAGCCAACACAGCCGCGCGCCGCAAGCTCACCCTCGCAAGCCCCACGTGGGGGCCGTGGTACAGCACCATCGCTTACCTTGACGCCGGGGCCACCTCCAGTTACAACGGCGCGATCCTGTCCGCCCAGCACCGTTTGGCGAATAACTTCAGCGTGCTTGCCAACTGGACCTACTCCCACTGCCTCGCCGACCCCTCCACCACGGAACTTACCGGCCCATCGTATGTGGACCCGGACAACCGCTCCGCCGACCGCTCCAATTGCAGTTCCGATCACCGCCAGCAGGTAAACATCTCAGGCGTGCTGACTTCGCCCACTGTGCACAACCGATGGCTGGGTCTGTTGGCAAACGGCTGGCAGGCAGCGCCCATCTTCCACTGGGGCACCGGCAACCTGACCTCGGTGACTTACGGTACCGACGTTGCATTGACCGGCGCCGGCAACCAGCGTGCGCAGCAGATTCAGGCCAACGTGTACGCTGACAAGAGCATCACCAACTACCTGAATATTAATGCGTTTCTGGCGCCCTCGGCGGCGCGACCGGGAGTCTACGCAACCACCCGGCCGCTGACGATTTCGGGCCCGAACGTCATGAACATAGATCTTGCGTTCTCGCGGAATTTCAAGATTCGGGAGCGAAGCACGATGCAATTCCGCGCGGAAGCCTTCAACCTCCCGAACAGTGTCATGTTCGGACCGCCGACCGGTGCGCTGAACAGCGCGAATTTCGGGCGCCTTTCACCGCAGATCCAAAGCAGTGCACCAGGCAGCTCATCCACGGCGCGAATCATGCAGTTCGCCATCAAGTACGCATTTTGATGGCTCAAGAGGGATACTGGAAAACTAATGCGCCTTCTCTTCGTGGCAGTAACTGGGGCCGCTCTCGCCGGAGCGGCCTTCAGTCAAACCGATTGGCCGACTTTCGGAAATGACTTAGCGGGCACCCGTTACTCGCCGCTTAAGCAGATCGACACCAAGAACGTCAACAAACTGGTTCGCGCGTGGACCTATCATATGAATCCCGGCGGTGCTGCGCCCGCGCCGGCAACTCCGCCAGATGCGGGCCGCGGCGCTGTTCCCGAAGGCGGCGGGCGAGGCCGCGGAGGTCGCGGGGCCGGGGGACGCAACTGGTCGGTGACGCCGCTGGTCATTAACGGCGTCATGTACCTGACCACGGCGTATAACCGCGTGGTCGCACTGGAGCCGGAAACCGCCAAGGAAATCTGGGCCTACGAAGTCAAGGACGGCGCGCCAGCCATGCGCGGTCTGGAATTCTGGGCCGGCGACAAGGACGCCCCAGCCACGCTGTTCTTCGGCACTTCGACGGGGAAACTGATATCGCTCAACGCCAAGAATGGCAAACCGGTCCCGGGCTTTGGCAACGAAGGCATCGTGGACATGAAGCCGGGCGCACTCAACGGGCTTGAAAACTCCAGCTTCGGCCTCTCCTCACCTCCCATCGTCTACAAGAATGTCGTCATCACCGGAGCGCACGTGCAGGAGGGCCCGAGTATCGGCGCCGCGGGGGACACGCGTGCCTGGGATGTGCATTCCGGCAAGCTAGTCTGGCAATTCCATGCGGTTCCCCGGCCGGGCGAAACCGGTGCGGACACCTGGGAAAAAGACGACTGGAAGAATCGCTCCGGCACTAACGTCTGGGGACTGTTCACTATCGATCAAGAGCGCGGCATTCTGTATCAGCCGTTCGGCGAGCCCACCACCGATTACTGGGGCGGCGACCGCAAAGGCGCCAACCTATTCGGCACCACGCTGGTCGCAGTGGACGCGCTCACCGGCAAGCTCAAATGGTATTTTCAGGCGGTCCACCACGATACTTGGGACTACGACCTGGCCGCGCCGCCGGTCCTTTTCGACGTGACCCGTAACGGCAAGAAGATTCCCGCGGTCGCCGAAATGACGAAGACCGGCATGCTCTTCATCCTGAACCGCGTCACCGGAGAACACATCTACGGTGTGGAGGAGCGCAAGGTTCCGGTGGACGACGCACTCCCCGGCGATGGCGCCTGGCCCACCCAGCCCTTTCCGCTAAGGCCACAGGTTCTAGCGCGCAACAGCTTCAAGCGTGAGGATCTCGCCACCGTCACGGAGGATCACGCGAAGTTCTGCCAGGAGCTATTCGATAGCATCCCGGGCGGGCTGCATGCCGGAGGTCCCTTCGTCCACTACTCCACCACTCCGAGCGTAATCTTCCCGAGTTCCATCGGAGGCGGAAACTACAATCCGCCGTCGTTCGACCCCAAGCTCGGCTACCTATTCGTCAACACGATGGATTTTGGCAGCCTGAACCAGATGGTAAAGAACGCGAATGGCACTTACAGTCGTCAGGGCTACAAGGGCAATAACCGATTCTGGGATCCGGACACCAACATGCCGTGCAACCAGCCACCATGGGGCCGCCTGTTTGCCATCAACGTTAACACCGGCGAGATTGCATGGCAGAGCGTGCTGGGAATTACCGAGAGCCTTCCCGCCGATAAGCAGAAGACCGGACGTCCGAATATCGGCGGATCGATCGCCACAGCCGGCGGACTGGTCTTCATCGGCGCCACCGACGATAGCCGCTTCCGCGCTTTCGATTCCAAGTCCGGCAAAGAGTTGTGGGTGACAACTATCGATGCCGGCGCGCACGCCGCCCCCATGACGTTCCAGGGAAAGAACGGTAAACAATACGTCGTGATCACCGCGACGGGGGGCGGCTTCCTGGGAGACAAGAGCCGGGCGGACACCGTCATTGCGTACGCGCTGCCGTAACGGGAGTAACGGGTCATGATTCGCGCACTACTAGTTGCGGCGGCGGGGTTGGCGGTTGGGGTGATCCACGCCGGCGTGGCGCAGTCGAACGAGGAACAACTTCCGGCCGGGCCCGTCAAGGAAAAGATGGTGAAGTTATGCGTGGGCTGCCATGAGGTGGACCTTGTAGTTGCCCGCCGCCACACGCGGATTGAATGGGAAGGCGTAATGGAGGACATGATCGCGCGCGGCACTAAGGGCACGGAGGAAGAACTCGCCTCCTTGGTGGAGTACTTGAGCAAGAACCTCGGGAAGGTCAATATCAACACGGCCTCTTCCAAGGAATTGGAAGAGGGACTCAAGATAGCGGAGCGCGATGCCCAGGCGATTGTGTCCTGGCGCGAGCAGCATGGCAAGTTCAAGAACTTCGAAGAGGTCCGTAAGACACCCGGGCTGGATGTTACAAAGATCGCCGAGAAGCGCGGGTGGATGTCGTTTGAGTAAATAATGGGGGAGAAAATGAAAACCGCGGATTTGATCGTGAGCACCACTATCGGCGAGGGGGAAAAGCGCATCGCCGCGTACCAGCTCGTGGAATATCTGGAACGGCTCGGTGTAGAGGTGATCTTCGGCCTCTGTGGCCACACCGTGATCGCTTTTCTGGATGCCCTGCGCGGCAGCCGGATCCGCTTCATCTCTACCCGCCACGAGCAGGTTGCGGCACACGCGGCCGATGGGTATGCCCGAGCATCCGGCAAGCCAGGCGTGCTGATGACCCACCTCGGCCCGGGACTGACCAATGCCGCCACTGGCGTCGCCAACGCCGCGCTCGATTCCATCCCCATGGTGGTCATCGCGGGCGACGTTCCCTCCCATTACTTCGGCCGCCATCCGCACCAGGAGGTGAACCTCCACATGGATGCGGACCAATACGAGATCTACCGGCCCTTCTGCAAACGCATCTACCGTGTGGATCGCGTGGCGGATCTGCCGCGCATCGTGGAGCGTGCGTTCCACCTCTCGCAGGCCGGCCGGCCCGGCCCCGTCCTGGTCGACGTGCCGATGGATATCTTTTCTGCCGATCTTCCGGTGGGCGCGTTCTCCCAGATGCCCGCACCCATCGTGCGCCCCGCTCTGGACGCTTCCACCGCGGAGCGAATTGCTCAAGCTCTGGCGGAAGCCGAGCGTCCGGTGCTGTACGTCGGCGGTGGCGTGCTTGGGGGCCGTGCCACTACCGAACTGGTCGCGCTTGCCGAAGCGCTGGAAGTTCCGGTGGCTCACTCCTTGATGGGAAAGGGGTGCATGCGCGAAGACCATCCGCTCCTGCTCGGCATGACGGGCTTCTGGGGCACGCCGATCGCCAATGAAACCTGCCGTACGGCGGACCTAATCGTCGCCGTCGGCACCCGCCTGGCAGAGGCGAACTCCAGTTCGTGGGATCCGCGTTTCACCTTCGCCATTCCCCCGACGCGGCTGATTCACATCGATATCGACGTAACCGAGATCGGGCGCAACTTCCCCACCGAACTGGGTGTCGTCGCCGACTCAAGAATGGCGCTGAGCGCCATCGCGGCGGCCGCCCGTGGCAAGAGTCATGCCAACCGCGGCGACCTGCGCCAACTTATTGCTGCCGGCCGCGCCGCATTTGCGTCTAACTGGGCGGACCAGTGGAGCTCGGATCAGTACCCGATGCGGCCGGAGCGGATACTCAGCGAGTTGAAGAAGGCGATTCCCGAAGACGGGTTTATCGTGACCGACGTGGGCTGGAACAAAAACGGTGTGGGGCAGCAGTACCCCATCACGGTTCCTGGCACGTTCATCACCCCAAGCGGTTTGGCCACCATGGGGTTTGGACCCTCGGCGGTGCTGGGCGTCAAGATGGCGCAACCGCAGCGCGCGGCCGTGGCGCTGATCGGCGATGGCGGGTTTGGCAGCAACCCGTCGGTAGTGGCGACCGCGATGGAAGCGGAACTTGCGGTGGTGTGGCTGGTGATGGACAACGCAGCCTACGGAACGATTGCCGGACTGGAAAACGCGCACTATGGCACCAGCTTCGGGTGCCTGTTCGAACGCAGGGGCCAGCGCTACAGCGCGGATTACGCCGCGCTCGCCCGCTCTTACGGCGCCGGCGGCATCCGGATTCAGGCGGCGGACGAACTGGGTCCGGCGCTGCGCGAGGCGCTCGCCTCGGGCATGCCGACGGTTATCCAGGCGGAAATGGAGAACGCTCCCACACCCACACCGGGGCACTGGAACATCAACGACATTTATCGCCAAGGCGACTGAGGTGGCGGAAACCAGAACCGCTTCCGCACAATCCGCCGAAAGCCGCGCCGCGCCGCCGCCAGTCCTGCTTTCCGTCGTGGTGTGGAGCATCCCGGCGATCTTCTACGTGTTCGCCTTCTTTCTCCGCTCCTCGCCCGCGGTGATGACCGCGGAGCTGATGCGCTCTTTCAACATCGGCGCCAAGGACCTGGGAAGTCTCTCGGCATTTTACTTTTACGCCTACGTCCTGATGCAGGTCCCGACGGGGATGCTCATCGATTCCCTCGGACCCCGGAAACTGCTGATTTTCTGCTCCATCTCCGCGGCGGCGGGGACGTTCTTATTCGGCGCCACCAGCAGCTTTGCCGTGGCGTGTGCTGGCCGCGCGATCGTGGGTGGCTCTACGGCCGCCGCCTGGTTAGTCATTCTGAAACTGGCGACGCACTGGTTCCCATCACGCCGTTTCGCCATGCTCTCCGGGTTAGGTCTGCTGATTGGAAACATTGGCGCACTCACCGCACAGGTGCCGCTCCGTCTGCTGGTCGAGAACTTCGATTGGCGTACCGTGGTGACCGCGTCTGCCGTGGTCATCCTGCTGGTCGCCGTCCTAGCCTGGACCTTTGTGCGCAACGACCCCTCGTTGCGCGGGTATCGCAGCTACGCTCCGCTCCAGATTCAGGCACAGAAGAAGACTTCCCTCCGCCAACTCGGCGCGGGATTCAAGCGCATTTTCGCCTTTCGCAACACATGGTTGATCTTCTTCGCGCAGGGCGGACTCGCCGGCCCCATCATGACCTTCACGGGGCTTTGGGGTCCGCCATTCCTCAAGGCACGCTTTGCGATTCCCTCCACCACAGCCGCTGCGGTGTGTTCCGTGATGATAGTCTGCTGGGCAGGCGCCAGCCCTATTTTTGGGGCGCTTTCAGACAAGATCGGCCGGCGCAAACCACTGTACGTAGCGGGATGCCTGGTATCTGCCGCGGGTTGGGCGACCATGTTCTATGTCACAGCGCTGCCGCTTTCCGTCTTTGTTGGCGTCGCGGCGCTGACCAGCATCGCATCGGGCTCGGTGATTCTCGGCTTCGCCTACGGCAAGGAATCGGTCCCCGTGCAGTACCTCGGGACGGTGTCTGGCGCCATCAACATCGGCAACATGATCGGCCCGACGCTATTGCAGCCTGGAATTGGGCGCATCCTGGAGCAGCATTGGGCGGGCGCAATGGCCAATGGCGCGCGCGTGTACGGCGTGGAAGCCTTTCAGACCGCCTTTCTGCTGAGCGTTGGCTGGACCCTCCTGTCGTGCATTTTGTCCAGCATGACCACGGATACCGCCTGCAGGCAGCGCGAGTAAGTCAGAACGTCCCGCTGTTGTAGAACTCGCCGAACAGTTCCTGCTCGGAAGGCTTATCTTCGGGAATCGGGCGGCTGACCCACGTCACCTGCATGTAGTGCTTGAGAGCGACATTCTCATTGGTGATGTTACCGCCCCAAACACCGCAGCCCATACTCGAGGTCATCGGCATGCCGTTGTTGAAGGCCCCGGCGTTGGCCTTGGATTGCGGCTGGCGCACCATAATCCGGCTCACCGGCGCGGTGAGCGCAAGCCGGTGGATGTGGTCGTCGTCGAACGAGTAGATGCCACAGGAATGGCCTTTGCCGCCTACTTCGTAGATTTGCCGCACCATTTCCAGCGCATGGCCGAAGCCGGAGTACCGGAAAATCGCCAGTACCGGTGAGAGCTTCTCGCTCGAGAAACGATGATCTTTGCCGATCTGCGATTCCTTCACGATCAGAAATGTCTTGCCTTCCGGAATGCGGAACCCGGCGGTCTCTGCGATGACAGGCGCCGGACGCGCGATGGTATTGCTGGTCCGGTGCCCTTCGTCGTCCCAGAGGGCGTCTTCGAGGAGTTGCTTTTCCTCGTCGGAAACCAGGTAGCCCCCTTCCACTTGAAGTTGAGCCAGAAACGCGTCGTAGATCGATGAATCGACCAGCAGGTTGCCGTCGGCTGAACAGCCGGACCCGTTGTCGGAGGTCTTACTCAATCGCGTATTGCGCGCGGCCTCGTGGATGTCGGCGGTCTCGTCGATGACCATCGTGGCGTTGCCCGCCCCCACGCCATAGGCGGGCTTGCCGGAGCTGTAGGCGGCTTTCACCATGGCTGGTCCGCCGGTCGCAATAGTCAAATCGCAGATCGACATCAGGTATTCGGCGAGCGGGATGCTCGGCTTCTCGATGCACTGGTAAAGGTCCTCTGGCGCGCCCTGCGCCTTGAGGGCGGCGCGCATGATGCGGACGGTTTCATTGGTGGTCTTCTTGCTCGCCGGGTGCGGCGAGAAGATGATCGCGTCTTTGCACTTCAGCGCGTAAATCCCGTTGCCCGATTCGGTCAGCGCGGCGTTGGTTACCGGCACCAGCGACGCGATCACGCCGGCCGGTTTGGCGTATTTCACGATGCCTTTTTCCGGGAGTTCTTCGATCACCCCCATGCTCTTCTGCCGTAGGGCATCGCGCAGAATTCCCATAATCTTGAAACGCTTGTTAGGGCGGCCGGCGCGGTCGCCCAGGCCGCTCTCATCGACGCTCATGTTGGCCAGCCGGGTGAACGTCGCCGCGTTGGCGGTGGCCCAACCGACGGCTTGACACAGCCGATCGACGCGGGGCTGGTCGTAGTCCTCGATGCACTTCATGGCGACGCGGGCGCGCTCCACCAATTCCTGTGCGACCAGCTTCTCTTCTTCCGTGACTTGCCTTGCCATGTTATTCGATCTCCCGTGGAGGTGGGCCGTCGTATGTCACTGGGATGCGAATGCGCATCGCCTTCTCACGCGCGTATTCCTCGGCCACTTCGGCTGTTAAGCCGGCCACCCGTCCGATGATGAACACCAGTTTGCCAAATGGCGACGGAAACCCCATATCGAAAAGGACAGCCGCGAGCGCACCATCGATATTGAGCGGTAAGGGACGAATCTGCTCACGTATCGCGCTTTCGAGCGCCGTCACGAACTCGATCCCTTTGCCTGCGACGCCGGATTCGCGCGCCATATCGAAGAGCACGCCGGAGCGCGGATCGCGCGTGTGGACGCGATGTCCGAAGCCCGGCAGCCGGCGCTTCTCCGCTTTGGCCTCGATTGTGATGCGCCGTGCCACTTCTTCGAGCGGGATGGATTCGCGCAAGCCGCGCTCCACCCCCTCTGCGATCAGCTCCATGCACGCGGAACCCGCTCCGCCGTGTTCATCCCCAATCGCAAGAATCCCCGCCGCGACAGCAGCCGAGAGCGACTGCCGGTTGCCCGAGGCCACCAACCGCGCCGTGGCACAGGACGGCGCACCGGCCCCGTGATCGGCGACGCCGACTAGAATGGCGTTGAGCAGACGTCGCTCGCTCTCGTTCGGCAGACGGCCCTGATGCAGGAGAAAGATCGTGTCGGCAAAGGTAAGCTTCATCAGCGCCGTGATGTCATAGCCGCGAACCCAGAGGTTGGTCGCATCGGAAGTAGCTATCGCCGTCCGCCAAGCATCCATGATCTTTCAATTATCGGTCAGGGGCGGGCGGCGATTCCGGACGTAACGGTAGCAGCACGGTTACCCTGCCAACCACGCCTTTTCGGCGTGATGAGTCGAAAGTCCGGCAATACGACCCATTGCCGATCCTCCAGTTCAGAGTGCTTCAGCGCCGGACGGATTTCCATGTAAGGCAAGAACCGTCCTTGTGGTCGGGCGCCGGTCCAGGCTGGTCGGCCGACACTGCTCCTGGAGTCCGTGAGGCAGCGATGTAACGATGCGTCGCCACGGACATCAGCAGCGTCTCCCCGCGCTGCGGGTCTACCCATTGGAACGTCTCGGCCTCGCCAGGACTGCCAGACTTCACCGTGACTTCGCCGGCTTTTCCGCTTCCTCCGACCGAGACGTATTGCCCGCCAGATGTCTGGAGTGCGATGCGGCCGCGCCCGCGATCCACAACCCGGAACGCTGTGGCGCCATCCACGCCGCTTACTGACTGCACCTTGCCATCCACCAGCGCGAGCACGTTCCCGTTTGAGAGGTCTGCCAGCGTAATGAGCTTAGATATGCGGAGCTGATCGCGCTCCAGAAGGTGGCAGCGGACCCGTCGCCCACTGGCTGGGTGTTCCCGTCGTCCAAGAAACGCGGGAAAGACGTGATGCCCATCGCGTCGGAGAACTGGCTGAAGCGCGTTCTTAAGCCCGTGGCGGCCTTGCTGGGCTTTG
>OCZT010002379.1_pt1 | contig 19423 bp, 15 predicted proteins | sample 1539031 | NCBI WGS metagenome assembly OCZT01 (sample SAMEA3539308, study PRJEB22396) | soil metagenome | biome: tundra; feature: field; material: soil | place: USA | collected 2010-05 | depth 0.15 m | reverse complement strand
AAGCTGGAATAGCTGAACGTGGTGTATGACAGCCCAAAACCGAAGGGGAAAAGCACCGGCTTCTTTTTGGCGTCATACCATTTGTAGCCGACCTTCAGGCCTTCGTCGTAGTTCAACGTGAATCGAGGCCTGGCCACGTCCGGCTGCGCGGCCCGGCTGTCCGGAGGCGGCGGAACCGCCAACTGCGGATGAGGCAGATCGGCCTCGCTGACTGGGAAAGTAATGGGCAACTTGGCGCTGGGATTGACTTGGCCGAAGAGAACATTGGCCACGGCGTCGGCGCCCTTGCTGCCCGCATACCAGGCTTCAACAATCCCGCTCACTCGATTGACCCAGGGCATGGTGACGGCGGTTCCGGTTTCGAGAACGACGATGGTGTTGGGGTTGGCGGCGGCCACCTGCTCAATCAGCTGGTCCTGCTTGTCAGGCAGCGACAGATTGGGCAGATCGAAGCCCTCTGCGGTCCACAGATTTGCGAAGACGATGGACACCTGGGACTCCTTTGCCAGGGCGGCCGCTGCAGCTACGTCTGCGCCTGACGCAAACCGCACCTGCGCACCCGGAGCCAATGCTGCAACGGACTTGAGCGGCGAGGTGGGAAACCAGACAGCATCCGTCGCGGCATCCTTTTGAATCATTAAAGGGGCGAATTGGCCCTGCGCGTCAACCTGCGCCGATCCGCCGCCGGAGATCATGCCGAAGTCTGCGCGCGCGCCGATAATGGCGATGGAGCGCACTTTGGCCGGGTTCAGCGGCAGAACGTTGTGCTCATTCTTGAGAAGCACGATGCTCTCTTCGGCGATGCGCCGCGCGATGACCAGTCCTCCCTCGACATCCACAACACTCCTGCGGATCGGAATGTCGATGATGCCGCTGACGAACTCGGTGCGCAGAAGCCGATGCACATGCTCGTCGAGCTCCGCCATGGGGACTTTGCCGTCCAAAACGGCCTTTTTCAACGCGTCGCCGTAAAAGTCCGCATCCGGCTGTTCCATCTCGAGACCGGCGGCGGAGGCCTTCACGGTACTGTGGGTCGCGCCCCAGTCCGAAATGATGAATCCTTTGAAACCCCATTCCTTGCGCAGAATATCCTGCAGCAGGTATTTGTTCTCGCACGCGTAGTCGCCGTTGACCGAGTTGTAAGAGCACATATACGCATGCGGATGCCCGATGCTGTCGCCAATCTCGAAGGCAAGCAGATCAGTTTCGCGCATCACACGCCTGCTGATGATGGAGTCGGCCTCGCCGGCCGTTCCCTGGTCGTATACGGCAAAGTGCTTGAGTTCGCCGATGATGTGCTGCGCCTGCTCGCAGCGAACGCGGTTGCCCACCATCGTGCCTGCCAGAATCGGGTCTTCGCCTAAGTATTCGAAAGTTCGCTCGCTGCGCAGTTCGCGCGTGATGTTCACGCCGCCGGCAAGGCTCATGTTGTAGCCCTGTGCGCGGAGTTCCCTGCCGATGAGCGCCCCGTATTCGCAGTTCGCGTCAGCATCCCAGCTTGAGGCCGATGCCAGGGTCGAGGGCAATGCGGTGGAGTAGCGGCCGTTTGCAGCGCTGAAACGCACACCGCAGGCTGAGCCGACGGTCTGCAGAGGAGGGATGCCAAGCCGCTCCACACCCATGGCGAAGCCGTCGCCGCCATTGCTGTAAACCGCGTTGGGATTGGGCTTGACGAAGGGCCAGCTCGGCGGCCAGCCCTGGCCGTGAAGCAGGAGGACCTTTTCATCGAGCGTCAATTCCTTGAGAACCAGGTCGGCGCGCTGATCCGGCGAAAGGCTTGTGTCCATCCACGGGAATTGCGGCTTCTGTTCACTCTGCGCAAGCGCTGTTACTGCAAGGACACTCCCCATTGCGAGCGCGAAAACTGCACCCAAAACTTTCATCCCAATCACGATGTCTTCCTTTCATGCGGGTTCATAACAGCAACGGACGCCGCAAACCAGCGTCCCATTCCACGGAAATCTGCGTCGTTCCGCTGAAGCAGATTGTGCACAGCTTTCGGAGGGGCGCGGATATCAGTCGAGGTCGAAGTCGCGAACGGGCTTGCCGTCGGGGGCGTCCTTGGCCTTGCGCAGAGCTTCGGCAAACTTCTTTTCCAGCAGGTCTTCTTTGTTTTTCTCGGCATCGACCGATTGCCTGAAGATGGACTCCTTGCGCTCGTCCTGTTCGCGCATGGCCTTGGCGGCGGTCTCCAGGTCCTCGAACATACGCTTGCGCGGGGCCGGGGTGTGACTCACCACCAGGCCGGTTGCCCCATCGATCACCAGCATCGCCCCGCAATCCGGGCACGCAATCTCAAATGTCTTGTCTTTTGTTTTAGCCATTTTCTTACCAAGAGAATTGTATGCGCCGCCGGGGCAGGTTGCACAGGTCATTGAAAGGCCCAGGCAAACTAAGTGGTTGCATCGCTTTTCAAGGAACGAATTGGCGCTGAAAAACGAAATCATTGATAGCCCCGGCGACACGGGCCGGCCCAAAAAAAGGAACGCCACACCAAGGCGCGGTGGTACCATCACCTGCGAACCAAAGCACGCCTCATAGGAGATCGTGAATGAAGATCGGAATCGCGAATCAGGGATTGAAGACCGGGGTCCCCAGCGACAGGTCTTGGTCGCTGGGGTGGCAAGCCGCCCTTCTCGCCTTAGCGTTCTTTCTGCCGACCACCGTTTTCTGCGCTGAGAACAAGAAAGACGAAACACCCAAGCCCGCGCAGTCCATCACGGAATTGCGGCAACAACTGGAGAAGATCCTCGCCGACACGCACACACCGGGCGTCTCCGTCGCCATTGTGCACCGCGACGGTCCGGAATGGGTTGCGGGACTGGGCAAGTCCGACGTCGCCGGCAACCACGCTACTACCGACGAGACACTCTTCCGTATCGGCTCAACCTCCAAGGCGGTCGCGTCGCTCTCCATCCTGAAGCTGGCGGGCGAGGGAAAGCTCTCGCTGCAGGACCCGGTGCGCAAACTCGTCCCCGAGATATGGTTCAAGAACCGCTGGGAAGCTACCGATCCCGTGCGCGTGGTGGACTTGCTGGAGCACACCACTGGCTGGGATGACATGCACCTGCCCGAGTATGCCAAGGACGCCAAGGGCATGACCCTGCGTGAAGGGCTCGAGTACTACCAAAAGTCGCGCGTCTCCCGCTGGCGCCCCGGAACAAGGATGTCCTACTGCAATTCAGGCCCGCCGGTGGCCGCGTATATCGTCGAGAAGTTGACGGGGCAGCGCTTTGAAGATTACGTTACCAAGAATTTTTTTGAGCCCATCGGCATGAAGACGGCCACTTACTTTGAAGCGCCTTCGCCGCAACTTACTACCCTGTACCACTCCGACGGCAAGACTCCGTATCCCTACTGGAACATTCTTCTTCGTCCCGCCGGCTCCATCAATGCCTCGGCAAAGGACATGGCGGCCTATGTGCAGTTCTATCTGAACCGCGGCATGGTGGGCGGGTCGCAACTGGTGCCGGCAACCTCAATTGACCGCATGGAGACTCCGACTCGTACCTGGCAAGCGCAGGCTGGCCTGAAGTCCGGATACGGCCTGAGCAACTACACCTCGATTCACGATGGCTTCGTTTACCACGGGCACAATGGAGGTGTGGATGGCGGGCAGACGGATATGTCCTATATGCCGGAGTATGGCGTGGGATACTTCTACAGCACCAACTCCGCCAATGGCGATGCATTTGGCAAACTCGGCGATGCAATCCGCGCATATATAACGCGCAACCTCACCCGGCAACCAGTGCCTGCCGCCGGTTCCTTGCCCACCGATGCCGACAAGTACGCCGGTTGGTATCAGCCGGTATCGCCGCGGATGAAGATGACTTACTTTCTCGAGCGCCTGCTTGGGGTAAGCCGGATTCGGTTCGCAGATGGCAAGCTTTTGCAGACGAGCCTTGGCAGCATCGACCAGCCGTTCGTACCCGTCAGCGGCGAGCAGTTCCGCTACGTTCCGAAAAAGGGAGCGGCGGAACCGATTGCGACTGTCATGCTGCTGGCACCCAATGCCAAGGGACGATACGTCTACATAGGCGAAACGCTGCGGCGCATTCCTGCCTGGTTCTTCTTCACCGAGGCCGCACTGGTCTGCTGGTTCCTGCTGGCGTTGGTCTCGATCATCCTCTACGCGCCGTTCTGGATCTTCGGCGGCCTGATCAAGAAGCGCCGCCGGCCCGCCGAGCGCGCCATGCGGTTGTGGCCCCTGATTGCCGTGCTGAGCCTGTTGGCGTTCGTCGGCTGCTTTATCCTGGCAGGCAGTGACGCCATCACCCGCCTGGGGCACATCACCGTCTACTCGTCCGGAATCTTCCTGGCGTCGCTGCTTTTTGGGTTGGCAACGCTGGCAACCGTGTGGGCCTTGTGGCGGGCACGGAAGCAGGAGATACGAAAGAGCGTCTGCTGGTTTTCGCTTGTGGTAACCGCAGGCCTGCTGATTGCCGCTTTGTACCTTGCCTGGTGGGGTGTCATCGGCATGCGGACCTGGAGTTGAGCAGGCTTGTGAAGCCACTTCTCGTCGCGAGGAATTGTTCTGTATTGAAAGGGCGCGGCTTTAGCCGTGCCCTTTCAGAGCGTCGAGCTTCCCCCGCGTCCCTATTCGACAGTCACGCGCAGGTCGAATTGCTCATCGTTGGGCATCGGCGGCTCCCAGGAACGAACGTAGTGCATGAGCAGAACGCCCTGTCCTGGCCGCTTTGGTTCAAACTTGAAAACCTGGAATACGGGCCGCCCAACGCCTGGTTTCGTGGGCTCGGTTTGCGATTGGTGAGTCACCTTCAAGAGGGTCGTTGACTTCGCCTGCACGTACCACATGTACCCGGTGGAGGGATTCGACGGCAGCCGGAGTTCCATAGTGTCCCCGATTCTCAAGTGAATCTCACGGCCTTTGTCCGCATCGGTAACCACCTTGCTGGCCGCGAAAGCGGTTTCTGAACAGCATGCGATTGCCAGAAGAACACAAAGAAGAAACCATCCCAGCGAATCAAACCAGCGACTCGATCGTTCCAACTCCATCGCGAGTTTCCTTCCGCGCAGTTAAAAGTATGCCGCGCTTGTTCTCCTGCGCACCCCAAGACAATACATCCGTTCGGCGCCCTGGACAACTGGTAAGCGGAGTAACTGGAGGCCCTGCGGAAATAGCAGGAAAAACTGTTCCTGCCCATTCTGGACCTTGTGAGTCCAATGGAAATCTCATTCAGGGACTGGCTTGGAAAAGTTGAGGAATGACATTCCTCCAGTTCCCGGCGGGCATACAATTGCTGCGCAACAAATGGCAGAGCCAAACCGGGCGTAACCAAAAAGCATCCGGACCAGGAGCGGGAAATGACGATTCAGCAAGAGAGTCCAAAAAGAAAATCAATGAAAGAAAAGCTATCTGAGCTTGAGGTCAAGCGTGAACACATTCAACTGGGCGGCGGCCTGGAACGCATCGAAAAGCAGCATGCGGCCGGCAAGCTCTCCGCGCGGGAGCGAGTGGCTCGGCTGGTAGACAAAAATACTTTCCAGGAAATTGGGATGTTTGCCCATCACCGCGCAACGTACTTCGGAATGGCCGACAAGGACCTGCCCGCGGACGGCGTGGTGACCGGGTGCGCGACCATCGACGGGCGGCTGATACACCTCGCCAGCCAGGATTTCACCGTGGCGGGCGGAGCCGCCGGCGAGACCCACTGCGACAAGATATCCGAGATGATGACGATGGCACTCAAGACCGGCAGCCCCTTCGTCTTCATGAACGACTCCGGTGGCGCGCGTGTGCAGGAGGGCGTGGACAGCCTGGCCGGCGACGCCCGCGTCTTCTACAACAATGTGATGCTCTCCGGCACGGTGCCGCAGATCTCGCTGATCATGGGGCCGTGCGCGGGCAGCGCCGCCTACAGTGCGGCGTTGACCGATTTCATCATCCAGACCCAGGCCGGCCGCATCTTCATCACCGGGCCGCAGGTCATCAAGCAGGTGACGGGCGAAGATGTCTCCGCCGAGGAACTTGGCGGCCCGCATTCGCAGATGAACTACTCCGGCGAAGTGCACCTGATCGCGCAGGATGACAATGAAGCCATCCACCTTTGCCGGCGGCTGCTCAGCTTCATGCCGTCCAATAATCTCGAGGACCCGCCGCGCGGTCCCTTCGACGCAAAGCTCCAACCTGATGCCGAGATGAATCAACTGGTCCCCGTCGATCCCAAGGTGAGCTACGACGTTCGCGGTGTGATCGAGCGCGTTGTGGATGATGCGGACTTCCTTGAGATCCAGTCCGGGTTCGCGATGAACGTGGTCATCGGCTTTGGACGCTTGCAGGGCCGGCCGGTGGGGATTGTGGCAAACCAGCCGTGCGTGATGGCCGGAGTGCTGGACATCAACGCATCCGACAAGGCGGCGCGCTTTGTCCGCTACTGCAATGCATTCAATATTCCGCTCATTACTTTTGTCGATGTTCCGGGCTTTCTGCCCGGCGTGGAGCAGGAGCATGCGGGCATCATCCGCCACGGCGCCAAGCTGCTGTTTGCTTATTCGGCCGCCACGGTGCCCAAGCTGACGGTGGTGCTCCGCAAGGCGTACGGCGGCGCGTATGTCGCCATGTGCTCCAAAGGGCTGGGCGCGGACCGTGTAGTGGCGTGGCCCACTGCGGAACTGGCGGTGATGGGAGCCGAGGGAGCGGTCGAGATCGTCTTCCGGCGCGAGATCGACGCCGCGGAAGACAAGGCCGCCCGCCACAAGGAACTGATTGAAGAGTACAGGGAGACCTTTGCCAATCCCTACGTCGCGGCCGGCCGCCGCCTGGTGGACGACATCATTGAACCGGCTGAAACGCGCAGGTATCTCGCCCGCGCACTTGAGTCGCTGCACACCAAGCGGGAGTTGCGTCCACAAAAGAAGCATGGGCTGATTCCGCTGTGAGAGACAACGGCGCGCACCAAATGAAAAAGCCCTGCCTCGTAGCAGGGCTTTTTCGATTTGTATTCAACTTTTGAAGATTCTGCCTCAGTGCTTTTCCGCCGCCGTGGCCAGCTTGGCTTCGGCTTCGGCGATTACGCGGAGGGCTTCGGTATAGGCGTCTTCGCTGTCGCCCGCCTGCTTCCACTCTTCCAGGCCGCGGTCGAGTTGCTGCTGTGCGCGAGGAACGTCGATCTCTTCAGGCTTGAGCGCGTCGGAGGCGAGGATGGTCACGCGGTCGGGAAGCACTTCAGTGAAACCCCAACTGACGTTGTAGTGGGTTACCGTGTCCGGGCCATCGGGGCCGCCATGCACGATCACGTCACCGGCGCCGAGTTCAGCCACCAGCGGCGCGTGGCCGTAAAGCACTTCCATGTACCCGTTCTTCGCGGGCAGCTCGACCGCGTCCGCCGCATGCTCGAAGAGCGTGCGCTCGGGAGTGACCAGCCGGACACGGAGTTGATTCGTTTCGTCAGCCATGGATTCCTTTCAGGAATCAGGGAATAGGGAACAGGGAACAGGGAACAGGGAAAAGAAAAACCTGCCTGCCAAACTCTCGACACAAGCCTATCCCTGTTTCCCGGTCCCTCGTTTCCTGGCAACACAGCCGCCAGCGGTCTTACTGTTCCCTGTTCCCTGATCCCTGTTCCCTGCTCTTACACCGTCGCCTTCAGCTTCTCGGCCTCTTGCAGCACTTCCTCGATGGCGCCCTTCATGTAGAAGGCCTGCTCGGGGATATCGTCGTACTTACCGGCGATGATCTCCTTGAAGCTGCGCACCGTGTCGGCAACCTTCACGTATGCGCCGGGGATGCCGGTGAATGTTTCGGCCACGTGGAAGGGCTGCGACAGGAACTTCTGAATCTTGCGGGCGCGAGCCACGGTAAGCTTGTCTTCGTCTGAAAGCTCGTCCAGACCCAGGATGGCAATGATGTCCTGCAGGTCCTTGTAGCGCTGCAGAATGCGTTTGACGCCCTGCGCCACGTCGTAGTGCTCCTGGCCAACAATGCGCGCCGAAAGAATGCGCGAAGTCGACGCCAGTGGATCCACGGCCGGATAGATGCCCAGTTCAGATAACGGCCGGCTCAACACGGTTTGCGCGTCCAGGTGGGCAAAGGTGGTAGCCGGCGCCGGATCGGTCAAATCGTCGGCGGGCACGTAAACAGCCTGCACTGAAGTGACTGACCCCTTGCTGGTCGAGGTGATACGCTCCTGCAATTCGCCCATTTCCGTGGCCAGGTTGGGCTGGTAGCCCACGGCCGAGGGCATGCGGCCCAACAAAGTCGAGACTTCGCTGCCGGCCTGCGTAAAGCGGAAGATGTTGTCGATGAAGAGAAGCGTGTCCGAGCCTTCGACGTCGCGAAAATACTCGGCAACGGTCAGGCCGGTGAGCGCCACGCGCAAGCGGGCTCCGGGCGGCTCGGTCATCTGGCCGTAGACCAGGGCGCACTTCGATTCCTGCCACTTGCCGGGCTTGATCACGCCGGACTCGGTCATTTCGAGCCAAAGGTCGTTGCCCTCGCGGGTGCGCTCGCCCACGCCGGCGAATACCGAAAAGCCGCCGTGGTTCTTGGCCACGTTGTTGATCAGTTCCATGATGACCACGGTCTTGCCCACGCCGGCGCCGCCGAAGAGGCCGATCTTGCCGCCCTTGAGGAATGGTTGGATAAGGTCGATGACCTTGATGCCGGTCTCGAACATCTCCTCATGGGTGGTCTGCTCGTCGAATAGTGGCGCGGGCCGGTGGATGGGCATGCGCGACTTTTCGCCAATGGGGCCTAGGTTGTCCACCGGATCGCCGATGACGTTGATCACGCGGCCCAGCGTCTCCTTCCCCACTGGAACGCGGATGGGGCCGCCGAGGTCGATGGCCTTCATGCCGCGAACCATGCCGTCGGTCGCCTGCATGGCCACGGTGCGCACGCGGCCCTCGCCCAGGTGCTGCTGGACTTCGAGGATCACGCTGATGGGTGTGGGCACATTAAAACCATCGCTCGTCACGCGCAGCGCCTGGTAGATCGGTGGCATAGTCGCTTCTTCAAACTGCACGTCTACCGCGGGACCGGAGATCTGGATTACCTTGCCGATGTTTTCTGCCATTCTTCTTTGCCTCGGGGGCTAAAGCCCCGTCAAATCTTTACCGCGTTTCGGCGCCACTAATACCGCGCCCCTTCAAAACCCTGACAGCTAAACAGCCGCCGCGCCGCTTACGATTTCAATGATTTCCTTGGTGATGGCGGCCTGACGCACACGGTTCATCTCAAGCGTGTAAGCGTCGATCATGTCGGATGCATTATTCGAAGCCGAATCCATGGCTGTCATGCGCGCCGCATGTTCAGCGGCAACCGATTCCGTCATGGCGTGATACAGCATGGAAGAAACATATTGAGGCAACAGGCCGTTGAGAAGTTCCTCGGCCGGCTGCTCGTAGATGTAGTCCACCTGCGCAGTGCCGAACTTGCGCGCTTCCTCGTCGGCCGCGGCGGTGTCAACGGGTTCGAGCGTGATGCCCGCCGAAAGAGCAGCCTCGGCGGCGCGCTCCTTCTCTGCCTCAGTGGGCTCAACGGCGCCGGTGATCTGCGGAACGCCAATTTTCATGATGGGCAACAGGCGCTCGACAACCAGGCGCTGCGAGATGACCGACTTGAACTCGTTATAGACGATGTAGGCGGCGTCAATCTCTTCATGCACGTAGCGCGAGATGACGCTCTGCGCCAACTCAAAAACTCGGCTCACTTCGAGCTTCCCTAGCATTCCGGGATGATCGCCGGTTACCTCTACAGATGCCTTGCGCTCGCGAATCTGAAGCGTGTGGCCATTCTCGTCGGTCTGCTCCGCGTAGACGGCGGCGGGGTGGCGGCGGCGCATCATGTCGCGCCCCTTGCGGCCCACGGCCTCGACATCGATTTCCTTGTCGGTGTTGCCGGCGAGGAACTGGAAGGCGGTTTTGAGAATGTTCGAGTTGAATGCGCCGGCAAAGCCCTTGTCGCCGCTGATGATGATCAACAGAACCCGCTTCTCGGGCCGAGTGGCAAAGAGCGGATGGCGCAGATTGCCGGTCTCCGGGTCAATAATGTCGACGCGGCGGGTCAGCGACTCAAGCACGCTGGTGATCATCCTGGCGTAGGGCCGGGCCGCCATTGCCCGCTCCTGCGCGCGGCGCAGCTTGGCCGCCGAGACCATCTTCATGGCCTTGGTGATCTGCCGCATGTTCTTCACGCTGCGGATGCGCCGCCGTAGATCGAGGACGTTTGCCATAATTCCTTCCAGAGATCAAAGATCGTAGGTCAGAGATCGGTGATCCTGCTTCGTTCCTTCTTTGCTAAGCGATGTTGGCTAATTGTCCGTTACAGCCAGTATCTTGTACGTCTCGGATTCAAGCTTCTGGCCGTCAATGCTTACCGACCAGTAGAGTTTCGCGTCTTTTCCCTTGAATTCCACCTGAATATTGTCCACTGGAGGAATCCGGCAACTGCGCCGGGTTTGCGGACCTGGGCTGAGAAGAGAGAGCTTGCTTGCGCAATTCACCACCGCCACTCGGCCGTCCTGCAACTTGAGCGAGAGGGTCGCGCCTTCAACAGAATAGGAACCTGCCTGGGGCGCTACGTATTCAGTCTGCGTCCTGGTCGTCTTGACGCAATCCTTATCCCCTGAATGCGTATCGCAGTCCACGTGCGTACGGGTCTTCGTTTCAGTACGGCCGGGTACGGAATAGTTGTAGGCCGTGTCGCCACTCTGGCGCTTTATGATCTTCACGTTCATCATTGTTTGCCCGGCACACGCCACTGCGCAAAAACCGGAAATTACACTTACTGCTGCTAAAACTTTCAAGCGGCCTACGAGCATGTTCCTCAGTCCTGTCCAGTTCTTTCCTCAAAGCAACAAGGCTTTGGTTTGTTACGCCTTTGCCGCGGCCAGTTCTGCCTTGAAGTTGGCCGAGTATTCCTTGAGCGCGGCCTGCAACCGGTCGCGCAGGTTGTCGAGCTTCTTTTCCTTGGTCAGATCGTCAATCAGCGCCGACTGGGCGTTGTCCAGATACTTGTACAGGCCATCCTCAAATGCGCGAATGTCGGTGATTTGCAGGTCGTCAAGATAGCCCTGGGTACCGGCAAAGAGGACGATCGCCTGCTGCTGCCATGTGAGCGGCTGGAACTGCGGCTGCTTCAAGAGTTCCGTCAAACGCTGGCCGCGGTTGAGCTGTTTCTGGGTCAGCGGATCGAGGTCCGAACCGAACTGCGCGAAGGCCGCCAGTTCACGGTACTGCGCTAGGTCAAGCTTGAGGGTGGCGCCCACCTGCTTCACAGCCTTGATGGCCGCCGAGAAGCCGACGCGCGAAACCGAAAGGCCCACGTTGACGGCCGGACGAATGCCGGAGTTGAACAGGTCGGTTTCCAAAAAGATCTGGCCGTCGGTGATGGAGATGACGTTGGTCGGAATGTACGCCGAGACGTCGCCGGCCTGGGTCTCAATGACCGGCAGCGCGGTGAGCGAGCCGCCACCCTTGGCGTCGGACATCTTCGACGAGCGCTCCAGCAAGCGGGAGTGGAGATAGAAGACATCGCCCGGATAAGCTTCGCGGCCCGGCGGACGGCGCAGCAGCAGCGAAATCTCACGGTACGCCATGGCGTGCTTGGAGAGATCGTCGTACATGATCAGGGCGTGGCGGCCGTTGTCGCGAAAGTACTCGCCGAATGCGGTGGCCGCAAAGGGGGCCAGGTAAAGCATGGGGGCGGGCTCAGAGGCCGAGGCGGCCACGATGATGGTGTGGCCCATGGCGCCGGCCTCGGTGAGCGTCTGCACCACTTGTGCAATGGATGAGCGCTTCTGGCCGATGGCGCAGTAGATGCAGATCAGGTCGTTCTTGGCGTTGTTGATGATGGTGTCGAGTAGCACGGCGGTCTTGCCGGTCTGACGGTCGCCAATGATTAACTCACGCTGGCCGCGGCCGATGGGAATCATGGCGTCGATAGCCTTGAGGCCCGTGGCCATGGGTTCGCGGACCGGTTGGCGGTCAATGATGCCCGGGGCCAGGCGCTCGACGGGCAAGAACTCCTTGGAAGCAATGGGCCCCTTGTCGTCAATAGGCTCACCAAGCGCATTGACCACGCGGCCAATGAGGCCATCGCCGACCGGCACACTTAAAATCCTGCCAGTCCGCTTCACTTCGTCGCCTTCGCGAAGCTCGGTGTAATCGCCCAGCACCACCGCGCCCACAGAATCTTCCTCGAGGCTCAAGGCCAGTCCGGCAATGCCGTGCGGGAAGGCGAGCAGTTCGCCGGCCATCACCTTGTCCAGCCCGTGGATGCGGGCAATGCCGTCGCCCAGGGATGTAATGGTCCCGACTTCGTCCACCTGGACCTTGGAGTCGTAATTCGCGATCTGCTCGCGAAGAAGTTGCGTAATCTCGTCTGCCTTGATCTGAGCCATTTCGTCCTCTTCAGTGGTCAGTGATCAGTGGTCAGTGATCAGTGAATCGCCTGCTGCTCACTAACTGTTGGTCACTCACTCTTGATTATCGAATACTGTTCACCGACCGCTGTTTACTGATCACTGTTCACTGTCCACTGATCACTTCTTTTAGCCGTTCCAGCCGTCCGAGCACCGAGCCGTCATACACCGTGGAACCAATACGCACCACCGTGCCGCCGAGGATCGATTTGTCGAGCTTGAAACTGGCCTCGACGCGCGAACCGGCAACCTTGCCGATTCCGGCTAACAATGTGCCGCGTTCCTGTTCGTCGAGTTCGCGGGCGGTTACAACCTCGGCCTGCCGAATGCCAAGCCGCTCCTGCAACTCTGCGCGATAGGCCTCGGCCACTTCATGCACCTGGCCGATTCGATCGTTGTTGATGAGCACCGCCAGCAGGTTGCGCAATTCCTTCATCAGCCCGAGCTTGGCGTTCATCTTGTCCAGAATGCCCACCTTCTGTAGGGCAGCAATTGCGGGGTTCACAAAGAACTCGCGCAATTCGGCGCTGCCGTCCAGTGTGGCCAGAAAATCCTTCAATTGCTTGTCAATCGCGGCCGTATCCAGCCTGGCATCGGTCACCACATCGGCAAAGGCGCGGGCGTAACGGGAAACAAAGGCTGCCATCTAGTTTTTCCCTTCCTTTGCCAAATCGGCGGAGAACTCGGCAATCAATGCCTTGTCCACTTCCGGGGTGAGAACCATCTGCTTGGCGGCCTGCTCAATGGCCAGGTCGGCGGCAAAGTGGCGCAGTCCGCGCCGGGCTTGTGCCGCAGCCACCGAAATCTCCTGCTCGGCAGAGGCCACGATGCGGGCGCTTTCTTCTTCCAGAGTTGCCTTGATGCGCGCCTCGTCTCCCACGCTTTCCTGCTCCACCTGGGTGCGAATGGCCGCAATCTCCTCGTCCAGCCCGGAGAGCTTGGCCTCGATGGCGCTCAGGCGGGAGTTGGCGTCCTCGGTGACCTTGCGGGCCGATTCGATACTGTGCGTCAACGTCTGCGAGCGCTTGCGGATAAATTTGGGCAAGAACTTGACCAGCGGAATGCCGATGGCCAGCGCGATGATGGCGAAGTTAATGAACTCCAGGCCCCGTGCCGTGGTCTCGACCGGAAGATGGAGCGCCTTGGCCGTCGCCGTGACCAGCGCGGTGTGCCGGTAAACGTTATTGGCTTCTTCTTCCGACTTGGCAGCCTCCGGCTTTGCGGCCTCGGGAACTTCAGCTGTGGGCTTGGCATTGGCTGCGGGAGCAGGTTCCTGCGCTGTTAGCTTCAGCGGTGCATACGCCACTCCGGCTGCCAACACTGCCAGCAACACAACCCAGAAGATCTTTGCGGAAAAGCGCACGCTCAAAGTGGAATGTTTCAACGGGAACCCCCGGCGGCCAGCGGCAGTACCGCACGAACCACCTGATTGGCCAATTCGCCGACAGAGGCCTGAATGGACTTCCGGGCGGCGGCGGCCTCGGCTTCGAGTTCCATCCGGGCCTGGGTCACCTTGGCGCCGGCAACCTTGCGGGCGGCGTCGAGGGCGGCATCCCGCTCGGCGTTCCACTGCTTGACGCGCTGCTCGCGGACCTTGTAAACCTCGGCGCGCGCCTGGCGCAACCTGGCGGCGTACTCTGCCGCCCTGGCTTCGGCCTGCTCCATGGCCTTCTGTGCGTCTTCAATCGCGCCGTCGGTCCGGGCGCGGCGCTGCTTCAGCGTGGCGGTCAACGGACCCTGAATCAGGAACTGGTACGACAGCACCAGAACGATGAACAGCACAACCGTGGGCACGGCGCCGAGCAGAAGGGTTCCGACTTGTTGGATGATTTCTTGCATGCTGGTTCCGGCTTGTTCTTCGTGTTTAGGTGGCCAGTTGGTCTGCCTGTCGCGGGTGGAACTATTTCGTGGGTGGAACACTCTTTTTTATCAGGGGAGGGGCCTCAAGTCAACGAATCGGAGGCGATTCGGCGGGGTGCTGTGACTGCTGTCACGAATTGGGAATTTAGTCCAAAAAAGGGCTTGCATTCGCCGACAACAAGCCTAAACTAACCTTACCACCTAGACCCGATCCAGGGTCCAGCGGGCTGCCGGTTCCGGGAAGTCTTTCCACTCCCGAAGCCGGTTGCCCGCTTCTTAGTTTCTGCACATTCTTATTTGGGAAGGGGCGCCGCTCCCGGGCCGAAAATCGAGCCGCGCCAAGGGTATAGTTACGCTATTTTGACGGCTGCACGACCAGGTCGTCCGCCAGCCTGAAGCGCACAATCGACTCCGCCGGTATGTTGATATCCCGGTTGCCTGTGAGTCCTGCCCCCGCAGCTCCGGCGCCGCCGCCCACCAGGCCGCCAACCACGAGCCCAACGCCGCCGGTAGCCAGGCCCCCCACCAGCATGCCCAGCCCGGAACCGCCGCCAATCATGGCCGCCGTACGTCTGCCCTTGCCCTTCTTCGTGCGCGCAACATCCTGCGTGGCCAGCGAATACCCGGTTCCATTCAGCGTGAGGGAGGTCAGCCTCAACTCAAGCAGCGACCTGCCTTTGAAGTGTCCACGCCGATGCGACACGTCCACCACGCCGCCCACCGGCGCACCCTTTGGAATCAGCGCACTGCCGTCGCCGGCAAGCACCGGCTCTACTATTTCGCCGGTAAATGTGTCTCCCGCGCGGCTGGTCTTTACGCTGATGCGCTGATCCACACGGATGGTCAAGGGGGTGCCGGCCGGGATGCTGACTGCGACGGGAGCCGGAGGCGGCAACGGTGAGACCTTCGGTTCCGAGAGCGGCGGAATCGGTGTCCCGGCCTCGTGGGGAGTGACCGAGGTGGTCATGGCCACATTCGCCTGGCCGGACGCAGGCGGCTGCACAACCGTCGTGGTGGTGGTTCCATTCTTATCTACGGAAACCACCTGCTGCGGCTGCCCGGTCTTGGCTGCCTGCTGTTTGGCTTGATCCAGAGCCTGGTCCTGTTTGGATGCGCATCCGGCCAGCGCGGCCAGGAGCAACACAGGCGCAAGCAGACGGCCGGTACGAACGAATGAAATGGAATTCAACATGGCAAATCCTCCGAGCAGTGGATTGAACTCAACGTGGAGATTGGTCTCCGCGCAAAGCAACTCCGTTGGATGCCATTCGATCCGGCGAGGCTGTTCCTTGCCGGATTTCTCCCGGCAAGTGACTGATTCTAAAATATATATTTTTTAGGCGCACGATCAACCGAGCAGAATTGAAGTTGGGCTTTGAAGGATGTGAAGGGACACGGGATTTGAAAGGGCACGGCTTCAGCCGTGCCGTGGAAAGGACCACAACGAGTTGCGGCTTTAGCCGCCGAGGGAATGCAAATGGTTGAAAATGCATTCCCTCTGGGACTGAAGCCCGACGTTCTTTTTCTGCATCTTGCGGCGCGGCTGAAGCCGCGCCCTTTTAAAGCCAGGGTTCGCAGCCGCCTATAGACCCACGCCCCTTCAGTTCAACGTGTTCTTTTGAACACATTCCGGACGTCAATGCGCTACTTCCCGGCCTTTTCGATGAACCCCGCCAAGTCGTCCTTCAATTGGTGCAGCGCCTCGATGTTCAGGTAAATCATGTGCCCTGAGGGGTAGTAGCCGAACTGCACATTGCCGCGCAAGGTGGGGTCGAGGTCCATGTGCGACAGGTCGTATTCGGTCTCGAAGAATGGCGTGGCCAAGTCGAAATACCCATTCGCCGAAAAGACCTTCAGGTGCGGATTCTTGCGCATGGCGCTGGCCAGATCGGCGGCCACGTAAGGCTGGGCCTGTTCTCCCCCGGGGCCCTGGCCGGGGCCGCCGCTGGTGGGCCGGTGCTTCCAGTCCCATTGGCCGATCGAACCGGCACTGGGCCGATAGGCGTCCGTGCTGTCGTACTTCAGTTCCCGCTCCAGGTAATCGTGCAGGGCGGCGACAAAGGCTCCGGTAATGCCCGAGTCGGACGCGTCGTAGCTTGGCGCTTCTCCGGCCGCGTCCGTGTCCACGCCCTCAAAGCGCATGTCGTAGCGGCCCAGGGTGCGGCGGTCTTCACGCAGCACTTCCTTTCTGAATCTGGTCGGCGAGATGCGCAGGTTGGTCTCTTTCACGTAATCCACGCTAAGGCTGGTAAAGCGGCTCACTTCTTTGGCCACCGAATCCAGTTCAGCCGCAGGTAAATTGTGGCCTTCAAAGAGCGCATGCGCGTAGGGGCCGGAGGCGAATTGGCGCGCCTGCTCCACCCATGCCGCCAGGTCGGCAGGCTTGTTGGGAATCTTGTTGAAGTACCAGGCCGCCGCGGCGTAACTGGGCAGGTTGCTGACATAGAGCGTGTCGTAACCACCGGCGCGAATGTTGTAGTTCAGGATCGACGAAATCAGCACCACGCCGTTCAACTGCACGCCGTCGTTGCCCAGCATGTCGGCCAAAGCCGCCGAGCGGGTGGTCCCGTACGACTCGCCGATCAGGAACTTGGGCGAGTTCCAGCGCTGGTTGACGGTGATGTAGCGAATAATGAAGCGGTCAAAGGCATGCAGGTCCTGGTCCACGCCGGCAAAGTCTTTTGCGGTCGCCTTACCCACCACCCGCGAGTAGCCGGTCAGCGGCGCATCGATGAAGACCAGGTCGCTCTTGTCGAGCAGCGAGTACTGGTTGGGGACAAGCTTGAACGGTGGCCCAGCCGTCGGATTGGGACTGTCGGTCTTGATGCGGACCGGCGCAAACGAGCCCATGTGCAGCCAGAGGGAAGCCGAACCGGGGCCGCCGTTGTAAAGAAAGCTCACCGGCCGCGTGGCGGCATCGGCGCCGTCAAGCGTGTAGGCCACATAGAAGATGCTGCCGTAAGGCTTGTCCTCCTCGTCGCGAATGATCAGCGTGCCGGCGGTCGCGGTATATTTCAGCGTTTTGCCGCCAAGCGACAGTTCATGGTGAGTGGCCACGGGTTTTTCCGGCGGAACCGGCTTGTCTTCCTTGTCCGCGTCTTTATGGGGCTCTGCGCCTGCCGCGGGCGGCTGTGCCGGGGTCCTCGTCTCCTGCGCAGGCGCGGTTGGAGTGAGGAAAAATGGGGCCAACAGAATAAGTGCGCAGACCGCAAGCGGTTGAACTGCTTTCATACGAATGGGACCTCCAAAATGTCGAAACAATCCGCGTCTGTGACCATTTGATTCAGTACCAATGCTGGGTGCCTCAGATCCGGGGTCCCCACGGACAGGTCTTAGTCCGTGGGGTGGAGATCCGGGGTCCCCACGGACAGGCCTTAGTCCGTGGGTTGCAGATTCCTGTCGAGGGACCCGGGATACCACAACGCTCAATGACCAAAAATGCGACTTCACGCGTTCACAGCCCTGGTCTTGAATTTTAATCTGCCATTCTCCGGCATTCTGACTAGGGCTTGCCGCCGGTGACAGACCTCTCCACGTTCATCAACCCCTGGCCGCGCAGCCATATCTCCAGCAGGTTGGGCCACTGATCCAGCGCCGCGTCGGCCTTGCCCAACCCGGTGCCGTGGGGGCCGCTGGAGAAGACGTGTGCCTCGGAGGGTACCCCAGCCTTGACCAGCGCCTCATAGAACCGGAGCCCCTGCTCCACCGGTACAGTCTCGTCGTTGAAGGTGTGAAACCAGAAAGTGGGCGGCGTCTCCTTGGTGACAAAAAGCTCGGGAGAGTATGCGGCCCGAAGCGCTTCGCACTTGTCCATTACGTCAAAGAGCTTGCAATAGGTCAGGTGCGCCGTGTCGGTTGAGATGGCGCCGAGCCAGGGGTAGCCCAGCACCAGGTAATCCGGCCGGCTGCCGACCCTCTCCACCGAATCTTCCGCGTTGGGATTACCGGGGACAAACTGTGTCGCGGAAAGCGCAGCCAGGTGGCCGCCTGCCGAGAAGCCGATCACCACGATGCGATTAGGCGCAATGAAGTAATCCCTTGCCCGCGCCCTTACCGTCTGGATGGCGCGCCGCGCGTCGAGCAGCGGCACCGGCAGTAGGTAGCCATGCGAGGAGAGCCGGTAGCTCAGAACAAAGGCACGAAAGCCGCGCGCGGTGAACCAATCGGCCACCTGCCGGCCCTCCAGGTTGGCGGCCAGCCCGACATAAGCTCCTCCCGGAAGCACCACGACGGCGGATCCGTTGTCGTGGCCGTGCTGCGGTTCAAAGATGGTCAACGTGGGAGTGTCTTCGCAGGCTTTGCCCTTGGCCTCTGGAGCGTCGCCAGGCCACAGGCGAATGGTCTGGATGCCCAGAAAGGCGTTGTCGTCGCCGGCTGTTGCGCAAGGCAATTTCTGCGGCAGCGCTACGCTCGCCGCCAGCATGCCGACGGTCACAATTGCCAGTATCTGTCTCATGGAATGCCTCTTTACCGCTGGCTCTGGATTATAGCCACAGAGCCATATGTCCCGGGCACGGATTCGCCGCGCGGACGGTCAGCTCTTCCGCAAGTTCAAGGCCGTAACGCGCAAAGTAGTAGGCCGCGCCGTGCAGCCGCTCCTGAAGTGTGCCGTCGGGATAGAGCGCCTGACAGATGGCCGCGGCGTGCCGGCCAAGCGAGCCTTCCTTCTGAAGTTCAAAGTTGGCCCCCAGCCTCCGCAGCCGGTTCATTTGGTAGCGCATCTTGTTGGCCGCCGTCTCAGCCGAGCGGCCCAGCCCCGCATCCTGCGAACGCATCCATTCCAGTAGCGCGGTCAGCTCTGCATCCAGCGCCGTACCCGCCGAAGCCAGCTTGCGCTTGCCTTCGACAGGCATCACCCGCGCGGCCAGCAACTGCGCCAGAGAGTCCGGAGTTTCGCCAAAGAAGCGCTCCAGGGTCAGCTCGTGCTTGCGCAGAAGTTCGCCAATCGCCGGCTCAATCAGGGTTCCGGAAAAACGCGGCAACGACGGGGTGACGCGGCCCAGGATGCGCTCAAACAACACCGCCGACTGGGCAAAGTATGCAATCTCTGCCGGGCCGCCTACGGTTGCCGAGGTGGAGAGCAGCAGGTCCTGAAAAACGGGCCGCAACAGTGCGGAGGGCGAGATGAGATCGGAAGAGCACACGTCTGCACTCCAGTCACGCCAATATCTCGTATG
>OCZT010002378.1_pt1 | contig 19425 bp, 20 predicted proteins | sample 1539031 | NCBI WGS metagenome assembly OCZT01 (sample SAMEA3539308, study PRJEB22396) | soil metagenome | biome: tundra; feature: field; material: soil | place: USA | collected 2010-05 | depth 0.15 m | reverse complement strand
AAGAACCTCATAAGTAAATTGATCTAATAATTATAATAAATAACGAAACGCTAACAAAGACGGTACTATGAAAAGCATATGCCTGACAGAAACAGCAACAAATAAAACCACCGGGCAGTTATCTGCAAGTATCGTATATATATAAATTACAGATTCAGTAGTTAACCCATCAAAAATGAAGGTTAATCATGACGATTTATCGTAAAATCATACTCGTATTAATTATTTTAGGGGTAATAATATTTTTATTTGCAGCATCAACGTTTTCCTATTCAGGAGAAATTAATCCTTTTATAAGCAAAATAGGAATGTATTCATTTGTGTTTTGGTTACCAACAATAGCACTTGGGATTATCCTTGTTTTAATAAAAATAGGAAAAAGAAAAATATTAGATAAAACAAATGAAGACAAAGCAGAATAAAACACCACCCACTCGGACGGTTTAGTTAATTGGCTTTGCCAGCCCGGACAGCTTCATTGTGACCAGACAACCTACGTCCGTCTACTGGGTCCCGATAGCTATCGGGAGGCAAAAAACGCGGCACCTCAACTCAAACGCCAACTAAATTAAAGCACCGCCGGGTTATGCTTAAACGTCAGCCAGATACGAGACAATTTCACGACTATAGTAAGGAGATATTGAAGATCTTAAAAACTTTCTCTTGTAACTATTATGAGTATTTAGCGTTTATATCTTAAGTTAAATACTAAACAAGCTTAATCAAAAGAATATGAAAAAAGCACTCGTTTCTGTTTTTATAATCTTTCTATTAATTAACAATAATATTTCCGCTTGTACAATTGTTTCATGTTCATTGAAAGGCAAGGTATTTGCTGCTGCCAATGAAGATGATTATACTTCATTTTCAAGGATTTGGTTTAACCCGCGGACTTCTACCAGATATGGTTCAGTATGTTTTGGACTTCCAGATCTACAGGCGCAGGCAGCAATGAATGAATATGGCTTGTTTTTCGATTTTACTGCTCAATATGATATTGACCCATCAAAATACCATTTAAAGAATCCTTACAATGGCTACTTATTTTTTGAAATAATTGGTAAATGCAAAAATGTAAAAGAAGCACTTGATTTTTTAAGTACACATGACTACGCTTTCAGTTCTCAAGCTTTACTGGCAGATGCAGAAGGTAATTCTGTAGTCATTAACGCAGGTGCAAAGGTCATAAAAAATGGGAATTACCAGATCAATACTAACTTTAATATTTGTAATGTAGCTACAGGAAATTATTCGTGCAGGCGGTATGACATTGCAAATGAGATGCTTTCTAAAGCAACCAGACTTTCAGTTCCTTTTTTTAAATCGATTCTGGATGCAACTCACCAGGAAGGTAAGCTAAGTACGATCTATTCTAATATTTATGATTTAAAAAACGGAATAATTTATGTTTACTTATTTCACAACTTTAATAGTGTCTATGTTATTGATTTAAAAAAGGAGCTGAAAAAAGGATATCGTTTGGAGAATTTAGCAGAACATTTCCCTGCCTGTTTTTCTTACGAAACTTTTATGCAAAGTGATCCAGGCTACAAGAAGGAATTAATTATGAATGAGATAGATAATAAAGGTTTAGAAAACACAATAACTCATTATGTATCCTTGACTGATACATCAAGTGCATATAAACTTGCATTGATTGACGTGTCGTTACAGCTTATTAGAAACTCATGGAACGAACATGCCAATGGTGGAATGTGGGAATATTGGTTCAGTTTACCTGGTGGTTATTTAATTACTCATTATCAAGATAAAAGGCTCGATGCTGCAGGTGAAATTTTATCGTATATCATGAAGCAGGGAAAGCTTGATTCTAAATATAGGAATTTTATTTATGAGATATATGCTTTTATCAATCTGGCTCAAGGAAAGACTCAAATTGCCAAAGAATATTATGAAAAAGCAGTTTCAAATCCAACTGAAACTTTTGCTGTAAGCTTTAAGAGGGCAAAAGAAATGTTAAATAGAATTAAAGATAATTGACATATTAGTTGCAAGAAAGACATTACAAAATAGTTATGTTCACAATTTGACAGAATTAGCCTAAACATATCTCTGACGGTTTAATAAATTAGTTTCGCTGAGCTCGTCAACCGCTCCGCGGTTTCCTCGGTTGCCTTCACCAGCCTAAACTACTTCTCAATCGGCACACAAAGTCTATGCGAGCAAATTCATTTCAACATATCAAATTTTGTCGTAACTGAGTTATAGATAAAAAACTGGACACAAGTTCAAATAAATAAAACACGAACGAATAACTCGGAAGGTGCTATGAAAAGCATATACCATTCAGCGAGATAAGTCCTGGAGAAATCCGGGATTTTCTATTTTAAGAGACCATACCAAAATAATCCCGGATGAGGATCTGTGCTTATTGAAACAACGGTAATTTTTTCAAAATCTCAATCATATCTTTACTATCACAGAGTAATACATCTATCTTAAATTATTATGTTGAGATCTATTGAATAATTAACCTATCCGTTTTGTATAAAACAGTTTATCGTCTCCTTCAGTATAGAAGTCTTTCAATGTGGCTTCCAGTATAAAATTATTATTGATATAGAAAGCTCTGGTAGGCGCATAATGCTCCAGTCCTGACGTTTCAGCAATCAGAATCCTGCATCCCATTTTCCTGGCCTGATTACTGGTCTCTTCAATAAGTTTTTTACCGATGCCTTTCCCACGGAAGTCATTATGAGTGGCTATCCAGTAAAGATCAAAACATGTTTTCGACATGATGATAGGTCCAAAGCAGGCATAGGCTGCAGTGACACCATCAACTTCAGCAAAAACAAAATAATACCCTGTTGATTCTCCCTGACTCAACCTTTCAGCTACAAGTTCTGCAGCAATTTCGATCTCGTGGTCATAAAAGAATTTTGTCGATTCGACAATTTCCATTACCCTTTGTATATCACGTTTTTCGGGAATAGTTCTGAATGTAATATTCATAATATTTAAGTTTAATTATATGTTTTAATGTTGTAAAAATATTAATTAATGGATTTCACATTTACAACAACAACTCAGAACCCGATTTCCTTCAGTGATGCAACCCTTGCAACAGTTTCAATAGCAATGGCTGCAAAAGCAGCACCGTAATCGAGATCTATATTCTCAAGGGTATCTTTGGTATCGTGATAGCCACTCCGGCTGATATCGTAATTTTCCATAAAAAGCACTACGGGGACACCCGTATCAGAGAATATCTGACCATCGGTATTGAAAAGCGAACTAAGTGGATTGAACTGTGTCCTTACCTCTCCTTTCAAAGACAAATGTTTTGCAATATCAGGGATTTCCTGCACTTCATTAATCCTTCTACCGCGGGCCAATTTTAATCTTTCAGGCTGCCTGTTCCATTTATGTGTATTTTCATTCCAGATCATATTTGCAAGATGCGCCTGATATGCCAGATACAATGATTCCGAACTTTTCCCCGGGGATATCTGGAAAATATCCTGGTCATTATCACGGTTATGGCCTATCATATCCATCACATAAAGTCCGACAATTTCAGTTTCAGAAAGATTTATATCGGTTTTGTTATCTACCGTCAGAATCAGGTTTTTTTCTATCAGCGACCGGCAGAAGTTCCGCGCACCCATGCAATCAGACGGAAATTCTTCACCTGTCAGATGAATGAGCCAGATATCGCGTTCAAGCTTACCCTCCTTCGACATTTTTAAAAAGATCGGGGCTGCCTGCAAAAGGGTTGAACTTGCTGAATAATTATCATCAGCCCCTTTTGCTGCCAGTCTGGCACCTGAACCACCCCGTGCTTTCTCATAGATATCTTCCATATAAGCAGTATCATAATGATCGCCCATAACAACTGCCTGTTTCCGGTTTTTTCCCGGTATTATTACAAGTAAGTTACGTTCATGAATTTTGCCTTTCTGATTTCCAAGCCAACCTCCGTATTGGGTAAAATCAAACAAGGTGTCCCATTTAAATGCCAGTTCACCGACCAATGCCTTGCCTTGCATACCAGTATCCGAAATAACATTATGGTACCTTCCCAGAAGATATTCGCCCAGCTTTTCAAGATCACGATGTTGTTTCTGAACGAGTGAAAGAGTAGTATCATCATGCATTATATCGGCATTATCCTTGTAGATGAATTCGCCCTGAGCCAGAAATTTTATATCATTCCACCAGTTCTCTTCAAAGTTTCGGGTAGATGTTTCTGTAAAAGTAAGTGGTTCCGGAAGCACGGTATCATAATGCTCTTCTATGATTTTTTCAAGAGCCTTCCGTATCTGACCTGCGTTTCCCGGCAGATTAACATGTGCATCCAGGTCCTCAAACCATTGTTCAAGAGTTTTATGCTTGGCTATATTTAAAATATTTTGTGCAAAGGATCTTTTCATGAACTTCTTTTTTTGCATTTCCCAATTCTCAAACAATGAGATAATATTAAAAGAAGTCTGATGAGCATAATGATCAAAAACGGAGTTGAAATCATGCAATGCGGAAAGATACTTTTCACGCTTCAACATCCTGGGCCAGAGTTCAACAGGATCTGACATTTCCTTGTCACTGGTGTGATACCCTGTAATATATCCGTAAAGTGAATCAGGCCTGATCTGAACCGTTTCACTTTCTTTCGAAATAAATGCCACAAGAGGCCTGTGCAGATAAATTTCATGTTCACCGACCTTCATAGGAGGATAGTAGAACCTGTAACCAAAAAGGCCGCCTCCTGATATTGTCTTCTCAACCTCCACTATTTTTTTCTTTCCGGCTTCAGGTCCATTCAGCAGAAGTTCGAATTTATTATTCCAGAGCTGGCTGTTGCAGGCTAATGGCTTATCATACAAACCCATAGCATCAGGTTCTGTACTAAACAGGGCCTTAATCAGCTTCATCTTATGTCCTATCTCGTTGAGCTCATCCTGGTATCTGTGCAGTTTCTGCCAGCGGTTAGTTCGATGATAAGTATCATGAATAAGATTCTCATTCATTACCAGGTTTTTACTACCGGGATGAGGCTCATGAATCCATCCCGATTGTGTTACCCGCATCCCTCCTATTCCCCTGTTCCGTGCAACAAGGTTCAGCAATGGAATCTGGGCCATGGAAGGAAGTTCCTTTTTCAAGCGCAGATAACCCGGCATTCCCCAAAAAACCAGGCTGCCGGGAAACGGAACCAAAGATAAAACTCCGGAGAGATAATTTTTTTTGACTATTTCAGGAAGAAAGCTGAAAGCTCTGAATGTCAAAAGATATTTAATATTTGTGAATGAAGAATCATCGCTTAAAATAAATCTCCTTGTCCATGCAGGAAGTAAAGTTTCTTTATTAGTCATAATCCGGAAGCCTGCTTTAAATAGAGAATCTCCGTCGGTCAGTTTTTCTCCATAGGCTTCAGATAACAGACTGGTAAAGAAAGATATTGATTGTATCTCAGGTATCTCTTCTCCCGGAGCCGAAAAAAAGCTTTTCCAGAAAACCTGCTCAGGTTCATGAATGCTGTTCCCGAAGAAAGTCCAGATAACTCTTCCCTTATCATCCTGGGTCCGTGAAAGCATCAGAGGCAGTAAGGTTATAAATCTCTCGTGGAATAATCTTCCGGCATATGAAGCCAGTTCATCCGGCCAATATGGATTATCTGACAGATTCTCCCTGCCATGGCCGCCAATGGAATGTTCAGGAAGTCCTTTTCCAAGTTTAATAATATTACTCATTATCTGGTGGCCGATGTGTTCAATTCCGGGTTTCAGTTCATATTCCTCTTCCATTTCCGAAATTCTCCAGCCGAACAGATCATCATCTCGTAAAATACGATTATCGGGTTTACCGTATGGTTTATATCCAAGTCGCGGAGGAGGCATAAACTCAGAATAGGCCGGGATCGCGTAACAACCTTTGCATCTGAACCATGGGTAGCCGGCTAGGAATTCTTTCCAGCCATCGGGGACTTTTTCTTCCATATTTTTTTATTATCAAACGTGAAGTTAAGTATACTTGTTCAATCACACCGCATGTATCTTGTTATAAACTTTCAGCATTTTATCAACCGGAACTTAAATAACTTGTCAGAATCTATTACGTTGAGTTAAACAATATTCGCCGCTAATAATCTGCTTGCACAAAACAGACATACAGAATACCAGTTTATAAATTACCACCGGTTAATATGCCCTTCAAGAGAAGCAAAAACTGATAATTTCTTCCTTTTTCAAAATATCTGATTAAATTTGAAACATTATGATGCCTGATATTTAGAAAAATCATTTTTCAGATCATTTTTTATAATGAAAAACTTCTAATTGTGAAGCTATTAAAAATCGTTTATAAATTCCTTGCAGGACTCTGCATTCTCAGTTTTATACTGTTAATTCTTCAGTATGGAGTTAATGCTAAATATTCATTTCCTGAACCGCAACCTTTCAATGGCAAATTTATCTATAATCCATACAGGACAATTGATCCCGGGAAATGGAGAAAGGCAAATTACCATGCCCATGCCAGGAAGTTTCTTGGACAATCTGAAAAAGCCAAAAGATCAATTTCTTTTATTGACAGCTTATACAGATCATTTGGCTACGACATTATCAGTATTTCCGATTACCAGGTCATAAACCGGTTTGAAAGCAAAAATGAATGGTACATTCCCGTTTATGAGCATGGTTATCAGTATTATAAAACTCATCATCTTGTTTTAAATCCGAAAAAAGTATGCTGGCTTGATTTTCCTTTCCGCCAGACATTAAGCAATAAACAATTTATTATTGATCAATTGCACAAGGATGCTGCAACTCTTATAACAATCGTTCATCCAATTTACAGAAAAGCTTATTCCAGCAATGATCTTAAATATCTTGGTAACTATAACTGTATGGAAATTGCCAATCACGAGCGGCAATTTACGACATCTTATGACACTATTCTGTCAAACGGACATCCGGTATTTATCATGGCTGATGACGATTGTCATGATCTGACTAATATTAAAGAGGTAACCAACAGTTTCAACGAGATTAATACTGACCTGGTAAGGGATTCCATTTTGAAGGCCCTCAGTACCGGACGATCGTACGGGGTAAAATTAAACACGAGAACCCTTAAAACGAATGAAGAGAAAAGGGCGGCATTATTGAATTTGCCCGAAATTAATGCAATAATTTTTCAAAATGATACACTTACTGTCAGCCTGAGCCAGACTGTGAAAACAATTAAATTCATAAGCCAGCATGGAAAAGAAATCAGGAGAATAACGGATCAGTCAAAAGGTTCGTGCCATTTCAGCAAAGAGGATACCTATATAAGGACGGAGATTGAATGCAATGATGGTACCTTGTACTTCCTGAATCCTCTCATCAGATATGATGGAGTCAGGTTGTCTTATTATGCACCCGTTTTCAATGCGTTTGCCACATGGGCCTGGCGCTCAGCATTTTTTTGCCTCCTAATATTAATCTTCATAATCCGGTATCGCAAAAGATGTATAACGGTAAAAAAATAGTCGTGGTGCTGCCTGCCTATAATGCAGAATTAACACTGGAAAAGACTTATCTGGAAATTCCGTTTGATATTGTTGACGAAGTCATTTTGGTCGATGATTTCAGTAAGGACAATACGTATAATCTGGGAAAAAAGCTCGGAATAAAACATATTATTCATCACGAGGTAAATAAAGGTTATGGAGGTAATCAAAAGACGTGTTACAGGAAGGCCCTCGAACTGGATGCAGATATAGTGATTATGTTGCACCCCGATTATCAATATACACCGCTTTTAATCCCGGCAATGGTTAGCCTTATAGGAAGCGGTCTGTATCCTGTCGTTTTCGGGTCAAGGATATTAGGGAAAAGTGCACTTATCGGGGGAATGCCAAAATATAAATACTTCGCCAACAGGCTCCTTACTTTTATTCAGAATGTTTTAATGAATCAGAAGCTCACTGAATATCATACCGGTTACAGGGCTTATTCTGCCGAGGTACTAAAGAAAATAAATTTTGAAAAGAACTCTGACGATTTTGTCTTTGATAATGAAATGATTGCCTCGATGTTTTACAATGGATTCACTATAGCCGAAATAACCTGCCCTACTAAATATTTTGAAGAAGCATCAAGCATTAATTTCAGCAGAAGCGTAAAATATGGCTTTGGAGTACTGGGCGTGTCAATCCTTTACTTTTTAACCAGGAAAGGCATTTATAAGTGGAGGTTCCTGGTCAATTAATACATTATGAATAAAAAATATTATCCATTCATAATTGGCGTATCTGCATTTCTCTTTTTTATTCCTTTTCTGGGTTCGGTGCATCTTTTTGACTGGGATGAAATTAATTTCGCAGAGTCGGCCAGGGAAATGATAGTATCAGGCAATTTCAGCCGGGTACAAATTGACTTCCACCCTTTCTGGGAAAAACCTCCGTTGTTCTTCTGGATGCAGGTTCTGAGTATGAAGGTATTCGGAATTAATGAATTTGCTGCCCGTTTTCCTAATGCTGTCATCGGTATCTTCACACTACTGACATTATACTTTACAGGCAAGAGATTGTATGATGAAAAATTCGGCTTAATATGGGCACTGGCTTATATGGGGTCATTTTTGCCTTTCTTGTACTTTAAATCAGGAATCATCGATCCATTTTTCAATTATTTTATCTTTTTATCAGTTATTTTTCTGGCAAGAAGCATACGAGAAAAGCCTGGAAGGGATGCATTGAAGTATGCAATATTTTCAGGTATATCCATCGGTCTGGCAACACTCACAAAGGGCCCTGTTGGTTTACTGGTTGCAGGAATTTCAATGCTGATCTATTGGGCCATTATGAAATTTAAAAAGATCTCAACATGGAAGAATGTTCTGATTTTCTCCTTAGCCTGTCTGGTGATCGCTTCTTTATGGTTTGTTCCTGAAATGATCAATAACGGTTTCTGGTTTATAAAGGAATTTATTAAGTACCAGGCAGACCTGTTTCTTAAACCTGTTGCCGGCCATTCGGGACCGATATATTATCATTTCCTGATTGTTTTTCTCGGTTGTTTTCCGATGTCGATCCTCGCGCTGCCTGTGCTGTTCAGGAAAAATACAGCCTCAGCCGATGAAGAAGGCAATTACTTTCTAAGATGGATGCTTATCCTGTTTTGGGTGGTAATGATATTATTTTCAATTGTTAAAACAAAAATTGTACACTACTCCTCGCTTTCTTATTTTCCGCTTTCATATTTTGCTGCCTTCTTTATATATGAGCTCATAAACGGGAAGAACACTTTTAAAAAATATCTTACGTGGATGCTCCTTGCGGCCGGAACAATATTTTCATTAATACTGATCTGCGTTCCTCTGATTGCAAAGTACAAAGATATTGTAGCACCTTATATAAAAGACAGGTTTGCCATTGACTGCCTTAATACTCCTGTCAGATGGCATGGCTATGAATTTCTGATAGGAATTGCTTTTCTCCTGTGTATTGTTGTTACATTGTTAATGATCAGAAGAAAATATTTTTTCAGCGGAGTAGTTGCATTATTCTATGCAACTGCCTTTTGCATTTTTTTCTATCTCAAGGCAGTTGTTCCGAAAATAGAAGGATATTCACAGGCTCCGGCGATTAACTTCTACAAAAGCATTTCCGGCAAGGATGTTTACGTTACAACAATCGGTTTTTATAGTTATGCGCCTTATTTCTATTTCGGTGAGATGCCTGGTGGAAACGCTGAAAGAAGCAATAAAGAGTGGCTTCTGAACGGTGAAATTGACAAACCGGTTTATTTAGTAACCCAAACGACAAAGAAGAAGTTACTTGACGGGCATACCGATTGCAGCTTCCTCAGACAGGAAGGCGGGTTCATGTTTTATTACCGACCTGTAAAATCAGCAAATAAGTAAGCTCAAAAGATTCATTTGATGCTGGTCTCTTCATGTTGCCGGAAGGAATTTTCATTAGGAAAGTAAAATGAATATAGGAAATACTCTCTATAGAAATTTCTTTACCTGATCCCAATAGAGAATAGTATTCTTCCCTGACCCGTTCCATGTCTTGGCTATCCGTTCAAAATCGTATGGACCTATTTCTGTAGCATAATACAAAAATATCTTCTCAGAAATATAATAATTGAACAGATCCTGTCTTGAATACGTACTTCCGGTTCTGCTATTATAGTCCTCCAGACGGATTGGACGAATCTGAAAATAGCCAACTGCTTCTTCCAGAGGATTATAAGCCAATGTATCAAATTGGGTTTCTACCATGCCTATCGCATGAATCAGGTTTTTGTAAGGTTCCATGGGAAAAGTCCTTATAACTATGAGAGATTCACTGGTCGGAGCAAAAACTTTTAAAGCCAGTGTGATCAAAAAGGTAATCGCGACTATCTTTTTTAATATCTTTTTCATAAAAAAATCATAAAAAAAGTGAGTTATAAACTATTTTGCGGGTTGTTGCACTAACTGCAACCTGTAAAATTGATATTTCTCTTTCAGGAGAGAAACAACTGGTTAGGTTCATATTTAATAACAAGTCAATCATTGTAATAAGAACAATGATATACTTGAAATGTTTAATTTAATGTCTAAAAGATGTTCACAGGGGTCATAAAAAAACTGCAATCCTCATGAGAAATTACATTTTTGACTGTATTAAGGCAATCGGGAACAGAATGCATAAAAAAGCACGGATTGGATATCCGTGCTATATAATATAATATGTTAGTTACTTTTTTTGCTAAACAGAAAATTAACAAATATTATTCCTTAAATAACCTCACATTCAAAGCAGTCAGCCCTTTTGGTCCCTTTCCTATTTCAAATGTGACAATATTATTCTCTTTGATCATTTCCTGAAGATTATTGGCATGGACAAAAACACTCTGTTTATTTTCCATATCCCTTATAAATCCAAAGCCTTTGGAATCATTGAAAAAAGTAACCACGCCTTTTCGTATATAACTGGCTTTAGCTGAAGGAATGTTTTTCTTGGCTCCGGTTTCGATGTTATCAACTTCTACTTCAATTTTTTTGTTAGGGTCAGGAGGAGTTGAAGTAATCTTTCCATATTCATCAACATAGGCAATCATATCTGCAAAACTGCTTTTCCCGCTCTCTTTTCTGATGAGGCGTTTTTTCTCCTTTTCCTTTCTTTTCTTTTCTTTTTTATTTTTTACTTCCTTTTTGTTTGATGTTTCCTGCGATCTGCCCATAAATTGATATTTGGTTTGTCAATAATAACCTGTTCTTCATGATTTGTTCAAAGATAGGCTTTTATTTCGGGTATTGCTATTTTGTTTCAATTACCGGCCACCGGGCGGTTCTGTTGGGAAACGTCTGATTTTTGCTGCCTCAGAATTCATGCAATTTTAATGGATGTCATTGATAATGATCCCATCACAGGTTTATCATTGAAAAATTCGACAGATTCTTTTTCTTCCTTCAATGCAAGCGAATAGAGTAGTGGAAGGAAATGATCAGGAGTAGGCACGGCCATCTGCACCTCTGCACCAAGGGATTTATAATTTATCAGATCCTGATAATTATTGTCAAGAATCAGATGCTTGAATGTCTCATTTGCATTGATTGCCCAGTCAAAGCCATATTCAGGTTCATTTGCATGATCCCAGGCTATCATTCTGAGATTATGGACAATATTACCGCTTCCAATGATCAAAACCCCCATTTTTCTGAGAGGCGCCAGCTCTTTTGCAAGTTCATAATGATTCCGGGGTGTCAGATGCCAGTCGAGACTCATTTCCACAACAGGGATCTCATGCTGCGGATAAATATTTCTAAGGACACTCCATGATCCGTGGTCAAGTCCCCATTTTTGATCCAGTCCGACATCAGCTGCCTTGATAATGCGTTTAACATCATATGCCAATTCAGGACATCCGGGAGCCGGATATTGAACTTCATACAATTCTTGCGAAAATCCTCCAAAATCATGAATTGTTGGGGGCATGGTCATTGCAGTAACAAAAGTTCCGCTGGTCTCCCAGTGAGCAGAGATGCATAAAATGGCCTTTGGCGTTGGAATTGATTTCCCCAGTTCTCTCCATTTGAGCACGAATTCATTTACCTCAATTGCATTCATGGGAGTTCCATGTCCGATAAAAAGCACAGGCATCAGTTCTGTGCTCTGGCCGGATAAAAATAAATTTCTGAGTTCTTTCTGGTTCATGGCTCAAACAAATTAGAAAAGCTTCTCCATAAATACGAATTTACGACAAATTTATCATATGTTCAGACGAATTGAATAGCAGGCCTTTGTTAAGAATGTTTGAAGATTCGCTGAACTTTCGCTGAGGAATATCCTGATTTTGGAATTTACATGCAGATCGAAGGCATTCCGATTTAAATGATAAACAATGTTTAAACAAAAGGTAATGTTTCTTGTTTTATCTGATTGAGCTAAAAGATGAGAAATTCCAGACTTAAATAATCTTTAAAAAGGAAATGAAGTCAAATAAAGGATCCATAATGAACATTTTCAGGACTCAAAAAGATAACAGCGCACTCCTGGTCAGGCTGACCGTTGGTTTGATATTTTTAACTGAAGGTGTACAAAAATATCTTTTCCCTGAACTTCTGGGAACAGGAAGATTTAGTACAATAGGATTCAGTAATCCGGCATTCTGGGCATATTTCACGGCTACTTTTGAGATTATCTGTGGTGCTCTTATAATAATCGGATTAACTACCAGGATTGCTTCAGTGCCATTAATTATTATCATGATTACAGCCTTCATTTCAACAAAACTACCGATTGTTTTACATAAAGGTTTCTGGCCATGGGCACATGAGTACAGAACAGATTTTGCCATGACCATGTTACTTCTTTATCTACTGATCTATGGTTCAGGAAACTCGTCGCTTGATTCGAAAATCCATGAAGCCCGGAAACTTTGAAATATGCAGCAAATAAATAAAAAATATATAGTTCTTTCAGCAATACTTATTTTGGTCCCTATCCAAATAATTTTTGCCGGTCCTCCATTCGACACTGATGACCCCGAACCCGTCAGTTTTAAACACTGGGAGTATTATATTTCATCAATTAATGATCATCAGGCAGGAGTGTGGTCAGGAACGTTACCTCACTTTGAACTGAATTATGGGCTGATTCCAAATGTTCAGGTGCATTTATTACTGCCTATGAATTACTATTATCCGGGCCATCAGGGTTTTACTCCCGGATATGCAGATACTGAATTTGGCATAAAATACCGTTTTGTGCAGGAAACAGATAATCTTCCCCAGATTGGTACTTTCCCTCTCCTGGAAATTCCTACGGTAAAAAATAATAAATTCAGTGATGGAAAAACAAAAATCTATCTTCCAATATGGTTACAAAAATCGTGGGGAAAATTAACAACGTATGGAGGCGCAGGTTACTGGATAAATCCGGGACCGGACAATAAAAACTGGATATTCTCAGGGTGGGAGATTCAATACGACTTTTCAAAGCTTTTGATGCTTGGCGGAGAACTATATTATCATACTGCCGACACTAAAACCTCCAAATCTGAAGCAGGATTCAATCTTGGAGGTTCAATAAATCCATCTGAAAAATTTCATTTCATTTTTTCTTTTGGCAATACTTTAACAAAAGACAACACATTTACTTCCTACCTTGGACTATTATGGACAATATGAAATCAAAAATATCTTTCATCATTCCGGCGCTGAATGAAGAAAATAGGATAGGATCTCTTATTGATGATATTAATTTGCTCAGCACTGACTTCAATTATGAAATTATTGTGGCCGACGGAAACAGCACAGATAAAACAGCTGAAATTGCAGATAAAATGGGAGCGATTGTAATCAAAGAAAGCAAGGATGCTCCAAGAACAATTGCAAATGGCAGGAATACAGGCGCTAGCATTGCCACCGGCGAAATTTATATTTTTTGTGACGCTGACACTGTAATCAGGGATCCTGCAGCCTTTTTATCGGAAGTGTTTTCAGTATTCAGGGATGAAAAAATTATTGGAGGAGCTCCGAGTCTGAGCATTTTTCCTGAAGAAACCATTCTGAAAGATAAAATATTCCACTATCTCTTTAACAGGATTGTCAGGTTCAGCTTTTCAACTAAAATGCCCATTTGCGGTGGACAATGTCAGATTGTGAGAGAACGTTCCTTCAGAAAAGTTAACGGTTATAACATTAATATTGTCCATGGAGAAGATTCTGACTTTTTCAGGAGGCTCCGAAGAATAGGGAAGCTTCATTTTTTTACAAAACTCCTTGTCTATGAATCTCCAAGAAGATACAGGCAATACGGATACATATTGCTTTTGATGCAAGGTGTATATAGCCTGCTTTATCAAAAGATTTTCAAGAAAAACGTATTTAAAGAATGGAAAAGAGTCGATAAGACGATAAACAATAAAAGAAAATCGGTGTTTATTTAATAAAATCAACTTAATGAAAGAGGAAACCTGCCACGATTCAGTAATAAATGTAAAACATCCTATTCAGCCTTTTTTTTCAATAATAATTACAACCTATAACAGGGCCCATATTATCCAAAGAGCTCTCGACTCCCTGATTTCGCAGACTGAGCGCGACTGGGAAGCTGTAATTATTGATGATGAAAGCACTGATAACACTCATCTGCGGATTCTCCCCTTTCTCTGTTCAAATCAGCAGATCAGATATATAAGAAAGGTTCATAGCGGAGAAGCTCTGTCAAAGAATACAGGTATAAATTTATCCACCGGAAAATATATTTCTTTCCTCGATTCCGATGATGAGTATGATCCCATACATCTTCAATCAAGAAAAACAATTCTGGAAAACTATCCCTCTGTAAAATTTTTACACGGCGGTGCAAAGATTATCGGGAACCAGTACGTCCCTGACAGGTTTGATTATAATAAAAGAAAAAACCTCAGTGAATGTGTTGTTGGTGGTACATTTTTTATTGAACGAAATCTTCTTTTTCACTTAAATGGATTCAGAAACATAATTCTCGGAACAGATGCAGATTTGTTTGAAAGAGCATCTGAAGAGGACATTTACATTATGAAAACAAAATCCCCAACCTATATTTATCACCATGAAAATGAAGATTCTATAACAAACAGATTGATTAATAGTGAATATAAAACTGGCTGGGTATCTCCAGAATTTATTTCTCAAAAAGGCTTATTTTAAACTTATAATAGTAGTGATATGAAAATTTCAAATAATAAAATACTGATTACCGGAGGTGCCTCAGGCATTGGCCTTGGCCTTACCGAAAGATTTATTAAAGAGAATAATACTATAATTGTATGTGGTAGAAGAGAATCGCTTTTAAAGGAACTTTCTGTAAAATATCCATCAGTTATTACAAGAAGATGTGATCTGTCAAACGCTGTTGAACGGAAAGATCTCTTCAGGTGGATCTCTGAAAACCATGCTGACCTGAATGTTTTCGTTAACAATGCAGGCATTCAGCAATGGATGTCGGTTACTGACAGTGATTTTTTCAAACGTGCTCAGGAGGAGATTGCAATAAATATAGAAGCGCCGGTGCATCTTATCTCACTTTTTATCAATCTGAAATCATTGAGCACTATTATTAATATAACCTCCGGTCTATCTTTTGTACCAATGGCACGTATGCCGGTATATTCTGCATCAAAGGCTTTCTTTCATTCATTTACCCTTTCTTTGAGACATTTATTGAAATCCAAGAATATTGAGGTAATAGAGGTGATTCCGCCGGCACTTAATACAGATCTTGGCGGCAAAGGGTTACATACAAATGCGCCTCCGGTTGGCGAATTTATTGAAGCAGTTTTTACGCAGTTGAAACAGGGTAAATCCGAACTTGCATATGGATTCAGTGAATCCTTGACCAAATCGGGACCAGAGGATTTGCAAAAAGCATTTAGCAGGATGAATAGCCAGTAATATTTGAAAAACATTCTTTATATTATCTTTCTGCCCTAAACATAATTCATTGTATTATTGAATTATAAAGCAGATTTTTTCTCAAATTGCTAATCAATAAGTCAGCGTATTCATCTGTATTTCCTACAAAAGCATTTAATGCCGGCAGCAACGAGTATATTTCAAAACCATTTAAAAAGGACCAGTTGCTTGCTCTGGTTTCAAAATACCTGTCAACCAACGGACTCTGATTCTACAATGACACGCCTAAGATCAAGATAGGTAGTATGCCGCGAGAAATCATCAATGGAAGGCCATGTAAATGATATGGTATAAGGAAATCTTTATACAACCAATGTAGCCTTTAAAACTTCTGGAACATTTTTTTGGCAGGATATTTGTACGGCACTTACTAACTTTAAATAAATTATATGATGAAAAAAATATGCTTCCTTCTGTTTATCACAATTATTTGCACTCAGTATACAGATGCCCAGCTCTTAAAGGATGCAAAAAAATTTCTGAATCCCAAGAATAAGGGATTCACAGAAAAGGATGCAGCAGATGGTATAAAAGAGGCGTTGGTAAATGGTACCGGTGCAAGCGTGATCCTGGTTTCTGCTACTGACGGCTACTGGGGCAACCCGGAAATAAAAATCCCCTTCCCTGCTGAGGCAAAGGATATGGAATCAAAGCTCAGGGCGATGGGCATGGGTAAAAAAGTTGATGAATTTAATGAATCTATGAACAGGGCTGCTGAAAAAGCAGCGATCGAAGCAAAAAATATCTTTATTACAGCAATTAAAAATATGACAGTCAGGGATGCCATTAATATTGTTAAAGGATCAGATAATGCGGCAACAATGTATCTTAAGAATAATACTTCCCCTGATCTGATCGCCAAATTTACGCCAATAATTAAAACTTCCCTCGATAATGTTAATGCCACAAAATACTGGAGTGATCTGATATCGGTCTATAACAAGATACCTTTGATAAAAAAGATGAATCCTGATCTCCCTCAATATGTCACTCAAAAAGGTATTGATGGGCTCTTTATTATGATTGCCAAGGAAGAATTAAAAATCCGCAAAGATCCGGCAGCAAGAACATCAGAACTGCTTAAAAAAGTGTTTGGGACCTAACACTGCTGACCTGCTGATAGACAGTAAAACGCAAGGATATGATAATCAGTTGGATTTTAAATACGCTTTGACAGCATCCCGGTAATACTGTTTCCATCCCTCTTTGAGTGTCTCAACTTTGTGTTCAGGAATCATGAAGAGTAATATCACAATCTGCATTATATAAAAAAGGGGACTGATAAAAAAGTCCCCTTTTTAATATTCTTATTTCAGTAATCTGAAACTCATCGGAAGCTCTTGTGAATTAAACAGAGCGGGAAAATAACCAGCTTCCTTTGTCGTGAAACTTCCAGTCACTTCAATTTCCCCACCTTCAATTACACTTTTAACGATGGGCCAGGAATAAACTTTATCATCAATTACAATCGCTATAGCCTTATTCAGATTATTCTTTGTCGCAATAGCTAAAACACCGATTACATCAGATTTCAGTTTGATCTGAATAATGTTCTCCTTCCCGTCTTTTCCTGTAGCAATCTTAACTGATTCAATATCTGATCTGCCAAGTAAGGCTTTTCCATTCCCGCTGGTTTTCAGTGCAAACAGACAGTACCCTGACTTCTCAGAATCAAATCCCCAGAATATTTTACAATTCCTAACAGGCACAAAAGAACGGAGGTATTCATCCGCTTTCTTCTTTTCATCATTGCCGGAACATCCGATGCGTGGATCTGATGATGATTGTTCCTTATCGTGATGCAAAAATTTAAAAAGCGGACTATCCTCCTTAAATAGACCTTCAATTTCAGTATGAGTATATGTTTCATAGAATTTCAAATCCCCTTTTGCAGTAACAAGTCCTTCAATTTTTGATATGTCAGTACTATCCGGAAATTGAATATTAATCTGGCCTTTATCTGGCACCATCTTTACTTCAAACGAGGAAATACCATACAATTTTAAACGGGTGGAAATAATATCCGCAGATTGCTTTAATGATTCTGACCCGATATTTTTATCGGTTGACTGAAGTGTGATGCTCTTGTTGGTTCCATAAGCCGGCTGACCGATAGAAGCAAGAGTTATAGCAATAACAATAGAAATAATAATATATAGTAAGCGTTTCATAATCTGTGATTTTAAATTAATAGAATAAAAACAATAGCATCGGCTGAAAGACCGATCAGAAATCTAACCTAAAAGTGGAGGAACATCCTCATCAGGTGGATAAAGATGGTAGCTTAGAATAAATTGAGGGATTTTTTGATAACTATCCCTTATAAGCTGAAGACTTAAGACTTTTACACATGTCTTCCTGTTCTCGCGTATTGGATTCCTGTTAAAAGCAAGGATGTTGAAGTTATCCTTATTTGAAATGCATGTTATCTGGAATGCATGAATATGGATACCAGGACTATAAACTACAGTACCCTCACTTACAGACACATAATTTGGCGCTTTATGATTAGTAGTTCTGGTTGTATTACTTATCGAATTACTGTTGATAAACAGTCCGAAAAATACAATCGCCAAAACAATTATTGCATCCGGATTTATAAATCTGATATTTTGCCTGTTATCCAACATTTTTCAAAAGTAATTTATTTCAATATTAAACGCAAAAAAAACATCTTCTGTTCATTGCATTTTCAAAATGATAAAATTAACTTAGCCGCTTGGCGGAAAGCTCGGCTAAGCCAAGGCGCTCGCGGGCTGGAGGTGGATTTTTTACATCATAAAATGAACACAACAATCTAAACCCGGTAATATGCTATCAAATAATAAAATCAAAGCATTCATTTCCACAACTCAGCCAGCCCAGGCCCGAGAGTTCTACACAAAGAAGATTGGCCTGAAATTAATATCTGAAGATAGCTACGGCATTGAACTGAACGCAAATGGCGCTCATCTGAGGATAAGTTTTGTAAAAGAGCTGAGACCACAACCTTTTACAGTGCTGGGTTGGGATACTGAAGATATTGTTTCGACAATTAAATTACTGAATGAGAAAGGGATAGCTTGTGAGAGATATTCATTTATCGAACAGGACGAGTCAGGTATATGGACCGCTCCCGGCGGTACACGGGTTGCCTGGTTTAAGGATCCTGATGGCAATCTGCTTTCTTTATCGGATTAATTGATTAATATTCAATCCAAAACAAGAACTTTAGCACCTCTTATTTTTCGCTGTTTCAACTCTGTAAGGGAAGAAAGTACAGGTTTGTACAGAGAGAAAAATTTCAGATTGGCGCAAAAAGGGCCACCGGAAAAATGAAATCAGATGCGATCATTTTTAATTCAGATCACTTGTCTTACCCAGTTTATCCAATTCAATTTTATAATCAAACTGCAAATCCTCATGAAGGAGTGACGTTTTTTTTATAATTGCCTCTATCTGCCGGTTGTATAAGTTTTGCAAGCCGGTATTCCTGTGAATGGAAGGGAAAAATTTATTAAGTTTTGTGCAAAAATATACAAGCAG
>OCZT010002377.1_pt1 | contig 19425 bp, 17 predicted proteins | sample 1539031 | NCBI WGS metagenome assembly OCZT01 (sample SAMEA3539308, study PRJEB22396) | soil metagenome | biome: tundra; feature: field; material: soil | place: USA | collected 2010-05 | depth 0.15 m | reverse complement strand
TCGACGTCGCCATTTCGTTTTAGCGGATTGGTTCGCAGATTCTGGTTCGGGGCGACGATGGAGCTCGGGCGATCGGGGCGATCGATGATGATGATGTCGGCGGGCGCCGGCGCGGCGCGACCTACGGGGTCATCGACAACAGATCGGAAAATCTGCAGCACTGACAGTGGGGGCGCTTGCTCTCGCTCGTTCAGCGCTGCGGCCGCTGCAGCACTGAACGATCATCAGAATTTGGCCGCGTTAACCGGAATCGCTGCCCCCACGCGCGCGAGCGAGCGAGGCGCGCGCCGATTCCAGCGAGCTCTGACGCAGAGCGACCGGCGCAGCCGCGGCCGATGCGGCTCGGCCTGCCGGCGCACCCGCCTCGCGCGCGTGTGAACCCCGAGAAATCGGTCGATCTACACATGGAAAGCGTCAAGGAATTCACGGGTGGCAGCGTCACCAACAAGAAGGTGGTCGAGTACGGCCAAGACGTGGGCACCGCGCTCGGCATGGTGCCGGCATTTAAAGACCATGGCCTGGGATATATGGATCCGACTCTCGTCGCGCAGACGGCCGACACTGTCCGGACTTATATGGGTGTAAAGTCCTTGCCCAAGACCGATACGATGTACACGAATAAGTTCGTCGGCACGGTGAACCTCACCGACGCCGAGTGGAAAAGAACCGAAGAACGGTCCAAGAAATATCTACCAAAGCCCGCCTGATGTAAACCTGAACAGCAGCAAAGACGATCACTGGCTCGCCCGATCAACCGGGCGAGCCAGCGATCAAATACCGCCCTGTGTTATTTGAAGCTGAAATTGTGCGACAGGTGTCGGCGCATTCGGCAGCGGTTTACACCGGGAATGCGACGACGTTACTTCTGTCGATTGAGATATTGACTAGTGTGCCCATCGGCCACCGCAACATGGCCTCGTGAGCCGGCAACCGCACCAGCAACCGGCCCGAAACACAATCTGCCGAGTCCAGGTATAGGTCGACGTGGCCGCCCTGATAGACCATGGTGACAATCTTTCCAACGCTCGCACCGGGACCGCCCGCGTCCGAGACCTGGAGCTGTTCAGGCCGGATGAACAAGTCCACCGCAGCGGATGGCGAAAGGCCCTTCAGCGCCGATGCCGGCACCTTGACCCGCGCGTTGCCCAAGGCAACCACGGCATCGGACGCGTCGATCGACTCCAGGCGGCACCTGAGCACATTGGCATCGCCGACGAACGACGCCACGAAACGCTCGCACGGCTTGCCGTAGATTTCAGCCGGCGTGCCAACCTGGCGAATCCGGCCTTCCGACATCACCGCGATGCGGTCGGAAAGGCTCAAGGCCTCGCTCTGATCGTGCGTCACGAAAATCGTGGTGACGCCGAGCTTACGCTGGATTTCCCGCAATTCGACCTGCATGGAGGCGCGCAAATTTTTGTCGAGCGCGGAGAACGGCTCGTCGAGCAAGAGCACCTTGGGATTGATCACCAGCGCCCGCGCCAGGGCAACGCGCTGCTGCTGGCCGCCGGAGAGCTGGCGCGGCTTGCGATCCTCAAGCCCCGTCAGCTTGACCAGCGCCAGCACGTCGCTCACGCAGCGGCTGAGTTCCGCCTTCGCTACGCCGCGCATTTTAAGGCCATAGCCGACATTGGCTGCGACCGTCATATGCGGGAACAGCGCATAATTCTGAAACATCATGCCGATCTCGCGCTTGTAGGTCGGCACCTCGTTCATCAGCTCGTCGTCGATCAGCACCTCGCCGCCATTTGGGCTGAAAAAGCCGGCGACGAGATTCAGCAAAGTCGTCTTGCCGCAGCCCGAGGGCCCCAGCAGCGTCATGAATTCGCCGCGTGCGATTTGCAGCGACAACGCATGCAGCGCGGTTACGTCGCCAAATTTCTTGACTACGCCACGAAAGCAAACGGCGATATCGTCGCCACTGCCGGCGGCTGGCGGCCCGGGGCTGCTGATATCAACGGCTGGGTTCGACATTGAGCACCTTACCGAGACCGAGGAACGCATTGGCAAATGTCAGCAGCGCGGCGGTGGCGACGATGTACATCACGGACACCGCTGCCATGGATGGGTCGGCATATTCACGCACGTAATTGTACATGGCGACCGGCAGGGTCTGCGTGCGTTGCGCGGTGACAAAAAGCGAGGCAGTAAATTCGTTGAAGGACAAGATCGCGGCAAACAGCCAGCCGCTGACCAGGCCGGGCACCAACAGCGGCAGCGTAATGGTCGCCAGCACGCGGTAGGGTGGCGCACCGAGACTGGACGCCGCCAATTCGAGCCGCTGATCAAGGTTACGCAGCGAGACGTAGACGCTGCGCAGCACGAACGGAAGGACGAGAACGACATGGCAGGCGACGACGATGGCGTAGCTGCGCGTCAGCCCTATTTGGGCGGCGAGAATCAGAAAGCCCAGCCCCACGGTGAAATGGGGGATTACCAGCGGCGACACCAGCACGCCTTCGATCGCGGTCTTGAACCGGAATTGATAGCGGTCGATGGCGAACGCAAAGGTCGCGCCGACCATGAGCGCAATGGTCGAACTCCACGCGGTGACAATCAAGCCGTTGCGAAAACCAGCCCGGAAATCCTCATAGGCAATGGCCTTGGCAAACCATTGCAGCGAGAATGACTCCGGAGGAAACGACAGCAGGGCCTTTTCGTTAAACGCCGCCAACGTGACGACGACGGCGGGCAGCACCAGAAAGCCGAGCACCGCCAGCACGACCAGCGTCCCAATCATCGTCAGCAGCCGCTGAAACGGTGAGCGTGGCATGTCAGTGCGGCTCCAGCTTTTCCAGTGGGCGCGCGGCCAGCCGCACCAGCGCCAAGACGGCCAATGTGAGCGCCAGCCCGGCGACGCAAAGGCTTGCCGCGAACGGAAAATTGAAGCTCGCGAAGCCGAGCTGATACACCAGGTTCGAGATCATGTTGACCTTGCCGCCGCCGATCAACTGCGGCGTGGCGAAGGCGCTGAAGGTCCACGCGAAAGCCGTAGTCACGCCGGCGATGACCCCGGGCATCGATAGCGGGAATGTCACGGTCAGGAACGCGCGGATTGGTCCCGCGCCAAGACTCTCAGCGGCCTTTTGGTAATCGCGATCGATATGCGACAGCGCCGCCGCCAGCATGATCACCATGACCGGCATCGTCACGTGAACGAGCGCAATCACGACGCCGAACCGCGTGAACATGAACTGGAACGGCGCATCGATGACGCCCAGTTTCAGCAGGACCGTGTTGATGAAACCGTTGTTGCCGAGAACGATGATCCAGGAATAGGTGCGCACCACTTCGCCAAGGAAAAGCGGCGTGACGACAGTGATCAGAATGGTCGATTTGGCGATCTTGTTCTGAACATGGACCAACGCATAGGCCAGCGGATAGCCGACAATGAGCGTGCAGAAAGCCGTCAAAAAGCATATCCAAACCGTGTTTAGGAAGACCTCCGCATAGAGCGGCTTCAGTAACGCAGTGAAATTCGCCAGCGTAAAGCCGCCCGGCTCCAGCGAGCCGGGAATAAAGGCGCGCACACTGTATTGCAGCACCGTTGCCATCGCGACGAGAAAGCCGAACGCGCAGAGCGCGGCAGGCGTTACAAAGCTGCGAAGATAGGGCTGCGTCGTCATGGTCGGGCCGAGATAGCCGCGAGCGCGTGCGCCCGCGGCCATTCTTCGTGTCAATTCATGATGTTCTCAGCAAACCACTTGCGCCATTCCGCCGTTTTCTCTGCGCGCAGCTTGGCGTCAATATTGATCTGCTGCTTCCATTGCGCCGCAGTGGTAAAAACCCCCGGAAGCTTGGCGGTTTCGGGGTCAAGCTTGGCGTTGAGCACAGCAGGGCTTCCCTTCTTCAGCTTGGCGATCTGCGCCTGGACTTCGGGATCGTAAAGGTCGTTGATGAACTTGTAGGCGAGGTCGGCCTTCTTCGAGCCCTTCATGATTGCGACTGTGTCGATACCGAGCACGCCGCCCTCTTTCGGGATCACAAGTTTGATCGGAACGCCTTGCCCGATCATGTAGTAGGCGTTCATCGACAGCACGATTTGCACGGGCGTCTCGCCGGTGGCGAGCAGTTGCTGGCTGTTGGCATCGTTGGTGTAGAAGGCCTTGAAATTCGGCTTCAACGCCTTGAGCTTGGCCTCGCCTTTTTGCCAGTGCTCGGCGTCGCCGCCGGACAGCAGCGCCGACACGACGATGATATGGCTCGGATCGAAATCGGGGGCCGCGATCTTGCCCTTCAACTGCGGATTCCAGAGATCGTTCCAGCTATTGAAACTGATGCCTTTGATCAGGTCGGGACGATAGCCGATCGTGTAGATATAGGCCCAGCTGCCGAGGTGATAGGGACTGATTCTGGCTTCATCAGCGAGATTCTTTGAGTTCGGGATTTTCGCGAGGTCGAGCTTCTCATACAGCCCGGCGTTGGCGTAGAGCCAGCCGACATGCGACGTCGTGAAGGTGATGTCGCTTTCCGGATTGTCCTTGGCGAGTTTCGCCTTGTTAAGGCGATCGATGGTACCGCCGGTGATGAATTCCACCGGCACGCCAGTCTCCTGCGTGAATTTCTTGGCGACCGTTTCAGCGATGAGGTCGCGCCAACTGCCGCCCCAAATACTCACGACGAGTTTGTCTTGCGCTTGCGCGGGGAAACCCAGAGCAAGAGCGAATAATGCGATCAAAAGTCGTTTCATGTTCAACTCCTCTGCCCGCGGACGCGCGCCGCGCCCTTCTCTTTTGTTTCGGTGCCCTTGGCAGGGTCACCGCTGCGGCAGATTCGGCGCTTGGCCCCCTCTGCGGCACCCGGCTCTTGTCGACAATAATAGCCATCTTGCATACGATTGCTAGGTATATGTATTGTTGGATGCACAGGGGCTCGGCCAACCGCAACGGCCGGGGACCCGCCAAGATTCACGCTCTCCGCAGACCAAACCGGCCACGCATCCATGAAGCCATGCGCCTTCGAATACATCAGGGCCGAAACCGTCGAGCACGCCTGCGCACTGCTGGCTGAGCATGGTGAGGAAGCGCGCTTGCTGGCCGGCGGGCAAAGCCTCATCCCGATGATGAATCTCCGGTTGGCGCGGCCAGCGATGCTGATCGACATCGGCCGGTTGCCGCTCACGAATATTGCTATCAGCGCAGGAATGGTCAGCATTGGGGCGCTGACGCGACATCGCACGCTGATCGAGCACCCGGACCTGCACATGACAGCGCCGATCTTCGCCGAAACGGCGCGTCACATCGCACATCCGACAATTCGCAATTACGGCACCGCCGGGGGCAGCGTCGCGCATGCCGATCCCACCGCCGAAATCCCCGGGCTGCTCGTGCTTCTTGACGGGCATGTGGACGCCTCCTCGCAAAGCGGGGAGAGGCAAATTCCAGGCCGTGAGCTGTTTCGCGGCGCCTTCAGCACCAGCCTCAAGCCGGGCGAGATGATCACGGCGCTTCATTTTGAGATTCCGGCCGGGCGCTGGGGCAGCTGCTTTTTGGAACTGGCCGAGCGGGAAGGCGATTTCGCCCTGGCCGCGGTCGGCACCGTGGTCGAGCGCAGCGGCGAGCGCGTGACGGGCGCCCGCATTCTGCTGATGGGCGCCGAGTCGGTGCCGGTCCGCACCAGCGGCGTCGAGGCAAGCCTCATCGGCAAACCGCTGACCGAGGCCGTGGCCGCAGAGGCCGGCGCTGCCGCGGCGGCAACGCAGCGCTGCTACACCGATATCCGGGCCAGCGCCGAATACCGTCGGCACCTGCTATCAGAATTTACGCGTCGCGCGCTGCTTACCGCCTACGCACGCGCCGGAGCGGCGCCATGATGGAAATCACCCTCACCGTCAACGGCGTCACCAAGACGCTCCAGGTCGAGCCTCGCCGGTTGCTCGCCGACGTGCTGCGGCACGAGTTCGGTTGCTACGGCGTGCATTTTGGCTGCTCGCACGGCGCCTGCGGATGCTGCACCGTGCATGTTGACGGACAGCCGCGCTTATCCTGCATCGCCTTTGCCGCGCAGTGCGACGGCATGAACATCGTCACGATCGAAGGCATGCCGAAGGATGACGTGCTGCATCCGCTGCAACAGGCCTTCATCGCCGAGCACGGGCTGCAGTGCGGCTACTGCACACCGGGATTTATCATGGCGCTCGCACCGTTCGTCGAACGTGGGACGGAGCCAACCGATACGGAAATCCGGGCGGCCATGTCGGGCAATATCTGCCGCTGCACCGGTTATCATAGCATCGTTGCCGCCGTCAGGCACGCCATAGCCGACCGCAAACGGGCAGCCAATGACTGATCGCACGCCGCAACAGCCGCGCTTTGTCGGCGCCCGCATCACCAGGCTCGAGGATCCGCGGTTGATCAGCGGCCAGGCACGCTATATCGACGATCTAGTGCTGCCCGGAATGCTGCATCTGCGGCTCGTTCGCTCCGAGCTCGCGCATGCCAAGCTCGCCAATATCGATGTCTCGGCGCTGCGCGAGGGTTTTCCGGACGCGCTGGTGTTCACGGGCCAGGATATCGGCTTACTCGGGATCCGAGCCTTTTCCGATCTGCCGAGCGTTCAGGCCTGCGTGCAGCCGATCCTCGCGCGCGAGCGCGTTCGCTTCGTCGGCGAGCCGATCGCCGCCGTGCTTACCGCCGATTCCTACAGCGTCGAGGACGCCGCCGAGACCGTGTTTATCGACTACGACGGGCTTCCCGTTTTGGCCAATATCGAAACCGCGATGGCGCCTGGAGCGCCGCTGATGTTCGACGACTGGCGCGGCAACCTCTTCATCGAGCAGTCCAGAACAGGCGGTGATATCGCGGCGGCGCGGACCCAAGCGCAGCACGTCATTCGCCGCACCTACCGCAATCAGCGGCAGGCCGGCGTTCCGATGGAGTGCCGCGGGGTCATCGCCACGCTCGATCCAATCGGCCGCACGCTCACGGTCTGGTCGTCGACGCAGATCCCGCATCTGTTGCGGACCTACCTCGCGGAAGAGCTGAAGTGGCCAGAAAACCAGATTCATGTCATCGCGCCAGAGGTCGGTGGCGGCTTCGGCGTCAAGGGCCATGTGTTCGCTGAAGAAGTACTGGTCGCCTGGCTGGCGATCCGCACACGGCGGCCGATCAAATGGATCGAGGACCGGCGCGAGCATCTCATAGCCAGCATCCATGCGCGCGAGCACGTCCACACACTCGAAGCCTATGTGACCGCGGAAGGAAAGGTGCTCGGCCTGAAGGCCGATATCACCGTCGATGTCGGCGCTTATTCGGTGTGGCCGTTCACGGCCGCCAGCGATCCCGGCATGGTCGCGAAAGTCTTGCCGGGGCCCTACGACATCGGCGCCTATGAGGCGACCTTTCGCGGCGTCGCAACCAACAAATGCCCGATCGGCACCTATCGCGGGGTCGGCCGGCCGTCGGCGGTATTCTCGCAGGAACGGCTGATGAACGAGATCGCGATCGAGCTCGGCATTGATCCCATCACGCTGCGCGAACGCAACCTGATCAGCAAATTTCCTTACAAGAACGTCCTCGGCTACACCTATGACGAAGGGTCCTATGCCGAAAGCCTCGTGAAGATCCGCGAATTGCTGGCGCCCGACATTGAGCGCGCGCGCAAGCCCGAGCAGCCACATATCCGTACCGGAGTCGGTCTTGCCTTGTTTCTCGAGCAGACCGCCCACGGCACCCCGGATTTTATTCGCCGCCGGTCGCCGATCGAGACTGGCTATGAATCGGCCAAGGTCGAGATGTATCCGGACGGCAAGGTGACGGTCGACACCGGCCTGCAATGTCACGGCCAAGGGCACGAAACCACCTTCGCTCAGCTTGTTGCCGATCAGCTCGGATTGCTACCCGAGGACATCGTTGTGCGGCACGGCAACACCGTGACCTCGCCTTATTCGGTGGGCACTTGGGGCAGCCGCGGCATTACGCTTGGCGGCGGGGCGGCGCACCGCGCCGCCGGCCTGATCCGGGACAAACTGATCGCCATCGCCGCGCAGCATTTGCAGGCAAAGCCGGAAGCGATCGAACTGGCCGACCGGCACGCCCGCGTCAAAGGCGAGCCGACACGCTCGATTCCCATTGGCACTCTCGCGCGCTGGGCGCAGCGCAATGTCGAGAACCTTCCTCTCGGCATGGAGCCGGGACTGATTGCGATCTCGTTTGTCGATGGCCCGCCCGACGGCAGCTACACCAACTCCGTACACGCAGCCGTGGTCGAGATCGATCTTTCCACCGGACAAATCAAACTAAAGCGCTTCGTGGTGGTGGAAGATTGTGGCACTATCATCAATCCGATGATCGTGGACGGCCAGGTGCGCGGCGGGGTTGTGCAGGGAATCGGCTCGGCGCTGTGGGAGCACTTCATCTACGACAAGAAAGGACAACCGCTGACCACGAATTTTGCCGATTATCTGATGCCGAGCGCGCCCGGTCTGCCCGACATCGAGGTTCACCATATTCAAACGCCATCGGCCGTCACGCCGCTCGGCATGAAAGGCCTGGGAGAGGGCGGCGCGATCGGACCTGCCGCCGCCATTGCGAACGCGGTCGAGAACGCTCTCGGCGTGCCGGTCCAGGAAACGCCAATTACGCCCAACCGCGTATGGGAGCTGATCAAGAAGCGCACGCCGGCCTCCACCGCCGGCGGCTGACGCGTCGCACCGTGATCAGGCGGCGCTGAAATTCACGCAGACGTTCTTGATTTGCTGGTAGGCCGTGAGCGCCTCTAGTCCCTTTTCACGGCCGAACCCGCTTTGCTTGAAACCGCCGAACGGGAATTCCACATCGAGGCCGACCCAAAACGAATTGATCCAGACTTGGCCGACGCGCAATTTCTCGCTCATCTGCATGGCGACATCGATATTTTTCGTGTGCACGCCGGCGACTAGGCCAAAAGGCGAGTCATTTGCGATCTCGATTGCTTGCGCCACATTGTCGAAGGGAATGATGGTGAGGATCGGCCCAAAGATTTCCTCGCGCGCGACCCGCGCGGCATTGGAGGCATTCGCGACAAGAGCGGGGCGGACGAAGTTGCCCTCTTTCAGCGCCGGATCGCTCGGCAGCTCGCTGCCGAGGAGCAAATCCCCTTCCTTGGATGCGAGTTCGTAATAGGACAAGACCTTCGATTTCTGGGCTTTATTGATGAGCGGTCCCATTCCAGGATCGTCGAGACCCTTGCCGAGCTTGAGCGCCCGCGCTTTCGCCTGCAGCACGTCCACCACTTGATTGTGAACGCGCCTCTCGACGAGCAGCCGCGTGCCGGCGTTACAGACCTGGCCGCAATGCAGGAAGGCGGCTCCCGCGATGATGTCGAGGGCGGCATCCATGTTGGCGTCGGCGAATAGAATCTGCGGCGATTTCCCGCCCAGTTCCATCGAGCATGGAATTGTATGAGTGGCGGCCGCCGCCAGCACCTTTTGTCCGGTCGCGACCGAACCGGTGAATGTGATCTGGTCGACGCCGGGATGGCGCGCAAGCAAGTCGCCGGCGATCGAGCCGCGGCCCGGCACGAGATTGACCTGTCCGGGCGGCAACCCTGCCTCGCGGCAAATCTTCACGAATTCATAGGCCGTGGTCGGCGTTTCCTCGGACGGCTTGATGATCACCGCGCAACCGGCCGCCAAGGCCGGCGCAACACCACGCGCGATCAGTTGAAATGGGTAGTTCCAGGGAACGATGTGGAGGCTGACGCCGACCGGCTCGCGAATAGTCCAATCCATCCAGCCGTTGCCGAGCGGAATCGAGCTTCCCTGAAGCTTGTCGGCGGCCCCGCCATAGAATTCGAAATTGCGCGCCGCGCAGTCGACCTCCCAATAGGCGTCGCGCAGCGGCTTGCCGCTGTCGCGGCATTCCATGCGCGCGAGTTCCTCCCGGCGCGCCATGATGCGGTCGGCAATGCGCTGCATCACGCGTCCGCGCTCGAACGGCCGCATCTTCCGCCATGGGCCGGCCTCGAACGCCTGACGCGCGGCGGCGACGGCCTTCTCCACTTCGCGCGATCCCGCGCAAGCGAACTGCGCAATCGTTTCTCCGGTCGCCGGATCGTAGGCGGGAAGACTGCCGTCAGCACTGTCGAAAATCTCCTCCTCGCCGCAAACGATGGGAATGTTGGGCAAAGTCCGGCTCACGTCATCCTCCAATTCAAAACGCCGACAAGACAGGCATGTCGAATTATTGTATACAAGATGGTTGATGTTGTCGACAAATCTGACTAGAAACCAAACAGCTAACGGAAGGACGCATGAACCTCGGATTGCGAAACAAACGGGCCCTGGTGACCGCGGCATCGCGCGGCCTCGGCCTCGCCACGGCGCGCGCCCTCGGCGCGGAGGGCGCGCGGGTCGCCATGACCGGGCGCAGCATCGACAGTCTGCGACGCGAGGCGGACACGATCGCCCGCACGGGACAGACGGAAACGCTGCCGTTGGCCATGGACCTTTGCGATCCGGCAAGCATCACCCAAGGCGTCGACGACGTACTGCGCCGGTGGGGCGGCATCGATATCTTGATCGCCAACACGCCGGGCCCGGCAGCCGGGCCGTTCGTGTCGATCGATCGCGCCACCTGGCAGGCCGCGTTGGACATGACGCTGATGCCGGTCATCGACCTGCTGCACCGGGTCATTCCATCGATGCGCGCCAACGGCGGCGGACGGATACTCTGCATCACCACCGTCGGTATCAAAACCGCGCAACCGAGCATGGTGCTGTCGAACGCGACGCGGCTTGCGATTACCGGCATTGCCAAGACGCTGTCGGTCGAGCTCGCAAGCGACAACATCCTGGTGAACACGCTTTGCCCTGGCCCGATCGATACCGATCGCATGGTCAGCCTGATCGACGCGACCCAGAAGGAAAAGGGCATCAGCCGCGAACAGGCCGAGGCGATCTGGCTCGATGAAGTTCCTCTGCAGCGCATGGGACGGGCCGAAGATTTCGGCAAACTAGCGAGCGTACTGGTGTCCGATGTCGCGTCTTATGTCACCGGCGCGGCCCTCGCCGTCGACGGCGGCAAGTCTCGGGCCTATTGAGCATGACCGATCATCCGGCCAATCGTTTCGAAGGCGGCGACCTCGTCGTCAAATCGCTCAAGGCATTGGGCGTCAAGCAGATATTTTCGGTATCGGGCGGGCCGCTCAATTCAATCTATAGCGCCTGCGCAACGCACGCATTGCCGCTTCACCATACGCGTCACGAGGCCGGCGCCTGCTTCATGGCCGAAGCGATATCGCGCCTCACCGGCGTGCCAGGCGTCGTCGCGGTGACGCTCGGGCCCGGCGTAACCAACACGGTGACACCGGCGCTGGTCGCGAAAATGGCCGGAACGCCGCTGCTCATTCTCGGCGCGCAGGCCAATACCAATTCGTCCGAACGCGGCGCCGGCATGTCGGCAGATCATATCCCGATCATGGCATCGGTGACCAAGTTCGCCGCCCGCGTGCTGCAGACAGAGCGTATTCCCGAATATATCGAGATGGCCTTTCGGAAAATGTGGGCCGGCACGCCGGGGCCTGTATTTCTCGAGATTCCGGTCAATGTGCTGTCGGCGCCCGCCGTGGAGGGCTCCGTTCCCACCTTCGCGCACGCCTGGCCGGGCCTCCTGCAGCAAGATCGCGACGTTTTCAGCGACGCTATTGCGGGCGCACGCCGGCCGCTTCTTCTGATCGGCGATGATGTTCGCTGGGATCCACCGCCGCAGCTGAAGAACTTGGTCGAACGATTGCACCTTCCGTTTGCGCTGCTGCGGCTGGCCCGCGGCGCGATCGACGAAACGCATCCGCTCTGCATCGGCCCCGGCTACATCCCCTGCAACAAGACCTTGCGCCGCGGTCTGCAGGAGGCCGATCTCGTCATACTTCTCGGCCACCATTTCGAGTTCGATCTCGAATTCGGGCAACCCCTGGGCCCGGAGGCGCGAGTCCTGCAATGCGTCGTCGACCCCGAAAAACTGGGGCGTAATCGCAAGCCGGATTTTGGTGCAATCGCTTCGCCGACGGCTTTCGTCGAAGCCTTGGCCGATGTCCGCGCTGACAAACTCGACCGGAGCTGGGCCGACGGCCTGGCGAGCGCATGGCGGGCCGAACGCGGCGCCCAATTTGGCGTATCGGAACCAAACGATCCGCTGCATCCCGTCGCCGCCGTCGACGCCGTGGTTTCGGCATTGCCCGAAGACGTGACGCTTGCCTGCTCGCACGGCAACGTGGATTTCTGGGTGGATGCCCGCATCCAGCTCAAGCATCCGAACCGCTACCTCCGCGCGGGACAATCCGGCGCCTTAGGCGCCGAAGTGCCTTACGGCATCGGCGCGCGTTTCGCTCACCCAGCGCAGCCGGTTGTCGTGTTCGTGGGCGATGGCGGCGTCGGCTATCATGTCACCGAACTCGAAACGGCGGCGCGCTACAATAAGCCTGTCATCATCGTCGTGCTCGACGACCAGAAATGGGGAGCCATCGCTATACCGCAGCGCATGGCGTATGGCGGCGAATTCGAGATGGATCTGCCGAAGCGCGATTGGGTCAAGGTGGCGGAAGGTCTGGGCGGGTTTGGCGCCCATGCGAGAACTCCGGCGGAGATCGCGACCGCGATCCGCAGCGCTCTCGCATCGGGAAAACCTGCGGTCGTGCAAATTCCGGTACGTTCAGTCCTGAGCCCCTATATGGCTCACATCACGCGATAGCTCGCATCTCGCAAGGAGAGACTTTCATGAAAATATGGAAGGAGAAGAACCCGAAGACCTTTACGCCGCCGGCGCATTTCGGGGGCCTTAAGGTTGCGAACATCGTGCCGTTCGGCGAGGGCGAGTTCTCGGTGCAGGTTTCCAACGCTCCGCCCGGCGCCGGCGGCGAAATGCATCACCACGACACGTGGTCGCAGGTGTTTTATGTCCTCAAGGGCGAACTGACGTTCGACACCGGACGCGAGAAGTTCACGTTGTATCCCGGTGAAAGCGTTTTGTTCGAGCCGAAGGATCCTCACTACACCCTCAACGAGGGAAAAAGCGACAGCGTCAGCCTCGTGTTCACCATCAAGCACGACTAGGAACCAAAGCGATGCGCGTCGAACAACAGGTCAGGACCGGTCGGCCGGTTGACGAGGTCTGGACGTTCCTGTCGGACGTACCGGCGGTCGTGCATTGCATTCCCGGTGCGGAATTGGGCGAGAGCCTTGGCGAAGGGCGTTATCGCGGCTCGTTCAATCTCAAGGTCGGTCCGCTTTCGGCAAAAATTGAAGGCGAAGGGCTCGTCCTGCGCAACGATGCGACCTGCAGCGGCAGCATCGAAGGCAAGGGAATCGATCGTCGCGGCGGTTCGCGAGTCTCGGCCGTGATGTCCTATCGTGTTTCCGATCAGCGGGGCGGAGCAGTTGTCGACATTGCCGCGGACCTCACTTTGGCAGGCCCGCTCTCGCAAATCGGTCGCACCGGCCTGATCGAGGATGTCGCCAAACGGCTGACTGAAGAATTTTCGGAAGCACTCCGCCTGCGCCTGACGGAAGCGAGCACGGCGGTGTCGGGGGCACCGGCAGCGCCTCCGATCCCCGAAACGGCCAGCTTCGATGCCGGCCGTGTCCTACGTGAAAGCCTGTGGAAACGTTTGCAAGCCTGGTTTGCCCGCTTGTTTGGCGCTTAGTGTGGCCATGCTATGCAGGGATGCAATCGAAAGGTAGCAGCGGATGGCCGCACGAAGCGCGACGAGCGCAAAGAAACGCATTGCTTCGCCCGCTAAGGCGGAACTCGACAAGCGAGTTTCGCGCGCGGAAGATTTGCTGCAACAGCTCGAAGAAGAGATCCTCCTGGGCAAATTGCCGCCGGGCTCTCGCCTGGACGAGAAGCAGCTCGCCGATCGCTTCCATGTTTCCCGTACTCCGGTACGCGAAGCTTTGTGGCACCTCTCTTCGAGCGGCCTCATCGAGATGCGGCGGCATCACGGCGCTATCGTCAAGCAACTGACGCTGGTCGAATTGGTCGAGATGTTTCAGGTCATGGCGGAACTGGAGGGCTTGTGTGCCCGGCTGGCGGCGCGCCGCATGAGTTTGGAGGAGCGAAAGAAGCTCCATCAAATTCATCGCGTTGCCGGAAAGCGCATCGATAACCAGGAATTCGAGGCGTTTTTCGAAAGCAATAACGAATTTCACGAATGCATTTTCGTCGGCAGCAAAAACAACTTTCTCCAGCAGGAAAGCCGCGCTTTGCGTAACCGCGTCAACCCTTATCGCCGCTACATCACCTATCAACCCGGCCGCATGGGCAAATCGCATGCGGAACATGAGGCGATCATCAACGCCATCGACAGCGGCGAAGCGGACGAAGCGCAAAAACTGATGCGCGACCACGTCAATATGCTCGGCGAAGTCGTGGCGGACTTCATCGCCTCATTAGCCGGACTTCCACTTCCAGTGCACCGAAGCGAGAATTAGAGCAGCAAAACAGACTTCGCCGAACGCCGGTCGAAGCTACTCGGCTGCGGCTTGAAACTGCTCGACCGGCGGGCACGTGCAGATCAGATTGCGATCGCCATAGACGTTGTCGATCCGGTTCACGGGCGACCAGTACTTGCTGGTTGCCGACACGCCTTTGGGAAAGCAGGCCTGCGTTCTGGAATAGGGGCGCTGCCAATTTTCGTCCGCCAGTTCGAGAACGGTATGAGGTGCGTTCTTCAGCAGATTGTTGTCTTGCGGCGCCTGCCCCTGTTCGATCGATCTAATTTCCTCGCGGATCGCAATCATCGCGTCGCAGAACCGATCGATCTCCATTTTAGATTCCGATTCCGTGGGTTCGATCATCAACGTTCCGGCAACCGGAAAACTCATGGTCGGGGCATGAAAGCCGTAGTCAATGAGCCGCTTGGCGACATCGTCGACGCTGACCCCCGCGGAGTTTTTCAACGGTCGCAGATCGACAATGCACTCGTGGGCAACCCTTCCAAAGCGGCCTTTGTAGAGAAGCGGATAATGGGGATCGAGCCGCTTGGCGATGTAGTTAGCATTGAGGATGGCGATTGTCGTCGCCGCCGTCAGCCCCTCGCCGCTCATCATCAGGCAATAAAGCCACGGGATCACCAGGATCGACGCCGAGCCGTAAGGCGCCGCCGATACGGGCCCGACGATGCTCGGCTCGTCCGGTTGCTCCGGGTGGCCCGGCAAGAACGGTGCGAGGTGCGCTTTGACGCCGATAGGCCCCATGCCCGGCCCGCCTCCACCATGAGGGATGCAGAACGTCTTGTGCAGATTGAGGTGGCCGACGTCCGCGCCATAGTCCGCCGGACGCGCCAAACCGACCTGCGCGTTCAGGTTGGCGCCGTCGAGATAGACTTGGCCGCCGTGGCTATGAACGATGTCGCAGATCGCGCGCACCTCCTCCTCGAACACGCCGTGCGTCGATGGATAAGTGATCATGATGGCCGCGAGACGATCGGCGTTCGCCTCCGCTTTGGCACGAAGGTCGGCGACATCGATATTTCCGCTCTCGTTGCAGCGAACCACGACAACGTCCATGCCCGCCATGTGGGCCGAAGCGGGATTCGTTCCATGAGCGGAAGCTGGAATGAAACAGATCGTGCGATAGCCCTGCCCCCGGCTCTGATGGTAGGCGCGGACGGCAAGCAGGCCGGCATATTCTCCCTGCGCTCCGGAATTCGGTTGAAATGAAATTGCGTCATAGCCGGTAATTTCACGCAACGTTGCACCGAGCTGCACAATCAGGCTGGCGTAGCCTTGCGCCTGCGACACCGGCGCGAACGGGTGAAGATTGGCGAATTCCGGCCAAGTCAACGGCAGCATTTCGGCCGTTGCGTTGAGCTTCATCGTGCATGACCCAAGCGGGATCATGCTGCGATCGAGCGCAAGGTCGCGGTCCGCGAGACGCCGCATGTATCGCAGCAATTCGGTTTCCGATCGATACTGGTGAAACACCGGGTGGGTGAGAAACTCGCTCGAACGGCGAAGGTCGGTGGAGATGTCGCCGCGCGCACCGGCAAGTTCGACGCTGCGACGGGCCGCTCCTTCCGGCGAATCGCCGAACGCGCACCACACCTTCTCAATGGTGTCCCGAGTGGTCGTTTCATCGCAGCTGATGCCGACGCACGACGTACCGTGATGCGACGGAATATCGCGGAGATTAATGCCGCTATCGCGGGCACGATCGAGGACCTCCTGGCGTCGCGCGCCAACGTCAACGGTTATCGTATCGAAGAACGCCGATGTATTGACTTTGCAACCCAGAGCGACCAGACCGGCGCGGAGAACCGCTGCCGTCTTGGATAGACGCCGGGCGATTGCCGTCAGGCCTTCCGGTCCGTGGTAGATGGCATACATCGAGGCGATCACCGCCAGCAGGACCTGCGCGGTGCAGATGTTCGACGTCGCTTTCTCCCGACGGATGTGCTGTTCCCGCGTTTGCAAGGCGAGCCGATAGGCTCGATTGCCATGGCTATCGATGGAGACGCCTGCGAGACGGCCGGGAAGCGCCCGCTTGTGAGCGTCCCGGGTCGCGATGTAGGCCGCATGCGGCCCGCCATAACCCATCGGCACGCCGAAGCGTTGCGCCGAACCTACCGCAATGTCCGCACCGAGTTCGCCCGGCGGCTTCAGCAGGGTGAGCGCGAGCAGGTCTGCGGCTACCACGGAGATCGCATTGTTAGCCTTGAGCTTCGCGATCGGCTCACGGAAGTCGCGGATTTCCCCGAACGTTCCCGGATATTGAAAGATCGCGCCGAACACTTCAGACGCATCCAGGTCCCGCATCGGATCACCGACGCGAACTTCCCACCCGAGAGCCTCGGCGCGGGTCTTGAGAACCGCGAGGGTCTGCGGATGGCAGTCGTGATCGGCGAAAAACACCGTCCGTTCCGTTTCTGAAATCCGCTGCGCCATGGCCATAGCTTCCGCCGCGGCCGTGGCTTCGTCCAAAAGCGAGGCATTGGAGATCTCCAACCCGGTGAGATCGGCCACCATCGTTTGGAAATTGATCAAGGCCTCAAGCCGACCTTGGCTGATTTCGGGCTGATAAGGGGTATAGGCCGTATACCAGGCCGGATTTTCGAGAATGTTGCGCTGGATAACCGGGGGCAAAATGGTGCCGTAATATCCTTGGCCAATCAGCGACGTCATTGCAATGTTTTGCGACGCAACTTGGCGGGCTCGCTCCAGCGCCTCCGCTTCCGATAGCGCCGACGGTAGATAAAGTGGCCGACGCTGACGAATGTCCTGTGGGAGCGTTTGAGCGAGGAGTTCGTCGAGGCTGGCGGCACCAACCACGGCCAGCATCTCGCTCACGTCTTTAGGCGAAGGCCCGATATGGCGGCTTGCGAATGGTAAGAGCGTCGATGATTCGGTTGGCATGGCAGACCTCGTCGTCGTTGGATCGGACGGAACTAAGCGTGCGGAGCGCCGGAAATCAGCGCCCGATAAGCTTGCTCATCCATCAGTTTGTCCAGTTGCGATTGATCGGCGATCTTCATCTTGAACAACCAGCCCTTGCCCATCGGATCGGAATTGATGAGAGATGGCGTGTCTGAGACCTCTTGATTGACTTCGACGATCTCGCCTTTGATCGGCGTATAGACGTCCGACGCGGCTTTCACCGATTCAACGACAACCGCGGTTGCGCCGGCTTCGAACGAAGCGCCGAGCTTCGGCAATTGAACGAAGACCACATCGCCCAGCTGCTCTTGCGCGTACTGCGTGATTCCGACGGTTGCGTAATCGTTTTCGACTCGGATCCACTCGTGATCCGGCGTGAACTTCAGCATGCGTAATCTCCCGGCCTTTGCATCAGCGTTTGTAATTCGAAGCGACGAAGGGAAGTTTCGATTGCAGCACCGGAACGCGCTCACCACGCAGCTCGGCATAAATCTGCGCGGCGGCGACGGATTCCGGTACGTATCCCATGGCGATCGGAGCGTTGACGCTGGGGCCGAAGCCACCCGATGTGACAACACCGATCTCGTTCGCCGACTTCCGATCCCGAAACAGCTGGGCGCCATGGCGGATCGATGCCCGCCCATCGGGGCGCAAGCCCACGCGCCTACGCGGTGCACCGTTCACCAACTGGTCCAGAATCGTTTTTGCGCCGGGAAATCCGCCGGCACGGCTACCCCCGCTTTTGCGGGAGGCCTGAATGCTCCATTCAAGAGCCGCTTCAACCGGCGTGGTAGTCGGATCCAAATCGGAACCATAGAGGCAGAGGCCCGCCTCCAGTCGTAAGCTGTCACGCGCTCCCAGCCCGATCATCGCAGTCTGAGGACTTTTAAGAAGGGCGCACGCGACAGCTTCGGCGATCGTCGCAGGCACACTGATTTCGAAACCATCCTCTCCTGTATAACCGGAGCGCGACACGACACAGTCCGCGCCCATGAGCTTGACCGCGCGCACATCCATGAAGCGCATCGAGCGCACGTCGGGAACAAGCTCCGCCAGCACAGCCTCCGCCCGGGGGCCTTGCAGGGCCAGCAAGGCCCGATCATCGTGGCGCTCGATCTCACAGTGCTTCGAAAGCATCTCGCGCAGATAAATCTCGTCGGCGTCCTTGCACGCCGCATTCGCGACGATCAGAAGGCGGTCGTCCAATCTCGCTATCATCAGGTCATCGCGGATGCCGCCTTGCTCGTTGGTCAGCAGCGCGTAGCGCTGCCGGCCCGGTGCAAGGCCGAGAAGATCCACGGGAACGACCGATTCCAATGCACGCGCTGCGTCTTCACCGCGGCCGCCGAGCGATCGAATTTCGAACTGACCCATGTGCGACACGTCGAAGAGACCGGCAGCGGCGCGAACATGGAAATGCTCTTTCAGAATTCCGTTGCGGTACTGAACTGGCATCTCATAGCCGGCGAACGGCACAATGCGCGCATCGAGCTCGACATGCAGTCGATGGAGGGGAGTCCGCTTAAGCGGAGTGGCTGCAGAGGCGATGGTCATGAAGGCACCTGTTCGCGTTCGAACAGGCTGCAAAGGCACGAGGACCCCGTCCGTTTACGACAAATGCGGCAATTTGCGCAGAAAATATCTGTGAGCATATAGGCACCTTTGATTCGGCCAAATAAGCCGAGATTGCGGTGCCCCCTCTGTCTTGGTGCCTGAGAGTGTTATCCCGTCGGCGGGCGCGTGAGCGCCTCTCTCCAGAGTGTCATTGCCCTTGCGATTCTTGTGCCTGAGAGTTTCCGGGGCGGTTGCTCCTTCGGCGTCGGCTTAAACCGATCTCTCCCGCAAGGGACTTTGGTAGACTTCTCGCTTCTCCTCATAATCAGCTATTAAATAAACGAATAGCAGCAGAATACGGGTATGTCATTACGAAACTTCAATTAATTCCCATGTTGCCGTATCGTGACATGTTGCCTCAATCGATGCCATGATGGATTAGATTGAGGGGCTGACATCTTCTGGTCCCGCCCACAAGAATGACGACTGAGACGAAGCTCGGCTCGGCTATCGACCAGCGCCGG
>OCZT010002376.1_pt1 | contig 19426 bp, 18 predicted proteins | sample 1539031 | NCBI WGS metagenome assembly OCZT01 (sample SAMEA3539308, study PRJEB22396) | soil metagenome | biome: tundra; feature: field; material: soil | place: USA | collected 2010-05 | depth 0.15 m | reverse complement strand
CGGATCGGGCAACGGCCTCGCCCGCGCGCTGGACATTCCGCTCGCCCCGCCGGCCGCGCTGTCGGCGGCTCTTCGAGGGACGCCGCGAGCCATCGACGCCGGCGAGCTCGGAGGCCGCCTGTTCGTCAACGTGGCCGGCATCGGCTTCGACGCGCACGTGGCGGCTCGTTTCAACGGGGCGGACAATCGCCGTCGCGGCTTCGGCGGATACGCGATCGTGACGGCGCGGGCGGCCATGCGCTACCCGGCCGCCCGCTACGTCATCGTCACGCCCGAGGCGCGCGTGGCGGTGCGCGCGCTGTTCGTCGTGCTGGCCAACGGCAGCCAGTACGGCAACCGGATCCGCATCGCGCCGCAGGCGCGCGTGGACGACGGCGCGCTCGATCTCGTCGTTGTCGAAGAGCACTCGCGGCTCGCGACGCTCTGGCACATGCGCCGGCTGATCACGGGGTCGGTGGATCGCGCGCCGCAGTGGTCATCTCGCGCGGTTCGGCAGGCGAGCATCGAGAGCGACGCGCCGATGATGTTCCACGTGGACGGCGAGCCGGTGCAAGGCGGCCGCACGCTCGATGCGCGCGTCCATCCCGGCGCGCTGAAGATCTCCTTCTAATCCACGACAATCAACGCAAAGCCGTCATCGGCTCGAGGGCTAGGTGCCCGGCGGCACGATAGCCGGCGCCGCCTGAATCGTCGTCTGATAGCTGACGGCCATGCGCCACATGCCGTCGCGCTTCACCCAGATCCGGCTGACGTGCGCCGGTTTGCCGGCGTAGGGATTGGCCTGCGCCATCATCACCACCGTGTCCCCGAAGTGAACGAACCGTACGGCCGGATTGGCCGCGAGCTGGGCCGGGGCCGGGCCGATCCCGGGCCTGTTCAACTGGGCGAGGCGGCCCGCCTTGGGCACCGGATCGGTGCCGCCCGTGGAGATCAGCACGAACTCGTCGAGAAAGTGAGGCGACCAGCCGTTCGGATCGTGGTTGGTCACGGCGGTCTCGAGCTGTCCCCAGGACGCGAGGATGCCGCGCTCCGCGTCGTTCTTGGCGGTATACGGCACGCCCTTGCACGGGTTCTGGCAGTCGTTCGTGCTCGGCCCGGGAGGTCCGGGAGGCGGCGGCGCCGCGCGCTGCGTGACCTCGTGGTACACGACCAGCCGCCAGCCGGCCGGCCGCTTCACCCAGATGCGCAGGATGTGCACTTTGCCGGCGGTCACCTGTACCGCTCCCGCCTGGCCGTACGTGCGCTCGGTGACCTGCGCGCCGCTCTCGTCGCCGAGCGGCGGCTTGGGCAGCGAGGCGAGGACTCTGGCCCGGTTCGAGGTGTCGCCCGCGGAATTGGTCCACGCGAATTCCGCGTCGAGCATCGCGCCTGCGGCCTTCGGATCGGCCTTGTCGAGTGCCGCGACCAGCGCCCGGTCGGCTTGCAGGATGGCTTGATCGTCGTCGGCCCGGACGGCCGGCGCGGCGGCGAGCGGCGTGAGCATGACAGCCGAAAGTCCGCCCAACGCGATGAAGATTCCAAGTGCGCGCGTGATGGTGTGTTTCATGGCACCCTCCTGTCGTCAGCGTCGCGGAAGCGACGATAAGCGGATAGGTTACTACGTTTGAAATCGAATGATCCGCGCCTCACGGATGGCGGGCAGCCGCCGGATCTCCTCGACGGCGGCGTCGAGCGTCGGGGCGCTTGACGCCTCTTCATCCACGTTGACGACGCCGATCACGCCGTGCTCGCCACGTCCCAGAGCGAAATTGGCGATGTTGACGCCGTGGCGGCCCAGGATCGTGCCGACGTCGCCGATGACGCCCGGCCGATCGTCGTTGGCCAAGATGAGCATGGTCCCGCCGAGCGGGGCATCGACCTCGACGCCGCGCACCGACACCAGGCGCGGCGTGCTGGGCTCGAAGATCGTCCCCTCCACCCACCGTTCGCCCTCGCTCGTATGCAGCTTGACCGACACGAGGCTCGTGAAGTGGCGCGCGCGCGAGCTGCGCGACTCGACGATCTCGATGCCGCGATCGCGCGCCGCGGCCGCGGCATTCACGAGCGACACGCCGCCGGAGAGAATCGGACGCAGCACGCCGGCCGCCACGCTGCTCGCGAGCACGTTGGACGCGGCGGTCTCGGCCAGCGCGCCGTAATAGCGGATGCCGATGGCCTCAATCCGTGCCGTGCCCATCTGCGACACGATGGCGCCGAGACGATCGGCCAGCCGAATCCAGGGCTGGAGGCGCTGGAAGACCTCCGGCGCCAGTGACGGGAAGTTGACGGCGTTGCGCACGACGCCGTCGCGCAGAAAATCGCGAACCGCCGCCGCCGTCTCGAGGCCCACGAGCTCCTGCGCTTCCTCGGTTGACGCCGCGATGTGAGGCGTCGCGATGACCTGCGGCAGTTTGGCAAGTGCCCAATTCTTCGGCGGCTCGCTTTCGAACACATCGAGCGCCGCGGACGCGACGATGTGGGCGTCGATGGCGCGGTGAAGGGCGTCCGGATCGATGAGATCCCCGCGCGCCGTGTTGATGAGCCGCAGGCCGCGCTTGCAGCGCGAGAAGCGCTCGTCATCGAAGAGGTGTCGCGTTTCAGGCGTGGACGGCAGGTGCAGTGTCACGTAATCGGAGGTCGCGCACATCTCGTCCAGCGAGAGCAGCTCGACGCCGAGCCCCGAGGCGACCTCGGTCGAGATGAAGGGATCGTGGGCGACCACGCGCATGCCAAACGCCCTGGCGCGCTGCGCCACCTCCTGGCCGATCCGTCCCAGACCCGCGACGCCCAGCGTCTTGCCGCGGAGCTCGGTGCCGAGAAACCGGCGCTTCTCCCAGCGCTCGTCTTTCATGGCCCGATCGGCGGCCGGCACCGATCGTGCGAGCGCCAGCATCAGCGCGAGGGCGTGTTCGGCGACGCTGATGCTGTTGGCACCGGGCGCATTGACCACGACAATCCCGCGACCCGTGGCCGCGGCGACGTCGACGTTGTCGACGCCGGTCCCGGCGCGGGCGACGATGCGGAGCCTGGGAGCGGCGGCGAGCAGGCGCGCGTCGACCTTGGTCGCGCTTCGCACCAGGAGCGCGTCGGCGTCGGCGAGGTCGGCCGCGAGATCTTCAGGCGATCGGCCGGACCGGGCGTCCACCGACCAGCCCGGCTCGGCGCGCAACAGCGCCACGGCTGAGGCCGGCAGCTCGTCCGCGATGACAATCTTCAATGGGACTTCGACGGACCGATGCTGCGGACGTAGTTGATTACATCCCAGATCTGGTGGACGGTCAGCTTCTTCGAGAACGACTTCATGCCGGTGCCTTTGACTCCATCGCGAATCACGGTGAAAATCTCGCCGTCCGACGGGCCGTGCTTCCACTCGGCGTCGGTGAGGTCGGCCGGCTTCGGATCCAAGTCTTCGCCCATCATACCGTCGCCGGTGCCGTTGTCGCCGTGGCAACTGGAGCACTGTTTCGCGAAAATCGTCTGGCCGGCCGCGATCGACGTCGCATCGGCGGCGACCGGATTCGTGATCTTCGCGGCTTCGGGATGCCGATGCGCGCTCATGTCGTGCTGCGCGGCCTGTGTCGCGGCCAGCGAGGCGCCGGCGACAAGGACGGCGAAGATGAGGGCAGATACGAGGAGCGTCATTCGAATCATCAAGGAGGTCGATCGAGTGCGCATGGCTACAGTATAATCAACCGCTCGCCCTGCTGTGGTGCAAACCGCTAAAACATTCCGTTTGTCGCATGACAACGCGGTAAAGAGGCGATCTTTTCCACAGAGTTATCCACAGAACCTGTGAGAATCGTCGAACACGTTCGGGGGACCTGACCTAAAACATGACGCCAAATTTTTCATCACTCAAGCCGCCCACGCGCGGCACACCCATTTCGCGGCGCGGCGGTCAACTCGTCGTTCCCGACAACCCCATCATCCCGTTCATCGAAGGTGACGGCACCGGCCCGGACATCTGGCGCGCCAGCGTGCGCGTCTTCGATGCCGCCGTCGCCAAAGCCTACGGCGGCAAGCGGCGGCTCGAGTGGTTCGAGGTCCTCGCGGGCGAGAAAGCGAAGAATGCGACCGGCGAGTGGCTGCCCAACGACACGCTGGAGGCGGTCAAGGCCTACAAGGTCGCGATCAAGGGGCCGCTGACGACGCCCGTGGGCGGCGGCATCCGGAGCCTCAACGTGACGTTGCGGCAGGTGCTCGATCTCTATGCCTGCGTCAGGCCCGTCCGCTACTTCGCCGGCACGCCCGCGCCCGTGACCCACCCCGAGCGCATGAACGTCGTCATCTTCCGGGAGAACACGGAGGATGTGTACGCCGGCATCGAATTCGCGAAGGGGACGCCGCAGGCCGAGCGCCTGATCGAGTTCCTGGCGAAAGAGATGGGGAAGCGGATCGCGCCCGATTCGGGGATCGGCATCAAGCCGATGTCCGAAACCGGGACGAAGCGGCTGATGCGGATGGCGGTGCAGTACGCGCTCGCGCACCAGCGCAAGCTGGTCACCATCGTGCACAAGGGCAACATCATGAAGTTCACCGAGGGCGCCTTCCGCGATTGGAGCTACGAGGTGGCGAAGGCGGAGTTTCGCGATCAGATCGTCACCGAAGAAGAGGTGACGGCGGGCGCGTCTCGTGACGGCAAGCTGCTGATCAACGACCGGATCGCCGACAGCGTCTTTCAGCAGATCCTGACGCGCACGGCCGAGTACGACGTCTTCGCGACGCCGAATCTCAACGGCGATTATCTGTCGGACGCGTGCGCGGCGCAGGTGGGCGGGCTGGGGATGGCGCCCGGGGCGAACATCGGCGACGACATCGGCTTCTTCGAGGCGACGCACGGCACGGCGCCGAAGTACGCGGGGAAGGACGTCATCAATCCGGGATCGCTGATCCTGTCGGGAGTGATGATGTTGAACTACCTGGGATGGCCCGAGGCGGGCGTGCTCATCACCGAGGCGATCGGGAAGACGATCGCGCAGAAACAGGTCACGTACGACCTCGCGCGGCAGATGAAGGGTGCGAAAGAGCTCAAGACATCAGAATTCGCGAACGCCATAATCAAGAACATGTGACGACGATCAACGCGTCGTGACAAGGAGACAGATCGCTATGAATCGCAAAGTCACAGTCGTGGGCGGCGCGGGCAACGTGGGCGCCACCGTCGCCCGCGGCATCGCCGACAAACAGCTCGCCGACGTCGTCGTCATCGACATTGCCGACAAAAAGGCGGCCGGGATCGCGCTCGACATGCTCGAGGCGTGTCCGGTATACGGGTCGGACGCGCGGGTGCTCGGCACCGGCGACTACGCCGAGAGCGCCGGCTCGGAGATCGTCGTCATCACGTCGGGCGTGCCGCGCAAGCCCGGCATGAGCCGCGACGATTTATTGAGTGTGAACTTCAAGATTATGCAGGCGGTGACCGAGCAGGTCGTGAAGCATTCGCCCAAGTGCATCATCATCGCCGTGGCCAACCCGCTCGACGCGATGGCGCAGGCGATCTACAAATTGAGCAAGTTTCCGCGCGAGCGCGTCATCGGCATGGCCGGTGTCCTCGACTCGGCGCGCATGCGTTCCTTCATTGCGAAAGAGCTGGGCGTGTCGGTCGAGAACGTCCACGCGTTCGTGCTCGGCGGCCACGGCGACACGATGGTGCCGCTGCCGCGGTATTCGACCGTGGCCGGCATACCGATTACGGATCTGATGGACAAGGCGACGATCGACCGGATTTGCGCCAGGACGGCTCGTGGCGGGCTGGAAATCACGGAACTGGTCGGCACCAGCGCCTGGTACGCGCCGGGCGCGTCGGTCGTGGAGATGGTGGAAGCGATTCTGCTCGACAAGAAGAAGATCCTTCCGTGCTCGGTGTTTCTCCAGGGCGAGTACGGCGTGCGGGATCTGTTTGTCGGCGTGCCCTGCAAACTTGGATCGCGCGGCCTCGAGAAGATCATCGAGATCAAGCTCACGCCGGACGAGGACGCCGCGTTCAAGAAGTCAGCGGCGGCGGTCAAGGAATTGGTCGACGTGATCAAGGTCTGACGACGCTCGACCTACTTGCCGGCGACGAGCACGGCGCGGACGTATTCGCGCGTCATCCGCGCGATGTTCGAGATCGGAATCTCCTTCGGGCAGACCGCTTCGCACTCGCCTTCGTTCGAGCAGCTCCCGAACCCTTCGACGTCGGCCTGGTCGATCATGGCCATGACCCGATGGTGGCGCTCGACCTGCCCCTGCGGCAGGAGCGCCAGGTGCGAGATCTTCGCGCTCATGAAGAGGTGCGCCGACGCGTTCTTGCACGCCGCCACGCACGCGCCGCAGCCGATGCAGGCGGCCGAGTCCATGGCCTGCTCGGCAATCTCCTTGGAGATCGGCAGCGCGTTGCCGTCGGGGGCGCCGCCGCAGTTGACCGACACGAACCCGCCCGCCACGATGATGCGGTCGAGCGCGCTGCGATCGACGACCAGGTCCTTGACGACGGGGAAGGCCAGGGCGCGCCACGGCTCGATCGTGATGGTGTCGCCGTCCTTGAACCGGCGCATGTGCAGCTGGCAGACCGTGGTCCCGCGGTCGGGGCCGTGCGGCACGCCGTTCACCACGAGACTGCACATGCCGCAGATGCCCTCGCGGCAATCCGAGTCGAACGCGATGGCGTCCTTGCCCAGCCGCGCCAGCCCTTCGTTGACGACGTCGAGCATTTCAAGAAACGACATGTCGGCCGACACGTTGTCGGCCGTGTAGTCTTCGAGGCGGCCGGTCGCCGCCGGCCCCGCCTGACGCCAGATTTTCAGATTGAGACGCATTACTTGTAGCTCCTCTGCGTCAGATGCACTTCGTCGAAGACGAGCGGCTCTTTGTGAAGCTCGGGCGCTTTGCCGACGCCCTTGAACTCCCACGCCGCCGCATAGGAATAATTGGCATCGTCGCGCAGCGCTTCGTTCTCCGGCGTCTGGCTCTCTTCGCGGAAGTGGCCGCCGCACGACTCGCGGCGGTTGAGCGCGTCGAGCGTCAGGAGCTCGGCGAACTCGAGGTAGTCGGCGACGCGGCCCGCGTATTCGAGGCTCTGATTGAGGTTGTCGGGCGTCCCCGGCACCGACACGTTGTGCCAGAAGTCGTCGCGCAGCTTTGGAATGCGCTCGAGCGCGCGCCGCAGGCCCGCTTCATTGCGCGACATCCCTACGTCGTCCCATAACACGGCGCCGAGCTCGCGGTGAATCGAGCGGATGGTCTTGGCGCCCTTCACCGACAGCAGCGTGTCGATGCGCTTCTGCACGCTGTCGGCGGCCTCTTTGAACGCGTCGTGCTCGATCGTCAGCTTGGGAAGCGGATTGGCGGCCAGGTAGTCGCCGATCGTGTAGGGGATGACGAAATAGCCGTCGGCGAGCCCCTGCATCAGCGCGCTCGCGCCCAGACGGTTCGCGCCGTGGTCGGAAAAGTTGGCTTCGCCGAGCACGTGCAGGCCGGGAATCGTGCTCATCAGGTTGTAGTCCACCCACAGCCCGCCCATCGCGTAATGCATCGCCGGGTAGATCCGCATCGGCACCTTGTACGGATCCTCGTCGGTGATCTTCTGGTACATCTGGAACAGGTTGCCGTATTTTTCCTTGATGCTGTCGACACCGATGCGGCCGATGGCGTCCTTGAAGTCGAGGTACACCGCCAGGCCGCTCTCGCCGACGCCGCGGCCGTCGTCGCACGCCTGTTTCGCGTTGCGCGAAGCGACGTCGCGCGGGACGAGATTGCCAAACGACGGGTACTTGCGTTCGAGATAGTAGTCGCGCTCGTCCTCGGGGATCTGGTCCGGCGGACGCCGGTCGCCCTTGTTCTTCGGCACCCAGACGCGGCCGTCGTTGCGCAAGCTCTCGCTCATGAGCGTGAGCTTGGATTGATGTGGGCCGCTCACCGGGATGCACGTCGGATGAATCTGCGTGAAGCACGGGTTGGCGAAGAGCGCGCCGCGTTTGTGAGCGCGCCAGGCGGCCGTCACGTTCGAGTTCACGGCGTTGGTGGACAGGTAATACGCGGTGCCGTAGCCGCCCGTCGCGAGGATCACGGCGTCGCCGACGTATTTCTCAATCGCGCCGGTCATGAGGTTCCGGATGACGATGCCGCGCGCCTTGCCGTCGACGAGGACGACGTCGAGCATCTCGCGGCGGGGAAACAGCCGCACGGCTTTCTGCTGTACCTGGCGCATCAGCGACTGATACGCGCCGAGCAGGAGCTGCTGCCCGGTCTGGCCGCGCGCATAGAACGTACGGGAGACCTGCGCGCCGCCGAACGAGCGGTTGTCGAGCAGCCCGCCGTACTCGCGCGCGAACGGCACGCCCTGCGCGACGCACTGGTCGATGATGTTCACGCTCAGTTGCGCCAGCCGGTACACGTTGGCTTCGCGCGAGCGGTAGTCGCCGCCCTTCACCGTGTCGTAGAAGAGGCGGTACACGCTGTCGCCGTCGTTCTGGTAGTTCTTGGCGGCGTTGATCCCGCCCTGCGCCGCGATGCTGTGCGCGCGGCGCGGACTGTCCTGAATACAGAAATTCAGGACGTTGTAGCCGAGCTCGCCGAGCGACGCCGCGGCCGAGGCGCCCGCCAGCCCCGTGCCGACGACAATGACGGTGTACTTGCGTTTGTTGGCCGGATTGACCAGCTTCATCGCGAACTTGTGCCGGTCCCACTTCTCGGCGATCGGTCCTGAGGGAATTTTCGGGTCGAGCGTGATCGCCATTAGCGGGCTCCCGCGAAATGCGCCCAAAGGGCGATGACGATGAAGCCGCCCGCAATGAGCACGGCCATGGTTTTCCCAAACAGCAGGACGCGCGGCGTCCACCGCGGATGATCGGCCCCGAGTGATTGCACGCCGCTCGACACGCCGTGCCACAAATGCGATCCGACGACGAGCATGCTGAGCACGTAGAAGCCGACCATGAGCGGGTTGGTGAAGGTCTCCATCTCCTGCCGATAGAGATCGCGTCCGCCGGCCGGCCATTCGTACTGGTGGCCCCACCCGTCATGGAACGCTTTGACGTGGACCAGGAGGAAGGCGAGCAGCCACAGCCCCGAGACGATCATCGTGGACGAGGCGAACGTCTTGCGGCTGGGGCGTCCGGCGCTCTTCTTCTGCACGTAGGCCACGGGCCGCGTGCTCTGATTGCCGAGGAACATCCGCACCGTCTTGTAGATGTGGGTGACGAACACCGACAGCAGCAGAAGCTCGATGATCGGCAGGACCGGATTGCTCTCGAGCGTGAACGCGTACTTGTTGAACGCGGCCGGTCCGAGGAAGACGACCAAGTTGCCGATGATATGAATGACGAGATAGAGAAACAGCGCCAGGCCGGTGACGCCGATCAAAATCTTCATTCCGACCGAGGACGAAAAGACACGCACACGTGGCGACATGTAGGCTCCGAATCCCCCGCAGTCTACCGTACTCGATTTGAATTGCGGTTCTTGACGCGCCGCCACGCTGATGCGACGCTTGCGGTCACTGCAGCCATCACGGCCCTTCGGCCGTCAAGGACAACCGCATGGCGACGAGATTTCGGCTGATCGCGGTGGTCCTGTGTGTCGGAATGTCGGCACTCGCTCGCGCGCAGCAGGCCGCGCCGGGCGCAGCCACCGCCCTCAGCGTCGTCTCGGCCGGGCCGACCGGCGAGTTGGGCAGTGTTGCGCAGGCAGCGGAAATCCGTGTGCGCTTCTCCGAGCCGATGGTGCCAATTGGGCGCCTGCCCGAGCAGGTCTCCGCGCCCTTCTTCTCGGTCCGGCCGGCCATCGCCGGGACGTTCCGATGGGCCGGGCCGACGATTCTCGTCTTCACGCCCGATCCAGCGAAGGCGCTGCCGAACGCGACGCGGTACGTCGTCACGATCGCGACGAGCGCCACCGCCGTCAGCGGCCGGCGGCTGCCGCAGCCGTTCGCCTTCGCCTTCACCACGCCGACTGGATCAGCGACATTCTCGGCGACGCGAACGCGCGCGCGTTCGCGTTCGGCCGCGGCGGGAGCCTCGAGTTCCCGTTCGCGGTGGCCGCCAAGACCGGCACGTCGCAGGCGTACCGGGACAACTGGACCATCGGCTATACACGCGCCGTGACGGTCGGCGTCTGGGTCGGCAACTTCGATCGCTCGCCGCTCGTGAACTCCTCGGGCGTCAGCGGCGCCGGGCCGATCTTCCACGCGATCATGCTCGCCGCGGAGCGGCGCGTCGCGGGCGGGCTGCCGCAGCTCGACGAAGCGCCGACCGAGGCGCGCGCCGAGCAGGTTGAACGGCGCGCCATCTGCGCGCTGTCGGGGATGCCGGCGGGCCGCTGGTGTCCGGCACAGATTGATGAATGGATGCCGAGCGAGGCGCACGGCGCGGCGTGCACCTGGCATCAGCCCGCCTTGGCCGGCGTCGTCGTGCGATGGCCGGCGGAGTTCCGGTCGTGGGCACAGTCTCAGCGGCTGCTCGTGCGCGCCGCGGACTGGCCTCCTGCGCCGGCGGCGTCCTCCGACGCGCGTCTGCTCGTGCTCAACCCGCCGCCCGGCGCCGTCTACCTCATCGATCCGACGCTCAGGCAGGCCTTCCAGACGCTGCCGCTGCGCGCCTCCGCCGCCTCGCGCGGACCGATCGAGTGGCGCGTTGACGGCGAGCGCGTCGGCAGCTGCGGCGCCGACGCGACGATCGACTGGCCGCTCGTCCCCGGCGCGCACACCGTCACCGCGCGCGACGCGCACGGGCACCAATCGGACGCCCTAATCCTGGTGAAATGATCGGGGCGCCGCGGCGCGCGTCTTGACGCGTCCGCGCGTTGCCGACTAGCATCAGGAGTTTTCTGACCACGATGAAAATCCACGAATATCAAGGTAAAGCGATTCTTGCGCGCCACGGCGTGCCGGTTCCCAAGGGCGAAGTCGCCTTCAACGCCGCCGAAGCTGGCGAGATTGCCCGCCGTCTTGGCGGCGCGATTGTCGTCGTCAAGGCGCAAATCCACGCGGGTGGCCGCGGCAAGGGCGGCGGCGTCAAGCTCGCCCGCTCGGCGGACGAGGCCGAGCGGATCGCCGGCGACATGATCGGCATGACGCTCATCACCCATCAGACCGGCCCCGACGGGCGCGTCGTCTCGCGCGTGCTCGTCGAGGAGGGGCTGCAGATGACGCGCGAGCTCTATCTGAGCCTCGTCCTCGACCGCGCGGCGGGAAAGCCCGTGATGATGGCCAGCGCCGCCGGCGGCATGGACATCGAGGAGGTGGCCGCGTCGACGCCGGAGAAGATCGTCAAGGTCTACATCGAGCCGGGCGTCGGCCTCGTGCCGTTCGAGGCGCGGCAGCTGGGCTTCGCGATCGGCCTCGACGGCCCGCAGGTCAACAAGTTCGTGAAGCTCACCACGGCGCTCTATGACGCGTTCGTGGCCACCGACGCGTCGCTCGTCGAGATCAATCCGCTCGTCGTGACGGCGGCCGGCGATCTCCTCGCGCTCGACGCCAAGATGAATTTCGACGACAACGCGCTGTACCGGCATCCGGACATCCGGGACCTCCGCGATCTCAGCGAAGAGGATCCGCTCGAGGTCGAGGCGTCGAAGTTCTCGCTCAACTACATTCACCTCGACGGCACCATCGGCTGCATGGTCAACGGCGCCGGCCTCGCGATGGCGACGATGGACATCATCAAGCTGGCGGGGGGAGAGCCGGCCAATTTCCTCGACGTCGGCGGCGGCGCCAACGCGGAGCAGATCCGGCACGCGTTCAAGATCCTGATGTCGGACCGGAACGTCAAGGCGGTGCTCATCAACATCTTCGGCGGCATCCTGCGGTGCGACGTCCTCGCGCAGGGCGTGATTGCGGCCGTCAAGGAGCTGGGCGTGCCGGTGCCGATTGTCATTCGCATGGAAGGCACCAACGTCGAGGAAGGCAAGCGTCTGCTGCGCGAGAGCGGCATGAACTTCACGACGGCGGACTCGATGGACGAAGCCGCGAAGAGGGTTGTGCAACTGGCGGGCTGATACACGTATGGCTGTGCTCATCGACAAGTCGACGCGTTTGATTGTGCAGGGCCTGACCGGCCGCGAAGGGACGTTTCACGCCAAGCAGGCGGCCGCCTACGGGACGACCGTCGTCGGCGGGGTCACTCCCGGCAAAGGCGGGACGACGCACGAGGGGTGGCCGGTGTTCGACACCGTCCACGACGCGGTGCGCGAGACCGGCGCGAACGCGTCGGTGATCTTCGTGCCGCCGCCGTTCGCGGCCGACGCGATCATGGAATCGGCCGACGCCGGCGTCGCGCTCGTCGTCTGCATCACCGAGGGGATCCCGACGCTCGACATGATGCGCGCCATGACGTTTCTGAAGGGACACCCGACGCGCCTCATCGGGCCGAACTGCCCCGGGCTCATCTCGCCGGGCAAGGCAAAGGCGGGGATCATCCCCGGCCACATCTGCAAAGAGGGGCGCATCGGCATCGTGTCCAAGAGCGGCACGCTCACCTATGAGGCGATCCACCAGCTCACGCGGCTGGGCATGGGGCAGAGCACGTGCATCGGCATCGGCGGCGATCCGCTGATCGGCACGTCGCACATCGACGCGCTGACGCTCTTCGGTGACGATCCGGACACCGACGCGGTCGTGATGATCGGCGAGATCGGCGGCAGCGCGGAAGAGGACGCCGCGGCGTGGATCAAAACCCACTTCAAGAAGCCGGTCGTGGCGTTCATCGCCGGCCAGACCGCGCCGCCCGGACGCCGGATGGGCCACGCCGGCGCCATCATCGCGGGCGGCAAGGGCACGGCCGCCGAGAAGATGGCGGCGCTGACAGCCGCGGGAGTGACGGTCGTCAAGAGCCCCGCGGACATGGGTAAGGCCATAAGAGAAATACTGGGCGTGTAGCGGCGATCGATACGCCAGATGCATCAGCCTGATGACCAGAACCGATGAAGGAGTGGCCGTGCGACACCCATCGCACACCGTGGCCGAAACCTTCTGATATACTGCTTTCGTTCTTCCCAAATCGGCGCCGACTCGCCGAGAACTCCTCTGTTCTTATAGGTTTCTAGAAGGAATTCGCCAACATGTCACCGACAGATCTTGCCGTTCAGCAACAGCAGGCCCGGTCCGGCGCGCAGCGTGCCGTGAACGATTTCAGCATTCAGGTCGCCACAGTCAACGGATCCGGCAGCCAGACGGCGAACATGGTGCTGCTGCGGTCGATTCTCTTGATGGGCGTGCCGGTGTCCGGCAAGAACATGTTCCCGTCGAACATCGCCGGGCTGCCGACGTGGTACACGATCCGCGCGAGCAAGCGCGGCTACATCGCGCGCAAGAAGGAAGTCGATTTCCTCGTCGCGATGAACGCGGAGACCGCGAAGGAAGACGTCCTGACGCTCGAGCCGGGCGCCGCCGTGGTCTACGACGAGCCGCTGAAGCTCAACGCCCTCAGGAACGATCTCGTGTTCTATCCGGTGCCGTTCGACACGCTCGTCAAGCCGGTCTGCGCGGACGCGAAGCTACGCCGTCTCGTCAAGAACATGATCTATCCGGGCATCCTCGCCAAGCTGCTCGGCATCGATCTGGCGTTGATGGAGAAGGCGCTCGGCAAACAGCTCGGCAAGAAGGCGAAGGCCGTCGTCCTGAACGCCGCCGCGCTCAAGGCCGGCTTCGACTACGCCGAAGCGAACTTCACCAAGCAGGACCCGTACAGCCTCGAGGCGATGAACGAGACGGCGGGCAAGATTCTCATCGAAGGCAATCAAGCGGCCGCCATCGGCTGCATGATGGCCGGCGTCACCGTCGTCGCCTGGTATCCGATCACGCCCTCGTCGTCATTGTGCGAATCGCTGATCGGCTACATGAAGAAGTACCGGGTCGACAAAGACGGGAAGGCGACGTTCGCGGTCGTGCAGGCGGAAGACGAGATCGCGTCGCTCGGCATGGTGATCGGCGCGAGCTGGGCGGGCGCGCGCGCGATGACGGCGACGGCCGGTCCCGGCATCTCGCTCATGGGCGAGTTCGCGGGCCTCGCGTACTACGCCGAGACGCCCGCGGTGATCTTCGACGTGCAGCGCGTCGGGCCGTCCACCGGCCTGCCGACCCGCACGGCGCAGGGCGATCTGCTCCAGATCGCCTTCCTCTCGCACGGCGACACCAAGCATCTGATGCTCATCCCGTGCTCGGTGGAGGAGTGCTACACGATGGCGCAGGACGCGTTCGAGCTGGCGGAGCAGTTCCAGACGCCGGTCTTCGTCCTGATGGACCTCGATCTCGGCATGAACAACTGGATGGCCGACGGTTTCAAATACCCGACGGCCCCGATCAACCGCGGCAAGCTGCTGACGAAGGCGAAGCTGGCCGAGATCGGCGAGTGGGGCCGGTACAAGGACGTGGACGGCGACGGCATCGCGTATCGCACGATTCCGGGCGACGGCCTGCCGGCGTCTTTCACCCGCGGATCGGGCCACAACGCGAAGGGGCAGTACAGCGAGCGTCCCGACGACTACGTCGAGAACATGGATCGTTTGAACCGCAAGTTCGCCACGGCGCGCAGGTTCGTGCCGAAGCCGGTCGTGCAGACCAACCCGAAGGCCAAGGTCGGCTTCGTCGGCTACGGCACGTCGCACTTCGCGATCGAAGAGAGCCGCGATCAGCTGCGGGAGGAAACCAAGGTCGAGACCTCCTACTTCCGGCTGCGCGCCTATCCGTTCACCGACGATCTCGCGGCCTTCGTGGACGCGCACGAGCGCGTCTACGTCATCGAGCAGAACCGCGACGCGCAGCTCCTGCAGCTGATGAAGCTGGAGCTCACGCCCGATCGGCAGAAAAAGCTGCAGAGCGTGCTGCACTACAACGGATTGCCCATCGACGCCCGCAGCATCACCGACGAGGTGCTGGCGCGCGAAGGGTTCGAAGTGGCGAAAAAGACGGCCACCCGCATGAGTGCGGGCACGGCGGGTGGGGAATAGGACCATGGCGACACCAGTCAGAATGAACCGGATTGGCCTCGAGCCGCAGATCTACAAAGGCGGCAAGACGACGCTCTGCGCCGGCTGCGGCCACAACGCGATTTCCGAACGCATCATCGACGCGTTTTACGAAATGGGGATCGACCCCAAGCAGGTCATCAAGCTGTCGGGCATCGGCTGCTCGAGCAAGAGCCCCGCGTATTTCCTCGGCGGCTCGCACGGCTTCAACGCCGTGCACGGCCGGATGCCGTCGGTCGGCACCGGGGCCTTGCTGGCCAACCACAAGCTGATCGCCATCGGCATCAGCGGCGACGGCGACACGGGCGCGATCGGCATCGGGCAGTTCGTGCACCTGATGCGCCGCAACCTGCCGATCGTGTACATCATCGAGGACAACGGCTGCTACGGCCTCACCAAGGGGCAGTTCTCGCCGACGGCGGACCTGGGGTCGAAGCTCAAGACGGGGGTCGTCAACGACCTCCCGCCGATCGACACGTGCGCGCTGGCGATCGAGCTGGGCGCGACCTTCGTCGGGCGGTCGTTCTCGGGCGACAAGAAGCAGCTGCTCTCGCTGCTGAAGGCGGCGCTCGCGCATCGCGGCACCGTGATGCTCGACGTCATCTCGCCGTGCGTCACGTTCAACGACCATGAAGGCTCGACCAAGAGCTACGCCTACGCCAAGGACCACGACGATCCGGTCGAAGACGTCACCTTCGTGCCGTACTTCGAGGACATCTCGGTCGACTACGAGCCGGGCTCGACCCAGGAAGTGACGATGCACGACGGGTCGAAGCTGTATTTGAAGAAGCTCGAAGAGGACTACGATCCGACCGACAAGCTCATCGCGATCCGGCGGCTCCACGAAACCGCGCGCCGCGGCGAGTTCGCGACCGGGCTGATCTACATCGAGCCGGATCGCGACGATTTTCTCACGCAGTTGAACGTCGTCGACGAGCCTCTCGCCACGCTTCCCCTCGATCGAGTGCGCCCTGGACGCGAGGCGCTCGAAGAGATCATGGAAGGCCTCCGATAGAGAATGTGGTGACGGGGTGAGCTGGTGATGGAATGATGGGGTGATTTTCCCTCACTCCATCATCACTTCACTCCATCGCCCAATCCACCGCGCAGTCACCCCTGGCTCTTGTCCTCGTTCGCGCCGATTTTATCCTGGGCGGTTGCAACCGGATTATTGGGAAGCCCGTTCTTGTCGATCCCTGTACCCGCAGGGTTGCCCACGCCGTCGTCGTTCGGGCGCTCACTTTCAATCGCGCCCTTGTGGACGTCCTGATCCTTCTGCTGCTTGTTGGCCATCGGCGTCACCATATCGCCTCCCTGTCTAATCTGTGGCTGAGTTAGGGCCTGCTATAATCGCCGGATGAGTGAGCGGACGTTGGCGATTATCAAGCCCGATGCGGTGGAACGGCGCCAGATTGGCGCGATTATCCAGCGCATCGAGACTACGGGATTCCAGATTCGTGCCATCCGGCGGGTGCATCTGTCGAAGGCGCAGGCCGAAGGCTTCTACGCGGTCCACCGCGAGCGACCGTTTTTCCCGAGTCTGACCGCGTTCATGTCGTCGGGGCCGGCAGTCGTCCTGGTGCTCGAAGCGGCCGGCGCGATCAAGAAGTGGCGCACGCTGATGGGCGCCACCGATCCGGCGAAGGCCGACGCCGGCACGCTGCGCAAGGAGTTCGCCGAGTCCATCGAGCGCAACGCCACGCATGGATCCGATGCACCGGAGACGGCGGCGTATGAAATCGGATACTTTTTCGCTGGCGTCGACTTGCTCTAAAGCGCTACCAGGTGAAGGTTTTTTGGGCAAAGCACTCGTCGTGATCGGCCTCGCCATCGCCGCCGTGGGGGTCGCCATCCTGATCGGCGTGCCCCTCGGGCGCCTCCCCGGCGACATCGCCGTGCGGCGCGGCAACGTGTCGTTCTATTTCCCGGTGGTCACCTCAATCGTGTTGAGTATCCTTCTCACGCTGATCTTATCGCTGTTCAGACGTTGACGCGACGTTGACTAAGTGGGCAGTCGCCCCGAGCCAATGCCGAGCGGCGTAAGCCGCGAAGGCACAGGCGCTGGGGGTGGGGCCCCAGCGCAGAGTAAATAATGTCCATCAAACCTGACCACTGGATTCGGCGGATGGCGCGCGAGCATCAGATGATCGATCCCTTCGTCGACGATCAGGTGCGCGAGGGCGTCATCTCGTACGGGGTCTCGTCGTACGGCTACGACGTCCGCGTCGGGAACGAATTCAAAGTCTTCACGAACGTCTACAACACCGTGGTCGACCCCAAGCACTTCGATCCGAAGTCGTTTGTCGACATCACGGCGGATGTCTGCATCATCCCGCCGAACTCGTTCGCGCTCGCCAGCACGATCGAGTACTTTCGGATTCCGCGCGACATTCTGACGATCTGCCTCGGCAAGTCCACCTACGCGCGCTGCGGCATCATCGTCAACGTGACCCCCTTCGAGCCGGAGTGGGAAGGGCACGTGACGATCGAGATCTCGAATACGACGCCGCTGCCCGCCAAGATCTACGCCAACGAAGGGATCGCGCAGGTCCTGTTCTTCCAGGCCGACGACGTGTGCACGAAGTCGTACAAGGACAAGAAGGGCAAGTATCAGGCGCAGCGTGGGGTGACGCTGCCCAAGCTGTGACCCGTCCGTTGAATAAACAGGACTTATAATCTCGTTAAGATTATTGATTTGACTTCTATGGCGGAGGTCGGCTCCAATCGGGTATGCGGATCGCCTACCAAGGGGAGCTCGGCGCCTTCAGTGAAGCCGCAGCGCGGCTGGTACACGCCGACGCGGAGCTCATCGCGTACCGGAGCTTCGAGGAGGTCTTCGGTGCCGTCGACGCCGGGCCCGCCAGCTACGGCGTGCTGCCGATCGAGAACTCGATTGGCGGCAGCATCCACCGCAACTACGACCTGCTGGTCGAGCACCATCTCCCGATCGTCGCGGAGGTGGAGCTGCCGGTCGTGCACCATCTGCTCGCGCTGCCGGGCGTCGGCCTCGGCGATCTGCGCCGCGTCTATTCGCATCCGCAGGGGCTCGCGCAGTGCGAGCGGTTTCTCCGGACGCTGACCGGCGTCGAGATCATCGCCACCTACGACACCGCCGGCAGCGCGAAGCTGGTGGCGGACGATCGTCTCCTCGACGCCGCGGCGATCGCCTCGGCGCGGGCCGGTGAGGTGTTCGGCCTCGTGCCGCTCGCGTCGGCCATCCAGGATTTCGACGACAACATCACGCGGTTTCTCGTCATCGGCCGCAGGCCGCTCGACGAGGCGCCGGCCGACAAGACCACCATCGCCTTCACGGTGCCCAACGTGCCGGGGGCGCTGTTCAAAGCGCTCAGCGTCTTCGCGCTCCGTGATGTCGACCTCGTCAAACTGGAGTCGCGTCCGATTCCCGGCCGGCCCTGGGAGTATCTGTTCTACGCCGAGGTCGGTTCGGCGCGCGACGAGCTGCGCTGCGCCCGCGCGCTCGCGCACCTCGCCGAGTTCGCGCCGATGCTGCGCGTGCTGGGTACCTACCAGAGCTGGAAGAGCCGCCAGAAGGCGACCCGCAGCGAGGTGGCGTCGTGATCACGTTCGGATCGAATCCGCTGACGACCGGCCCGCACCGCGCGGCCGCGCGCGCGATGCTCAAAGGCGCCGGCTTTTCCGACGCGGACCTCACCAAGCCGCTCATCGGCGTCGCCAACACCTGGATCGAAATCGGTCCGTGCAACCTGCACCTGCGCGAGCTGGCGGTCCCTCTCAAGGAGGGGATCCGCGCCGCCGGCGGCACGCCGATGGAGTTCAACACCGTGTCGATCTCCGACGGCATCACGATGGGCACCGAGGGGATGCGCGCCTCGCTCGTCAGCCGCGAGGTGATCGCCGACTCGATCGAGCTCGTCGCGCGCGGCAACGGCTTCGACGGCCTGGTGATCCTCGTCGGCTGCGACAAGACGATTCCCGCCGCCGTGATGGCGCTCGCGCGCCTGAACGTGCCGGGGCTGGTGCTCTACGGCGGATCGATTGCGCCGGGGAAGTTCGACGGCAAGGACGTCACGATTCAGGACGTGTTCGAGGCCGTCGGCACGCACGCCGCCGGCCGCATGAGCGACGGCGATCTGTGCCGGCTCGAAGCCGCGGCGTGTCCCGGCGCGGGCGCGTGCGGCGGCCAGTTCACCGCGAACACGATGGCGATCGCCTGCGAGTTTCTCGGCATCGCGGCGCTCGGCAGCGGCAGCGTCCCGGCGACGGATCCGGCCAAGGCGGACGTCGCCCGCGCCACCGGCCAGCGCGTCGTCGATCTCGTGCGCCGCGGCGTGCGGCCGCGCGACATTCTCACGCGCGCGGCGCTCGAGAATGCCATTACGGCGGTGGCGGCGACGGGCGGATCGACCAACGCGGTGCTGCACCTGCTGGCGATCGCGCGGGAAGCCCACGTCGATCTTTCGCTCGCCGACTTCGACCGCATCAGCGCGCGGGTGCCGCTCATCGCCGATCTCAAGCCGTCGGGCCG
>OCZT010002372.1_pt1 | contig 19438 bp, 18 predicted proteins | sample 1539031 | NCBI WGS metagenome assembly OCZT01 (sample SAMEA3539308, study PRJEB22396) | soil metagenome | biome: tundra; feature: field; material: soil | place: USA | collected 2010-05 | depth 0.15 m | reverse complement strand
TTGCTGCCAGGCTTGGAATCGAACCAAGATTAGAAGCTTCAAAGGCTCCTGTCCTACCATTAGACGATCTGGCAATATTTATTTCGCGGGCATCTTTTCGCTCACTTTCCCACACGCGATACATACTAGCGTGCAGACGCCTCTCCTGCAAGCTTGTCAGGCTTGGCGCTCTGAAAAAGCCCGCACCACTGCAAGCTCAAGCGGAAGCGTTTGGATAGTGGCGCGGGGAGTTTCGTCGGAAGCTCGCAAAAGCTCAGCAAGGGTCTTTGAAGTGATATGGTTTTTCGGGTCGGTGCCGATAGTTTTGACAAGTATAAAATCCTCTTCCGAAAGCCGGCCTTCGATATCCGCGATTTTCGCACCACTTCGTACGAGGAGAATGAAGCGAGCTTTTTCAAGAATGAGCGTAAGAAATACATTCATATCAATGCCGGCCTTATCTGCTCCCCCTATCGCCTCAAGCGATGCGGGCACATCTCCCGCAGCAAATGCCGTGATAAATGCATTGACCACAGTGTTTTTTGGGGCACCCGCTACTGTCTCTACATCTTTCACAAGAATTTTTTTTCCGTCACCCCCTTCACCATTTCCACTCATCACTTTCTGGAGCATACCAAGTGTGTCGCGGAAGGAACCGTCACCCAAAAGTGCAACCAAGTCTGATGCGCCAGCTTCAAGAGTAAAACCTTCTTTTTTTGCCACGCTTGCGATAAGCTCGCGGAGAATCTCGCGAGTCGGCTTTTTAAAAGTAAACGTCTGACATCGAGAAACGACAGTCTCGGGAAGTTTTTCCATTTCTGTCGTTGCGAGGATAAAAATAGCGTGTGCTGGTGGCTCTTCAAGCGTTTTCAAAAGTGCATTGAACGCTTCTTTCGTGAGCATGTGCACTTCGTCGATAATATAGACTTTGTATTTTGATTCAAATGGCAAAACATTTACCGCATCGCGAATAGCGCGGATATCGTCGATACCTCGGTTTGAAGCAGCGTCGATTTCATAAATATCATTTTCCGTCGTCTTCAATGCTCGAGCAAAAATTCGAGCGATTGATGTCTTGCCAGTCCCTCGAGATCCACAAAAAAGATATGCGTGGGAAACACGCCCGCTTTCAATCGACCCCTCGAGGACTTTTACAATATGATCCTGTCCGTACACATCAGCAAAACGTGCTGGCCGGTATTTTCGATAAAGGGCTGTTTCAGATACTGGTTTATCGTTTTCTTTTGCCATGGTGATGAATTATATATGCAAAGTATATCCTATTATTCGTTCTTAAGGTATAAGTCAACTATTTCCCTCACCTGCGACGCGGTCTCAGCCTCCATAAGCTTCATGCGAAGCTCTTTTGCACCATCCCAACCGTGGACATATGCTTTATAGTGCTTTTTCATAATTGCAAAATTTTTCAGCGGTTTGTCGAGCGCCACTCCGGCCGCTTTGTCGCCAACCAAAAAAAGTTTTTCAAAAAGCTCAGTATGCTCGACGCAGATGCGGAGGCGCTCCTCTATTGAAAGATGCGTAGTCGTGTTTTTCGTACGGTTGGTGTGATTTGTACGATCAAAAAGCCACGGACTACCAAAAATACCTCGACCGATCATGACTCCATCCGCTCCACTTTCACCTGCTTTCTTTTCGCCATCAGTAATGTCGAGAACGTCACCATTTCCTAAAATAATTGTCCTCTGATCCGCCGAAAGATGTGCCTGGATTGAATCCCGAAGAGCAATAATCTCCGGCATAAGCTCCCAATGCGCCGGTACATCCGACATTTCTTTTCGTGTACGTAAATGCACGGTCAACACCGGTAGCTCAAGTCCAAGTAAAAAGCCGATCCATTCTTTTATCTCATTTTTATTGTAGCCAATGCGGGTTTTGATTGAGACAGGAATTGGTAATTGTGGTTTTCTTGTCGAAAGAACTGCCTCCTTCACCCCCTCCCGCGCCGCTTCAAGCACTGCTCGCGCCTTTTCCTTGTCTTTCATCATCGCCGCACCTGCGCCTTGCTTTTCAATACTTCGGTCCGGGCAGCCCATGTTTATATCAATACCATCAAAACCAAGCTTCGCCACAAGCTTTGCCGCCTCGCGCATTTTTTCGGGATGTGATGAAAAAAGTTGGGCGACAATCGGCCGCTCCGCTTCGGTATACATAAGATCAACAAGTAATGCTTTTCGCCCAGGAGAACAAAGCCCGTCGGCAGAAACGAATTCTGTCCACATGACATCAGGCCCGCCACCAACTTCCCCCATTTTGCTGTATTTCGCAATCATCGCTCGAAATGCCGCATCGGTGACATCCGCCATTGGCGCCACCGTGAAAATAGGCCTGTTTTTTATTTTTTTCCAGAATCCGTAATCCATTGGAGCAACTCTAACACATCTTTGTCCCGATTTTTAGTCCCCAAGACCGCAACGCTATACAAACGGTCTTTGACTGAAAATATACCGACAGCTGTCTCTTTTGCTTCGGGTATGTAGCCATTCTTCCCCGCTATGTATGAACTTAGATTTAAGAAGTGTGCTTCATTGATCCAAACATGAGTGCGAAGAGCATATGACTTCATACGAAGAATATCGACGAGCTCCGGACGATTTTTATATATCCACTCGAGAATCACTGAGATGTCGTCGGCACTTGAAATGTTTTTTGGCGAAAGGCCCGATGGATCAGAAAAATAAGTATGGTATGCACCGATTGAATACACCCACGTATTCATCGCACGCACAAATGCCTGTCGGCTTGGCTTATACGCTTGAGCAATTGCTTCTGCGGCGTCGTTACTTGAGACCATAAGGAGTGGATGTAACATTTCAGGAACTGTAAATGACTCATCCATACGAAAATGGCCACTATTTCCTTCGATCGAAAGAGCCGCTGGTGTAACTTTTATTTTCGCATTTCTATCAAAGACATTCTCTGCAACTACTGCAGTGACGAGTTTCGTAAGTGAAGCGATTGGTAATGCACGTTCACTATTTTTTTCATAAAGAACTGTTGATGAAGCAATGTCCCGGACAAAATATGTGTCTGCACCTATCGCTCTTGGGGTATGTGGCGTCCCGACTTCAATCGGCTCTATGAGAAAATTGGCTGTGCTATTTGGCTCTTCTTCATTTATACCTGAGGTGTCGACAACGACGGGCGCAGACATTTTCCGCGAAAATATCACATGTGATACACCAATAATACAAAAAGCGATAACAATCCCCGTGATGACTGCGCTTAGAACAGACCTTACGTATGGATTCTTAAGCATGATTATTCTTTGTAAATAATATCTTTATCAAAACGAAGGTCTATGTATATGAAATTTTTGTTTTTCTGATTTGACCAAAATGCGTTGAAATACGTCATCGTCCTTTCTTTTGAAGCAAGGTCATTCATATATACGGCGATTTTTGGATTTTGAATATAGACAATATAATCGTTTCCGGGAAGAATGGTTGCCCCGTACACATGTAGTCCCGTTTTTGTTACAAAATCTGTGACGTATTTCAAAAAAGAAAGGCGATCGGGACCAGTGAATACCGTGGAAAGTGAAACACTCGAGGATGCGACGTAATATTTAACGTAGACACCATTTGAAAATTGGGGTGCCTCGGCAAAAACTATGCCGCTGCTATCTATATAAAAACAGTGGTCCGGCTGGGTATCATCGCACCCCAGAGCATATGGTGTTCGTTCGGTCACAGATACACGCAAGGTGTGTAATCCTTGCATGGAAAATGAGACATCTGACAATGTCGGGTATTTAGCCATGAGGTCATTTGCAATTGTTTTCTTTGGATACAAGAGAAAATTATTTTTTGAAAAAAGACCCCACCATGCACTAGACAAATCACTCTCTGCAACACTATGAATATCTTCGACGGAAATAGTTTTTGCTCCAGCTATTTCAACCGAAGAAATCTGCATGAAAGTAGACCTCAAGATAAGCGCTGCGAGCGTTGCATAAATAGCAATTATAAAAATAATCAACAAAGCTCCGACAAAAAACCGAGTACGCTTTTTTCTCGCATTACCTCCGTATTGTATTCCTTTATTTCGTTTCTTGAGCATGTGCAATGACTGTTTTGCCCATGTATTTCTCGAGGACCTTCGGAACTTGTATCGATCCGTCAGCCTGTTGATTGTTTTCGAGGACGGGAACGAGAATGCGAGGGCTTGCGAGAGCGGTGTTATTGAGCGAGTGGGCAAATTTTAACTTGCCGTCGGTATCGCGGTAGCGAATATTGAGTCGGCGAGTCTGGAAATCATGAAAATACGAACATGAATGTGTTTCTCGGTATGTATTCTGTGAAGGCACCCACGCTTCGAGGTCATATTTTTTTACTTGACCCAACCCAAGGTCGCCACTGCAATTTACAACAGTATGATATGGAAGCTCGAGCGCCTCGAGAATTTCCTCGGAGTTTCGTCTGAGGTCTTCGTGGTGTTTTACAGATTCTTCGTGGTTTGCCTCGCAAATAATAATCTGCTCAAATTTATAAAATTCATGGACACGTATCAAACCTTTTGTATCTTTGCTATGGCTACCAGCCTCCCTTCTGAAACATGTTGAAAAGGCAAGTATCTTTATCGGTAATTCTGCCTTATCGATTACCTTGTCAGCAAAATAGCTCATCGCGCCAACCTCGCCAGTACCAGAAAGATAGTCTGCATCTTGCGTCTTGTAGAGATCATCTTCGCCCTGAGGAAGATAGCCTGTGCCGTAGAGCGTCTGCTTTCGCACAAGCGACGGCACCATCATTGGTTTGTATCCCTTTGGTCCAAAATGATCCATGACAAATTGCCAGAGGGCAAAATTGATTTTCACGGCATCGTTCTTTAAATAATATCCGCGGAAACCGGCGACTTCCGTACCTTTTTCAAAATCAGCAAGGTCAAGCTTTTCCATAAGCTCAATATGGTCTTTGGGAGTAAATGCAAATGTGGGTTTTTGTCCCCAGACTTGGATTTCTTTATTGTCTGCATCGGTGTCTCCCTCGGGAACTGACATATCCGGAATATTCGGCACCTGAAGCATAAGTCCTTGCCATTGTTTCATCACCTCCTTGAGTTCTGTTTCTTCGGTCTCCATAGATGCCTTTACTGTCTTCATTTCAGCAATGGTTGCATTGCGCTCTTCTGGAGTTTTTGCGCTACTTATTTTATCGCTCGCGACATTTTGCTCGGCACGCTTTTTCTCAAGCGAAGTCATGATGTCTCGGCGTTTATCGTCAATTTTAAGAAGCTCATCAACGTCAAAGACGAGATGTTTTTTCTTTGCGCCCATGGCGACGAGATCCTTATTTTCTCTGATGAATTTAATGTCGAGCATATATATAAATGTATGAATGTATCCCAATAATAGCGCACTGCGGGGATTTTATCAAAAATTTAACAAATCTTCGGTAAAATTTCATCACAGGTGAGTATAGTAAGGCTATGAATATAAAAGAAATCGAAAAAGATGGACCTGGGTTTCCTTTTTTACTTACGCAGATACCAGAGCCCCCAAAAAAGCTTTTTGTTGCGGGGTCTTGGCCGCCTACGTTTGGCGACGGGACCCCTGTAAATGCCGAGACAAAATACCTCTGTGTTGTGGGTGCCCGGCGACACACCTCATACGGCCGCGAAGCGTGTGAGGAGCTTGTCGCCGGGCTCAAGGACTACAATATTTGCATTGTATCCGGACTCGCCCTCGGTATCGATGCTATCGCCCACGAAGCGGCACTCGCTGCTGGCCTGCCTACTATCGCCTTCCCAGGATCAGGACTCGCGTCGAGCGTACTCTATCCGCCGCGGAACCAGCGTCTCGCGGAGCGTATTGTAAAAGCAGGAGGAGCTTTGCTTTCAGAGTTCGCTATGCATGCTCGTGCTGCTCCTTGGCATTTTCCTCAAAGAAATCGTCTCATGGCTGGCATCTCTCACGCTACCTTTGTTATTGAAGCGAAACTTCCTTCCGGCACCCTCATCACGTCAAAGCTCGCCCAAGAATACAATAGAGATGTTTTTGCATTGCCGGGCTCAATATTTTCAGAACTCTCAAAAGGACCCAATATGCTCATATCAAAAGGGGCGTGCACTATTCGATCAAGTGAGGATATTCTTGAAGCGTTAGATTTTAAAGTGAGGCATCCCGAAGACGATCCTGAAATAACGCCGACTTCATCTGAAACACTCTCACAAGAAGACAAAAAGATACTCAATATCCTCATTGAACCAATGCAAAAAGAAACACTCATTCATGCTCTTAGTAAAGAAGAAAATATGTCCACGAGCAACGTCAACATACAGCTTTCACTCATGGAGTTAAGTGGTCTTATTGTTGAAGAAAACGGCCTCATCAAAAAAGCAAGAAAATATCCTTGATTTGCAAATTATTTTGGTTCCGTGTAATACTTAAGCAAATTTATGAAATTACTCATTGTTGAATCCCCCGCAAAAGCAAAAACAATTTCCAAATATTTGGATGACAAATATGTTGTGAAAGCATCAGTAGGACACATTCGAGACCTTCCTAAAAGCAACAAAAAAGCTATCGATATCGAAGGTGGTTTTATTCCCCATTACGAAATCAGTCCAGGAAAGGAACATGTTGTCGCGGAGATACAAGCACTTGCAAAGCGTGCAGATGAGGTCATCCTCGCAACCGACCCCGACCGTGAAGGAGAAGCTATTGCATGGCATATAGCAGAAGCTGCACATCTCGACCATCCAAAGCGAGTAGTCTTCCATGAAATCACAAAAGACGCCGTAAAAGCCGCGATGCTCGAGCCGCGTGAAATAGATGAAAACCTCCGCCGAGCTCAAGAAGCACGACGCGTCCTCGACCGCCTTGTAGGCTACGATCTCTCCGGTCTTATCTGGAAAAAAGTCCGCTACGGCCTTTCTGCTGGCCGCGTCCAATCCCCCGCTCTACGTATAATAATGGAACGTGAGCGTGAAATCCGTGCTTTCATCTCAAATAAATTTTGGGTAATCGAAGCAGATGTTTCAAATTTCACTGTTACCTGCGTCGAGGAGCCAACAGACTTTTCAAAAGTTGAACACATTGTTGCAGTTGCAAAAAAAGAACCGTGGCATGTTGTATCTGTCGATGAAACAGAGGTCGCACGGTCACCGAAGGCACCCTTTATTACCTCGACCCTCCAACAAGTCGCCTCTTCCCGACTGGGTTTTGCTCCATCACGTACAATGTCCGTTGCTCAGCGCCTCTACGAAGCCGGTCTCATTACCTACATGCGTACCGACAGCACAAACTTAAGCCAAGTTGCAATAGCACAAGCTACGACCGTTATCAAAAAGTCCTATGGCGACACCTACCACCAATTCCGCACTTTTTCTGCAAAAAGCAAAAATGCCCAGGAGGCGCACGAAGCAATCCGCCCGACGGATCTTTCGGTAAAAATAGCTGGGATAAATGACGAACAAAAAAAGCTCTACGAGTTGATCTGGCAACGCACGATTGCATCACAAATGGCTGATGCTCGCACCCTTCGAACACGCGTTCTTGCAAATGTATCTACAGAACTTCCGGAGAAAGACGCTATCCCAGATTTTGTAGCAAACGGCTCACGTGTGCTTTTCGACGGCTGGCTTGCCGCAGATCCTGAAGCTCGCGGCGAAGATGTCGAGCTTCCAAAGCTTGCCGCACAAAACCCTCTTTCCCTTAAAGACATCCGAAATACTGAGAAAGAAACACAACCACCTCCCCGCTATACCGAAGCAGGTCTCGTAAAAGAGCTCGAGAAAAGAGGTATCGGCCGACCTTCAACATATGCATCGATCATTCGTACCATCGAAGAGCGTGGGTACGTGGAAAAAGACGGCAGATCACTCAAGCCGACCGACACTGGGGACGTGGTATCTTCTTTCCTTGAAGAAAATTTCATGGAATACATAAACGACTCTTTCACTGCAGAAATGGAAGACAAGCTCGATGATATCGCCCTCGGCAAACGTGAATACGTAAAAACACTCAAGGATTTCTACAAGCCTTTCGCGGCCGAAGTAAAAGCAAAAGAAAAAACAGCAAAAATTACAAACCTCGGTAACGCCGATGTGAAATTCACCTGTCCAAAATGCAGCTCCCCGATGATTATTAAGCTTGGCCGAGGAGGCAAATTCCTCTCCTGTTCGCGATATCCGGATTGCGATGGTGCGCTCATGATGGACGGTGTTGAAATCAAAAAAACAGAAGCTATCGGTACTGACCCTGCAACAGGTCTCCCTATATATGTCCTTGTTGGGCGCTTCGGTCCATACGTTCAGCTTGGCGAAAAAATACCAAAAAAGAAAAAAACTCCAAAAGTAAAAGGTGAAAAGAAAAGCACAAAAAAAGAAAAGGTTGTAAAAGAATCGTCGGCGGATACGACGAAAGAAGTTCCTGTAGAAGTTGCAGCGGCACCGGTAAAGCCCCGCATGGCATCCATTCCAAAAGGTGTCGATCTGACAAAAATAAGCGTCGAGGAAGCACTTAAGTATCTGAGTTTGCCGAGACTACTCGGAAACCACACTACCGATGGAGAGCCTATTACCGCATCTGCTGGACGTTTTGGTCCCTATATCGTTCACAACAGCGATTTCCGTTCATTAAAGGCACCTGATGATGTGTATACGGTCACTCTCGCACGAGCTCTCGAGATTCTTTCCACACCAAAAGCCGTACGAAAAGGAGCTCCTGTACGTGTACGTGTCATCGGCAAACACCCAAAAACAGGCAAAGATATCGTGCTTTTCAAGCGCGGTGAGCAATACCTTTTTAAACGAGGTTTCGCTACTATCCCAGTCCCCAAAGAAATAGACCCTGAGAAAATGACAGTTGAACAAGCACTTGGAATCCTTCGAGGATAACTAACGAGTTCGATCCGTCACTGCTGCCCCATCTCTCTACCTTCCAAGAGGAGGGCCTACCAGAAAATCGTACAGTTGAAAAACACCTTCAAAGATTTTCAACTGTACGATTTTCTGGTATACCCTTGTTTTTGAGAGAGTCACCCCCCTCCACATCATCTTTATTTTTACCACTCTGATATTTTTGGTATACTATACCGACATGGAAATATTTGAAGCAGAAAATGCAGAGAAAATCATTCCTCCTACATTCCCAGAAATCGCGGAAGAGATTTTAACAATGGCTGAAAAAGACCAGGCACTCCGCGAGCAAATTGGACCCGACAATGAAATGTCCGAAGCTCAGAAAATAGAATGGGCCATCCTTCACGATGAACAAACAGAAAAAATGAGAGTCTTGATACGGAAAATCGGTTGGCCGACCGTCTCAAAAATAGGCAAGGAGGCTTCAGAAGCAGCGTGGCTTATCATCCAACATGCCGACCACGACGTAGAATTTCAAAAGGAATGCCTCGCTCTCATGGAAAAAGAGTCTGAGAGTGAAGTGTCCCCTGTAGATGTCGCATTTCTCCATGACCGTATATCCGTCAACGAAGGTCGCCCTCAATTTTTTGGTACTCAGATGATGAAAAATGAATATGACGAATACGGCCCCTATCCTATAGAAAATATTGAACAAGTAGATGAACGCCGTGCACAGCTAGGCCTCGGAACCCTCGCTGAATACAAAGACGAACACGCCAAAAAATATGCAAAGGGTTCAGAAACTGACCCAGAGGATTGGGATGATTAAAGTTTCTTTGAATCCCCTCTCAAAGTAGCAAACGCCTCCTGAACAGTCGTCATAAACTGTGCGGGGAAAATGATAGTTGAATTTTTCTCAGTAGCTATCTCAGCCATTGTCTGAAGTGTTCGCAGTTGGAGTGCGACAGGATGAGCTGAGATAATATCTGCGGCCTCACCGAGCTTTACCGCTGCCTGGAACTCTCCTTCAGCAGCAACTATCTTTGCTCGTCGCTCTCGCTCTGCCTCAGCCTCCTTTGCCATGGCTCGCTGCATATTGTCAGGCAATGTAATATCTTTAATTTCAACAGCAGTGACCTGTGCGCCCCACGGCTCGGTGTGCGAATCAATAACATCTTTTATCTGCACATTAATATCTCCCGTTTGCGACAAAAGCTCATCGAGTTTAAAACGTCCGACAACATTTCGAACCGTTGTCTGACTGATCTGATTTACAGCATCATAGACATTTTCAATTGCAACAACAGATTTTTGTGCATCAACAATGTGATAGTACGCCACTGCAGCGATATCAATCGACACGTTATCCTTCGTAATAATCTTCTGTGACGGAATATTCATGGTGATCGTTCTCAATGTCACCTTTGTCATTTGTTCAAAAATCGGTATCAAAATAATAAGCCCAGGTCCGCGAACGCCAGTACATTTTCCAAGAAGAAAAATAACACCTCTGTCATACTCTTTTACGACGCGCAATGATAATAGAAGCAAAATAACGATTACTGTAATAATTGTATATACCATAATAATCCCATACTAACACCTTGATTTTCCTTTGCAATAGAGCCGGGATATTGGATATTCACACCTTGTCCACAGTGTTTTCCCCAAAATTACTTGCTCTAAGAAACCAGCAACGCTACACTTATCGCCAGCAGATGAGGTCTTTGAAGAAAAACGAATGTTGATTCCCCCTAACCAAGGGAACAGGCCAAACCCAAATCTTCTTCGGAAGGTGGGGGTGTTGAGGGACTGACTATACCTAAAAGGTAGTTGCGATTAATGCTTCAGGGGTGTAAGCCCTTTGAAATGAGTCCTGAGTCGAACCAAACGGGGTTTGACCAGATCCGTTACGTAACTGTCGCTTCCCAAGCAAATAAAGGTATCCGGCCGGTAGCTTGTTTGCATTCAGTCGTGTGCTCATGGTTGAAAGTTCATGGACTCAAACCACACATGATAAGCCTAAACGAAGGTCTCCTTGCTCCGATCCAAATCCCTCCGCGTACCTCGCGTTGGGATTTTTTATTTTCCGACAAGAGACTTTCCCGTCATGGCAGCGGGCTTTGAAACACCCATGAGACCGAGAACTGTCGGTGCCACGTCCGCAAGACCTCCATTTTTTAGTTTTAAATCAATCTTTCCAATTTCACCAATAAGAATACACGGCACGAGGCTCGTCGTATGTGAAGTGTGAGGTGAGCCTGTTTCTGGATCAACATTTACTTCGGCGTTTCCGTGATCAGCAATAACAAGCACGCATCCTCCCGCCTTGAGAACAGCATGGGAGACCCTCGAAAGCTCGTGGTCTACCTTTTCAACCGCGGTGACTATCGCGGGTACATTTGCGGTGTGCCCCACCATGTCGGGATTGGCAAAGTTTATAAAAATAAAATTCGTACCTTTTTCAGCTTCATGAATCGCTTTGTCGGCTATTGCTTCTGCGCGCATCTCTGGAGCCTCGTCGTGTGTCTTTATGTCCTTCCGACTTGGAAGCATGATGTGTTCTTCACCTATATGCGGCTCATTGCGACCACCATTTAAAAAATATGTCGCATGAGGAAATTTTTCGGTCTCGGCAATATGAGCTTGGGTCAGACCACCTTTTGAAATTTCAGCGGCAAGTGTTGTCTCTATTTTTTTTGGAAAAAATGCCACAGGAAACGTATACTCGCTTGAATATTCAGTCATCGTCACGACATGAATATCTTTTTTTGTCATAAGTCGAGCCGAGAGCATACGCATACGATCAGCCCGAAAATTAAAAATAAAGACACCGTCATGAGCATTGAGCGTCGACCCCTTTCCGTGGGCACCCTCAATCACAACAGGCTCGAGAAGCTCGTCTTTTGCGCCTTTTGTATATGCAGAATCAAGATATTCTGATGGCTTCACCGAAATGGTCGTGCCTTTTGCGTCAAATAGTACGGTTTCTGCTTTTGCCATACGATCCCAATTCGTATCTCTGTCCATAGCAAAATAGCGTCCTGCAAGCGATGCAATAAAAAATCTCTTACCAGTGGGATCGATTTTTGCTATTTCAGCTTCGAGTGACCTCATATACCCCGCTCCATTTGTTGGTCCGGTATCGCGTCCATCGGTAAATGCATGGATCGCAACACGTGAAATCCCAGCTTTTGCTGCCGCGTGCAAAAAAGCATAGAGATGATTGTGGTGACTATGCACACCTCCGTCAGATACGAGCCCCATACCATGAAGGGTTGAATTATGCTTTTTGACATGATCGAACAGCTCCATTATTGCAGGGTTTGATTCAAACTCTCCGGCTTTCGCTGCTTTATCGATACGCACAAGGTCTGTATCAAGAATTGCTCCGGCGCCAATCGTCGTATGACCCACCTCGCTGTTTCCCATTTGCCCTTCCGGAAGGCCAACAGCAAGACCAGAGGCTTCGAGAAGCGAGTGTGGACACTCTTTCCAAACCTTATCAAAAAAAGGTGTTTTCGCCGAAGCGATGGCATTGTGTTTTGTTTCTTCCCGATATCCCCATCCATCCAAAACGATAAGAGCGACAGGCGAATGTGCGTTGTTTTTTTTCATACTTAACTAGACTGAGAAATTTTTAAGTGAATACAGCTCATTATCGCTGATTTCAGTATTTTCATCTTTCATGATTTCTTCGGGTGCTCGATCATCAATCGCTTCAGTTTTTTCTTGCTCTGGAATTTCTGTACCAGCATTCTCGGGTTTATTTTCAGGTGTATTTGTATTTTCCAGCGTAACTGCCGCAGAAGTTTTTTGAATATGATCCGTGAGCTTGTCCGTCGGAATCCCAAGCGCAACGCCTGCAACTGTCACGCGGTCAAGAATATCTCGAAGATCATCTGCCGAGAAAAAGTCTATGGTAAGCTTGCCGCCGGTATCTTTTCTTTCTATATGCACGCGGGTACCAAGCGATTCTTTAAATTTCGCTTCAATCTCAACAAGCTCTGGATCAAACGCTCGCTCTTTCTTTCTGACACGGTCATACGCGATTTTTCTGGCAACAGCTTCTGCCTCGCGCACTGTCATTTTTTTATACACAATCTCTTTGAAAAGAGTCATCTGCTCCTCTGGTCTATCAACAAGCATGAGAAGTGGTCGTGTGTGACCATCGCTTATCTTCCCTTCAGAAAGAGCGTTTAAAATTTCTTCGGGTAATGTCAAAATACGAAGAGTGTTTGAAACATACTCGCGACTCTTGCCTACTTTCTCTGCAATCTGAATATGCTTGAAACCGAATTCCCTGAAAAGCTTGTCGAAGGCACGGGCGCGATCGACGGCATTTAAATCTTCACGTTGGAGGTTTTCGATGATTGCAAGCTCAAGCTTCACCCGTGCGTCCTCTTGTCCGCTTCGGATAAGCGCGGGCACTTGCTTCAACCCTGCAATTTTGGAAGCACGAAGGCGACGCTCTCCAGAAATGAGCTCATACTCCGTGACAAGACCTCCATCGGGCTTTTCCACTTCACGACGCGTCACCACAAGAGGCTGAAGAATACCGTACATGCGGATAGACTCTGCGAGATCCTTCAATCGAGCATCGTCGAACTCTCTTCGTGGTTGGTAAGGGTTTGGTGAAACTTTTAAAATATCAATCCAGAAGATGGAATCTCCGAAAAACTGTGTGCCTTTTGGCAATTGCGAATCCTGGGAATTTTGTGGTTGTGACATGCCACGTATTGTATCAAATTTTCCGGCCAAAAAAAATCCCTCCAAACGATTGATTTTTGGCCGGATTTTAGTAGACTAGAGAAGTTCACAAATGTAGCATCGTTTCAGTAGTAAAGAGCCAGAGTGGCGGAATTGGCAGACGCACACGACTCAAAATCGTGCGGGGCAACCCATGAGAGTTCGATTCTCTCCTCTGGCACCAAATAAAAAAACCGAAAGACTTTCATCCTTCGGTTGTTGTAAATTGTAAAACGCTGTCGTTTATTTTTTCCTTGTCGCCGGAACTTCGTGGCGATGGATCCTGGTCAAAATACCGAGGATGCGCTCGGACTGCTGTGCCATCTGGTTTTTATGCCGAGTGGCATCGTTTTCCATGGTTGCCACTTTGTTCTTGAGCTTGAACAAAATACTTAATGGCATCCGTGGGGTTTCGATCACCCATTTGAGAAGCTTCTCATTTGTCACCGGTGTGATGAAAACCTTCTCCGGAGTGAAGTCTGAGCCCTTGTCGCCCCGACGGACAAACAAGTATTCAAAACGAAAGATACCTTCACTCGTAAACACAAGCTCATCACCCTTTTGAACTCTCGCTGTTTCTGGCACAGAAACCACTTCGGTGAACGCTTCCGGAGGAAGCGACTCATCGGTCTCGACGTCATACAGATCTATGGACCCGTAAAAATTAGCCTCAAGGTCCAGCTCACCAGAAATGAAGATGATACCTTTATTGAGGACAGCGTCAGCCGGAGTAAAACGTGAAAGCGTTGATGAATTGAAAAATACATCATACACGCTTTCATAATTGACCCGCACACCTTGATACATGACGAGGTGGTTAAAAAAGACGTATTCGAGCACGTCAGCAAAAACTTGTGCTGGAATCTGACTATAGTTGAGATAATCCTTCCCGAGGATGACCGAACGAATGCGGTAGTGGATATCTTTCTCCATCCGATTCAAGTCGGCATTTTCTGGATAGAAGCCAACCATTTGGGAGACGATGTCATCCAGGTGTTTTTGGGTATCGCTCGCCATGATGTTGACAACCCCCGACGTGCGGATAGCTCCTTTGCGAGCCGGGGCTTTTTTTGCTTTCATTTATATGCCTTTCTTTTTAATGTGTTGTTTTTGGTGTTTTAATGTTCTCTGCACCTTTTAAAAACCATACACTATTTCAAGAAAAAGTAAAGGGCTAGGCCAAGGAAGAGAATTGCGCAAAGTATATTGACCACCCCACCCAAAACCGAACCGACAATACTATACGCCGCAGCCTTTCCTGCTTTTGCAGTATTTCGAGTCCGGTATAGCTCCGAAGCAAGGATGCCGAGAAACATCCCGAGAAGCGACCCCGCAATCGGAATCGGTATAAAAAAGCTTCCAAGCAAAAGTCCTGCAAACCCAGAGAAAAAGGAAGACCAGTGTGCCCCACCCCACTTTGCACCAATCGCACCAGAGAAAAAATCAATAGCCATAGCAAAAACGGTAATCACCGCAAGAATTACAATATCAAAAGCACTTATATGCATCCCGTATCCTGCTATCTTAAAAATAACAACAATGACGAACATGTATAGAAGCCCAGGAAACCCAGGAACAACTGACATGATGATTCCCGGAACAAGCAGCGCGATTAGTATGAGTACTGGAATAATCCCGCTCATTTAATTTTTAACACACATGAGACCAGTGATGCCGTTTGAAGCTGACGATGCAAGCTGAGTTGCAAGAGCAACTTGACTTACGTCATTCCCCGCTCCATAGCTATTGTCATCCGCAGCGCTTATACGTGGAGTATACCCTGAAGCACATGTACAGACCCCTGTTCCCCCTGTCGCATTGCCCCATGCAGCAAAAATCAATCCTGACCCGGTTGAAGCTGTTGCAATCTTGTAGCATCCTCCGCCAATTGAACCGGTATTAGAGGCCCATTGTGCATTGCCGTTTCCGTCCGAAGTAAGAATTTTGTTTGAACCCTGCGTACCATCAGCGATCGTAACATGGCCATTGAATGTAGTAGTTCCAAAAACAACGAGACCAACTGCGTTTTGAATTGGAGAGGCCGCATTTAAAATCAAGCTGCCAAGCTTTGTCTGAACTGTGGTACCCACATTAAGCGGAGCAGCGACGTTTCCGTTTGGAGCTGTTGCCGAGGCACCATTCCAAGCCCTAAGATACCCGCTACCGATCATAATAATACTCATAATAATCAGAATTTTTGTGTATTCAAAAATTTTTTTCATTATATCTAATATTAATTAATTCCCTTGTAACTGCTTGAGCAACTTGAGCTTTGCATCAGCTTGATCTTTTGTAAGAGTAACTTTTTGGGTTTGTAGAGCTTGACTAATCACCGCTTGTTTTTGTTGTACCTGTTCAGGAGAAAGATCGTACTTGGTCTGTATCGTAACTGGTTCGGAGACTACGGGCTGTGTTTCCGCAGGAATATTCTGCGAGCTATATTGATAGACAAAAAATAATATTCCTGCTACTACTATTAATAATCCAATAAGCACATATGTTGGGTAGAGAACATCTTTTTTCATACCATATATTATATCATGAGAACGCAAAATATCCGCAAGGTGGGGCTTAAAACAAAATCCGCAAAGGTGGATAACTTAGTAGTGGCCGTCGTTGGTCCTACAGCAACAGGAAAAAGTGACCTTGCAGTCATACTTGCAAAACACTTGTGCGGTGAGGTTATTTCAGCCGACTCGAGACAAGTGTATAAAGGATTACATATCGGTACCGGTAAAATTACACCCCGGGAAATGCGAGGTGTCCCTCACCACCTTCTCGATATTATTTCGCCAAAAAAAAGATTTTCTGTCCAGGAATACGCAACTATAGCCAAGAAGAAAATTCTTGAGATTCAACATCGCGATCATGTTCCTATTGTTTGCGGGGGCACCGGTTTCTATATCCAAGCACTTATCGACGATATCGTTCTTCCCGACGTTCCCCCAAACGAAAAACTACGCAAAAGTCTTTCTTTGAAAAAGACCGACGATCTTTTTACGATGCTCGAAAGAAAAGACCCTCGCCGGGCAAAAGAGATGAAAAAAAATGGAGATTTTAAAAACGCTCGGCGAATCATCCGAGCGCTCGAGATAGTAGCCACTTTAGGAAGTGTACCCAAACAAGAAAAAAACAGAAATATAAAACAGAAATATAAAACAATATTTATTGGACTTACCCTTCCGCCCGAAGAGCTCAAAGAAAGAATTCACGCGCGACTCTTGGCTCGTCTTAAAAAAGGCATGGTCGCCGAAGCGAAAAACCTCCATAAAAACGGCCTCTCGTACAAACGAATGCGCGAGCTTGGACTCGAATACCGCCACCTTGCCATATACCTTGAAAGCAATCAAACAAAAGCGGATAAGGAGAAAATGATAGACGGGCTATTGAAAGATATCTATCAGTATGCCAAACGTCAGATGACCTGGTTCAAACGAGATAAAAGAATACACTGGATTTCGCCAAATACCCCTCTGAAAACGATACTAGAATTGGTTTACAAAGCGTAGGTCGCCGTTGTAGAGAAGGCGAATATCGTCAATACCGTGCTTTAGCATGACAATACGGTCAACACCGAAAGCAAACGCAAAACCTTGCCACTCTTTTGGATCAAGTCCTCCAGATTGAAGGACTGTCGGGTGCACGAGACCTGCTCCCAAGACCTCGAGCCACTTTGCTTCTGTCTCGCCATTTTTACGCCATTTTACATCAACTTCAACGCCCGGTTCGACGAATGGAAAAAAGCTTGGTCGAAAACGGATTTCGCTTTCTGGACCGAATATTTTTTTAAATGCATATTCGAGTGTGCCTTTAAGGTGCGCGAGAGAAACTTCTTTGTCTATATACAAGCCTTCGAGCTGGAAAAACTGCGCTTCATGCGTCGCATCGGTAGCTTCATTTCGAAAAACTTTTCCAGGTGCAAGCACTCGAAACGGAGGCTGTATTCCCTGTTTCATTTTTTCTTCCATATAGCGAATCTGGATCGCTGATGTCTGAGTAGTAAGAAGACGTCGGCCAAGCGGTTTTCCTATCATGCTGTTTCCAGCTTCTTCTACTTCTCCCTTCTTCTCCTTAATCCAAAATGTATCCTGCATATCACGGGATGGGTGGTCTTTTGGCACATTGAGTGCGTCGAAGTTGTAAAATTCGCGTTCAAGCTCGGGACCAAGTGCGATCTCAAAACCAAGCTCGGCAAAAATCGCGTATATCTCGCGAATAGTTTGGGTTATTGGATGAATATGTCCTTTTTGTAAGCCATCATTTTGCATATCGATACTATATCAAAATCAAAGGGATATATCTATCGTCTTTGAAAAATCAATCGATGGGCCCTCATGCGAAGAAAGTGACGTCTCATACACTTTGATTCCAGAGATATGTGCGCCCGCGGGTGAAGTTGCATCTTTTTTAATCGTGAGCTCAACAAGATTCCCCTTCATTACATGTGCCGAAAAATACTGGTCGAAAATAAAATTGCCAAGTGAATAAAATACCGGTACGCCCTGTATAAATTCATGATCCCCTATGACGTGCGGATGGGACCCGATAATAGCCGACGCACCTGCACCAACCAGCGCTTTTGCTTGGGCACGAACTTCATCAGATGGATACGAAACATATTCTTCTCCCCAGTGCGGCATGACCACCACAAAATTCCCAGCGGCCGACAAACGTGCGACGTCATCTTTTACTCTCTTGAAGGCTCCCGTTCCACCACCAAAAGCGTTGTACCCGACAAACGCAATAGTTATTCCATTTTTTGAAATAATTTTTTCAGTTCCAGAGTCATTCCACGGATTTCCAAAATATCCCAGCCCCGCAGCATCAAGCCATGAAAGTGTCTCGTCAAAACCAGATCGTCCATAATTATCAGTGTGATTGTTTGCTAAACTGACAAGCTGTATTCCTGCGTGGACAAGAGCCTCGGGCGAGCTCGTGGCAAAAGTAAATGCAAGACTTGCTGTTGTCCTCCCATTTTGTAAAAGAGTCCGAGATGAGCTCGATGTCACTGGCCCCTCAAGATTTGCAACAACAACATCTTCATTTTTAAAAAGTCCCGTGGTTGACGCAAACAAAGAATCATACCCCTTCTTTTCGCCGACAGCTCTTATGTGCCTATCAAGCATAATATCTCCGGCTATAAGTATAGTGAGCGAGGGCGGAGAAACTGTCTGCAGCGATGGAATGGTCGAGGGTGAAATGACTGCAATCTGAGAAATTGAATCGATGACAGATGCAGTTTGAAGATGATTCCCGACCGGAAGTGATGGACCAACTCCCCAGCCAAAGGAAAAGCCGATCATCGCTGTCGATGTCAAAATACATGCCGCTAAAAAAAGTGAATCACTTTTTTTCATTGATGGGGTCTAGATGTGCTGCAATACCTATTGCTGCGGCAATAAGAACAAAATTCTTAATAATGTATTGTCCTTCGAGGGTCGGCACAAGAAAACCTGACCATGTCTCTTGTGGAATCATGAAAAGTGGCATAAACGTGGTGATCATGTGAATGAACAAAAGTGGAATAACTACCCGCTCACATCCACGAATTAAAAATAGTCCGCCAATGATCATTTCAAAAATACCAAATGCGATTATGAATGTTCCAAAAGAAATACCAAAAACAGTCGAGAGAAATGTATGTTCAAAAAGAGCTTGTACAAGAGGTCCTGCTGGACTCAAACCAAAAACTTTTAAAATACCAAACCAAAAAAAGACGACAAAGAGACCAAAACGTGCCGCGGGAATAGAGATTTTTCTAAAGAAATTAATAAGAGCAGCATCAAAAGCCTGTAGTTTCATGCGTATAGTATAGCGCGCAAGGCATAGTTCCATGAGTTCAACAAGTAAGTGCAACACTCTGTTAATCTGAGAGTGCCATGAATTA
>OCZT010002371.1_pt1 | contig 19438 bp, 19 predicted proteins | sample 1539031 | NCBI WGS metagenome assembly OCZT01 (sample SAMEA3539308, study PRJEB22396) | soil metagenome | biome: tundra; feature: field; material: soil | place: USA | collected 2010-05 | depth 0.15 m | reverse complement strand
TCAAGTCCCAGCCTTCCTACCTATTGACAATTCAATTAATCTATACTCAAGTAATATTACTCCCAGCATAACAAGCCGGCGCAGGGAGTGAATAAAAGTTGCCGGATCCGGCAACTTTGCACGTCTGCCATGTTCGTGGTGGAAACTATAGAGTGTGGGTCTGAATCCGCCCAGAGTTCTGTCGCCTCACTTTATGAATTCTCTTCCCCTTACCAACTATTTTCGATCCCATCGAAAGCTTCAACGCCACCTATAAACGGGAATGAGTGAGCTTGGCCCAACCGCACGGTGGCTACGCCACCCGCGCCGAAGCCACTGATGATTTTTTCAACTATGTTGAAAAATACTACAACCGGGTCCGGCGTCACAGCGCCCTCGGCTTCAAATCACCTGTGGACTTTGAACTCCAACTAAACTAAAACACCCATGCGCACCACCACCAAGGTGTCCATCAAACCGGGTTAGGCCCAAGCACGGCCAGATATTCGCAATCGGGGTTAAAATGGGGATGGCTGGCAATGTGCAACCGCCAATAATCGGCGGCTTTGTCAGGCGTCTCGCACTGCTGCAAGGTGTCCGGCGTGGGACATTCGCGCAAGGCGGTCACTCTGTATTCATAGGGACTGGCAGCAAACTTGAACGGTTTTACCAGCGATTCAAAACCCAGCAAAGTTGCGGTGGTATTCATGGCCGTTTTCAAATGGGTTTTAGGTCGGCGGCGAAATAGCTGCCATATTTGGCGCGCGGGTCTTGGGGATGAGCCGCGAACGGCGCACACGCCTTGCACGGGTGTTGCCAGACGCCCCGGCGCTGGTTCCAATGAAAGCCCAAACGCATGAGGACACTGGTTGCCGCCCGATGGCTGGCGGCGGGAAATTCCAACCAAATCCACTTCCCGACAATTTCGGCCAGTTCGTATTGGCGGGGCAGTTGGGCCTTTAACAAATCCAAAACCGTTTGCGTGGGCAATTCGCGGTTGGCGTTGTATTTGATGGCAACTCGTTCTGCTTTTGATGATCGCTGGCGTGGCTCATGCGCTTCGTCGCCGGGAAAAAACCGCCCGTGAGAGCGGGATTTAAGAAGATGAAAAAGCTGTTGTAGCAGCAAGCGGCACACGGCGAGACACTGACGGCCCCGGCGTCAAACCAAAACGCGCCATGCTAAAAACACCAAACCAAAAATTCTAGCCTCGCAGAGTCGCCGAAGGCAGCCACCACACTATCCGTGTTAGGGAAGCGCTGAATAAAGCCAAGTTTTGGATTTTCGATATTCGCCGGCGGTAATTTGCGCCGGGCGCGGCAGAAAACGCTCACGGCGCAGCCGACGGACACTTCATCCCGCGCAGTGCCAGCAGTTCGGCGGCGGTTTTTCGCCGCCACACTGGCCGTGCGGTCCGCTTTTTCACGTCGTCGCCGTGCGGCTCGCGATGACCACGTTGGCCAGCCCGAACAAGATGTAAAGTTGCTGCCCGTTCTTCGCCAGCCCCCGATACCGCACTTTCCGATGCCGGAATAAATTCTTCACAATGTGGAACGGATGTTCCACATACGCCCGCACCGACGCCTTGGCTTTTTCCACCGCCTTGACCGCTGCTTTCGCCGCGCCTTCGGCCATGGCTTTGAGGATTCCACGCTTGCAGGCAATCTGCCAGTCCACCTTCCGTTTCAGCGCCACGATCCCCAGCGTCGCCTCCAATTCCAAACGAATTGATTAAATCAGTGTTTCCCTAGCGGGCGAAACTGGCGGGCTTCATGGCCGTCGCATGAAGCATGACAGGCAAGCATCTTGGCGCTCGCTGGTGCAAGGCCGAAGTCGTGAGCGAGCCGCCTGCGTGGGCAAAAGGGGGCGCGGATCAAGCACAAACCGCGCAGGGGAGCGGCGGCTTCCGCCTTGGAGCCAGGGAGCGATAGCAGGGCCAGCGCGAGTCTGACGGGATTTCGAGGCGTCGTCTGCCCAGGGGAATTGAAATGCCGCCAGTCTCGCGCGTGGGGGGAAGAAAAAACCAAGTTTTCCTAACGAAAAAGAAAAAGAGTCAATAGACCCCACTTATTTATTGTCACATGGACAACAAGAATTGTATTAGCACTTAATCAGAATTTAAGTTGTTTATTAATAATACTTGACCAATTTGTGATTGTCCGTTTAAATCACGGCGCAAGCCATGAAAGGATCCACAACAAACGGATTGTTGTCTTCGGCAACCGCGCAATAGTGCGGAGGTTCTCTTGCTTATCCCGGTCATTATCAAATCCCCCGCGAATCTTGGCTTTAGCCGGGTAGAAAGACGCCATGGGGAGACTCATTTTGGAAAGCGGCAAAGCGGAAATGGTGAACCGAGAAATCGGAAGTTTAAATTTTAGCATGGATGCTTATGGTTAAACTGAAACATATCCAAAACTGGCTGGAACTCGCCCGGCAGGCCAAATGGTCGGCCTCGGCCCTGGCCAAACAGTGTGGTGTCTCCGTGCGCACTTTGCACCGGCACTTTCTCCAGCATACGGGTAAGAACACTCGGATCTGGCTGGACGAACAGCGCCAGCGCAATGCCCATGAGTTATTATGCGATGGTTCCTCCATCAAGGAAACGGCGGACTGCTTGGGTTACAAGTCGCCAAGCAACTTCGCCCGCCATTACAAACACCAAACGGGCCTCCGCCCCTCCCAGCAACCGCCCATCATGGACATCACCAAACCCCAAATGTCCGCAAATGAATGATAATGTCCGCAAATGAATGGCTATTCGCCTTCCTATGACCTTGCCGCCCTGTTGAAATAACACCCATCAATCCATGAACTTCGGCACGGGCCATTTGAATCATGAGCAGTCACCGCGGAAATACCCCGTGAATTTCTTTGCCGTCAGCGCCGTCATGCCGCCCGCCGGCCAAAGCGCGCTCTGGAAATACAAAGGCATCTACATCCAAGCCGACCAACGCGTCGGCCAATGGAGCGATGTCGTCAGCATCCCGGTCGCGGGATAAAAGATTAAAAAAGAATTATTATGTGTAGAAAAATATATTCAATATCCCTTTTCAGTTTAATGCTTTTACTAGAAATATCAAATCCGAACAACATTCAAGCGGCTGAATATGGAGTGAACGGCACTATTTCATGCACCGTTTTTCTGCCCAATGGCAAGGTCTTTACAAATCAATATCTTCCCGATCATCCATTCCCCTTCACTGCCATAGTTAGATCAAATAGTTGGAACATTAAAGTTACTTTTGGCGAAGAATATTATCTTTGGGTCGGTTGCGATGGGAAAAATGTTTATAGTATTTTGGAAGACCCTAAAGCTAGAAAAACCCCTCAATCTTCAATGCCAGCTAGGATTTCTCCAGGCCTTTATCCGCTGTGCGAAGATTGGTATATAACAATCCCTTGGCTGGCATTATGTTCTTCTACCTACTTCGATGAATTTGGAACAACCAATCTTCCCGCTCCGTGGCTCAACGCCCGCCACGAACCTACGGCGTTAATTTTTGGAGCGGATGTAAAACGTGCAGAAGTCGAATCTGGGTTGCCCACCTCGATCATTTTTGAGGTTAACAAAAAACTGAAGGACAATTTAGAAAAATCAAACTGGCTGGATTCGCAATATTTGCAGGCAACCGCAATGGATAAACTGAATTCTTTCGATGATGGTTTCAAGGGCAGTGAGTATACCGTTAAAACCTCAACCAATTTTGATGGAATAGTTTTGCCACTTGAATTTGAACTGAAACGTTATCTGCCGACGCAAAATTCAAAAGATGCTCATTTGACTTCAATTTTTGAGGGTGAGGTAACGCAAATATTCCAGCCTACAAATGTCTCTTTTTTGCCCGAAATTAAAGGGCGAGCATCAGCAGCTGATTTCCGTTACCGAGATACATCAGCAGAAGTAGATTATGTAAATTATACTTTATCCAACAAAGTTTGGACTGTGTCAAACCCGTCAAGTTTACAGGCGTTTTATGAAGAAAAGCGAAGCAGGGCTGTGCAAATGGGTGTTTTAAGACCAACTGAAGCAGCACATACGAAACGTATGCGTTTAATTATTATAATGTTATTCGCATTGATTACTTTGTTGCCGATATTCTGGCTGTATAGGAGGAGGCAACATTAAAAGCAAACACAAACAAACAACATAAACATATGAAAATATCAAACTCAAAAATTGGAAAGATTGGAATTGGAGTATTATTACTGACGGTTTTGGGAAGCGTTACAGCTTTAGCTTATGAAAATGGATGGTGTTCAACAAGACCGGATGTTGCCTGTCATTTTGTCCCACCACCAGGACCCACAACACCGCCCGAGGATCGTGGCAGCGGTTCCTGCCAAAGCACTACATACTCCGGGTGCAGTGATTGTGGCAATGGCTACTGGTATTGCACGGCCCCTGCTCCGGGAGACACATCTTGTTCGACAACAATTAATGTGGCAGGTGCTTCCACGACTTCCACCTATCCATGCTATGATGGTTGTGGCACTGCAGGAACGCCATCAGCCGGACCTACTGGTTGCCTCTAATATTTTGTAGATTTGACTTCACATTTTTCGAAATGCCGCTAAAAGCAATAGCACGGTGATTTAACACGTCGCCGTGTTTTTTTATGATGAAGATAATCCGTATCTATGTGTATTTTGCTGGCGTGTTGCTCTTGATAACATCGCTTGCCAAACTCGTTAGCAGTAGCGGCAGTGCCCGAGTTCTGGAAAATACCGAACCCATTTTTGGAATGACATTTCGCCATGTATTCTGGTTGGTCGGAACAATAGAATTGCTTGTTGCGCTTGTTTGCTTCTTTTGGAAAAGAGTTGGTTTACAGGCTGGTCTTGTGGCGTGGCTCGCAACGAGTTTTTTGATTTATCACCTTGGCTTGATTTTGATAAGCTATCATACACCATGCAGTTGTATGGGTAATCTCACGGAAGCGCTACACATTTCGGCAAAAACCGCTGACTTGGCCATGAAAATCATTCTGGCGTTTCTGTTCATCGGCAGCTATGCCACCTTGTTCTGGCACTGGCGGCAGCATAGACAGGTAGAAGGAAGAATACAGAATGATGAAATAAAACCGACGGGGAGTTCGGAGATGGAAATTGGCAGTTAGTAAGGGTTTTGCGTTTTATGAACTGGCACGGCGGCATTATTCAAGGCGGCAGCCGACGTGAACCGGCTCTTGCTTCCACGGAATTATCAGGGGATGTTTTGAGCCGACTCATGCCGGCTGCTACAAAAATGAAAGGACTGATAAAGATCGCATTGCCATTGGCAATCTTGGCCTTGTTTTTATTTGGGCAGGCGTTGAATTTCTATTGCAATATCTTTCATAAGTTTGAAGCGATTTTGCTATCGGTTCAATGGATGCTGCTAGTTTGCCTTGCTGTCTGGTGTGGCACTTTTATCTTTCTGACGTTCGGTCTAAAAGATTTGCCGTTGGTCGGCCTGCTGCTCATCGCCATGGCTGTGTATTTCATCGGCTATACAGCGTCTTCGCGAGCGGCTGATGCCATTATTCTTTCGGCGGGCGTTACGCTGGGCAAAGGAACGCAGTTCCTGCTTAAAAATGAAAAACAGAAAGTAGAAAGTAGAAATATTCTGATTGGGTTAATTGGATTGCTGGCTTTTTCGGCGTGGTGGCATTTGGACATGATTAACAATTTTTATCTCGGTCCGCGTTGGACGGGGCTGTGGGATAATCCGAACACATACGGGATGTTGATGGGGGCGGGCGTCGTCGTGACCGCAGGACTTTTGGCAGATAGAAGATGGAAGATGGTGGAAAAAGAAAAGCGGAACCCACCTTCGCGCTGCTTCGGCGTGGCAAGAGCGGAAAGCGGAAAACTGTTTTTGCGGCTTTTGCGCTATTTTGCGGCGATTAAATCGGCAATTTGCAATCGGCAATCGGCAATGCTTCTCATTGCGGCGGGAATGATGGCGGTAGGACTGCTATTTAGTTACAGCCGGGGAGCGTGGCTGGCAACAACCATTGGTTTGCTGTATCTGGCATGGAGTTATGGCAGGTTAAAATGGCGGTGGGTGTTGCCGGGAATTTTAGTGGTGGCGGCGGTGGTATGTGTTTTCTGGCACGCCACGGCGGACAACGGCCCATGGTATCTCAAGCGGCTGGATTTCAGCCGGCCCTCGGCACAGCACCGGGTCTCCGCCTGGCGCGGGGCATTGCAAATGATGCGGGATCATCCGCTGGGCGTGGGCTGGAACCAGGCGGTTAGCATTTATGGTAAAAATTATTCACCGCCGGTAGGCGGCGCGGCGGCACTGACCATGAACAGTTATTTGATGCTGGGCACGGAGCTGGGTTTGCCCGGCTTGCTGTGTTTTGTGGCGTATGTGGGGCTGGCGCTCAAAGCAGAAAGCAGAAAGCAGAAAGCAGAAAACCAAAATGCCAAGACGGGCGATTCGCACGGTCCTGTTTTGACCCAGCCATCTTCCATCTTCCATCCGCCATCCTCGAATTCTTTAGCAGTCGCCTGCCGCGCGGGCGCATTGGTCTTGCTGGTGGCGTTTTGGTTTGATGGCGGGTTGTTTGACCTGCCCACGGCGGCGGTGTTCTGGGTTTTATTGGAATTAGGAGCGGAGGTAGGGACATCGCGCTGCGATGTCCGGACGGCGCAGCGCACCGTCCCTACCAATAATGACGGATGCGGAGCATTGAAATCATAACATGGCAACCAAGGCAAATTCCCAGGTGCTGACGCGGTGGCTGCGCGCGTTGTCGCCGAGCGTTTGGATCATCGCGCTGGCAGTCTGCTTGGTTGGCGGGCGGTTGCTTTGGATTCGCGAAAGCCAGCCGGCACATGAGCGGGAAATCGCCGCCACCTATGGCTTGTTGAATTCTTTTCCCGGGGCACCCCAAAGCGACAAAACCGGCAAACGCATTACATATATTGCAACCGCCGAGGTCGGACTGGGAGTTTTCCTGTGTGAGGTGGTGACGGGTCAAAAGCGGAATGTGCGGGAGTTGTGGGCCGAATCCGACCCCATTTTCCCCAATGTTCAGGTCTGGCCCTGGTCGCCGGATGACAATGCCTTTGCCTATTCGGACGGGCGGCGCCTGTTCATCTGCGATGCCCAAACCGGCAAGAGCACCGCCACCGTTAATCTGCCGGAGATGCCATCTGACGTGACGTGGGTTAATCCCGCAGTCATGGTGGGTTACATCAAGGGCAAGCTGCACCGGTTCGATCGGCAACCGACCGGAGCTTGGACGGCCAAGGAAATTCAGGTCGGGGAGGTGGCCTTGCGCAGCGCGAAAGACGCCGTCACCATCACGGCCAGCGAGGCGGCTACTGGCGCGGATGATGCGGCTGACGGGGATGAAACGACGTGCTGGTTTTCGGGGAAAACCGATCACCCGAGCTGGCTGCAATATCAGTTCAGCGGGCCGGCCTGGGCCATCACCCGTTATCAACTGACGAGTTCAGCGGACGATCCCACGACGGACCCGCTCGACTGGCAATTACTTGGTTCCAATGATGGCACGAACTGGATCGTGCTGAACAGCCAGACCAACGAGACGTTTTCCGTCCGGAGACAAAGCAAAGAATATGACTTTGCCAATGAAACGCCGTATGGGTTTTACCGGCTGAAGGTCACCGCCACGGCGGGTGGGGGCGGAGGCGGTGTGCGATTGGCGGAGTTTCAATTGTTTTCCCGCAACGCTTCCGCGCTGGCCTCCGCCAGCAGCGAGAGTTGGGGGGCGCAAGATGTGGCGGCGGCTTTCGATGGCCTGGCTGGCACGAAGTGGTTTGACAATAATTATCCGGTTCCCGTATGGCTCCAGTATCGATTTGGCGGCGGCGCGGCGTGGGCATTGTCCGAATACAATCTGACCAGCGGAGACGATGTGCCCGAGCGTGATCCGCGCGACTGGGAATTTCAGGCCTCCAATGATGGCGCAAATTGGACTACGCTCGATAGCCAGACCGGGCAGTCCTTTGCCACCCGGCAGCAAACCAAATCCTATTCTTTCAATAATGCCACGCCCTACCGCCTTTACCGTCTCAACATCACCGCCAGCCAGGGAACCGGGCATGGAGTGCAATTGGCCGAACTGGATTTGGGCTGGAAAAAATTGTCCCGGGAAACCGTCCATTCAGACGATGGGCTGGCTCTACGAAACAAGAACGCGATGGTTACAGCCAGCGTGGCAGACGTTGAGCATGGAGCGGGGGCAGACAAGGTGCATGACCAAAAAGAAACCACCGGTTGGTTCTCGGGCAAGTCCAGCGGGCCGGTGTGGCTGCAATATGGATTCAACGACGTTTCTTGGGCGATTGGCCAGTATAAGCTGGTCAGTGCCACCGCCGATGCCAACACCGATCCGCGCGACTGGCAATTGCTGGCCTCCAATGATGGGAAGGTGTGGACCGTGCTCGACCGCCAAACCAATCAGCTATTCACGGCGCGTCGGCAGGCAAAGCGTTATGCGATTGCCAATCAGGCACCCTATCGTTTTTACCGGTTGAACATCATCGGCAACTCCGCTGGGGACGATGGCGGTGTCCGGCTGGCGGAGTTTCAATTATGGTCGGACGACACGCCCATGATGGTTTCCGCCAGCGCGGAAAATGCGCCGAATCAGGGCGCGGCCCAGGCATTTGACGGGGATACAAACACCAAATGGTATAACGCCAATGCCGGTGACAGCGGCTGGCTGGAATACCAATTCGGCGGCGGGGAAGGGCGGGCCTTGTCGCGCTACGCCTTGACCAGCGGCGATGATGTGCCGGAGCGTGATCCCAAAGACTGGCAGTTTCAGGTCTCCAACGACGGCGAAAATTGGGCAACTCTCGACGTCCGGAACGGTCAGACTTTTGATTCCCGTCGGCAAACGAAGTCGTTCTCGTTCGTCAATCGCGTCCCGTTCCGATTTTACCGGCTTAACATTACCGCCAGTCAGGGCGCTGGGCGTGGGCTGCAATTATCCGAGTTGGATATGGGCATCGGCGCATTGACCAATGCACCGCAAAATTCCGGAGCGGTCGCTTCCAGCAATGGTCGGCGCGGTCGTTTTATTCCTGGACCGGATCCGCTGGTGCGTCCTTTTTCATTCATTGCCTTGGACGACCAGACCCTCGTGTGGGGGCAGGGCAACAGTGTTTGGAGCCTGAACTTGGATGACAATTCCCTGCGGCGTCGGCTGGAAACGAAAACCGCCCTGCCGGCTGGCACCATGCTTAACAGCCTAAGCTTTTCAAAGGAGACCGGATTGCTCCTGTTGAATGGCAACACTTGGGGCACGGACTCACTTTGGCGGTTCGATCCGAACGCCGCCTCATCCGCACCGGAAAAGATGGCGGACAAATTTTCCGGCGCGGTTTGGATCAACGCCGGCCATAACGGCGGCTGGTTGTCCCGGCAAAACAATTCCCTGATGGTGCAGCGTGATCCGGCCGCCACGCCGGTCCAGATCATGCGGGGCGCAACCATGAAAGGGATCACCGTTTCTCCCGACGGACGACAACTGTTTTTTCTGGGCACGACCAATGATGAGTTTTCCGAGGGAATATGGGGATATGACTTTGCCTCGGCACAATTGAAGTGCGTGGTGCCCTATGGCGACCAACTGTCCACCTACGTCAAACAGGAGAATCCCAGCAAGGCTTCGTTGCCGACGGCTCCGGGGCAAACAGTGGACTATTACGTGATTCCGCCGATGAATGCGGACCAGCGCCCACATCGTAAATATCCGTTGGTCATCGGCGACACCCAGCTTTGGGTCATGAGAGGAACCCAGGGACCTTGGGTATCCGCTGTCACTGCCTGTGATGCTTATGTCGTCGTTGTGGATCGTCGGGGCTGGTTTGATGGCATTGAAGATTGGGATAACAATGTGATGGCGGTTTACAACGAAGTGACCCAGTCCCTGCCCATAGACAAGGATCGAGTCTTTTTGTTCGGGGCGAGTGCCGAAACACGCTACGTGAGTGAATGCTTGGAAAAAACCCCAAAACTGTGGCAGGGAGCAATTCTGCTCAACCCAGGCGGTTTGCCTGATTTCTCCCACTCGCCACCCGGCCAGCGGCGCCCGCGCCTTTTGATTAGCGCCGGGGAAGCGGAAAATGAGGAAAAGCGGTTTGAAAAATATCAGGCAGATACCTTGCGATACGGTGTGTTGGTTGATTACACCATTGCTCCCGGAGAGGGACACCATTTCATCGGCAAAGCCGCCCAATACCAGCGCACCAAGGCCATCACCCGGCTCATCTTCGAAGAATAGCAAATGAAACCAGTCAGGATATTCATTTATAGCGCCGGCGGCCTTCTGCTCACTGCGGCATTGCTGCGATTTATCATCGCCGTTGGCAGTGCGCAGGCTTTGTTTTTGCCCGAACCCGTGCTGGGCATTCCGCTCCGTTACGCCGTGCTGCTCGTCGGTGGATTTGAACTGGCGATGGCGTTGATCTGCCTCTTTGGCCGGCGGATTGGCCTGCAAATTGGCTGGCTGGCTTGGATGGCGACCAACTATGCGGTTTATCGGATAGGTTTGCTGACCATGGGCATTCATCAGCAGGGCACTTGCATTGGCAGTCTCACCGACCCGTTGCATCTGGCGCGGGGAACGGTGGGGATGATTATTGGGTTGCTGCCACTCTATCTGTTGCTGGGCAGTTATGCGGCAGTGATCTGGCGCTGGCTGGCAGGCCGAAAGGCTAAAGCTGCAAAATTTCTTAAAATGTCCTGTCCTGCCTGTGGTATCCACATTCGGTTTGCCGACCAAAATCTAGGCCAAAAAATTCCGTGCCCGCATTGCCAAACGGCCATTACCCTGCGCAAACCCGATCTATTGAAAATGGTCTGCTTCTTTTGCAAGGAATCCATTGAATTCCCTCCCCATGCCATCGGGGAAAGGATTCACTGCCCGCACTGCAAAATGGACATCACATTGAAGGAACCGGCATGAGCAATAAACTTGAATACATTCGGAATTGGCATGAACTTGCGCGACAGGCCAATTGGTCGGCTGTGGTTTTGGCGAAAAAGTGCGCCGTCTCATCGCGTTGCTTGCATCGACATTTCCTCCAGCAAATGGGAACAAGCCCCAAAATGTGGCTGTCCGAACAACGCCTGCGACAGGCCCTTAAATTATTGCGGAATGGTTCCAGCATCAAGGAAATAGCGTCGCAATTGGGCTATAAACACCATAGTAGCTTTACGCGTAAATACAAAAACCAAATTGGCATCTGCCCCTCCATCTGCAAGTGCTGTGGACTTTGTCTCCTTGCAGATGCTCATTCAAACCGCAAATGTCCGCAAATGATAAGCAATTGCCGCAAATGATAAGTCATTAACTTTGCCTGCCGGTTGTCGTCCTGTTGTAATCATGTATATAAATTCAATAAAGATTCAGGCAAAACATTGCACCAAGCACCGTTGCTGGGAATGTGGCCAGTGCGTCGGCCAATGAAGCGATGTTGTCGACATTCCAATGGCAAGGTAACAGTTTGGCAGTCAAATTGTAAAAAATGAAGTCAAAACAAAATAAACAATAATCCATAAACATAATTATGAACACTGACAGGCTAAAAGAGATTGGTAAAATGCTAAACGCTACAGACAAGCAGGAACAACAAACACGCAAGGCAGTGATGTCCAGACGGTGGTTTGTGCGCAGTTTAGCAGTAACTGCCATGGCCATCACCGCCGCCTCATTGCAAAATGCTAGGGCGCAGGTTCAACCAGATAGTGTTTGTCAACATGCGAATACCGGTGGATGCAATCCTTCCAATTCATGTCAAGATGGCAACTCTTGTAGTGGGACGACATCGAATAATTGTAAAGTGAATCAATGCATGACGAATAACACCTGCGGATGTAGTTTTGGGACGTCAGGAAATAGTGCAAACAACACTTGCTCCTCCACGAATGTCTGCCAACCAAATAATTGCAGTTCAAACAACACCTGCACAACATCCAACCAATGTTCTGGCACCAGCCCCAGCAGTGCAAACAATTGCAATTCAACAACAGGTGCAAACACATGCGGTGCTGGCGGCGATACCTTTGCATAAGCTGGCTGTCGAATAGCATTTGCCAGTTAAAACTGTTTGATTGGCTTGAGGTTTTTGGCCGGTGAAATATTTTGGTCGTGCTATTGTCTTTTGAACACGATCTTTGTCCGACGTGAATTGGTGCCGCTGCTAAAGTAAATCCAAAAATCATCACCACGGGATTTGTGGCAGAGGATTTATTATGAGAAAATGTCAAATATTTAGTGTGTCACTGTTTTTGTTGGGGCTGTTTCAGTCCGGTGCTCGAGCGGCCAATGAGCCGATTGATCGCTGTGTAGCAGCAATTGGCAGCATCAGATCGTATGACGTAACATTCCGCAGGGAGGTTTTAGATTATATAGATCTTCTGGATTTGAAAGGCACTACCAATATTCCTGAAGTGGCATTTACGCAAACTAACCGAGACGTGTTTGCTGATGGTTTGGGACGTCGCAATGAAGAAAATATTGGGACCACGAACCACGATGTGGGTGTTCTTGATTTGAGGACGGCACGCCCCGATCTGGCAATGTGCAATATCTATCGGGCTTATCCGTTTTACATAAATCCGGTTGTTGACGCAGCAAATGGCCGGTCATGGAGCGACTGTTTTTTTTTAACGGATTTATTGACTAACAAAAATTCCACTTTTAGCCCGTTTGAAACATCTCCATCTGATGGAAAGCTGGTTGGCTTCCAAGTGGATAATCCGCCCATGTTGCATGGTCAATATGTTCGCGTATGGCTGGATCCAGAGCACGATTATATGCCCCAAAAAGTGGAGTTATATATGCGAACCGAAAGCCACCACACTTCTGACGGTCCGATTGCCCTGACCAAAAGAATGCAGGTGGACGAGTTCAAGCAAGTTGAGGCGACCATTTGGGTTCCCACCAAAGGGAGTAGTGTTCTAATCGCGCCAGCAGGTGAGTATAAGGGACGTGTCTTGGATGGGAGCAAGATGGAAGTTGACTTGGAACATTCCTCATGGAATTCGATCAAGTCGGATGAGTTATTCCTTGCCAAAAGTTTGCCAGAGGTGAACTACAAAAAGGATGGCTGGGTATATGATTATTCACCTGGTCGTCTGGAGAACGCCAAGGTCGTGGATGGGGCTGTCGCAAAAATAGCTCAGATTGATCATAATTTGAAGCATCCATCCAAAGTAATCAAATGGATCGTGCTGGGAGCAATGTGCGCTTTTACTGGGGTGTTAATTCTCGTTCTTATTTCGAGCAGGAAAAAAAGTCTTGTATGAACAAACTAGCCAACGATCCCGGTCAATCGGTGTTTGTTCCAGAATCAGCTAGAAGGGTTGGTGTTGATGTGCGACATCCAGTAGGATGCGATGATAGAAACGGAACCGATGACTTATATCGCCCTGCCAGCCAGCCAGAGTCGAGGTTCAAAGAAATTCACACCGGTGTTTCGTTTGAGAAAAGACGGCTGAATCTTGGTGCCACGCCGGATACTGGAACTCCAATCACTTCCATGGATCTTGATTTGACGGTGGCGTGCAACCTGCGTTGCACCTACTGTTTCAAGGAAAAATGGAACGAGCACATGGAAGAACAAGTGGCCTTTGATGCGCTGGTCTGGCTGCTATATGCCTCTGGCTCCGCTACCGATCTCACGGTCAATTTTATGGGGGGAGAGCCTTTAATGCGGTTCAAGCTAATCGAACGAATTGTGCCGTTTGGCAAGCGCCGCGCTTGGCAGATGGGCAAGAAAATGCATTTCGGAATGACCACCAATGGAACACTTGTCACCGATAATGTGGTCGCATTTTGGAAAAAATGGGGCATGGGGTTTCACACATCCATTGACGGGATTCCCGAAATACAAGATAGGAATCGTCCGATGGCTTCGGGACGGGGATCTGCCTGGCTGGTGGAAAAAGCCGTGCCGAAAATTCTCGCATACCGTTCCAATACGGCCGCCAGATGCACTGTGGTGGTGGAATCTGCCGGTTCAATCGTAAAAAATTATCGCTACTTCCGATCCCTTGGCTATACCAATATCATATTTTCGGTCGCTGACGCAAAATCATGGACCAAAGAATCTCACGCCGTGTTTGAACAGCAATACTCCGAACTGGGGGACATTGTGATTGAGGAATTTCGGAACGATCGCCTCGTCAGCGTGAACGGCATCGACGCGGTTATAAATGGGATCATTCAAAACCAACGCCCCCAGAACTTTTGCGGAGCCGGCAGGGGGATGGTGTTGGTGGATATCCATGGTGATTTGTGGCCGTGTCACCGTTGGAACAAAGCCTCGGAGCAGAGTTGGCGGATTGGTAATATCTACGAGCATTTCAATCAAACTGTGCGTGGTGAATTAGATCATAATTGCCAGACTAAACTTCTGGAAGAGGATTGTGATCACTGCGTAGCCAATAAATTTTGTGGAGGCGGATGTCCGGCAGAGAATTTGGAGGAAACAGGCAAAGTGTATAAGCGTCATCCAAACTCTTGTGAATCTTCCCGGATTTATGCCCGGGTGGGGCAACGGGTGCATGATGTGTTGTATAAGGAGCAGAATCCTTTATTTGTTAAGCACTTTTACAAGAATGACAAAGCAGCTTCAGATACCAAGGCCGCACAATGAATTTTGAGAGTATAAAATCGTGTTTGCAGCACTTTGAGCCGGTGTTTCTTTCCGTCGGAGAGCCGGAAACCTTGCGGGTGCTGGAAAAGTCCGCACGAGTTGTTTGCGACGTTGTGCCCAATGGTGCGGCGGATGAAGAACAGATCATCAAACAAGTTGATTCTTTTTTGTCCAAGGCATTGGATTCGGATCGTCAGCCGCCGATCTGGCTTTCAATTCATTTGCTCCATGAAGCGATCGCTCTGGACGGTGTTTGCCGTGCGCTGGTCACTTTGGCCGAATTTCTTGGACCAACAAAAACCAAAATCATAATCCATCTCGACCAGCCATCCGCAGACTGGTCTGCCATTCACACTCTAGCCAAGTCATTGCGCGAGACCTTTGACCGATCAAGAGAAATAGTTGGCATAGAATTATTCGCCCCCTTCGGCGAATTCCACGCGGCGGAGATGGAAGCATTGTTTAATGTCGGTGTCCGGGTTCGATTTGCGGCCGGCTGGACAAAGGGTTGTCCGCCGGATCAGTTGCCACCAGTCAATGCAGGCGTGTTGCGCAGCTTTTCGGAAATCGGCTTCCGCACACCCATCGAGTGGTATGTCCATGCGGGCAACATTCAGGCGTTTGAGGCGCAAATTCCGCAGCTTCTTATTGAAAACTATGCCAGTGGATTTTCCCTGCCGCTGGTTTCGCAGAATCCCTATTACCAGTTTGGTTCTGGTTTCCCAGAATTGCCTGACGCAGTGGATTATTGCCAGTTGTTGGCGCGCAGTTACAAGCAGTATCCTTATTACGATGATGTATTCTCGCCGCTTACCGACTTGTCACTGCTTGTTAGAGAAGGTGGCTGGCACTCAAAGATGAATATTTCCACAGGAATTAATTTCATTCTGGATGCGGAAGGCCGGGTTGGCTTATATCGGCAGTCTGCCGCACTGTCACAGCCTTGGACCAATGTCACCGAGTTGGCAGCAACTCCAGCAGATATTTTACGGAATCGTTTTCTGGAATTTACAGGCAATGTTTGGCAGTGGGAGAAGGTTCCTTATTGCCATGAATGCGGTTGGCGATACATCTGTGGAGGGCTTGACGCGTCAGCTCTGCCCGCCAAGGATATGGATACAATGTGTGGACATCGCAAACTGTTTCTGGAGCACTTCGCGATGCTTCGCGCTCCCGATTGTGTGATCGGGCAATAACCGCTAGGGGCAGCACAAAAAGACTGTCTCAAATGCCATAGGCGCGGCATATTCTGGAAATGAATGTGGGGAAGTATGGTGTTCCTTGACGGAGCTTTGTTTTGAACGTTGATGAAACTACGACTATGCCGCGCCTACGGCGCTATATTTACCGGATTGCTTTTGGCCATCGTGGGTTTGTGTTTGTTTGGACAGGCGTTGGATTTCTATTGCGGCATTTTTCGCGAGTTGCAAGCGGCATTGCTGTCGGTGCAATGGATGCTGCTGGCTTGTATTGCCGTTTGGTGCGGGATTTTTACTTTCCTGACATTCAACCAGAAAAAGTGGCCGCTGCTCGGCTTGCTACTCATCGCTATAATCGCATATTTCATAGACAATGTCGGACCTTTTCGGGCATCGGATGCGATCATTCTTTTGACGGGCGTGACGCTAGGCATGGGGACGAGCTTCGCTTTACTGGAAGATGGGGTGAACAATCCGAAAATCATAAATTGTAATTCAGCAATCGTGAATTTTCTGGTCGGTTTGGTCGGGCTTCTGGCTTTTTCGGCGTGGTGGCATTTAGATATGGCAGGCAATTATCATGGGCCGCGCTGGATGGGGCTTTGGAATAATCCCAACTTCTACGGAATGCTGATGAGCACGGGGGTGGTGCTTGCTATAGGGATGCTCGCAGGAAAGCAGAAGGAAGAATTAAGAATGAAGAATTCGATCAGAGCCTTTTCACGTCGGCTGCTACCTGTTTTTCTTTTTATCGCGGCAGGGGTGATGGCGGTGGGATTGATGATGAGTTACAGCCGCGGTTCGTGGCTGGGAGCGACGGTGGGGTTGGCTTATCTGGCGTGGTCTTACGGAAAATTGAAATGGCGGTATGTCCTGCCGGGCGTGGTTGCGGTGACAGCTGTGGTATTCTTTTTCTGGGGCGCCACTTCGGAAGATGCGCGGTGGTATGTTAAGCGCATGGATTTGGGCCGGCCCTCGGCACAGCACCGCGTGGCCGCTTGGCGCGGCGCGCTGGAAATGATGCGGGATCATCCGTTCGGCGTAGGCTGGAACAACGCCGTGACGATTTACGAGAAGAACTATTCGCCGCCGGAAAACGGCGCGGCGGCCATCACCACGAATGATTACTTGATGCTGGGCACGCAACTCGGCTGGCCAGGGTTGATTTGTTTTGTGACGTATGTTGCGCTGTGTTTCAGAAATCACGCGAACTTCAACACGGATCGCAGAGCAGGACGCCCCGCCAGCAGACCCGCAGGCAAGACGACTGCGCTACGTTACGCTTGCCGCGCCGGGGCGCTGACGCTGCTGGTTGCGTTTTGGTTTGATGGCGGACTTTTTACTTTGGCCACTGCGGCCGTGTTTTGGATTTTGCTGGAACTGGGGGGTGAAAACGCAAAAGCGGAAAGTGGAAACCGGAAATCGAAAACGGTTCAGCAATCTGAAATCGGAAATTAATTCGCCGGGCTTCAAGCTTACACAATTTGTCACGTCATATAATATGACCACATGATCTTCTTGATACTTTCGAGCCAAAGTCATCAAACTGAGTTGACAATTTACAATGGAACGGAGAAAGAATGCGCTTGTTCTTGACGTCTAAGCCGTATCAATGCAGTAGAGATTTGATTTTGGAGTGATTTTCCACATCTGTGCGTCATGGAATAGGTGGGCGATTCTCGACTGCATTGCAGTTGGTTTTCGCTCATCTCAAACCTCCGGCTTTGCCGGAGCGTCGCTGACTTGACTTTTGCCAATTTCCCCCACTGTGTCGTTTTTTTGATTTTTTTGTATCGGCGACTCGGCCGCCGTCATGTCAGTATCTTCTTTTAGACCTGTATTGAGTAGGCACTTCGGGCAGAGATCAGTCAATGTTCCTGTTCCAAGCGACGTCCCACACTGCGGACATTTGGCGTCCGGGGCCTGTGGTAGAGTCAATATAAATGTGGTCATGATTTGTTCAAAAGCAAAACGAGAGAAATGTTACAAAAAAAGAGCAAAAAATGCACGCCTCAGAAAACACTTGTCGGCGGGAGTTCAAAAGGAGGAATCTGTGCGTGTTCAAAAGGAGAAACTTTAGCGGGAGTAATTCCCCAAGATTTCCGGCCAGATGTTTTGGGGTGGATGTGGGGGTTGGGTCACGGCCCAGAATTGGCGTAAGGGATGATGGATGATGGTGATGGTGGCGCGTTGGGTTGCGGCGATGGGCCAGCTGCGGCCCAGGAAATCGATCTGGTGGTCGGCGTTGACCCGGCGGCGCAAATGCAGTGCCAGATGCAGGTCCAACGGGGTGGCGGGCGAGCAAGGCCGGATGGCGATTCAATGGAATATGGGCAGTGCGTCGGATTCGCTTTGGGTGATGGTGAGTTGCTAACCCAATCTCATTTTTCGTCAGGGTTCTGTAAAAATGTCGGGTAATCAAACCCTAAGAAATCCCGCAAAAATTTCAACTGCCAGTCATTGGGTTGTGCGCTGCCGTCTTCCCACGACAGAACCACGGATGTTGCAATACCCATTTTCAAAGCCACATGGCCGGATGTGATATTTTTCTCCAATCGTTTGACTTTGATCCAATCACCAATTGTCTTTATGCTCACAGGCAACGCTTTAGCCCATTTCTGCTTTCTTGGTTTTTGCGCGTATTTTATGGATACTAAACGTTGTGCAATACCCAGCAGAGCTACTAACTTCTGCTGGCTTTTGCACTGTTCTATAGAAGTTGGCAGATGTGAGTAGGTTATGTCAATTTCTCCGTTGCCGATGACCACCTTTTCGATGATGGCTTCGACGATTTTCCGTTTCTCCGGCACCTCCATTTTTGGCCACCGATCATGCAGCGACGCGGATTCATGCAACACGTCGTCGGCTGACAGCTTGTTTACTTTCAAGAAATCAACCTCGGCCTCCAGCTTCGGCAGTTCGGTCAAAAGCTGGTTCAAGCGTTCCTCGGCGGGTTTGTAGAAGTCGCCAAAGCCCTGGGCGGTGATTTGCTCCTGAATGTAGAGCCGGTGCGTCCGGGTCATTTCATCCCGCACTTTCTGGACCTCCCGCTGGTGGGTTCCGAGCAATTCCGACTTCTCGGTCAAGTTCCGGTTGGCTTCCTGCAAGTGGCCGGCAATCCGTTCCGACTGGCCAAAGAACAACTTCATTTCATCCCGCACGATGGCTTCCAAGTCCACAATGGCGATCTTGTTGCAACACTTCCGGCAGAAGTATTTCGGGCTGTTGGCGGCGACATACATCTTGTGACCGCAGGAACAATGCGCCAAGCCGCTGAACAAATGCACCGGCGGCTTGCCGGGCTTTTTCCATTTCTTCAACTGTTCTTCAATGATCTGGTTCACCTGGTTCCAAAGGGTTTCGGAAACAATGGGCGGGCATTCCGCTCGGCCCCATTCGCTCTCCGGCTTCAACTCGGTTTGCCATGTTCCGACGAGGCGCATGGTATTGAACACATACATGCCTTTGGCGCTGGATTCGTCCAAAATGCGGAGAACCGACGTGTCCCGCCAGATGTTCCCGTTGCGGGTGCGATAGCCGGCGGCGTTAAGTTCCTTGGCAACCTGGCCTTTGCGCCGATACTGCAAAAAAAGTTCGTAGGCTTTGCGGCGGATGGCGGCTTCTTC
>OCZT010002370.1_pt1 | contig 19442 bp, 12 predicted proteins | sample 1539031 | NCBI WGS metagenome assembly OCZT01 (sample SAMEA3539308, study PRJEB22396) | soil metagenome | biome: tundra; feature: field; material: soil | place: USA | collected 2010-05 | depth 0.15 m | reverse complement strand
CGGCTGCGAAGCGTCTGCCCGCTCCGCGATAAGCTCTGCCGCCGTTTTGCCGGTGCTTCTGGGTGGCTGGCGGTGCATAATGTGGCTCGACTTGGCGGGTTTGCAAACTTCATGGTTGATGGCTGACAATCTCGCGTGGCTTGTCCGACCACTTCAGGCGTTCTGAAGAGTTGGGCGGGGCACTCCGCGGAGGCGATGGACTGTTCATCGTGCGGAATTGAATCAGATATTTGGGGTGCCCGCCGCTATGCGATTTCTGCGTCTACTGTCCTGCTTCGTTGTGTTCACGAGCGTTCTGTTGGTCACGCCAGCGCGTGCCCAGGATCCGTCCTTACAGAAGACCGGGACAACGGCCGCGTCGAAAGAACCTGGGCTGTTGTTCTACCTCTCGGGCGACCATGGCTTCAATGCCGATTACGCGGCCGGGGGAGTGCCGGCGCCCAACTATCTTTCGGATGTGAAGATTCTCCCGGGCGGGGCGAAGGGGTCCTACCTGCAGTGCGGCAATAACCAGTTGCTTTCGTATTGGGCGCCGGGGAATATCTATGCGCAGCGTGGGACACTTTCGTTCTACTGGCGGTCGCGCGATCCGGTGGACGAGACCGCGTTTCCTATCTTCCGTGTGGGCTACGCGGACCATTCCAGTTGGGACCAGGTGTGGTTGCGCATCGATTACAACGGCCATGGGTTCGATGCTTTTGTGACCGATGTGAATCTCGGGCGCACGCGCGTTTCGTACGACATGTCGAAGTTTCCCAAGCCCGATCAGTGGGTGCATCTGACGCTGACGTGGGATGAGACTACGGGCATTCGCTTTTATGTCAACGACAAGATGGTGGCCGAAAAGGCTGCCACGGGCATGTTCGATGCGGGGCTGGATCAGTTCGGGCCGCACTCGCGCATCATTGGGCCTACCGGCGTGGAAAGCAGCTACAGCTATAACCGCGCCGGAGACATTGACGAGTTGCGTATCTATGATCGAGCGCTCTCGGACGACAACGTCGCTTCGCTGGCAAAGGGCGAAGTGCCGCAGAATATTCCCGCTATCACCCGCAGCTTTGCGAATGCCGATACGCAGAAGGAGTGGTGGTTCCATTACGGCTGGAATCGGCCCGGCGATATTCCTACGCCGCTGACGTCAGCTTCGACCGTCGTTCGCAAGGTTCAGATTAATGATGCTTACGATATCGGGCGCTGGTGGTGGAGGGGAAATGACGGAATACGCGAAACCACGTGGCCGGGCGTTTACAACCGTTCGCGTTTGCCAGGGCGCTTCGATTATTTTCAATTGCCCGATTGGGACTGCTATGCGATCTCGGGCAAGACCGTTACGTTCATTCTGCCGAACGAGCCCTGGAATCATCTTGAGTTCAATGGCGGCGCGTTTGGCAAGATGGACTTGCTGACACCGGATGTGTCGGAGGATGCGGTTCGCAGGGCAGGGCTTGATGGAAAGATGCTGCCGGGGAAGACCTTGTTTGACAGACCGAGCGGGCAGGAGACGACCTCCCACGATATTGCTGCGCCGGTGACCGGTGGCAAGTTGCGCTTCACGAACGTGGAGCAGGAGACGCCGATCGGGGAGTTTGCCGCTTACTATGTGCATCCGGGCAATGCGCCGGAAGGAGTGGTTCAGCTTAGGTATAGGCTGACGGCGAGCGGCTCTCCGAATGACAATCCGAGCCTGCAGGAGTTGACCAGCTTTATTCACGATCGCTATCCGGCGGACGAACGCTCGGTTGTTGTAGGCATGCCCAGCGGTGGTGGCGGCGGCGGTGGCGGCAGACGCGCGGGGGCACGAACCAGGGCATCCGGCGGCACCGATGCCTCTGGGGGGCTTCCGATTGTGCACGTGCTGATTCCTGCGGATTTCCGTGGACTGTCGGCGACTACGACTCATGTTCCTTCGTACACGTGGGACGACATTGACGCGGGTCTCGACGGCATCGCCATTGATCTGCCCGCGTTGAATGTGAAGCCGACACACGGCGACTACGTGCCGATGAATATCGAGGTGCGGGATCCGCTGTGGCCGATGCGCGACATGCTGAACTTTACCTTCTCGGTGAAGCCGGGGGAGCCGCATACTTTGTGGCTGGATACTCGCGACCGGATTTTGCCGAATGATAAGAGCCTCCTGATCACGATCGCGTCTGCGAGTCCGGAGTTCAATGCGAGTGCGCTTGAGGGGGCGGCGGTGCGGCTGATCTTCAAGCCGTATAAGGACGCTGTTGCGGAGCACGTCGCCGACCGGCTGACTCAGGTGCGCGACAACTTCTCCAACATGACGGAGGAGCACGTCAACACGAAGCATCTGAATACGTACAACCGTTTTTATGCCGACATTACGGACCTGCTGCGTGTGGATCCGTTGAATGATCTTGGGCGGAAGTACTGGCACGAATGGAATCCGGAGACAGCGGAGCCCGCGTACACTCCGCCGAAGGTGCCGGCGGGCGTGCCTGCGTGGGCCTATCTCCAGGCAAAGGATGTGGACTACTTCAAACGCATCGCCGACTTCTACATCGACAAGCGTCAGGCGTGGGACGGTGAGTTTGGCGGCGGGCTGGGCGACGATAGCGACTTCACAAATCTGTTTCCGTCTGTGGCCATGATGGGCGTGGAGCCGGAGAAGTTGAAGACGTCGCTCTCGCGAGAACTCGAAGCGATGTACGAGAACAAGATGTGGACCAACGGACTGGCAACGGGTCAGTTTGATGAGTTGCATGCGTATGAGGACGGGCTGAATGTCCTCGGCCAGTCGATGATGATGGACTTCGGTAATCCGAAGGATATCGAGCGCGCAATGGTGACGGCCAAGCGGCTGGAGTGGTTGACCGGAGTGAACGCCGCGGGGCATCGCCATGTGCAGTCTGCGTACTACAGCGGCGCGAAGATGGCGACGGGCGGGGTGTGGGGTTGGACGAAGGCTCGATCGTACATGGTGTTTCAGCCGGCGCTTGACCTTGTTCTGTTCAACGGCGCGCCGGAGACACGCGAGATGGTGCTGGAGACAGTCGATGGCATGCTGGCGCATCGTAAGCAGGAAGCGGATGGCAGGTATGTGACACGGACGGACATCAACTTCAAGACCGACGAGGATCTGCCTGGCGGCGACGCGACGCCGGATTTCATGTTCTGGGCCGCATATCGCTGGACCGGCGATAAGAAGTATGTGCTGCCGTTTATGGATGCGGGGCCGTCATCGCTGCCGAATATTAATTCCGACGCGCTCGACATACTGGGGCTCCGCGATACGTGGGGCAAGCAGGAAATTGCTGCTGCTGCGGCGCCACCTCCACCGGGTGAGGTTGAGACGGTATCGCACTCGACGGCCGGATCTGCCGAAACATTCGCGTGGCAGGTTACGGGGGACACGAGGTACCTCAATCGACTCTACGGGCAGCAGTTGGAGGACGAGTCGAACCGGGAGTGGATCAATACCGAGGGTAGCCTGTGGATTGATCGCGTGACTGATTCCGCGGGGCCGATGTTCGTCAACACTGAGCTGCAGCGCGCGCGCTTTGGCGGCGTCGCGCTGGTGCGCAACCGTATCTATCCGGGTAATGCTGTTAGTTGGCGATTTGTTGCGCCGGCGAAGGCGACCAGCCTTGGCATCCTGATTCCGGAGGCGACGCCGGAGCATTTGAAGATCATCGTGTACAACCTGGATGCCGTTCCAGTGAAGACGCAGATGACGGGATGGGAGGTTGATCCGGGGAAATGGGAGATCACGCAGGGTGTTCAGGGGCCGGCGAAGGATGCGGCAGTTATCGGCGTGAAGAAGTGGAGTGCGGAGTTTGAGCGCAGCCGCGATCTCACGCTGACGTTTGCGCCGCATGCGACTACGGTGATCGAAATGAACCTGGTGAGCAAGGGCGTGCCGTACTGGTCGAGGCCCGACCTGGGTATCGGTGCCGATGATGTGAAGGTGGAAGGCAATCACATGAACGTCACGGTGCATAGTCTTGGTGCGGTCGATGCGCCGGCAGCGAAGGTGGTGCTGCGCGATCGCGCCGGCAAGGTGGTGGCGACGGCGGAGGCGGCGCCGCTGAAGGCGCCTCTCGACCTGTTGCCCAAGACGGAGGATGTTTCGCTTTCGATTCCGGCGCATGCAGATTGGAAGGGTGGAAGCGTTACCATTGAGATGAGCGGTGATCTGCCAGAGATTACGCAGATGAACAACCGAGTTCAGTTCTAAGGTCGGAATACACAGAGCAAGGAGTATCCATGTCGTCGAATGCAATTGAAGTCATCCCTTCGAATCAAGAGGAGATGTCCACGCCTGAACCGGGATTGCGCCGCCAGGTGATGTCGTACAGCCCCGCGATGATGCTGGTGCGGCACACGATGAAGAAGGGGTGGGTGGGAGCTCGCCACAGTCATCCGCATGAGCAGATGGTGTACATCGTCAGCGGGCGCATTCGGTTCGAGTATCCCGGCGAGACGTTTGAAGTGGGCGCGGGCGACTGCTTCCTGGTTCCCGGTAACGTCGAACACCAGGCTTCCGCGCTGGAAGACTGTGAAGTGCTGGATATCTTTACGCCGATGCGCGAGGATTACGCGCGAGCATAGGGCGGCCTTCGCTGCTAGACGAACCCCAGATTTGCCGTCGGGAAGCTTGCGATATTCGGGAAGATCGTCGGCATCTGGGTTGGGCTGACGCCGAACCACGAGGCCAACGTCGCGGCATACTGCACACTTCCGCTGGTTGGAACCCAGCGCCCGTTGGTCCCTGAATCGTCCGGGCCATTCAACGCGAGCGTCGGGAAGGTTCCGTACATCTGGCCGCCCTTGACCGCGCCCCCCATCACGATGTGGTGGGAACCCCATGCGTGGTCGCTGCCGGTGTTTGAGTTCGGTTGGAAGGTGCGGCTGAAGTCCGACATGGTAAATGAGGTGACGCTGTTCTGCACGCCCATCTCCACTGTTGCGGCGTAGAACGCCGATAGCGCGGGGCTGAGGCTCGCGAGCAACGCATTTTGCAGAGCCAGTTGGTTGGAGTGGGTATCGAAGTTTCCGACTCCGCAGAAGAATATTTGCCTCGACACTCCCAGTGCTGCTCTGACCTGAATGATCTGTGCGATCTGTTGCAGTTGCGAACCGAACGTACTGGTTGGAAAGACGGTCTTTAGCGGCGACACCGATTGCACTGCTGCGCTGAGCGTTTTTGCATACGAGTACGCGTTGCTGGTGATGGAATTGTCTGCATGCACCAGGGTCAATCCCGAGTCGAACGTGAGTAGCGTCTGTGCTGTTGCCAGTTGCGCTCCGCACTCGGTGGTGCCCTCCGAGCATTGGGCACCGCCTAGGTTTCCTGGGCTTACGCTGACCGGTGTGCTGGCGTTGCCGTTGCAGAATAGGGTGTCTCCGGCGACGGACGTGATCATTGGAACTGAGGCTCCGCTGTTATATGCGGCGGTCAACTGATCCGCGATGCGTCCGGCCCAGCCTGTTGAGGTCGCGCCGCTTTGTGCGGCATTCTGCCACTCGAGTTGCTGGTCTGGATGGGAGAAGAGGTTCGTTGGTAGACCGGTGCCGGCCTTGTACTGCGCCTTCGTCGTCGGCTCGATGAGAGTTCCGACGTTGACCACGAACGCTGCGTTCTTGTTGTCGAAGAGGGTCTGAATATCCGGCAGATTCGGGTTCAGCGCGAAGTTCGGCATCGCACTAAGCTGCAACAACTGGCTCTGCGGAATCGCCAGCGGCCCACGGACGGTCGAGTAGTTGGTGTATCCCGCCGTATCAAACGGGATGAGCGTGTTGTTGGCGTCGTTCCCGCCAAACAGAAACACGCATACCAAAGCTTTGTAGTCCGTTGTCCCTTGCGCGAGAGCATTCAATGCGCCGAAGGGTCGCAGCGCCGCGGCATTTCCCGCAGCGGCCAGAGACGCATACTTGATAAAGGTCCGACGATTCACGCCCATCGCATCACCCAGCCTTTCGTTTACAACTAAGAACGAATCACAACGATTGCCTTTAGTGCTCTACCTTGTAAGGCGAGCTGGTAATCACGAGATACGTTGCCACCCTGACCCGTTCGGGAATATTGCTCAGCGTTGCCACATGGTTGATGATGTCTGTCTGCATCTGCGCCGGCATTTGCCCATGCATGAAGATGTTTCCGAGCGCATTCACCAAGTTGGTGCTGTCGGTGGTTGCGTTGCCGGTAGCCGACGCCATGATGCCCAACGCGCTCGTCGCACTCAGGTCCACACTGAAGTCGCTGATGCGGTTGTAGACGATGTTGTCAGCGAGCGTCAGGCGCAGGATTGCCGACGCCGTGTTCTCGATGCTGAACTCCGGCGCATTCGTGGTGCTCCCGGGAATCACGTAGTTTGGCGGAAAGAAGTTGAAGACGGAGCCTGACGCATACGGCTTCTCGCTGAGCAGGGTCGAGTAGTTTCCGAGAGTGTAGTAGTACTCCGGCCCGGTCCCCGCGCCGGCTCCCAAAAAAGTGAAGCCGAGGCCTCGGATGATGTTGGTCATGTAGAGCATCGGTTCGCGCAGGTGGCCGCCATCGAAGCTCGGATTTGTGTCGCCTGCGCGCGCCTCGGGGTCGAGCAGGATTGCTTGCACCACTGCCTTCATATTTCCGCGGATGCCCGTGACGTCATTGGCAAACACCGCCGAAATCCGTGCGACATAGGCGGGGCTTGGATTGCTTGTCACCAGGTGTTGGATCAGTTGGCGGCAGACAAACGGGCCGACATTCTGGTGGTTGAAGATGTTGGTCAGGGCGCCGGTCAGGTCCTGGCTCGACGACTGGCCTGCCGGGAGGGTTGTGCCGTTGAGCAGCGTCTTCGCGGCCATGTCGTGTTGGCTCTCTACGGCGGCCATCGGCGAGTCATAATTTGCTGTGTTGTTTGGGAAGCTTGTAGGTACGCCGCCTGTCGCGGTTGCGTACGTCCATCCCGTGTAGACGCGCGCGAAGGCCTGGACCTGCGCCTCCGTATACGTCGGAATCGGGTTGCCGCTCGCGTCCAGTTGTGGTGTTCCATCCTGATTCAGCATGACCAGGCCGATAGTGAATAGCTGCATCAACTCGCGGGCGTAGTTTTCATTGGCAATCTGCGTACCGGTGGGCTTGGCGCTGTTCAGCATGTTCAGATATGCGCCCATGCCAGGCGAGAGCGTGACGTCCTTCATCATCGTGTAGAAGTTGCCGAACGCGTCGTTCAGGAGAATGTTCTGGTAGGGTGTGACCGCGCGCGCGTTTACCGAGTTGCTCGATATTACGAACATCTCGCTCATGGCGAACGCAACCCTTTGGCGTAGCTGGTCCGGAGCGGTGATCGCCGCCTGCCACCATTCCGCCTGTTGGCACGGGATCGTATTCGACGCGCACAACGTTGGCGGTGGGGTGGCAATGTCCGGCTCGGTCGTTGCGGGAAGGGCAAACTGCTCGTTCAAATAGCCCTGCAACCCCACCGTTTGTACATGCTGGATGTCGGTGAGCGTCGGGCCGAACGTGGCCTGGTCGAGGAGGCGCGCGGCTGATTGCAAGGATGCCTGAACTTGCGCATTGGCCACGGTCGAGGTCGTCCCGCCCGGATTTGGATTCACCACATCCACCGCAATCGTTCCCCCAACAGTGCCCGCCGGAATCGTCGCCTGCAACTGGATCGAAGAGACAAACGTCGTTGTCATGGAGGTGCCGGCGGCCTGCACTTGGGATCCCGCCACAAATCCGGTGCCGGTTACCGTCAGGGTCCCCGTCGTGGCCCCATAGTTCTGCGAAACCGTGGCGGTGGTTACGGTCGGCAACGGGTTCCAGATCGTTTCGATCGCCGCTCCGACGAGCGTTGGAACTGCGACACTGACCGCTGTAATCGTGACTGGATTGGTCGCTGGAATCGTAGCGGGGGGCGCGTACAGGCCGGTGGCCGAAATCGTTCCCACCGTAGCCGATCCGCCGGTAACCCCATTCACCTGCCACGTCACCGCGGTGTTCGTCTCGTTGGTCACCGTGGCGGTGAATTGCGTCGTCGACCCCAGCCTTACCTGGCTGGTTCCGCTCACCGTCACTAGCGGGGTTGTACTAACACTAGCGGCGGTCGAACTGGAGCCTCCGCATCCGGCGATCCCAAAGATGACACAGAGACATGCAGATCCAAGGAAAAGGCCGTCGAAACCGAGGTGGCCACACGAAGATCGCAGATCGATTCGACGAGCCATGCAGTCCTCCACCAGGAACGTCTGCCTGATGAGCCTTTCGATGAACCCTTTCCACTGGTTGAAGCAGGGCCGACAACTCCTCAGACCTTGGGTGGCGCACTTAGTTGCGAAAAATTTTCACAAATTGTGCGGCTCGTTGAGGAATTTGTTCGTCTACTGGCTGAATACCCTACACTTTGTGAATGTGGGAAGGCAAGGCTCTTGCTCCTGCTCCCTGCGGTGCAGATGCGATAGATACCGAATAGGAAGGGACCCAGGCGTATCCCGAGCACAGGCGATGATGGTGGTCCGTCCACTGCGTTTTTTGAAGCGAGCGCGTGGTCTCAGGAGACTCGTCGAAAACGCAGGGCCTGGTAGGGGCGCCCGCTAAGCTTCAGCTTCGTCCTTCCGCTGAACGTCCCCGATAGCGGGGTACCCTTCATTTCCCAGGGATCGATCAACTCCGCGGTGAATGTTCCTTCGGGCAAAGGGAAGTCGTAGTAGATCGGCTGGTGGTAATCCATGTAGTAGAGGATTCCTTCGGTCACTTTGCCGGTTGCGTCCAGCGTGGATGCATTCAGGTAGTACGCCGCAGGTTGCGCCTCAAGTCCAGTACGCTTCGCCTCTTTGCCGGCAGCGGAGGCAGTTTCTTCCACCAGTTTGCGCAGGAAGGCAATGCGCGCCGGACTGGTTCCGTGCAGTTTGCCGCCGTGCGACCACCACAGCGTCGGCGTTGCGTTCTCATCAAAAGGCTGGCTGGGGTCGAGATACGTCTCGCCGTGGGTAACGTAACAGCCGGCGATTACGCCGAGCCAGAAGCGCCGGGTCATCTCCTCGCCGGAGAGGTTGCCCCAGCGGCTGTTCAGATTGCCTTCATACTGAACTTCGTCGAAGCATATTGGCTTCTGCCATGCCTTCAGCCAATCTTCCACCGATTCAAATTTAGAGGTCTGCAGGCTCGCATGCGTCACCCACGGATGGGAGTAGTCGTACATCACGTGAGAATAGTGGACGGACCGCAGGTGGCCTGCTGGGTCGTGCTGCTCTACGATGTGAAAGAAGCGGTCGAAGTCCTGCACGGATTTCGCTCTCATGAGGTCCCACTCGTTCGCAAGGGACCACCAGATGTTACGGTGCGCCGACAGCCGCGCCAGCACATAACGCAGATAGAGATCGTCCATGTCTGCGGGCATCGTTGCGTATCCCCATCGGTCGTAAGGATGAAACAGGATGAGGTCTGCTTCGATCCCCATTTTGCGCAGATCGGCGATGCGTTGCTCGATGTGGGCGAAGAACGCGGGGTTCGGCCGTGTGAAGTCACTCTTGCCCGCCGCGTCGCGCTCGAAGGGATAGAACGGGGGCTCGTTGTGGTTGTATTGATAGCTCTTGGGAAAGACGCACATGCGAATTTTGTTGAAGGGCGCGGTGCGCAGAGTTTCAAGCGTTTGCTGCTGTAGAGTTTCGGACTGATGTATCCAGGCATAGCAGGTCGTACCAAATGGGAAGAATGGGGTCCCGTCGGCGTAGGCGAAGTGATGCATGTTGCGCACTCCAACCGGCCCGTGTACTCCGGCCGGAGGAGCGGTGCAGGTGAATGTTCCAGTCTTACCGTTGAGTGGTGCGGCATTGCTGCTGGTCTTGTAACTCCAGGCGCCCTCTGCATCTGGCATGAAGCGGAGTTTATAGGTTCCGCCCCCATCGTAGAAGCCATTAGCGTTGACTGTTCTGTGGCCCAGCGTGAAGGCTGCAGCGACCTGGACTTCTGTGAAGGGATTGCCGGAGGAGGGGCCAGCGAGGGTAAGTTCAAAGACCTCCCATCGAGGGACACTATTGTGCGCGGCATCGGCGACTGACCCCTGGGCAACTCCGGGTACGGCGGGGGCCAGTGTGGCAAGGGTGGCGGAGGTTAGCTTCAGCATTTCGCGACGGTTCATTTGCGCATCATTGTATCCAACGGCCGCGGTCTCGTGTAAAAAGGTAGCGCTGGAGAGGCAACGTAGCCCCAGGGAGCGGCGCAAAGACCTAATGAATGCAACTCAATCAGAAGAGATGTTGATTTTGGAGGACCGCCTGCGCAAGGCCTCCAGGGCGGTGCGGATCCATGCGTTCCAGATGGTGCATCATGCGAAGCTGGGGCATCCGGGCGGAGATTTTTCTTCTGCAGATCTGCTCGTAACCCTCTATCTGGCAGTCATGAAGATTGATCCGAAGAATCCCGCATGGCCGGAGAGGGACCGATTCATCATGAGCAAAGGACACTGTTCCGCGGCTCTGTATGCAACTCTTGTCGCGGCCGGGATGCTCGACGAATCGGCTCTTGCGACGTTCATGGATCCGATGTCGAAGCTGAATGGGCATCCTGACAGAAACAAGGTTGCGGGAGTGGAGGCGAATACGGGTCCGCTGGGGCATGGGCTGCCAATTGCTACGGGGTGTGCGCTCGCGGCCAGGATGCAGGGTTCCGCTTGGCGGACTTTTGTGCTCACCGGGGACGGCGAGTTGCAAGAGGGAAGTAACTGGGAGGCGGCGATGTGTGCCGCGCAGTACGAACTCGACAACCTTGTCCTGATCGTGGACCGGAACCGGATTCAGCAGGGCGATTTTACCGAGAACACGATCAACATGAATCCGCTGGGCGACAAATGGCGCGCGTTCGGCTGGAGTGTGGTGGAAGTTAACGGGCATGACCATGGTGAGTTGCTGAGCGTGCTTGGTTCTGTGCCGGTAACGCGCGGTAAACCGACTTGCGTGATTGCCAACACGATCAAGGGTCATGGCGTGTCGTTTATGGAGAACAAGCCGGAATGGCATCATGGAGTGCCCTCGGATGCCCAACTGGCGGCCGCAATTGATGAGTTGATGAAGGACGGCGTATGAGTGTTGAGGTAGCGAAGACGGCAGATACATTCGATTGCCGCGATGCGTTTACATCTACGTTGGACGCGATGGCAATGGAAGATGAGCGTGTGTGCGCTGTTGTGAACGATTCGGTGAGTTCAACCAAGCTGAAGGGGTTTCGAAGCCGTTATCCGCGGCGGTTCGTGAATGTGGGGATTGCGGAACAAAACATGGTTGGTGTCAGTGCCGGACTTGCGAATGGCGGAATGATTCCGTTCTGCTGTGGTGCTTCGTGCTTTCTGACTGCGCGATCGATGGAGCAGGTGAAGGTTGATCTCGGCTATGCGAAGAACAATGTGAAGTTGTGCGGCATGTCGAGTGGCATGGCTTATGGGGAACTCGGCCCGACCCATCATTCGATTGAAGACCTGGCCTGGACGCGGGTTATTCCAAACCTGATGGTGGTCGTGCCGGCCGATCCTGCAGAGACGCGCGCGGCCATGCTGTGGGCCAAGGATTACGTTGGTCCTGTATTCCTTCGCATGAGCCGCATGCCGGTGCCGAAGATATTTCCGGACAGCTTTGTCTTTGAACCAGGTAAGGCGATCATGTTGCGAGAAGGGAACGATGTTGCCTTGCTGGCGAACGGGATTCTAGTGTCGCGTGCTCTGAAGGCTGCGGAATTGCTGCACCAGCGCGGGATCGAGGCGCGAGTATTGAACATGTCCAGCATGGCCCCCATGGATCGCAAAGCTGTGATCGCCGCCGCGAAGGAGACACGCGGCATCGTGACCATCGAAGAGGCCTCGGTCTATGGCGGACTAGGCGGCACCGTCGCGGAGATTGTGGCGGACGAATATCCCGTGCGAGTGAAGCGGATGGGTGTCCCGGGCGTGTTCGCTCCAACTGGCAGCGCGGAGTTTCTGCTTGAACATTTTGGATTGACCGCGAAGGGCATCGAGACGGCCGCGGTCGAGTTGCTGCAAAAGGTGGCGGCCGGGTGAGCGCGGACTACATACTGGCCATCGACCAAGGCACAACGAACACGAAGGGCCTGCTCGTGGGGCGTCGAGGGCAGCCTGTTTTCAGGACGTCGGTTCCCGTCAAAGTAAGCAGCCCGCGCGCAGGTTGGGTGGAGCAAGACGCCGTCGAACTTTGGAAGAGTGTTGTCGCGGTGGTAAGGGAATGCCTCGCGTGGACCGCGCAGAACCATGGCAGTGTCGACGGGGTTGCGATCTCGAACCAGCGGGAGACGGTGGTGGCTTGGCAGCGGACAACGAGCACTCCGGTTGCACCTGCAATTCTTTGGCAGTGCCGCCGGTCGGCTGCAATCTGTGAGCAACTGGCTGCGGATCATCGTGAACCGATGTTGCGGGAACGCACGGGGCTTGGGGTTGATCCGCTCTTTTCTGCGAGCAAAATACAGTGGCTGCTTGAAAATGTGTCTGGATTGCGGGAGCAGGCGTCGGCGGGAGATGTTTGTTTCGGCACGATCGATAGTTGGCTCATCTGGATGCTGACGGAGGGCAAGGAGCATGCCTGTGATGTGTCCAATGCTTCGCGCACCCAACTGCTCAATCTGGAGTCCGCAGACTGGGATGAAGAGCTTCTCGCGTTGTTTGAAGTGCCGCGGGCTGTACTGCCCACGGTGAAGATGTCGAGTGGAGTATTTGGCGAGTGCTCTGGCATCGAGGGCCTACGTGGAGTTCCGATCGTCAGCGCGATGGGCGATTCGCATGCAGCCATGGCGGGGCATGCGTGTTTTAGTCCGGGAAGCGTTAAGGCGACCTATGGGACTGGCTCTTCTCTGATGACATTGCTGCCAAGGCTGCCGAGGTTAAGGGAGAAGTCGAAACTTGCCACAACCATAGCGTGGGGCTTACCGATAGCTGACGTGCAGTATGCGCTCGAAGGCAATGTCTCAATGACTGGGTCGGCCGTGCAATGGGTAGGCGAGTTTCTGGGGTTGGGGGATCCGGTCAACGATGCCGTTGCGCTCGCCGGTACGGTGAAAGACAGCGGCGGAGTCTACTTTGTGCCGGCCATGCTCGGTCTTGGCGCGCCTTATTGGGACAGTGTTGCGCGCGGCACTGTGACAGGGTTGGGTCGCACGAGTCGCGCTGGACATCTTGCGCTTGCTGCGCTCGAGGCGATTGCGTTTCAGGTAAGAGATGTCCTTACGGCAATGGTGGAGGAGTCCGGCTGCAATCTGCCGGCGCTGCATGTGGATGGCGGAGCCACACGGAATGATGCGTTGATGCAATTCCAGGCGGACATCATTGGGCGGCCTGTTGTGCGATCCGGCCATGAAGATCTGTCCGCACTGGGAACTGCGTGGTTTGGCGGCTTGACGCTGGGCTGGTGGAGCACGCTCGCAGATCTCGTGGAGTTGCAGCCTGAAGCGGATACGTTTTATCCGCGGATGCAGACGGCGGAAGCTGAAGCTCGCTATGCGGAGTGGAAGCTTGCGGTACAACGTGCACGACTTCGGGAGGTGCAAGCGTGACAGAAGATATTCAAGACAGCTTGCACCCGGTTGTACTCGAAGCTCTGGGTATGACCAAACAATACGGAGCCCAGCTTGCGCTGAATGACGTGACGTTCCGTGTGCGGCGCGGGGCTGTGAATGTTCTCATTGGCGAGAATGGCGCGGGCAAGTCAACGCTCATGAAGCTGATTGCGGGCGTCGAAGAAGCAACTGCGGGCGAGATATGGATGGAGGGGAAGGCGCTGCGACTTCGCTCGCCCAGAGATGCCACGGCGGCAGGGATAGCAATTGTGCATCAGGAGCTTGCGGTGCTGGACAATCTCAATGTCGCGGAGAACATCTTCGCTGGCCGCGAACTTGTTCGGGCGGGAGTTTTAGTCGACCAACGAAATGAGGAGCAGCAGAGCGGTGTCGCTCTAAAACACATCGGCATGCCAATGGATATCAAGGCGATGCGGATAGCGTCGGGTGACCTCTCCCTTGGTTGCAGGCAATTGGTGGAACTGGCGCGCTCGTTGGCGCATGGTGCAAAGGTGCTCATTCTGGACGAGCCAACCTCCGCGCTGAGTTCCGCTGAGGCTGAGATGCTCTGCCGAGTCATCGAAGACTTGAAGTCGCGAGGTGTTGCAATCGTGTACATCTCACACCGCTTGAGTGAACTGCTGTATTTAGGCGACTACTTTGCCGTTCTCCGTGACGGAAAGATTGTTGGCGAGGGTGTGCGCGGAGGTGTGGATCGCGCCTGGATTGTGGAGCGCATGAGTGGTCGAAGTGGATCCGAAGCCGGTTCGCGTAACGTGCCGTTGCCGTCGGCGGAACTTGCATTGGAAGTTGAAGAACTATGTGTGCGGCAGTCCGGACGTCCATCTGTGGACGGAGTGAGTTTTTCGGTGCGCAAGGGTGAGGTGGTCGGTATCTACGGGTTGCTGGGAAGCGGGCGCACCGAATTGATGGAAGCGCTGGCGGGATTGCAACGGCCCGATGCGGGATTGGTCAAGGTGTGTGGGAAGCCAGTAGCATTGAACAACGTTGCGGCAGCCATCCGCGCGGGCATCACCCTTGCTCCGGAAGACAGACAGAGGGACAGCCTCGTCCCAGGGCTCTCCATCCGTGAAAATATTAGTCTCGCTTCACTTGCGGATTTCTCTCGCCACGGCTTCCTGGCGCGAGTCGATGAGAGTAAGAGGGTGAAAGAGGTTGCGGCTCAAGTGCAGATATCCGCAGTGGACCTGGAACTCCCCGTGACTACGCTAAGTGGGGGTAACCAGCAGAAAGTGGTGCTGGCTCGGTGCCTTATGAGGCGGCCGTCCGTCCTGCTGCTGGATGAGCCGACGCGGGGTGTTGATGTTCGAGCGAAGGCGGATATTTATCTTGCGCTGCGTGAACTGGCCGCGCAGGGGCTAAGCGTTCTGTTTACGACGTCGGAGATGGAAGAGACGCGGTTGCTTGCAGATCGTGTGCTGGTGATGGCGCGTGGACGTATCGCCGCCGAGTTTCGTGCCGCCGAACTTAGGGATGAAGGATTGTTTGCGGCGGCCAGCCCTGCCGTGGGAGTGTCTGCATGACCAAGATGGGATGGGCAGACGGTGTCGTTCTTCTGCTTAAGTTGCGGGCGGTGCTCGTGCTTGTTGCACTGCTGATCCTGTTTTCGGCACTGACACCGAGCTTTTTGACAGCGAATAATTTATCCATTCTCGCCAAGCACGTGGCCATCAGTGCATTACTCGCCGTCGGCATGACCTTCGTGGTGCTCGCTGGCGGAATTGATTTGTCCGTCGGGTCGGTTGCGGGCCTTTCAGGGATGGTGGCAGGTGGTCTGCTGACGGTTGGGCTCTTTGGCCACTCCACGGGCACACTGGCAGCGGTTGTGATCGCGCTGATGGTTAGTAGCCTGGTTGGCTTGATGAATGGTGTGATGGTGACGCAACTCGGGGTAGCGCCGTTTATTGCTACGCTGGGCACGCTCTATATCGCGCGAGGATCTGCGCTTCTGCTATCTCATGGCGCGACGTTCCCGAACCTCGCGGGAAGCGCGGCGAAACAGACTGGCTTTACCTGGATTGGGCAGAGCTTTCTCTTCGGCGTTCCGTCGCCGGTGTGGATGATGGCCGTGATCGGTGCGATTGCTGCCGTCGTAGCGCTTCGTACGCCCTTTGGGCGTCATGTGTACGCGGTCGGCGGAAATGAACGTGCAGCACGGCTGTCTGGCATCCGGGTTGAGCGGGTCAAGATTGTCACCTATGTGTTCTCCAGTATCTGCGCGGGGCTGGTGGGGATCGTAATTGCGTCCCAGTTGGAGTCGGCACACCCCGCCACCGGCGAAAGTTTTGAACTAAACGCCATCGCCGCCGTGGTGCTGGGTGGAACGTCATTGATGGGTGGACGCGGATCAGTCGGCGGATCGTTGATTGGCGCATTCGTTATCGGGGTGCTCGCCGATGGTCTAGTGATGATGGGCGTTTCGGAGTTCTGGCAGATCGTGATCAAGGGCGTTGTGATCGTACTTGCTGTGACGGTGGATCAATTGCAGTTGCGGGTGCAGGCGCGGTTGATGCCGGCTTTGTTGCGTAGCCGGGCAAGTCTGGGGAAGGTGACAGTGTGAGATTTGCCCGGATATTGATGCTTGGCTGCTCCCTTGTTCTGCTGGCAGGCTGCCGTGCACCGGACAAGCGCCTTCTCGTTGTCATTCTTGTTCCTTCGCAGGACAACCCCTTTTTTAAAGCCGAGGCTGACGCTGCGTCTGCGCGTGCCTCTGAGTTGGGATATCGCGTCCGTGTCGATGCACATGACGATGATGCGTATCGGCAGGACAACCTGATTGACGCTGCAATCGCCAGCAATGCGGCAATATTGATTCTGGACAATGCTGGGACGGACGCGTCGGTCTCGGCAGTTCGTCGTGCAGCCAAGGCGGGTATCAAGTGCTTCTTGATAGACCGGGCCATCAATACGACGGGGCTGGCCAAGGCTCAGATTCAAAGTGACAACGATCAGGGAGCGCAGTTGGTGGCTGCTGAATTTGCCCGAGTGCTTGGCAAGAAGGGCGAGTACGTGGAATTGCTCGGGCGGGAGAGTGACACGAACGCAAGGGTGCGGACGAATGGCTTCCATGCTGTGCTTGACGCGATTCCCGGGATGAAAATGGTGTCCGCACAGAGTGCTAACTGGAGCCAGGCAGAGGCATTTTCAAAGACCGAGACAATGTTGCAGGCGCACGCACAGATTGCGGGCATTATCGCAGGGAACGACACAATGGCTCTGGGAGCCACTGCGGCCGTGAAGGGAGCCGGGCTGAAGGGGATTAAGATCGTGGGCTTTGACGGGAGTCCCGATGCGATAGCGGCCATCAAAGCGGGGGAGTTGCAGGCAACCGCGCTTCAGCCGGCGGTCCTGATAGCTCGCCTAGCGATGGACGAAGCTGATCAGATGATTAAGACGGGTGCGACAAACAAGCCAGAGATCCAGGTGATTCCTTGCGAACTGGTGACGAAAGCAAATGCTGACCGGTATCAGAATTTTGAAAACGTAGACAAGAGCAGGTGAGATAGATGGAGCCGCCTAACTTAGAGAGAGTGATTTCGTAGGTCAATTAGCTCTGCTCGGCGGGGCTCTATTGTGAGTGCAGTGAAGGAGAGTTGCTATGGTTGGTGCGAAACCGATGACCCTGGGCGTAATTGTTGGAAATCGAGACTTCTTTCCGGACGGACTAGTCTCTGAAGCTCGCCGCGATGTGACGCAGGTGCTGGCAGAGTTAGGCATTGAAATGGTTGCGCTGACGCCAGAGCAGACCAAGCTGGGCGCGGTGGAGACCTGGCGGGATGCTGTGCTTTGCGGTCAGGTCCTGCGTGAGCAGAAGCATCGTATCGACGGGGTTCTGGTCTGCCTACCTAACTTTGGCGATGAGAAGGGCATTGCCGACGCATTGCGACTCAGTGAGTTGAGTTGCCCAATCCTTGTCCATGCTTGTCCCGATGACCTTGACAAGTTTGGGCTTGAACGAAGGCGGGACGCATTCTGCGGAAAGATATCAGTGTGCAATAACCTGCGCCAGTACGGAATGAAGTTCTCACTTACGCGGGATCATACTGTTGCCATTCGGTCGGAGCGCTTCAAGGAAGATCTTGTCGAGTTTCTTGCAGTATGCCGCGTTGTGAAGGGGTTGCGGCGTGTTCGGATAGGCGCAGTGGGAGCAAGGCCAAATGCGTTCAACACTACGCGGTATAGCGAGAAGCTATTGGAGGCCGCGGGGATCAGTGTGAATACGATCGATTTATCGGAGGTTTTTGGCAAAGCGGCGGAGATTGAAAACTCTGACAGGCGAGTGCAGGAACGGATCGAATTGATTCGCGCGTATGCCGACAGCTCGGCTGCACCGGACGAAAGTCTGCTGCGCATGGCAAAGTTTGCCGTCGTGCTCGATGGGTGGATGGACGAACTGGGCCTTACGGCCACCGCGATCCAGTGCTGGAGCAGCATGCAGAAGAACTACCACGTGAATGTCTGCACCATTATGAGCATGATGAGCGAACAGATGATGCCGAGCGCGTGCGAGGTGGACATCGCGGGAGTCGTTAGCATGTACGCGCTACAGCTTGCCAGCGATCGTCCCTCGGCACTCGTGGACTGGAACAATAACTATGGGGACCAGGATGATAAATGTGTCTTCTTCCATTGCGGCAACTGGGCAAAGGATTTTCTCCCTGACATCCGGATCGGAACCGCACCCATCCTGGGTACTGTTTTGGGTGAGGCGAATACTGTAGGTGCTCTGGCAGGACGCACACCCGCTGGGCCGGTGACGTTTGGCCGCGTTGGTACGGACGATATTACCGGGAAGATTCGCGCGTATGTTGGAGAGGGACGCTTCACCGATGATCCGCTTGATACGTTCGGAACCAAGGCGGTGGTTCAGGTGCCACGTCTTCCCGAATTGATGCGGTATATCTGCCGCAATGGTTTCGAGCACCACGCGGCGATGACGGGGGCGCATTGCTCAGGCGCATTGGCGGAGGGGTTGGAAAACTATCTGGGGTGGGACATTCTCCGCCACTCGTAACTCACGTGGCTGGTGAGACAATTCCTGGTGTTTCATCCGCACCGCGAGATGCGGAGTTGGGGATTATTGCTGCGTGAATTGATAGAAATGTGTTTGTGCTGATAAGCCCTCCCAGATAAGTCGTTGGACTACAGAGCCAGGATGCGGGATAATGTTTCACGTCTAGAATGGACGTGTTTTGCCGAGCTGAGCATTGACTCTCACGGCTGCGCGGACTTCAGTAAACCTAAGTGGCAACGAGGGTTGCGCGCGTATCTATCCTCATATTGCGATTTGGTGAAGTTTTGCGCGGACCTGTGTCTGCGATGCACAACGGTCTGCGCGGAGGGGCGTTCCGACACTCGATCTGCCCAGCCGCGAAGTCTTCGCGCGTGGCCAGAAGCAGATTGCAGTCGCGGGACCTCACCTCGAAGAGGAGGCGGGCAAGGTGCATGAGGGCTTTTGGACAAGCTAGGTCGGGATGCCGAGCAGTACAGGGATGTGGAACCAGTTATGCCGACCAAATGGTGGGGACGAAGTCGTCAGATGCACGGGCGGCGAGTGAAACTGGTTTGGACGTGGTGGTGGAATAGCGTTCGGATTGGGAGCGCAGTTCGCGGGGAAGAAGCTTCTGGGCTTCAGGATCGCGGGCGACGACCGTCCACGCGTCCCGGACGTTGCGCAGGCACGAGATGACTTCGGCAAACTGCTTGCTTGAGGCGACGTGAGAGGCTTCGAGCGTCATGGTGAACATGGCTGCGTAGAAATCGGCGAGCGCCGCAGCGGGCTTACCCCCGATGTCGGTGCGCAGGCGCGCCTGCAGGTACATGATGATATCGACGGCGCGCTTGACCGCTGCGCGGCGACCGATCTCGTCGTCTTCTTCGACGCACTGGATAGCGCGGTAGAGAAACCGGATGGCGC
>OCZT010002369.1_pt1 | contig 19449 bp, 17 predicted proteins | sample 1539031 | NCBI WGS metagenome assembly OCZT01 (sample SAMEA3539308, study PRJEB22396) | soil metagenome | biome: tundra; feature: field; material: soil | place: USA | collected 2010-05 | depth 0.15 m | reverse complement strand
CCCCCACCAGACGCACATGAACTTGAGGCGGTTCAGGCTCCTTATGGAGCGACCAACGCCCTTAGCCATGCGGTCCAAACGACCTCTACGAGTGTAACAGGAGGCGACCGCATCGCCTAGGGCTTTGGCAGTTGAAAACTTGGGCCGCTGCGACAACCTTGCGATGCACCGAAAACAGGGCACATTCTGCAGCACGAAAAAGACGGAACGCCGGGCTAAGGCGTTCCGTCTGGTTATTTCAGGAGGATGAAGGGTTAGGCAGTCACGCGACGACGACGGAGGAGCATGCCCGCCGCACTAACCAAGCCGGTGCCGAGAAGCATGAGGCTGCTGGGTTCAGGAACCGAGGACAGGCTACCATTCACGTCGAAACCTGAAGGATCACCCGTTCCCCCGGTGGGGCCGGTGCCTGCCTGCTTGACGATGAACGTGAGGGTGTTGGTGCCACTCAGTAAGGAGACGTTGAGCCCAACGTTATCCTGAACGAGGCACGACGGCATGCCGTCTGCGCAGTGGAGGTCCGTTCCCAGAGCGCCGAAGCTAAGACCCGGGATCAGGACGTTATTGAGCAACACCTCCATCGTATCGTCCGCCATGACGTCGAGGTTGCCAGAGTAGAGTCCGCCGGCAGCCGTAAACGTCGTCGTGAATTCATAGTAGCCAAACTGCGGGTTGGAGGTGCTCGCCGGGCCTGCATTGGCATTGATGCCAACCCAAGATGAGTTCGTCAGCCGGCTAGCCCATACCCCAGAGGGGTCGAGGTCGGTGGCGTTGACCGCGCTGATCGGCGTAATCGCCGGCGTCACGGGAATGGCCGCGACGGTCGTGACGAGGTCATTTCCAACATACTGCATTTCGCTGTTGGACGCGGTGACCGTGGGATGGTACGCAGAGAGACCCGCCGCGCCGAAGCTGCCGAGAGTGATGGTGTCACCAAATGCGAAGGACGCGGATGCGGCGAGAACCGCTCCAAGAACAGCAAGTTTACCGATATTTTTCATGAGAGCCTCCTGAAATGGCCGCTGGGGGCAGCGGGTTTAACGTGAACTGCATTTACTTCACCTCTTTGCTTCGAATAGCACCGGAGACTATGGCAGTCTGAGGCCTTACCTCCTCATAGTGGTAGTCTTCGTTGCTCTCCATGTTGCATGTGGAATACCAAATCCTGAATCGTAGAATCAATGACTTAGACAGCCTAAGTTCCCAAAACATGCAATCTTTTGCATATCCAAGGCCATTTCTATACCACTTTTGTGGCACACCCGGGGTACGTCAGCTACATTGCAGTCCAAGAAGCAGTCCCGGGCGAGAACACTTGGCGAGTAAGAGACGGGCACAGTACATCTTGATGCCATGACATCTACAATTCGTTTTCAGCAAGCATCGCACCGGCGCCCGCCCTGCTGTTTGGGCTGTTGCTGACCTCCCTCGCCTGGCATACGTCTGGAGCGCAGCAGGCCTCTGGCGCGGCTGCAACACCGCAGGTGCAGCCAGCAGAGGTAGGTTCGCCCACGGATCCGAAGCCTCGGCAACGGATAGGGCTACCTGTGCCGAAGGATCCTAAGCTGCCGACGCTGTATTTAGTGGGCGATTCGACGGTGCGGAATGGGCAACGCAACGGCGCGGGCGGCCAGTGGGGATGGGGCGAGCCGCTAGTAGATGACTTCGATCCAGCGAAGATCAACGTGGTGAACCGCGCTATCGGTGGGCTAAGCAGCAGGACCTATATGAATGGGCCTGACGGAGGGCCTTGGGCCAAGACGTTGGCGATGATCAAGCCGGGCGACGTGGTGCTGATCCAGTTTGGGCATAACGACGGCGGAGTGCCGGATGAGCCTTCACGGGCGCGCGCTTCCCTGCCCGGGGTCGGTCCGGAGACGATCGAGATTGAGAACCCGATCCTGAAGGTGCACGAGACGGTGCATACGTATGGGTGGTACATCCGGAAGATCGTCGAGGATGCGAAGGCCAAGGGAGCGACACCGAAGGTGTGTTCGCTGATTCCTCGGAAGACGTGGAAAGATGGCAAGGTGGTGCGCAACTAAGGACAACTTCTCCGGCTGGGCGCAGCAGGTGGCAGAGCAGGAGCATGTGGGGTTTCTCGACCTGAACGAAGCGATCGCGCGGCGCTATGACGCGCTTGGCGAGGCCGCAGTAGAACCGCTATTCGGCGATCCGCATACGCACACTAGCCGCGCAGGGGCGGAGTTGAATGCGGAGGTTGTGGTGTCGTGTCTGAAAGCGCTGAAGAACGATCCGGTGGCCGGCGATTTTTCGGCGAAGGGCGCGGCGGTGGCGGCTTATAAGGAGTAAGCAAAACAAGACCCCATGTCAGACGAGATTCCGTCGGACATGGGGCACCCGGTCTGTGGCGGGCTGAAAGAGCGTGCTGGAAAGGTCAGATTCGACGACCCGAACGAAAGGCCCCGGGCTAAAGCCCCCAAATTCCGATTGGGTTATTCGTGGGGCTGAAGCCCACACGCTAATCCGAAAACCAACAGCAGATTGTTTTTCAGCAGCCCCTGGAAAGCTATTTACGGGCCACTACGATGACGGTGAAGCTGCCAGGAATGGGTGCGGGGCGCGGGCGGGGATTCTGCGGCGTAGCGGCAGGGGCCGGGCCGGATTCGGCGTCGACGAGATAGACGCGGCCGTTGCCGGCGTCAAACGCCATGGTGCGAGCGCCTTTCTGGGTGGGAAGGGTCTGGATGGTCTTGTAGTTGTCGCCGGCCTTGGTGCTGACGATGGACAGAGTTCCTGTCTCGCCATCGGAACTGAAGGCTACCTGATTTTTGGGGTCGAAACCGGCGGCGTCGGGGCCGTCGCCAATCTTGGCCTTGGCGATCTGCTTGCCGGTCTCGTAGTCGGTGATGGCCATGACGCCGCCGTCGCATACTTCGAAGAGGCGGTGGTGCGCGGTATCGATGGCGTGGCCTGAGGGCGACTCGCAACCGGCGATTGGCCATTCGGCGGTAACCGCGAGCGTCTTGGCGTCGAGGCTGACGACGGAGTTCTTGTTCTCGATATTGACGAAGACGTGGCCGGCACCGTCGGTGACGGGAAACTCTGGCTTGCCGGAGAGCTTGATGGTGGCGACGACTTTCATGGAAGCGGCATCGATCACGGTCGCGTCCGAGGAGCGACCGTTGAAGGCCCAGACGGTCTTGGTGACGGGCTCGAACAGGATTCCGTCGGGGTTCTGGCCGGTGGGGATAGAGGCGATGCGGGCGTAGGTCTTGCGGTCAAAGGCGACCACCTCGTTGCCGGCGCCGCCGGAGATGAAGCCGACCTTGCCGTCGGTGTCGAGCGCGATGCCGTGGGTGCCCTTGAATCCTGTGATGGCGCCGACCTTCTTGCCGGTAGTGATGTCGACGACCTCAACCTGGGTGCCGTGGGTGATGTAGAGGACGTGCGCCGAGGGGTCGGCGAGGAGATAGTCCCAGCCACCTTCGCCGCCGATCTTCCAGTGGTCGACGATGGAGTAGGGGCCGTTCGCCGCAAATGCGGGCGAGGCGGAGAGCATCATGGCGAACAGCAGAGTGCAGGCGGCGAGAAGCGAGATTGTGGGTTGGGACTTGGCGCGCATTGCGGGGAGACTCCTGAGATCGATTTGGGAATGGTGGACTCTGTAAGGATACTGGCTAGCGGCTTAAAGTTGACTGAAGAAAGCACCCGGGGCCTGCGGGACGTGCACTCGGGTTGACTGCAACGGATCGTCGCAAAGGAACCTCCGGGCAATAGGGAGGTGCAATGCCCAACACGCGGCTGGGAGGTGGCGCGTCCTCCTTCAACATCTGGATTTCGCCCGGCTTTGGGGCCACCCGCAATGACGAGGGCGGGGAGGGCAACTGCATCTGCGTTGCAATCTTCGCAGGCCCGCCGTTCCAGATGAGCATGGTGTGAGTCACGGGATCGCCCACCGTTGCCGACTGGAATTCGAGTTCCATTTGGCGGCCATTCATGTTGCCGAAATGGCTGATGTAGAGTTCCTCGCGCATCCTTCCCTGTGCATCGCGCGCAATCATCCCACGCGTCTCGTGCGTAATCACGGTTCCATCGCTCAACTTCTGTACGGAACGCGTCACCTTCTCCGCCTGATACGGCTCGCCGGTCACGGGCGCGACAATCGACGCCATGATCGATTGGTTCTGCCCAATTGACGTCTGCTGCACGCCGTTCGCTTGCTGCGCTGTCGCGGCTGGAATCGCCACTCCGGCAAGGATCACGCCACACCAAACCATCGGCCGCATCATTCGCTGTCTCCAGAAACCCATTCGTAAGTCGCCCCAAGTATCCGCCTCAACTCCTTCATACACAAGTAAATATGCGGCGACGGTTTTCAAGGGCGGGGCGACGTGCGCGACCATTGGCTTCCTATTTCGAAACTATTTCCCTGTTGCATCGTCTCCCATGTATAACTCTCTGGCGCACGAATCCGACCCGGCAACCGCTCTGCGACGGCCAACGGTTTGCGTGGCCAGCTTTCTTCCCCCATCAGGAGTACTCAATGGTTTCGCCCCGCGCCCTCAAGTTCAGCCTCGCCACCCTCACCCTAGTGTCATTCGCCGCGCTCTCGCTCCACGCACAGGGTCCTCAGCGCGACAACAAACCCTCCGAGACCGGGGCGATGCCGCCGAAGTCCTGGGTCGACAAGGACACCGGCCACCGGGTGTGGCGCGTCTCCGATGAGCCCAATTCGGGCGCGTTCTACTTCAACGTCAACGCCTTCACGCCCGACCACACGCAGATGGTGTACAACTCGCCGGACGGCATCCGCGTGCTCGACCTAGCGACGATGACGACCAAGATACTGGTGCCGAACACTCCCCCGCCCGCTGCTCCGGCTGGGGATGCTGCGGCGGCAGGAGGCCGAGGTGGCCGCGGGTTTGGCGGAGGGGCGCGCGCCATCGTGGTGGGCCACAAGACCAACAGCATCTTCTTCACGCGAATGGATCCAGCGACACGCGCCAACGCGGTGTACAAGGCGGACACGCATACCGGCGAGATTCGCAAGCTGATCGATCTGCCGCCGCGAGTGAGCATCTCCAGCGTGAATGCGGATGAGACGCTAGGCGCGGGGACGTATAACGAGGCGGATTGCCCGGGCGGCGATCCGAATGCGCCGAATGCGTTTCTGCCTGCGCAGGCGGGGGGATTCGGCAGGGGCGGCGGAGGCGGCGGCGGCGCTGGTGCTCCGGGCGCTCAGGCTGCTGCGGGAGTTCCGGCGGCTGCAGGTGGTCCGCCGGTTGCACAGGCTGCGCCGGATCCACGGCTCGGTGGAGCGAATGTGCAGTCCAACGATAAGGGCGCGATGATGGAGCGCCGGCTCGCAGCGCGGATTCCCGTCGTGCTGTTTACGATTCGGCTCGAACCCGGGCCGAATGGCGAAAAGGCCGGAACGATCAAGATGCTGCAGCACTCGACCGATTGGGTGAACCACCTGCTGTTCTCGCCGAGCGATCCGACGCTGCTGATGTACTGCCACGAAGGCATGTGGCAGAAGGTCGATCGCATCTGGCTGATCCATACCGACGGCACGCAGAACCAGCTCGTCCACAAGCGCAGCATGGTGATGGAGATCGCAGGCCACGAGTTCTGGGGTCTGGATGGCAAGACGATCTGGTACGACTGGCAGTATCCCAAGGGCGAGGACTTCTTCGTCGCCAGCTACAACCTGGAGACGCACAAGCGTGTCGCGTATCACCTGCAGCGGAATGAGTGGTCGATTCACTTCAACCTGACCAAGGACCTCGACCTGTTCTGCGGCGACGGCGGAGACTCGGGGCAGGTGGCGCAGGCGCCGGACGGACAGTGGATCGAACTCTTCCGGCCGCAGATGATCGGCAACACCGAGGGCGCGTTGAACGATCCGAATTTCTTCCAGCCCGGCGTGTTTCACTCCGAGCATCTCGTCAACATGGCGTGGCAGGACTACCATGCCGAACCGAATCCTCGCTTCTCGCCGGACAAGAAATACGTGTTCTTCACCAGCAATATGTTCGGACGGAGCTACGTCTTCGCGGCGGAAGTGGCGAAGGCCGCCGATCTCAAGGACGCAGTGTCCACGCCGGAGCTTGCAAAGAAGTTCAACCCGATCCAACCTCAGCCAACTACTACTGAAAAGTAACTGGCGGGCGTGGAGTTGCGCGCTACACCAAGTTGATCATCGAACCACAGGAGCATCATGCAACGCCGAATTCTTTTGCTCGCAGCCCTCCTCGCTCTTCCCTCACTTCTGCACGCGGCTCCTGCGGCCGCTCCACTGTCTCAGAAGCCGCGCGTGATTCAGCAGTTCACTACGGGTTGGCGTTTCCTCCAGGCGGATGCCCCGGGCGCGGAAAAGCCGGGCTTCGATGACTCCGCATGGGTCGGGGTGACGCTGCCCCACGACTGGTCTATCGCAGGGCCGTTCAAGGAAGATGCGCCCTCGAGGGGAGCAGGCGCGTTTGCACCAACCGGCATCGGCTGGTATCGCAAGACCTTCACAGTTCCGGACGCGGATGCAACGCCGACTGCCGCACGCCGCACCTATATAGTCTTCGACGGCGTCATGGCCAATAGTGACGTCTACCTGAATGGAGAACTGCTCGGACACCGGCCCTATGGCTACGTGAGTTTCTACTACGAGCTGACGCCACATCTGCATCCCGGCAAGAACACCATCTCGGTACGCGTCGACGATTCGCAACAACCCGCATCGCGCTGGTATCCCGGCGCGGGCATCAATCGCCAGGTGCGGCTGGTGACCACGAGCGATGCGCACATCGTTCCGTGGGGGACCTTCGTTACGACGCCTTCCGTTTCTGCGGCCTCGGCGACCATCCATGTTCGCAGCACCGTCACAAACGAATCCGCCGCGCCGGTCAACCTCACGCTGCGCGTCCGACTCACCGGACCAAACGGCGCTCCTGTGCTCGCGACGAAAGTAGTCTCCTCCGCCTCGTCGCAGAATGTCGCACCCGGAGCCAACGCTGACCTGGACGCCGAGATGACCCTGCCCAAGCCCGATCGCTGGGACCTCGACCACCCTGTTCTCTACACCGTCCATGCAACGCTCCTGCGCGATGGCAAGGCGGTCGACGACGAGGATGTCCCGTTCGGCATTCGCGCGTTCCACTTCGATCCAGACAAAGGCTTCTTCCTCAATGGGGTCCACCACAAGGTCTATGGCGTAGCGTTGCACACCGACGGCGGCGCAGTGGGCACTGCAGTGCCACTTGGCGTGTGGGAGCGGCGTTTGACGGAGTTGCGCAAGCTTGGCGTCAACGCCATTCGCACCGCGCACAACCCGCCCGCGCCGGAGTTTCTCGACCTCGCGGATCGTATGGGCTTCCTGATCATGGACGAGATGTTCGACTGCTGGTCGGTCGCGAAAAATCCGTACGACTATCACTTGTACTTCAAGGATTGGAACATTCGCGATACGACGGACACGGTGATGCGCGACCGCAATCACCCGAGCATTATTCTGTGGTCCGCAGGAAACGAGATTCACGATACGCCCAAACCGGACATTGCCATTCCCATCCTTACCGCACTGGTGAAGACCTTCCACAAGAACGATCCGACGCGTCCGGTGACGCAGGCGCTCTTCCGTCCGAACGTCAGCCATGACTACGACAACGGATTGGCCGACCTGCTTGATGTGGTCGGGCAAAACTACCGCGAGCAGGAGATTCTCGCGGCGCACGCGCAGAAGCCTACGCGCAAGATCATCGGCACCGAGAACGCGCATGATCGTAACCAGTGGATTGCCATGCGCGACCATCCCGAGTACTCCGGCCAATTCCTGTGGTCCGGCATCGACTACCTCGGCGAGTCGCGCACCTGGCCTACGATCGGCTCCGGCTCCGGCTTGCTGAACTCCGCCGCGCTGCCGCATGGGCGCGCGTTCGAGCGCCAGAGCTGGTGGTCGACCACGCCGATGGTCGCCATGGTGCGGCGCGTAACCGCTGTGCGCGCCACTCCCGTCGATCCCGGTTACGCGAACGCCACCAGCACCGACCAGACGGCGGCGGCAACTGCTCGCGCTGCCGGTCCTCCGCCCGACCCGTCGGTCCGCTTCTCGGAGCCACTGCTCCCCGACTGGACGCCGAAGAGTCTCGAGCCGCACACCGAGAACGTCGATGTCTACACCAACGCCGAAGAGGTTGAGTTATTTCTGAATGGCAAGTCGATTGGGACTGAGAAGCTCCATGCGGATGCTTCCGCCATCAGTTTCAAAGTGCCGTTCGAGCCGGGTACGTTGAAGGCTGTTGCGCGGAGCAATGGGAAGGTCGTGGCTACAGAGGAACTCAAGACCGCGGGCAAACCGGCTCGCATTGTCTTCACTGCTGATAAAGTGGCCACGCCGTTGACCCCCGACTGGAACGATGTCCGCTACGTCACTGCGACCCTGGTCGATGACGCTGGAACTCGGATTCCCGACTCGACGACGGTGATCCATTTCTCGGCCAGTGGCCCGGCATCCATCATCGCGGTCGACAACGGCAATTTCATGGACCACGATCCGTTCCAGGCGACTCAGCGCAAGGTCTATTTTGGCAATGCGCTTGCGTTGTTACGCGCTACTGGCACCACTGGTCGGGTCACGGTCACCGCCAGCGCAGACGGCATTCCTCCTGCAACGCTCACACTGACCATCGCGCCCATCGACAAGGAAGATCCCAGGATCGCAATGCCGCCGTCGAGCGCGCGCACTTTCTAACGGTTCATCAAGTCCGCGGTCCCGTGCCTCGTCTGGAGGCGTGGGGCCGCTGAGTCCGTTCCATGGCGACGAGCCTTTGCAAACGCGATAGACTTTCAGATCATCATGTGGAACCGTCGCCACTTCGTCGTAGCCTCAGCCGCCACCGCTCTTGCGTCGCGCCTCTCTGCTCAATCAGCGCCAATTCCATTCATCGACTCCCATGTTCATGTGTGGAAGCATGATCCGGCGTTTCCCTTTGCGGCAGGTGTAAGTCCTTCGCCAGAGAACGCGTCTGTAGAGATGTTGCTGGACCTCATGCGCGCCAATAGCGTCGCCCGCACCGTCATTATCCAGGTCATTCACTATCGCTGGGACAATAGTTATCTCGCTAGCGTTCTCAAGCGCTATTCACGCGAGTTCCACGGCGTATGCCGCGTCAACCCCGAAGACCCCGCTGCTCCGGACCAGCTAAGCCGCATGACCGAGGAACAAGGCTTTCGCGGCGTGCGTCTGAGCCCGGCAGTTGGGCCGGCAGGCGACTGGATTCGCGGACCGCTGATGCCGCCGCTGTGGCGTCGCTGCGCGCAACTCAAAGTGCCCATGACGCTGCTCATCCCGGTCATGCGCCTTCCCGATCTCCACCCGCTGATTGAGGCCAACCCGGATCTGCAGATCGTCATCGACCACATGGCCGACTCGCCCCTCGATCACCCCGAGCAGCTCGATCTATTGCTCGCCCTCGCCCGCTATCCCAGGATCGTCGTAAAGATCTCGCACATGTGGTCGCTGTCAGCCCAGCCCTACCCGTACCCGGACGCGGCTGCGCAGGTCAAACGCCTGGTCGAAGTCTTCGGCGCCAAACGCCTGATGGCCGGGACCGACTGGCCGATCTCGCTCCCCAAGCAGTCCTACGCCCAGACGGTAGCCCTCTTCCGAGACCACCTCGGCTTCCTGTCTCCGCAAGACCACGCACAGATTCTCTCGAAGACTGTCCAAGAAGTGTGGCCATTCCATATCTAAGTTGCGGTAGGCGCGGATTCAGAGGATGACGTCGTTGAACCAGGCGCACGCGCCAGCGAAATGTACTGTCCGCCGAAGGGCACCTTGTGAAGCTTGCCCTCAATCCAACGCAGGCGATTGAAGAGTCGCTCCGGGGAGTAGAGAAAATAGTCTGTCGCGAGGCATTCGAACCCGGAAGCCTCGAGTAGCTTCAGGGTCGTTCGCGCGGAGAGAAGCTCCGCATCCACGTCCACCGCACATCGTCGAACAATCGCCTGGGTGACCGGATTCCACGGATTATGTTCGATGATGCAGCACAGTCCGCCGGGCGCGAGCACTCGCTTGATTTCATTGGTGAGACGCGGTCTTGCTCCACCGTGGACGTGATGGTAGACGCATACCGCAGTCACAAAATCGAAGGAGCAATCGTCGAATGGTAGTTCGGCGGGCGATGGCTGTTCCAGTACTGTGAACGTTGCATGAGACGGGAGCATGACCGCGGACGGGTCGCACCCGGTCGCCTGCTTGAAGTTGCCGCCAGCCAGTTCCAGCAACTGGCCCTGGCCGCAGCCAACATCCAGCCACCTCTGCATCTCGGCGGCTACACCAAATCGCTTCAGCAGCGTCCTGATCAGAAGCCATTTCCTTCGATGGAAATGCAGCGGATCGCGCGCAAACCGATTCCGGATCGGATCATCGAGCAACGCCGAATAGGAGGGTGCATAGCGGTCGAACTCGGGGGAAAGAATGTCTCGCGAATCATTTGACTTCTGCGAAGCACCGCGTTCCTGAACGGGAAGCGCACTCATAGCAGCATTCTCCACTTGCAGATTACTCAGGCCCCTCTACCAGACAGCGAATGATACGCAGGCGCTTCCTCGGCCAACGGGCGCGGCTTGCTGAATTCCGCAACCGGGATAGGCATCGGAGCGGCGGCCTGTGCCAGAATGACTGCGCGCGGCAGCGAATTCTGTGGCAGGCGGATGTTGGATGTCTCCGTTACAACATACAAGGGACGGTTCTTCGCCTCTTCATAGGTTCTGCCGAGGTAATCGCCGATGCTGCCCAGCGCCAGCAGAATCATTCCAGAGAATGCACATTGCAGGGCGACGACGGAGGCCCATCCCGGAACAAGCGATGTTGTGAACAGCGCCAGGTACATGACTCGAGCCAGATAAGCAAACCCTGCGAGACTGAGAACGCAGCCCGCCGCGATGCTGATGCGAAGCGGAAAATCCGAGAAGGAAGAGATGCCAGTCCAGGCAAAACGAAGCATCTTGATCAGCGGATATTTCGTATGTCCGGCGGCGCGACCACTGCGCTCAAAAGGAAGGATCGCCTCTCTCAGTCCCAGCCAGCCAACCATGCCGCGAAGATACCGGTGCTGCTCCCGAAGCGATCGGATGGCACACACTGCCCTGCGGCTGAACAAGCGAAAGTCCCCAACATCCGGGGTCATGCGCTGGTCCGCCAGGTGCGACAAGGTGCGATAAAAAAGAGCAGAGGTCCAGCGCTTGAATCGGCTCTCGTTTTCGCGCGCGGTCCTCTGCGGCGATACGATGTCGTAGCCCTGCTCGTATAGGTCCAACATTCGCGGTAATAACTCAGGCGGGTCCTGCAGGTCCGCGTCCATCACGACGACGGCGTCGCCGTTGGCAAAGTCCAGACCTGCAGTGACAGCCGCCTGATGGCCAAAGTTTCGGCTGAAGCGAAGCAACTTGATGCGCTGGTCGTCGAGCCCTGCACGTTCCAGCAGAAAAGGTGTTGCATCGGTGCTGCCATCGTCGACAAAGATGATCTCCCACGTGTAGCCGCGAAGGGCACCGCGAAGGCGCGGAAGAATGAGGGGGATCATCTCCTCCTCGTTGAATACCGGGATGACCACCGATAGAAGCATGAAGGCTTTCCTGGAAGCACCGATTTAAGTCAAACGGGGAGTGTCGATCGGCCAGTTAGCCGGAACCTGCCCTCTCTACGAGAAGGCGAAAAGCTGATGTTCCCTGCGATCATCGGCAAACACGCACTCTATACGTTGGCGGTCAAAGTTGATCCAACCGTTACAAAAGCTGCATTGACACTGGTAGCCACGCTGCCCATACCGGCGGTCGCAGCGAAGGCGATAAGGGCAATTACCAACGCATATTCGATCAGATCTTGGCCGTCTTCGGTCCGCGTCAGGTTCTGTAACCTGTGACGGAGCGTTCTCAAGTGAATATGCATTTTTCGCTGCCTCCAATCCATTTCACGTATCCCAAGCCTCTGTACGCGAGGACGCCGGTGAGTTGAGCCGTGCGCCTCCCGCAACAAAGATCACTCACCGAAATGCTGAGAAATCCTGTGAGTCAGATCCCCTAGACGTTCGACTGGAGCGTGTCTCCAATGGAGCTAAACGCTTGGTTGATGTCCGTTGCCAGAGTCTTCATGCCTGCGGTTGCGGCAAAGGCGATCAGAGCAACCACGAGAGCGTACTCGATAAGGTCCTGGCCCTCTTCGCTCATGATCACGTTCTGCATCTTGGCAGACAGTCTCAAAATAAGATCACTCATTTTTGTCTCTCCCAACCTGGATTTTTGATGCCAGCCAGTGGCTGATGCACACTACATGAGCAAGCGGAATGCCACTTTAGTGTTATGCAGATGTTGTTGAACATAAGCCGGTTATCGGCCTTTGCGATGTTTTGCGGTGTGACCACATGTTTACAGATCGACCGAGACAGATAAGAGGCGTATACATCTAGCCACTCCTGCGCCATTGTCGCGGCCATTAACGTGCAAATTAACCCGGTACGACCAGAAATCAGGCTCTTTCCGTCTCGCCTGTATCTCCGTCCACGATCTGGAGCGGATCGCTCTCAATCTCTGCCCGCATTTTGGGCTGATGTGAGCTTGCACGCAACGATGGAAACACCCGCAATTGTTGCGCACGCAAGGGCCATCCATAGATGGAATCTGTGCGCGCCAAGAATACGCCGTACCGTTGCCCATCGCCAGCCGCCTGGCGTGCTTGCGCCGTTTCATCGCCATACCTCGTTGGTTTCGCGCCGAGAGACCATCGCGGCAGATTCTCCAAGAAACAGGTTCGACACTTAGCTGGCTGTTGACACGTTTTTTGCGGGCCCGATCTCCGCTTTCGCTGCCGCGTCCGGCCTCGCTCTGCGGACGGTGTACAGATACCATGCAAGCCAAACCAATGCAGTCCAGGGATAGAGGATGGAGTTTCCCAAGGGCACGCCCCGAAAGTTTGCGATCTCTATGACAGCGCTCGCCAGCGCAAGAATGGCTACCAGGCTGCGCGAGCGGTTCTGGTACAAAGCGTGCAGCAGCGCCGGCAACAACACGGCCTGATCCATGAACCAGGAGTAAGGGGCCACCACCATTGAGACGAGCATCAGAAGCGAGCCATGCTCCATCCAATCCCAATCGTCGCGGTGTCTTCGAAAGTAGGCAATCGCCCAGACGCAGGCAAGCGCTGCCGGAAGATACTGGAGCCAGGCGCTGTTCGGGCTGACCATCAGGCGCAACATCATGCTCACGCAGGGAATGACTGCCGTATCAATCTTCGCTGCGCGCATCATCTGGGCATAATGCACCCAGGCGAACCGATCCATGACAGCGACAAGTAAGGTGCTCAGGCCGAAAGCGATTGCCGCACCCAGGAGAATTCTGTAACACCTGGACACGATGATCCACGCGAGTAGCACGACGCCGAACGGTAGAAAGAGATGCGGCTTCAAGAAGCAAAGCCATAGAGAAGCACCGGCCAGCAACGGGTACGTCCTGTGCAAGCGTAGAAAAAAGGTGAGCCCGAGCAGCACAAACAGCGCCATCTGCCCGGCAATGAGGCAGGACAGCACGGGTGCAAAAGTATACGCAAGATAGTTCAGCAGACTCTTCCGGCGCTCGTGCATAGCCGCAATCATGCGCACGGAAAGCCAAAGGGATGCAAGCATCATCACCGACCACAGTAACGACGCGGCTCGAATGCCGAGGATACCAAGTGGGAGCACCACCAGCAGAGAGGGCGGCGGATTCCGCATGATGAGGGGCGACAGACCCGCGGAAAATCCAACGGTGTGTTCAAGCCTCAGGATGGCTTGGCCGTCGTATGGATTTGCATGTCGAGCAAGTTGTTGTCCGGAGGACCAATAGGTGACGAAGTCGCGAGCGCCCGCGTAATTATCGGTTAGCAGCGTGGCGCAGATTCCCGCAGCGTTGAGCGCGAAAGCCACCGTGCAGATTGCTACAACCAGGAATTCAGCAATCGATCGAACATGCTTATGTTGTGTCACCTGGTGCATTCTCAAATGGAATCGTCCCGCATCGAGAATGCTGTTCATCGCGACTACACCTCGTTGGCGTACGCTGGCATCCCGACACCGCGCTCGTCATTGCGTTGGCGGCGTAGTTGCAGTCGTAGCCCCGGTTGTGGCCGAAGAGGAGCCCGACGTAGGGGACATCCCGCTATCGATCACAAGCGGCTGCTCGGGCTGCATGCTCTGAACCAGCTTCTCCACGGGCATTGTCGCAGGCTGCGCGGCGGCAGGGTTTGTTGCCGTAGCGTCGGCACCCGGTGTCGTCATGGGAATTGCGGAGTTCGAAGGCAGGAACTTATCCGGATACTTGATCTCAGGCAGAGGCGCACCGGCCGGTATGGGATTTACGATCTCCGGGGTAACAATCACGATGAGTTCAGTGTTCGACTTTGTCTTGGTGATCGACTGAAAGAACTTACCCAGGATTGGAACATCTCCGATGAAGGGAATCTTGGAAAGGGTTTGGGTCTCGCGATTGTCCAGCAATCCCCCGATGGCGAAGCTCTGCCCCTCACTCAGTTCGACCTCTGTCTTCACTCTGCGAATGTCCAGACCGGGAACGGTGAATCCTGAGATCGTCACGCCATTGGCAAAGTCCAGGGAACTGACCTCAGGGGAAAGCTGGAGGCGGATGGTACCTCGGGGAGTAATCGTGGGGATGAAGTTCAGGCGTACTCCAAATTCTTTGAACTGGATCGTGACCGCACCGGACGTACCGCCGCTCACTCCCTGAACAACTGGGTAAGGATACTGTCCGCCGGCGAGAAGACTTCCCTGCTTGCCGTTCGCAGTCAGCACATTTGGCTCGGCGAGAATCTGCACCACTCCCTTCGCTTCCAGTGCCTCGATCGTGGCGCCGAGATTTATGTCCGGGCGGAAAACAAAGAGGTTCAGCAGATTGGAAAATGTTGCAGTAGATCCAGAGCCTGTCACACCACCAGTACCACCACCGCCGGCTTGTGTGCTAATCGACGGCGGAGAGAACTGCTGGGTTGTCACCGAGCCTATGCTGTTCGCTGCACCCAGGCTGAACAGGTTAATGCCGAGTTGATTGTTCAACGTGCGATCGAGGCTGGCGAAGCGCACCTTCAGGAGAATCTGCGGCTCTGCCGGAGGAACGGCGACGTAAAGCAGATTGACGACTTTGCCCGCGGTGGAGGCAATCTGTACTGCGCGATCGGAGCTGGTGAGATCCTTAACCGTACCGCGAAGAAATACGAGGCCGTTTTCTGAAGTGACACGCAGCGTCTGCCCGGGAAGTTCTGTTCTCAACTCACGACGTAGCGAATCCAGGCGATCGTTCGTGGCGTAACTGCTCGCGCGGACCTCCACGTTGAAGAACTGCCGAACGCCGCCCTGTTGCCAAACGATAAGGCTCGTTTCGCCCGCAGCCTTGCCGTTGAGCATGATCTCTGTCGGGCTGATGGCGGTAGCCTCCGCGAGATCGCCGGAACCCACCGCAATTCGCTCGATCATATGAGCGCAATCGACTAAGACAGATTTGCCCACAGACACTACAAGATCATTTGCCGAGTCCTGGGTCGCGACCTCGGGCTGCTGCGCAGGCGGAGCCGGAACCTGCCCACGCGCAGTGAGCCCTACCCAGGCCGCTAAGGTAAAAACGCAGAGACAGGCGATGGGAATGCAAGTTCTTGCTCTCACTGCTTCTCCTCACCAGGTGCAAATTTCTCTTCAGTCTGCTTCGATCCGTTGAAGACCTTGATCACGTAAACCTGTGGCGGCGCACTCTTCGGCGCAACACGAGGAACAGCCGTCGATCGTGGCTTCGTAGGCGGCACGACATTCTTGTCTCCATAGAGATTGGCCACCACAGTTCCTGGCGGCTCGGCAATCTTTGTATCCATTGGATTCCGCAGGACCAGCTGGATTTTCGTCTGATTGCTGGCAAGACTCAGCTCTTCAGCCTGCTCGGGCGTCACCAGCAAGTTGACCACTTGAACTTGTTGCGGCTTTCCGTCCACGTCCCTTTGAATATCCGTGCCGGCAGACAAGACTGCGATGTTCTGCAGCAGCGTCTTCACCTTTGGGCCGTTCGTCGTGTTCACTTCCGTCGATCCCGGAGGATTGCCGGAGATAAGAACATCCACGTGCATTCCTGGGGTTACGAATCCGGCTACGCCGACAACATCATCGACCTTCACCGCGCACGCCCTCATTCCTGGCGGAATGGTCGACGCCAGTCCCCCACCCGCTCCGGGAGCGGCCAGCCGGCTTTCGAGAATCGGCTCGCCCTGGTAGAGATTCGAAATCACTCCGCGACCGATGGCCTGTTGACGATCCTGGATGGCGCCTTTGGGCAAAGCGCCTGAAATCTCCGCGGTCCCCAGATCAACATCGCGAAGAACGCTCCCTAGCTTGACATCCTGGTTAGCGACAATGATCGGAGTCGCCTTTTGCGAAACTAACAGGAGACGATTGCCTACGATCCGGTAAACGAGATAGCTGCACGCTGCGGCAATAACAAAAGCGGTCAGGAGAATCGTCAGAACACGTTTGTTCATTCAGGACACCCATTCGAGTTGTCGGTAGCGCCAATTCTGCCCTGCTGATATCTACTGGCAATCCGCGTGCCAAATAGCTGTTGTCCGCTGTTCCGCTAAAATCAGCGGTTTAGCAGCCACCCCTGTAAGTCGGGTGTGAACGTATGTATACCAACTATCGCTTATGTATAGCAAGGTAGACACCGTTTACTACTTATAGCCTCATTTTGCACAAACTTAGCGCGTTTGAAGATGGCGTAGCAATTGCATTTAGTTCGGTTGTATCCTCATTGAAACTTGGCCGATCATGACGCCTTTGCGCATCTACACTCTCTTTACGGAGCCGAAGCCCGAGCGCACGAACTCTTACGGCCTCATGGTCTCAGTTGTGCTGCACTGCCTGGGCTTCGGCTGGCTCGCTTTCGGCGTTTCTCACGCGCCACGGCTCGCGATCCAGCCCCCGCCCCTCCGGTATACCGTCCGAGTCCTGAGCGCGCCGCTTGAAGATCCGCCTATGCGCCAATCCGCACGGAGCGCGACGCCAGGAATCGGCAAGCCATCGGCTCAGCACGGCGCGGATCCCGGCGGCCACCTCGCATCCCTTCCCTTTCTCTCGCCAAAGCTCGCGGAACTGCCTCCCGGCCCGCAAACTCTCATTCAACCGGACGCCCCTCCCCAGATTACGACGCCAAAACCAATCCCGATTCCGCGGGCCGTTGTATGGTCCGCCGAAAATAGCCGCAGCATGACGATTGTGGCGCCCGCACCCCCGAAAGTCTCCGTAGTCGCCGCACACGCTTCGATCGTTCCACCCAATCGAGAAGCAGCACCCGCGGACATCAGGCTTTCATCCACCCGCTTCACCACCGAGAAGCCGATGTTTACGCCAAGCACCACCTCACCTGTCGTCGTTCGCGCACCCGATCCCCCGCAACAGGTGCCTCAGACCGCGTCAAAGCCGGTTGCGGAACCGACTCCGGCGCGTGTGGTGTCGCTGTCGGATACACAAGCGAAGGACAATGCGGTGATACCCTTTGCGAACAGTGTTGCGCGTAAGGCCTCTTCAGACTCGCTTGCGCCGGGCCAGTCACAGGCCTCCTCCGAGGCGGGCAGTGGCAATCCAGCCAGCAAGCAAACTGGAGTTGGCGCCGGACAAGACGCAGCCGGGCATTCCGACAATCCAAACGGAGGCACCGCAGCCGTGAATAAGAACGGCACGGCCGCAGGAGGTAACGCAGCCGTTGATAAGAACGGTACGGCCGCCGGGGGTAACGCAGCCGTTGCGCAGAACGGTACGGCCGCAGGAACCAGTCCGGGCTCGATCGCGGGGTTTGGGCTGGGCGAACCTCCGCTCGTCCACATTCACTTGCCGAAGGACGGGCAGTATGGCGTAGTTGTGGTTGGATCTTCGCTTGCGGACAAGTATCCGGAGACAGTCGATCTGTGGAGGGGGCGACTCATCTACACCGTGTATCTCCATGTAGGTTTGAAAAAGAACTGGATTCTCCAGTATTCTGTGCCCCGTTCGGCGGGCGGGGCCTCGGGCGGCAATGCCACTCAGCCGGCGGCTCCGTGGCCGTACGACATCGTCAGGCCCAGCGTTGCTCCGGACCCCAATGCAGATGCCATCCTGGTTCACGGCTTCGTGACGGTCGCAGGTCACTTCGAACAACTTGCCGTCGCCTTTCCGCCCGGTTTGGCAGAGGCGAGTTTTCTGCTGCACGCGCTGCAGCAATGGCAATTCAGGCCTGCCACGCAGAACGGCCAGCCAACCCCTGTGGAAGTGTTGCTGATTATCCCAAGCGAAACGGAATGAGGGCTGAATTCTCTATCTCAGCTGAGCATTGCCACCCGCCGGTCTTCGACGGATCCATGCCGCTCAATGAGCATGCAGGAACCCACCGGAATAGTGACGTCCCAGTCCTAGTCCGCAATCACCATCTGAGAGCTGCTAGTCATGGTTAGCGTCCTGGCCGACACAAATGGAATTGGCAGTGGCAATGCATAACTTACTGTCACTTTAACCACGTTTCCCGGATTGTTGCAGGGAGAAACTGATGGCGTACAACTTGCCCCAGTCGTGGGCCAGGTCGCAGTTATGGTCATATAGTTCGGGTTGATTCCGGGATAGGCGAGACTTCGAACATAGGTCTGAACCTGGGCTGACGTGGTGACCGGGCACGGAGCGCTGAAGTTACCATAAGTTGCGCACGACGACCCTCGAACGATCGCATAGCGCGTTCCTTCTCGCGCGGCGTCGGAGATAAAGTGGTACGCATAAATCGCCAAACACATTGCGATAACGCCGAACACCAAGGTTAACAGGATTATTATAGAAAGTGCGAACTCTACGAGGGCTGAACCCTGTTCGTTGCCCGCGCTACCAAGCATTTCAGCACCTTGCGCGCGCAGTCTGCACTTCCGCAGGTTTATTGCATTTGGGAATAGTCTCACCATCACAACTACCTCCGGAAATACCACTCCCCGGCTACTCCTGTTACTGCACGACTCTCATAATTGCAAGCCCGTGCAGGGTATACGAACTCGGGAGCCCTGAGACGTGAATCGTAGAACTCACCACAGCAGTGGTCTTCACCTGAACGTAGTGGAGAACATGATTGCCGGTACCAGAACAAGTGGGGGGGCTCGAGTTCTGAGTAGATGGCGTGCTTGAGCAAGACCAGAATTGCGTTGCCGTCGCGCTAATTCCATCAACATCTGTGCCGTCGTTGGTTGCAGCCGACTGTATCCCTGCTATGTCCGCTGCGGTAGCAGAGGACTGAGAGCCATACGCGACTCCGGCACGTGCAGCGCTGGAAACTTCGATGCCGTCGTACGCCAGGGTTCCGAACTCGGTCGCTCCCAGCAGCAGCAGGATGAAAAGTGGCACCATGAGAGCAAGTTCTATGAGGGCCTGACCGGCGTCTTCGCGTATCGCTGCGAGGCGC
>OCZT010002368.1_pt1 | contig 19450 bp, 19 predicted proteins | sample 1539031 | NCBI WGS metagenome assembly OCZT01 (sample SAMEA3539308, study PRJEB22396) | soil metagenome | biome: tundra; feature: field; material: soil | place: USA | collected 2010-05 | depth 0.15 m | reverse complement strand
ACCAGATTGAGCGGCTCTTTCGCCGCCTGAAAGGCTTTCGTCGCGTCTTCACCCGCTACGACAAGCTTGACGTGCTCTTCCGCGCCTTCGTTCTCCTCGCCCTGTGCTGGATTAGTGTTAACAGGCCCTAGCGCGGTTTCCGATTAGATAGATGTAGGGGCGCAGTCTTGCTGCGCCCTTTGGGGCGAGCCTATGCGGGTGCAGCGAGACTGCACCCCTACGCATTTGATCTAGCGCGTGAGATGCGCGGCGCCCGGACTGACGCTGGGAGGGAGCGGTTCGCTGCTGGGCGCCGGGGTGTAGAAGTCCTGAACGGCATAGACCGTCGGGTGGCCCAGCAGCCAGACGGCGCGCGTGCCACAGCCGAGATAATGCAACGCCGGATCGAGCAAATTCGCGCGATGTCCGGGTGAATCCATCCACGCCTGCACGATCACCACCGCCAGTTCCCGATAAGTGTAGGGTCGCCCGCTCTCCCGATTGCGCGCGCCGAGCGTGGCGAGGTTTTCCGCGACGACACCCGCCGACAAGCCCGCCTGCTCCACGCGGGCGCTCGCGTCGCCTTGATTCGTGAGCGGGTTGTCATGTCCGCTGTGAATGCGGAGCGCCAGCATCGCCGCCTGACCGTCCGCGGCCGCCGCCAGCCGCGGCTCGGGCTTCAGTGGCGCCACGCCCGAGGCCACGCGGACCTCATTCGTCCGGCGGAAAATTTCCCGGGCCAGCAGATCGGCATCAAAATTTTCCACCTCCACGGTCCGCCCCGCCAGGGTCTGGGTTGGATGCGGCCGCGGCCCAGCCCCGCCCCGCGCCCGGGAGCAAAACGAGCGCCAGCGCCAGGCACCGCACCGATTTCATGCGCGGAGCCAAATCACTTTTTCCGACGGCGCCAGCGGATTTCCCGCGCCCCACCACAGTGCCGGCTCGCCAGCACGCGTCCCGGCGATAGCGTGCAACCATGGAGGTTGAGTCCCATCCCTGTCCGCCGACAAAGAAAAAGCCGTGCATGCCGGTGCGGGACGGCCTGCGCGGTTATCTCGCGCGCTACAAGCGCGAGCGCGAGCTGCCGGTCTCGTATGAGCGCCTGCGTGATTTCCATGAAGCCATCCCGCTGGCCGATGCCGATGGCCGGCCGACCCTGTGGGACAGCGTGATCTACCGCGCCGAGGAGATGGGCAAATTATACGACGGCCTGAAGCGCATCTATGCTTTGCTGCGCGTCGACGGCGACCTGTCCGTCATGGAGCACCTCTACGTGGACCGCGTGGATTTCTGCAGCTTTGGCAATTCCACGCCGTTTCGCATTCGCGTCGTCAACGCCTACAACGACAACCACGACTATTTCTATCTCAAGCAGGCCGACGCCTCGCGCGTCTATGGCCTCGAACTCGAGCATCTGCTCTCGCCCAACCGGCTGAATTTCCTCACCTCGGGCCGCACGCTGGTCGAGGAACATATCGCGGGCATTCCCGGCGACGCGTTCATCTCCCGCTGGCTGTCCGACAAGGAGCTCAGTCCCGTGCGCCTGACCAAGGAGATGGTGAAGTTCAACGAGCGCTGCTTCGTGCGCCTGCTCGGCGACATGCGCTCCTACAATTATGTCGTGGTGATCACGCCCGACTTCGAGGGCATGCAGGTGCGCATCCGCGCGATGGATTTCGACCAGCAGTCATACAACGGCCGGAAAAATTTCTACCTGCCGCAGTTCTTCAAGGAAAACGCCGGGATCGTCGTCTACTGCATGAAGCACCTGCATGCGCAGACCGCGCTGCAGTATCAGCGCGAGGAACAGACCCTGATGCTCCAGCGCGCCGAACTGGCGTCCGTGCGGCTGGGCCTCCTGCTGGCGGAGATGGTGCGCGACCCGATCGCGCCGCGGGAAAAAGTGCACGAGCTGCGCGCGAGTCTCGCGGAGCATTACCAGCGCGGCGAATATCTGCGCTGCGAATCGATGGGCGAGCTGGTCCGGGAAAATCTCGAGTCCATCCGCCGCGCGGTCGGCCACGCGGTCCGCGCGGCGCCGGCGGCGGAAATTTTCTAGATCGCGACCCGACGCACCGCCCGCCTCCGCGCATTTATGTTGCGCCCCTGCGCCGCGAAGAAGAGTTTCACGCTGGCCCGCGCGCGCATTACCGACTCTGTGATAATGCGGCCGGGCTTTAACCAAAAAAGGAAACCAATAGCATGGCCAAAAAAGTCGTTAAGAAGAAGGCGAAGAAAAAGAAGAAGTAAGTTCGCTTCGCTCTCAAATCCATGAGCCGCTCCTTTTTGGGGGCGGCTCTTTTTTTGCGCGCGCGGGCGCCTATTCGAGGCGGCCCTCGTCGAACTCGATCAGATCCACCACACTCACAATCTGGTCCACCCGGTCCGCGCAGCCCATCGCGGTCAGCGCCTCCTTGATAAATTCCCGGCCATTCGGCGTCATGCCCTTCTGCACATAACTGCGGTTCCATTTGGCCACGCGCAGCTCGGCGGGAAACAACGCACGCAGCCGGCGGTCACGCTCGGCCTCATCCCGCCCGGCCTCGAGGCACTCGTGCACAATTTTTTCCACCGCGGCCGGATCGACGCCGAGATGCAGGCACAAGAATCGATCCATGCCCCGCTGATAGTTCTTCGCGTAACTGGCCGGCAACGATCCGTGCTGCTTGACGTAGGCACACTTCGCCAAAAACCGCGGCAGGTGCAGCAAGCCCGTGTCCGCGTGCGGTTGGTAAGCCGAGGGCAGGTCGGCGAGGATTTCACCCGAGGAGCCGGGAATGGGTTTGGAAGGCACGGTGTCCGTCATGCAACGCAGCCGGCCCGGCAAGGCAACTCCCAGACTCGCATGGATGACGTCATTTGTGCTAGCGTGCGGCCATGAAGCTTCCCCTCCTCCTCCCCGTTCTCGCCCTCACCGCCCTCACTGTCCAGGCCGAGCCCGATCCGGCCGCGCTCCAGCGCGAGCGCACCGCGCTGGAGCATGGGTTTGAACGTGAGGAACAGAAAATCAACCAGGCCCAGGAACTGGCGATGATCAAGGTTCGCGCCCAAGAGCGCGAGCTGCGGGCCGCGGCCGAGCGCGACAGCACCGCGGGCGTGGACCTGGCGACCTATATGCTGAGCGCCGGCGCCAAGGGCATCGATTTTGACAAGATTGCCGCCGCCAAGCTCGTGTTGGTGAAGTCAGCAATCGGGTCAGCCACCAGCTGACGCCAGAGGCCGAGGCGCCCTTTCAGGCCCAGCGCGACGCCCTCAACCGCCGCCGCACGCTCGAACTGGCCAAGTTCGACACCAAGATGATACCCGAGGCCGAGGGGTCGGATAAAGCGCGCGATGAGCAGTTCAAGCGGGCCGAGTTCAACGCGCAGTGGCAGGAGAAATTCGACGCCTTGGACCGCGAGGAGCGCCGTGCCCAGCAAAAGCTGGAATTCGAACAGACCAGCAAGCTTAACGCGCTCGAGGCTCAGATCTACGCGCTGCAGCAGAAACAGGCCTGGGCGGCGCAGAAAAAAATGCAGGAGGAAAGCAAGGCGGGCAAGACCCCCGACATGACGGCGTATGCCCAGGCCCTGTCCGCGGTCAGTCCCGAGGCGAAAGTCCTGACGGCCCAGCGCGACGAGTTGAAAAACGCCCTGCAGACCGCGCGCGAGAAATTGAGCGCCCAATACAGCGTGAAACGCACCGACCTGCAGAATCAACGCGACGACGACCTGGCGAAGCTCTCGCAATAAGTCAGCCGGTCATTCTGAGCGCAACGAAGTCGGATTGGGGCGCGTCCCGGAACCGCCATCATCGCCCCCGCAGCGGATCAAAGCCTCCACCCCACTCCATGCCCATGCGACCAAGGCCGATGCGGTGTGCACCCGGCCTCACGCCGCCGTCTTCCTGTTCTCGGGGCGCTCGGGGGCGGCCGGTTTCGCCGGTTCGGCCTCCGGAATCGCCCGGGTGCGGTAGCCGTCATAGTCCGGCACCAGCCGGAGATAGCGTTTGTCCATCAGCGGCGAGGAAATCATGAAGTCCGCCGAGGCGCGGTCGCAGGCGATGGGGATGTTCCAGACCACGGCCATGCGCAGCAAGGCCTTCACGTCGGGATCGTGCGGCTGCGGCTCCAGCGGGTCCCAAAAAAAGATCAGGAAATCAATGTCGCCATCCACGATCTTCGCGCCGATCTGCTGGTCGCCGCCCAGCGGCCCGCTCTGGAGCTTGGTGATGCCGAACCCCAGCTCCGTCTCCAGCATCTGGCCGGTGGTGCCGGTGGCATAGACCTTGTGGTGCGCCAGCAGGTCGCGGTTGAACTTCGCCCACTCGATCAGATCCCGCTTCTTGTGGTCATGCGCCACGAGCGCGATCTTCTTGTCCGGCTCCATCACGATTTTCTTGTACAACATGGCCTGCACCCTAGCACGAGGCGTTCCCAACGGCCACGGGCCGGTGGTAAAGAATGGGTATCTTTCACGCCGCCATGACGGGCTGCGGCAACTTGCGCGGCGGACGCGCCTCCACCAACCCAAGCAGCAGGAAGTAGGCGGCGCCCATCGCGAGGGCCCGCTCCGGCTGCCGCTCCCACGCTCCGCTCTTCCGCGTCGGCCAGACTTCGTTCAGCAGCGGCTCCGTGATCCCTCCCCGCGACACCGGCGCAAACAGCATGGCGAAGGTCAGGCCGAGAAAAAGCATCGCGCTGGCCGCGACTCGCCGCTGTGACACGGCACGGTCCATGTCGTTCTGCCCCGCAAACACCGACCAGAGCCGGCCGGACATCACCAACACGAACGACCCCAGGATCCACCAGCTCTGGAACGCCAGCGCGATGGCCCCGCCAAACAGGGCGTAATAGGCCGTCAGGCCGATCACTTTCCGGTCGCGCGCCCAATCGGCTTTCTGGGTCATGAAAAAAATCAGGAAGGCCCCCGAGTGAATCAGGATGAACTCGAGCACGAGCACGCCGATGCCGAGCTTCACCCACCGGCCATGCTCCAGTGCGCACGGCCACCACCACCACGCCATGACAAACATGCCGCTCATGAACCAGCACGACCCCGCCGACCAAAAGCAGCTGAACCGGTCGCCCCAAGTGGGTCGCAAGGTCTGAGCAGAGTCACCGGTAATGGACATTACGGGAAGGATGCGTTTTGACCCAGGCATGGCAGTGTCGCGCCGCCCGCATGGAAAATGAAACAGGGCGTGTAATTGTATAGTTATAGCTTTACATCTATCTCAGATTAAATAGCTATAACTACATAATCGCGTGTCAGGCCCCGCAAAATTGTCCAACCTGTCTGAAATGGCCGATCGCTCCCTGCCGATCGGCCAGGTCGAGCGCCCGGGCGCGGGCTGGTTGCGCACGATACGGGAGGTCTTGGGCCTGACGCTCGCCGATCTGGCCAAGCGGCTGGGGGTCACCCCGCCGGCGGTGCGTTCGTTTGAACAGGCCGAGGGGGAAGATCGCATCACGCTCGCCTCGCTGCGTCGCACCGCCGACGCGATGGACTGCGAACTGATCTATGCCCTCGTGCCTCGCACCGGCACATTTGCCGCGCTCGCTGAGGCCCGCGGCCGCGGGCGCACTCAGGTCGAAACTCCGGCTCCGCCTTCCGCGACGCACGACGCGGACAGCGACGCCAATAAAGTCACCGACCTAACCTGGCGCACGCTGCACGGCGATTCATGAAGTGAATGTCACTTAATAGGTGACATTCGGCCGGACCACTCTCGCAGACATGTCACCTATTAAGTGACATTGGGAGGAGAACCTTACGGCAGATCGGTCGAGCCCATCAGGTAGCGGTCACATTCCCTTGCGGCGGCGCGGCCTTCGTTGATCGCCCACACCACGAGACTTTGCCCACGGCGGCAGTCGCCGGCGGCGAACACGCCAGGGAGGCTGGTACCAAACTTGCCGTAGTCCGCCTTGATGTTGCTGCGGGGATCCGTCTCGACGCCGATTTCCTTGAGCAACGCCTGCTCGGGTCCGAGGAAACCCATCGCGAGCAGCACGAGCTGCGCCGGGCGCGTCTTTTCCGTGCCCGCCTGTTCCTGCGGCACGAACTGGCCCTTGTCGTTCTTCGCCCACTTGATCTCGACGGTCACGAGCTCCTTCACGCGGCCCTCCGCGTCGCCGATGAATTTCTTCACTGTCGTCACGTAGATACGCGGGTCGGAGCCGAATTTCGCGGCGGCCTCCTCCTGGCCGTAGTCCAGTTTGTAGACCTTGGGCCACTCCGGCCACGGGTTGTCGGCGGCGCGCTCCATCGGCGGCTTGGGTAGAATCTCGATCTGCAGGAGGCTTTTGCAGCCGTGCCGCATCGAGGTGCCGACGCAGTCGGTGCCGGTGTCGCCGCCGCCGATGACCACGACATCCTTGCCGCCGCCGTGAATCGGGCTGGCGCCGTTGTGGCCGAGGACGGCCTTGGTGTTGGCCGTGAGAAACTCCATCGCGAAGTGCACGCCCTTCAGGTTACGGTCCTCAATGGGCAGGTCGCGCGGCTGCGTGGCGCCGGTGCAGATGACCGTGGCGTCGTATTCCTTGAGGAAGATCTGCGGCTCGACGTTGTCGCCGACGTTCGCGTTGCAGATGAATTTGATGCCCTCCTGCTCCATCAGCTTGATGCGGCGAAGAACGATTTCCTGTTTGTCCAACTTCATGTTGGGAATGCCATACATGAGCAGGCCGCCCGGCCGGTCGGCGCGCTCGAAGACCGTGACCGTGTGGCCGGCGAGATTGAGCTGCGCGGCGGCGGAGAGTCCCGAGGGACCGGACCCGATGATGGCCACCTTCTTGCCGGTGCGCACCTTGGGCGCGGTGGGGAGGACCCAGCCCTCCTCCCAGCCGCGGTCGGTGATCGCGGCCTCGATGTTCTTGATTGTGACCGGCGGGTTGTTGATGCCGAGCACGCAGGAACCCTCGCAGGGCGCGGGGCAGACGCGGCCGGTGAACTCGGGGAAATTATTGGTCTTGTGCAGCCGGAGCAGCGCCTCTTTCCAGAGCCCGCGGTAGACCAGGTCGTTCCACTCGGGAATGAGATTGTTGATCGGGCAGCCCGACGCCATGCCGCTGATGAGTTTGCCCGTGTGGCAGAAGGGTACGCCGCAATCCATGCAGCGCGCGCCTTGGTGGCGGAGTTTCTTCTCCTCCATGTGGTGGTGAAACTCCTTCCAGTCGCGCGTGCGCTCGAGCGGGGTGCGATCGACGGGCAGTTCCCGCAGATATTCGATGAATCCAGTTGGCTTGCCCATGGGGTGAAAAAAGTAAGAAGGAAGAAGGATGAATTAAGCAGGGGATTTCGGAATGGATGCCGGCTGCGGAACGCAGCTTGGTTTCTTCATTCTTCCTTCATCCTTCTTACTTTATTAGTTTCCGCCCACCCGCGACAAATCGCGGGCGTTTTCCTCGAAGGCGGCCATGATAGCCTCGTCCCCGGTCAGGCCCTGCGCCTGCGCGCGGTCGATGCAGGCGAGCATGCGCTTGTAGTCCTTCGGCAGGACCTTGACGAATTTCGGCACATACTTCGCCCACGCGTCGAGCACCTGCTTCGCGCGGACGCTCTTGGTGTAGCCGAAATGTTTTTCGACGAGCGCCCGCACCTCGGCGATCTCGGCCGCCGCCTCGAGTTTCTCGATGCCGACCATCTGGGTGTTCACGCGCACCGCGAAGTCGCCGGTTTCGTCGAGCACATAGCCGATGCCACCCGACATGCCGGCGCCGAAGTTGCGGCCCGCGGGCCCAAGCACGACGACGCGGCCGCCGGTCATGTATTCGCAGCCGTTGTCGCCAATGGCCTCGACCACCGCGTTCACGCCGGAGTTGCGGACGGCAAAGCGCTCACCGGCCATGCCGCCGATGTAGACCTCGCCCGCGGTGGCGCCGTAAAGCGCGACGTTGCCGACGATCATGTTTTCCTCGGCCTTGAACGTGGCGGCGGGCGACGGATAGATGATGATCTTGCCGCCGGAGAGACCCTTGCCGACGTAATCGTTGGCATCGCCCTCGATGGAAAACGTCATCCCCCGTGTCATGAAGGCGCCGAAGCTCTGGCCGGCCGAGCCCTTGAAATGAATGCGGATCGTGTCGTCCGGCAGGCCCTTGGCGCCATGCTTCTTGGTGACCTCGTGACTGGTGATCGTGCCGACGACGCGGTTGACGTTCCGGATCGGCAGCTCGGCCACGACCTTCTCGCCGCGCTCGATGGCCGGCTGGCAGAGTTCGAGCAGCGTGGTGAGGTCGAGGGACTTCTCGAGGCCGTGGTCCTGCTTGGTGGAGCAGAAACGTCCGACCTCGGGCCCGACCTCGGGGGAATAAAGGATGTTGGAGAAATCGATGCCCTTGGCCTTCCAGTGGTCGACCGCCTGCTTCGGCTCGAGGAAACCGACCTGGCCGATCATCTCCTCGACCGTGCGGAAGCCGAGCTGCGCCATGATTTCGCGCACCTCCTCGGCGATGAACTTCATGAAGTTCACGACGTGCTCGGGCTTGCCGGCAAACTTCGCGCGCAGCTTCGGGTCCTGCGTGGCGACGCCCGCCGGGCAGGTGTTGAGATGGCAGACGCGCATCATGATGCAGCCCGTCGCGACGAGCGGCGCGGTCGCGAAGCCGAACTCCTCGGCGCCCAGCAACGCGGCGATGACCACGTCACGGCCGGTCTTGAGCTGGCCGTCGGTCTCGACCGCGATGCGGCTGCGGAGATTGTTGAGCACGAGCGTCTGGTGCGTCTCGGCCAGGCCGAGTTCCCAGGGCAGGCCGGCGTGTTGCAGCGACGTGTGGGGCGAGGAACCGGTGCCGCCGTCATAGCCGGAGATGAGCACGACGTCGGCGTGCGCCTTGGCCACGCCGGCGGCGATCGTGCCGACGCCGACCTCGGACACGAGTTTTACGCTTACGCGCGCGTGCCGGTTGCTGTTCTTCAGGTCGTGAATCAGCTCTGCGAGGTCCTCGATCGAATAAATGTCGTGGTGCGGCGGCGGGGATATCAGTCCCACGCCCGGGGTCGTGCCGCGAGTCTTGGCGATCCACGGATAAACCTTGGCGCCGGGTAGCTGGCCGCCCTCGCCGGGCTTGGCGCCCTGCGCCATCTTGATCTGCAGCTCTTTCGCGCTGGCGAGGTATTCGCTCGTCACGCCGAAGCGGCCGGCCGCGACCTGCTTGATTGCGGAATTCTTGGAGTCACCGTTGGCCATCGGCGTGTAGCGGTCGGCATCCTCGCCGCCCTCGCCAGTGTTGGACTTGCCGCCGATGCGGTTCATCGCAATCGCGAGCGTCTCGTGCGCTTCCTTCGAGATGGACCCGTAAGACATCGCGCCGGTCTTGAAGCGCTTCATGATGACTTCCGCCGGCTCGACCTCCTCGATCGGGATCGCCGCCGAGGCCTTGAACTCGAGCAGGCTGCGCAGCGTGCAGAGATTCTTGCCCTGCTCATTGATGAGCTTGGAAAAGTTCTTGAAGGCGGCGTAGCTGCCGGTGCGCGTCGCGCGCTGGAGGTGATGAATCGACTCCGGCGTGAACAGGTGCGCCTCGCCCTCCGCGCGCCACTGATAGATGCCGCCGACGGGCAGCACGTGGCCGTCGACCTGGCGGTCCGCATAGGCGGCGTGGTGCCGGGCGAGCACTTCCTGCGCAATGACGTCGAGGCCGATGCCGCCGACGCGCGAGGCCGTCCACGTGAAATAATGATCGATGACGTCCTGGCGCAGCCCGAGCGCCTCAAACACCTGTGCGCCGCGGTAGCTCTGGATGGCGGAGATGCCCATCTTGGACATGACCTTGATGACGCCCTTCGAGGCGGCCTTGACCATGTTCTTGCACGCCGTCTTGTGATCGATGCCGGTCAGCGAGCCTTCGCGGATCATGTCGTCGATGGTCTCGAAGGCGACGTAGGGATTGACCGCGCTCACGCCGTAGCCGATCAGCAGCGCGAAGTGGTGCACCTCGCGCGCCTCGCCGGTCTCGAGCACGAGGCTGGCGCGCGTGCGCAGGCCTTCGCGAATGAGATAATGGTGCAGGCCGGCCACCGCGAGCAGCGCCGGGATGGGCGCGAATTCCTTGCTCACACCGCGGTCGCTGAGGATGAGGACGTTGATCTCCTCCTCCTCGATCATCCGACGGGCTATCATGCAGATTTCCTCCAGCGACTTCGCCAGGCCCTTCTCGCCACGCGCGACGCGGAACAGCGAGGGCAGCACGCCCATCTTGAGGCCGGGGAGATCGGTGCGGCGGATTTTCGCAAATTCCTCGTTGGTCAGCACGGGCCACTTCAGCTCGACGCGCCGGCACGCGGTCGGCTGCGGGTTGAGGAGGTTGCCCTCGGAGCCGAGGCGGGTCTCGGCCGAGATGACGATCTCCTCGCGGATCGAATCGATCGGCGGATTCGTCACCTGCGCAAAGAGCTGCTTGAAATAGTCGTAGAGCAGGCGCGGCTTGTTCGAGAGCACGGCGAGCGCGCCGTCGTTGCCCATCGAGCCGAGGGCCTCGACGCCGTCGCGCGCCATCGGCGCGAGAATGATGCGCTCGTCCTCATAGGTGTAGCCGAACGCGATCTGGCGCTGAAGCAGCGTCTCGTGATCCGGCACCGGCACGGACGGCGCGGCGGGCAGGTCTTCGAGGTGGACGAGATGCTCGTCGAGCCACGCGCGATACGGGCGCTCGCCGGCGAGCTGCTGCTTGATCTCCTCGTCCTCGATGATGCGGCCCTGCTCGGTGTCCACCAGGAACACGCGACCGGGCTGCAGGCGGCCCTTGCGCAGCACGTTTTCGGGCGGGATGTCGAGGACGCCGGTCTCCGACGCCATGATCACGAGTCCGTCCTTCGTCAGGCAGTAGCGCGACGGACGCAGGCCGTTGCGATCGAGGATGGCGCCGACCTGCTTGCCGTCGGTGAACGCGATGGCCGCGGGGCCATCCCACGGCTCCATGAGGCACGCGTGATATTGATAGAACGCGCGGCGCGCGTCGTCCATGTGCTGGTCGCCCGACCACGGCTCGGGAATCATCATCATGATCGCGTGGGCGAGCGGGCGGCCGGCGAGGACGAGGAGTTCGAGCGTGTTGTCGAACATCGCCGAGTCGCTGCCGTTCGGGTTGACGATCGGGAGGGCCTTTTTGATGTCGTCGCCAAACAGCTCGGACTCAAAGAGCGCCTCGCGGGCATGCATCCAGTTGATGTTGCCGCGCAGGGTGTTGATCTCGCCGTTGTGCGCGACGTAGCGGTACGGGTGCGCGCGGTCCCAGCTGGGAAAGGTGTTGGTCGAGAAGCGCGAGTGCACGAGGCCGATGGCGGTCTCCATCGCGGGGTTCTGCAGGTCGGGAAAATATTTCCCGAGCTGGTCGGTCAGCAACATGCCCTTGTAGACGATCGTCTTGCAGGAAAGGCTGGCCACATACCACGCCTCCGCGCCGCCCATCGTCGAGGTGCGGATGTCGCTGTAGGCGCGCTTGCGGATGATGTAGAGCTTGCGCTCGAACGCCATGTCGTCCGTCAGCGCCGGATTCCGCCCGATGAACACCTGGCGCATGAACGGCTCGCAGGACTTGGCGGTCTCGCCCAGCGAGGCGTTGTCCGTCGGCACGGTGCGCCAGCCGAGAAACGTCTGCCCCTCGGCCTGCACGATCCGCTCGAAGGTTTGCTCGATCCGGCGGCGGATGGTCGGGTTGCGGGGGAGAAAAATCAGCCCGGCGCCGTACTGGCCGGGCGCGGGCAGCGTGATGCGCGCCTTCTTGCTGATCTCCGCGAAAAACTTGTGCGGGAGCTGTAGCAGCACGCCCGCGCCGTCGCCGGTGTTGGGCTCGCTGCCCGCCGCGCCGCGGTGGTCGAGATTGGTCAGGACCTGCAACGCCTGCTGCAGGATCTGGTGGGACTTGCGGCCGTGCAGGTCCACCACGAAGCCGACGCCGCAGGCATCATGCTCAAACCACGGATCGTAGAGCCCCTGCTTGCCGGGGCGGCCGGAAGCGGGAGTCTGGACGGGACGGGAGCGATGAAGGGGTCGCGCGGCGTTCGACATCAGGGTGGGAAATCGGGGAGTGGAAAGTGTGCCGGATCAGGCGGAGACGGAAAGTGTGGGGTCAAAAAAAGGGCCGGTCGCATTTTGCGAGAGCCGGCCCGGGAAGGTTAATTCGTCGATCGCGGCTTTCAGCGTCAGAAGAATCGAATCGTTTTAGTGGCCATCTTGGCGTGCTCCGCGTCCGAGCAGCCCGCATTGAGGGATGCGTCGACCGCGGCGTCGCTGGGCTTCACGAGGTCGTTGCTGAGCAGGTAATTTTCGACCTCTTCGCCGGAGATGTCCGCGAGCATAACACCGTCGATCTCCACGCAGGGGGAAAGCGGCTGCCCCGACTTCTGCACCATCTCCGCGTAGTTCGCGCGATCGTTGATGATGTCGATGTCCTCGAATGCGAGGCCGTGCTTGCGCAACACGGTGCGCACGCCATTGGACCAACCGCATTGCGGCTTAAGATAGGCTTTGATGTTCATGCAACAGGATACGCGGGACGAAAAGTGTCGCAAGCTATAGGGCGTGGTTTTTTCCCGGCAAGCGGAACTTTAGGAAATCTTTGACATAGGCCGGAGGCGTCGCCCGCTCGGCCGGCCGGCGCGCCGGCGGCATGGCCGCGCGAAAAAAAGATGTCCCGGAAACCCAATCGCATTTGCGCTCACCTCGATTTTCGCCTTCCTTGGCAGCGTCATGAGCAACCCCACGAACCCCGAGCCGGTATTGTTTGACGTCGTCGCTGACATGCATGCGCCGGAGCTGTATCAGCCGCGGGCGCTCGCGGAGGGCGTCGAGCACTTGGCCGACATCGGTCCCGAGCAAATCGCGTTTTATCGTGAGCACGGCTATCTCGTGGTGCGCCAGGCCTTCACTCCGGCCGAAATGCAGGCCGCCACGGACGGTCTCGTGGACCTGATCATGGGCAAGCGGCCGGATTTCAAGCACGTCTACTTCGAGGGCAAGGCGAAGGAGATCCTCCCCACCCTCGGGCCGGAACAACGCCAGGACGCCGTGCGCAAGATCGGGATGTTCATCGAATTCGACGCCCGCCTGAAGGCCATCTCCCACCACGCCGGGCTCCTGCGCGCGCTCCGGCCCCTGCTCGGCGACGCCGTCCCGGAAATGTTCCAGGACATGGCCCTGATCAAGCCGCCCCGCCTCGGCCGCGAAAAACCGTGGCACCAGGACAAGGCCTATTTCGAATATCCCCTCGGCACGCCCGTGATCGGCGTGTGGATCGCGCTCGACGAGGCCACGGTCGAAAACGGCTGCATGCAAATCCTGCCCGGCCGGCACAAGGAGGGCCCGATCCTGCACTTCCAGCGCCGGGACTGGCAGATCTGCGACAACACCATTCTCGGCACCAAGTCCGTCGCCGTGCCGTTGCAACCCGGCGGCGTGCTGTTCTTCGACGGCCTGTTGCCGCACGGCACCCCGCACAACTCCTCGCCCAAGCGCCGGCGCGCGCTGCAGTTCCACTATGCTCCCGTCGGCGTGACCAAGGTGGCGCCGGAGGAACGCCTGAAGAATTTCGGCGGCGAGGGCAAAAACGTGACGTGCTGAGCGCCGGCGGGCGCAGCGCATTTTTTCGAGCCAGCTAGGCGTGTTCGGCTGACCCACCTGTCTTGGTTGTAGGGCGAGTCGTCCTTGAAGAGCCGTGCCATGGCCCGGCTCATCCAGCTTGTCCGCCATAGCCTTGGCGACGGCGGAAGGACTCGCCCTACCTCGGAAAAGCCAAGGCGTGGTCATTCAGCCCGTCTTACAATTTCCTAGCCGCCCCGCGTGCGCTCGCCTATCACGCACGGGATGAAAGTGCTCGTGACCGGCGCCGCCGGATTCGTCGGATATCATGTAGCCTGGCGGCTGGCCGGGACGAATCGCTGCGAGGTGCTGGGCGTGGACAACCTCAACGACTACTATTCCGTCGCGCTCAAGCGGGCCCGGCTGGCCGAACTCGAAAAGCTCGAGGGCTTCCGTTTCGTGCAGGCGGACTTCGCCGATGCGGCGGCGTTCCAGGGCATTTACGGGCACTTCAAGCCCGACTACGTGATTCACCTCGGCGCGCAGGCCGGGGTGCGTTACAGCATGGAAAACCCCGCCGCCTACGTGCACAGCAACCTGGCGGGGTTTCTCAGCGTGCTCGAGGCGTGCCGCCGCCTGCCGCCGAAGCACCTCGTGTTCGCCTCGTCGAGCAGCGTCTACGGTGCGGGCGCGAAAGTGCCGTTTCGCGAGGACGACGACACCGACCAGCCGATCTCGTTCTACGGCGCGACCAAGAAAAGCAACGAGCTGATGGCGCACAGCTACGCGCATCTGCACGGCCTGATGATCACCGGCCTGCGATTCTTCACCGTTTACGGCCCCTGGGGCCGGCCGGACATGGCCCCGACGATTTTTTCGAAGGCCATTCGCGAGGGCACGCCGATCCGGCTCTTTAATCACGGAAAGAGCCGGCGCGACTTCACCTATGTTGACGACATCGTGGACGGCGTCGTGAAGGTCCTCCTCTACCCGCCCACCCCGGTGCCGGTCCCGCCTTTCCGGATCTTCAACCTCGGCCACCATCGCCCGGTCGAGGTGCTGCTTTTCGTGCGCATGCTGGAGCAACTGCTCGGGCAAACCGCCCAGGTCGAGCTGCTCCCGCCGCAGCCGGGCGACATGCTTGAAACCGGCGCCAGCATCGACCGCCTGCAGGCCGCCATCGGCTTCACGCCGCGGGTCTCGCTGGAAGACGGCCTGCGGCACTTCACCGACTGGTTCAAAACCTACTACCGCCACCCGTGAAAACCGTTCTTCTCCTCGTCGGCTCCAACATCTTCATGACCCTCGCCTGGTATGGGCAGCTGAAGTTCAAGTGGCTGGAGGGCAAATCGCTCTTCTTCGTCATTCTGGCTTCGTGGGGCATCGCCTTTTTCGAATACTGCCTGATGGTGCCGGCGAACCGCGCGGGCTATTTCAGCGGCGGTTTCAGCGGTTATCAGCTCAAGATCATCCAGGAGTGCGTCACGCTGGTGGTCTTCGTCGGCTTCGCCTGGCTCGTGCTCAAGGAAAAACTCACCTGGAATTACGCCGTGAGCTTCTTGCTCATCGTGCTCGCCCTGTGGTTCGCCACCGCCTTCAAGCCGGGCGCCGCCCCGCCCGGCGACCATTAAGGGGTCGGTCCCGGGGGCGCGGATGCGCTCGTTCGCCCGGCCTCCTGCCTGAGGCCGCCTGCCGCCACAATAGGGCGGGGTGTTGCGGAAAACATACGGCGGATCGCCGCTCCGCGCTTGCCTCGTCTCGGGCGCGGCGCAAGTTGGGGATCTCTTTTAATCGCAACCCTCCACTCCCTCATCGCCATGTCCAAAGCCGCCCCCGCCAAACCCGCCACGCCCGCCCCCGCCGTCTCCCACGTCCGCGAAAAGAACATCGAGCTCGCCCTTTCCTCCATCACGAAACAGTTCGGCGACGGCTCGATCATGCGCCTCGGCAGCAACCACCGCATGAAGGTCGAGACGCTCTCGACCGGCTCGCTCGCCATTGACCTCGCGCTCGGCGTTGGCGGCCTGCCCAAGGGCCGCATCATCGAAGTCTACGGTCCGGAATCCTCGGGCAAAACCACCTTCTGCCTCAGTGTCATCGCCGAGGCGCAGAAAAAAGGCGGCCTTGCCGCCTTCATCGACGTCGAGCACGCGCTCGACCCGAAATACGCCCGCGTCGTCGGCGTGCAGCTCGATGACCTCCTCGTTTCCCAGCCCGACAGCGGCGAAGACGCGCTCAATATCATGGAGACGCTCATCCGCTCCAACAGCATCGACGTCATCGTCCTCGACTCGGTCGCCGCCCTCATCACCAAGGCTGAGCTCGACGGCCAGATGGGCGACATGACCATGGGCAGCCAGGCGCGCCTGATGTCGCAGGCGATGCGCCGTCTCACCGCGGTCGTCAGCAAGACGAATTGCGTGTGCATTTTCACCAATCAGATCCGCGAGAAGATTGGCGTGATGTTCGGCAGCCCCGAGACCACGTCGGGCGGCCGCGCGCTGAAGTTTTTCTCGTCCATTCGCATCGACATCCGCCGCAAGGACCAGATCAAGACGCCCGAGGGCAAGGTCATCGGCAACCGCACCAAGATCAAGGTCGTGAAGAACAAGGTCGCCCCGCCGTTCACCGAGGTGGAGTTCGACATCATGTATGACGAGGGCATTTCCAAGCTCGGCTCGCTCCTCGACCTCGGCCTCGAGCACAAGGTGCTGGAGAAAAAGGGCGCGTGGATCGCCTACGAGGGCGCCCTCGTCGGCCAGGGCCGCGATGCCGCGAAGGCCGCGCTCAAGGAAAAGCCCGAGCTCGCCGAGAAAATCTCCAAGGCGGTGCTCGAGAAAGTCACTGTGGTCGGCGGCGCCGTCATCACCGGCGCAGCGGCGGAATAGTTTCTCAGCGGCGCGCGTTCCGGAGGCACCATGGGCTTCCTGCGCGCCAACGACCTCAAAATTCGCGACCCGTTCGTGCTGCCGCTGGCAGCTGAACGGGTTTATTATCTCTACGGCACGACGGACAAAATCCCGTGGGGCGGCCACCCGGGCGAGGGCTTCGACACGTATCGCAGCCGCGATCTGATTCACTGGGAGGGCCCGTTCCCCGCGTTTCGACCCGAGCCGGGATTTTGGGGTGAATATAGTTTTTGGGCGCCGGAAGTGCACGCGTGGCGCGGACGTTTTTTCATGTTCGCGACTTTTCAGTCGAAGCGCGTTCCGCTCGGCACCCAGATCCTGGTGGCCGACCATCCGCTGGGGCCGTTCCACCCGCACAGCCCGGGTCCGGTCACACCCGCCGGGTGCGCCTGCCTCGATGGCACACTGTTCGTGGCCGACGACGGCCAGCCTTGGATGATTTTCAGCCGCGATTGGCCGCAAATCGCCGTCGGCCGCTACTCCGCCCTGCCCCTCCGCGAGGATTTGAGCGCGGCCGCGGGTCCGGCGATGGATCTTTTCGCGGTCAATGCCGCGGCCTGGGTGCGCACGCCGCCGTGGCAGAAGGAGCGTGATGCCAAGGGCCTGCCATCCTGTTACGTCGCCGATGGCGCGTGGCCGTTCCGCCTGCGCAACGGCGAGCTGTGCCTGCTATTCTCAAGCTGGAACGAAACCAATTATGCGACCGGCCTCGCGCGTTCGGCGTCGGGCAAACTCGCCGGGCCGTGGCTCTGCGATCCCACAGCGTTCTTCCCGGATAACGGCGGTCACGCCATGATTTTTGCCGGCTTCGATGGCGCGCCCTATCTGACGTTGCACCAACCCAACGGTCCTCCGCCAGAGCACCCGCGGATATTTCCGATGACCGAAGTCGCCGGCCAGATCCGGCTCCAGCCTCCCCTGGCTCCGTAACCCGGCTCGGCGCCGATTACGCTTTGCGGAAACTCGGCGGGCGCGATTGGCTGCGCCATCGCCCCGCATGTCCACCGCCGCCACTAACCGTTCCGCCACCCTCGCCCCTCCCGGCCGCGAGCCGGTGTTTCACGTGCGCGGGCTGGCCCGCGTCTACGGCGAGGGCTCCGCGGCGGTCACCGCGCTCGCGGGTGTCGACTTCGATCTGTTCCGCAGCGAGCTCATCGTGCTGCTCGGCGCTTCCGGCAGCGGCAAATCCACCCTGCTCAACCAGCTCGGCGGGCTCGACTCGCCGACCCATGGCACGCTGCTCTACCGCGGCGCCGATCTGGCGCAGTTTGACGAGGCCGCGCTCACGCGCTTCCGGCGCGATGCCGTGGGTTTCGTGTTTCAGGCCTACAATCTCATTCCCAGCCTGACCGCCCGCGAGAATGTCGCGCTTATCACGGAAATCTGCCGGGCGCCGATGGTGCCCGAGGAGGCCCTGCAACTCGTCGGTCTCGGCGACCGGATGGATCATTTTCCCGCGCAACTTTCCGGCGGCGAACAGCAGCGCGTGGCCATCGCCCGCGCCATCGCCAAGCGGCCCGAGGTGCTGCTTTGCGATGAGCCGACGGGCGCGCTGGACGTGCGCACCGGCATGACCGTCCTCGAGGCCATCGAGCGCATCAATCGCGAGCTCGGCACGCTCGCTGTCATCATTACCCACAACGCCATTCTCGCCGACATGGCCGACCGCGTGTTCACGCTCTCGGATGGCCGCCTCGTGCACGAGCGCACCAACGCCCGCCGCGGCTCCGTGCGCGACCTGGCGTGGTAGTGTTGAACGCTCCAAGCACCAACCTCCAAGCTCCAGTGAAATTCCAAAAACCAAATCTCAAAAGAGGGCGCACCGGATATTGGTCGATTGGTGTATCATTGGATTTTGGAGGTTGGTGCTTGGAGCTTGCGCCGCCATGAGCCTGCTCGACCGCAAGCTGCTCCGCGACCTCGTCGCGCTCAAATCCCAGGCCCTCGCCGTGGCGCTCGTGATGGCGTGCGGGCTGGCGATGATGATCATGACGCGCTCGCTCATCCTTTCGCTCGGGACGACGCGCGACACCTACTACGAGCACTACCGTTTCGCCGAGGTCTTTGCCCGCCTGAAGCGCGCGCCCAACTCCGTGCGCGACCAGCTGGCCGGGATTCCCGGCGTCGCCACCGTCGAGACCGGCATTGCGATGCAGGTCACGCTCGACCTGCCGGGCCTCGACCTGCCGGCGGTCGGTCTGCTCAATTCCCTGCCGGAGCATGGCGAGGCCGTGTTGAACCGCGTTTATATCCGCGCCGGCCGGCTGCCGCTCGGCCATACCTCGCAGCGCGAACTCGCCGCCGGCGAGGCCTTCGCGGAAGCGCACAGTCTCAAGCCCGGCGACACGATTGCCGCGGTGCTCAACGGCGCCAAGCAGACCTTCCGCCTCTCCGGCATCGTGTTGTCGCCCGAGTTCGTCTTTGAGGCGCCGCCCAATTCCGCCCTGCCGGACAACAAGACCTACGGCGTCTTCTGGATGCCTTACAAGGAGCTCGCCACCGCGTTCCAGCTCTACGGCGCATTCAACAATGTCGCCATCACCCTCGCGCCCGGCGCGTCGGAGGGCGACGTCATCGCCGCGGTCGACCGCCTGCTCACGCCCTACGGCGGCCGCGGGGCTTTCGGCCGCTCCAACCATCCCTCGCACCGCCGGCTCGATGACGAGATTCGCGTGCTGCAGGGACTCTCGGTCACCTTCCCGCTCGTGTTTCTCAGCGTCGCGGCGTTCATGACGAATTCCGTGATGAGCCGCCAGGTCGCGCTGCAACGCGAGCAGATCGCCATGCTCAAGGCCTGCGGCTTCAGCAATGCGCAGGTGGGCGCGCACTATTTCAAGTTCTCGTTCGCGATTGTGATCGTCGGGGTCGGCTTCGGCGGCATCGGTGGCGTCCTGCTGGGCCACCGGCTGGTCGGGCTGTATCATATTTTCTTCCGCTTCCCCCAGCTCGACTTCCTCCTCGACACGCGCGTGCTCGTGGCGGCCGGCGTGGTGAGCGCCCTCGCGGCCTTCGCCGGCGTGGCGGGAGCGGTGCGCCGCGCCGTCCGCCTGCCGCCCGCGGAG
>OCZT010002367.1_pt1 | contig 19458 bp, 11 predicted proteins | sample 1539031 | NCBI WGS metagenome assembly OCZT01 (sample SAMEA3539308, study PRJEB22396) | soil metagenome | biome: tundra; feature: field; material: soil | place: USA | collected 2010-05 | depth 0.15 m | reverse complement strand
TTACAATTAATCAGGGCGACGGCCACCCTCCTGAAACTCGCGGGGAATTCTCTACGCATGGGTAGCAACATCCTCAACAAAAGAGATGGCCTCGATCTCGGGCGCATCCATTAGGTCCGACAGTAGAGTTCGCAGCGGCGGAAGGATATGAAGCAGTGTGTCCCATCCGAAGAAGTCCGCCTGCCTGCCGACCCGGAACTGGTATGTCCGGCCAGCGATTGTAAAGTCAACATTCTTGCCGTTGGTTGGCAGGAATACGCCGTTGTTGTGAATGGTGTTTCGGAGCGTTCTGAGAAAGTCCAATAGGTTTATGTGGTCTCGACTGTGGGCCACGGTGCAGTCGCTTCGGAGAATGGCAATGTAGACGCTGTAGAACGGACCGTCAGCTTGAGCGCTGGGTCGAATGGTTCTGAGCATCGCTCTCATGCCGTGTTCAACCGCGGAGAACACGAATACGAGGGTGGCGACGCGGTAGAACGTAATGAGCTCAAAGACCGCCGGTGCCACTTTGTCCGGACGGTCAAGTTCTCGACTAATTGCCAAGCTCCAGAACCGCATGTCGTCGACAGCATGCTGCAGCAGGCGGAGGTTTACTATGGTCGTGAAGAGGAAATTCACTTGCTTCCCAAGGAGGCAAATGCGTGCATCGTTCCTAGGTGCCCAATCCGGATGGGCCTTCGCCACGCGGCTGTGAAGGGCCACGAACTGAGCTCGCTCTGCCGAGAACGCTCTGACCTGGTCGTCGAACCACGCGATTTTGGTTGGATCCATAGAATGCTCCGGGTGGCCACGAACATCATTTCGACCGGCGAGGTATCCGCTCGAACGCGATCACGCCACCGCCGTCGCGAGGCCGTTCCGCAGAGTGGCCTAGCCAGAGTGACGGCGAAAGCCACTCGCCGAGCGTGTGCAGAGAGGAGCGCGACCAGACGCGAATTCCAAGAATGGGGCCCAAATGGGGTGCATTTCACCCCGAAACGCCCAAACGGCCGCCTGCTCGGCGGCCGTTTGCTTTTCCTACCTCATGTCCCGCAACCACTTACCGAGAGTGACCCGAGCGGGTTTCGAACCCGCGACCTACGGATTAAAAGTCCGTTGCTCTACCAGCTGAGCTATCGGGTCGGGAAACCAGAAAGTTCGCACGCCGCGACGTCTTATACAACTCACACGTTTCGGACGCGACGAACTCCAACTCCCGGATTGCACCCGAAGACAGCGATCAAGTCGCCCCGTCCGCGCGGATCATCTTCATCGCCTCCTGAACCGTGGTCATGAACTGAGCCGGGAAGATGATGGTCGAATTCTTCTCGACGCTGATCTCCGCCATGGTCTGCAAGGTGCGCAGCTGCAGCGCCACCGGATGCTGCGAGATGATGTCCGCCGCCTCACCGAGCTTGACCGCCGCCTGAAACTCGCCCTCGGCCGCGACAATTTTCGCGCGGCGCTCGCGCTCCGCCTCCGCCTCCTTGGCCATGGCGCGCTGCATGTTGTCCGGCAGCGTGATGTCCTTGATCTCGACGGCCGTGACCTGGGCGCCCCACGGCTCGGTATGCCCGTCAATGACATCCTTGATCTTCGCGTTGATATCCCCGGTCTGTGAGAGGAGCTGGTCGAGGCTGAACTGGCCCACGACATTGCGCACCGTCGTCTGGCTTATCTGGTTGATTGCCGAGCTGACATTCTCGATGGCGAGCACCGATTTCGCCGGGTCGACGATGTGGTAGTACGCAACCGCTGAGATGTCGATGGAGACGTTGTCTTTGGTGATGATCTTCTGCGAAGGAATATTCATCGTGATCGTACGCAACGTCGCCCGCGTCATCTGCTCGAGGACCGGGATGAGGATGATCAAGCCGGGGCCGCGCACACCGGTGTACTTGCCCAAGAAGAAAATGACGCCGCGGTCGTATTCCTTCACGACCCGAAGGGAGAGCGAAACGAGCGCGACGACAATCGCGATGACGATCACGCTGGTATCCATGGAGATCACTGGCGAAAGAGGAGTTTCAGTTGCCCGGCCCTGAGTATACGCGGAGGCCGGCAGGCGGGATAGGAAAGTCGATCACGGGACTCTCCCCGAATTATGCCCGCCGCGGTTGATGGTAGACTTCAGGTGACCATGCCAATCAAACGCGACGCGGGAATCGCCCGGCACGCGAGTTCGAGCGCTCCTGGAGCACGCTCGATCGTCAACGTCGGCTACCGCTCGACCAACTTCTGGGTCGTGAGCGCGGGCCGCTCGCGCTTCCTCGTGGACCTCGGCTGGCCGGGAATGTTCGGCGCGCTCGAGGCCAATCTCAAGCGCATGGACATTCCGCTCGGCGAAATCAGCCACGGCTACGCGACGCACTATCACATGGACCACGCGGGCGCGGCGCAGAATCTCAAGCGCGCCGGGATGCGGCTCGTCGTGTTCGACCTGCAGGCGCCGTTCATCGCGCCGATGGCGAAGTGGATGAAGCCCGAGATGCACTACACGGAAATCACGCTCGACGACAACACCGTGATCCCGCTCGCCGAAGGCCGCGCGTTGCTCCAGACGCTCGGCATCGATTGTCGGCGTGTACAAGTTTTGGGACAGCGTTTTGGGACAAACGTGCGGTAAGTCTTGGGACACCCGTGCGCGGAGTTGGGCCAGAACACACCCAGGAGTCTGTTTGGCGAATGCCGTGCTGGTCGAGTAAAATAATGGAATGGAACCCCCTTCCACTTCGATCTTGAATGACGCCACCAAGGGCATCAGTGTCGCTCTGAACGAGCCCGGGCCGTCCGACGTGGAATCTGTCGAGTATGCAGCGTGGCGAACGAAGCGGATGGCTCTGGTTGCCGCACATCTGTAACAGGCCTTCGCCTCCAAGGGATGGGCGTCTGTTCACGTAGGTGGAGGAGTGCTCCAGTTCCATCTTGCTGGAATGGGGTATCAGACTGCCGACATAGACATGGTCGTTGCGCGGCGAACAGGAACCGCCGTTCCTCGCGCGACGCTGGGACACGTAATTGCCCCGAGCCCCGATCCGTCCCCACCCGCCCCCATCCCTGTCGTTCACGGCGACGGCGTCTTCAGCACATATCCCTCCGGCGGAGTCGCACCCATCAGATTCCGGACGAAGTAGTCCCACGTGCGGCGCACCATGTACGGCTCGTCGGCGAATCCGTGGTTCCGGTTCGGCATGACCAGCAGGTCGAAGTCCTTGTTCGCCTTGATGAGTTCATCGATCACGAGTTGCGTCGCCACGGGATGCACGTTGTCGTCCAGCGTCCCGTAGGCGAGCAGCAGTTTGCCTCTCAGGTTCTTCGCCTTTCGCCAGTTCGACTGCGAGTCGAACGAATCCGTGGAGTCGCTCAGCTTCTTCATCAGGCCCTGATACTTCTCTCCCCACGAGAAGTCGTAGTTGCGCTGGTCGTGGTTCCCCGCGCTCGAGACGGCCACCTTGAAGAACTCAGGGAAGCTCAGGATCGCGTCGGTGGACGAAAAGCCTCCGCCAGAATGCCCGAAGATGCCGACACGGTCGAGGTCCATCTCGGGATAGCGCGCGGCGAGCTGCTTTATCGCCGCGATCTGGTCCGGGATGCCGTTGTCGGTCATGTTGCCGTAGTACGTGTCGTGAAAGGCCTTGGACCTTCCCGGCGTTCCCATCGCGTCGACCTGTACCACGTAGAATCCGAGCTCGGCGAGCGCTCGCACGTTCCCGGCCGGATTCACGGTGAACTGCCTCCCCCCCGTCGAACCGATCTGCGGTCCCGGGTAGATGTAGTCGATCACCGGATACTTGCGCCCGGCGACGATGTGTGTGGGGCGAAAGAGCAGGCCGAGCAGGTCCGTCTGACCGTCGCGCGCCTTGACGGTGAACGTCGTCGGCATCGTCCAGCCTGCCGCGGCGAGGCGGCTGATGTCGGCCCGCTGCAGCTCCTTAACTATCGCGCCGGAGGGGAGCCGCACGACCGACACGGGGATCGAGTCTGTGCGTGAGTACGCATCCACGACATATTTCCCGTCCGGCGGCATCGAGATGGCGTGATCGGCATTTTCCGGCGTCAGCAGTTCGGTGGATGAACCGTCGAGGCGCGACCGATAGAGGAAGCGGAGATACGGGTCGCGCCCCGCCTCACGGCCGCGCGCCGTGAAATAAACGTACCGCTGCACGTCGTCGACCCAGAGCAGATCGCTCACCATCCATTCGCCGGTGGTGATGCGGTTCTTGATCGCCCCGGTCGACGCGTCCACCAGGTAGAGGTGTCCCCACCCATCGCGCTCCGACCACCAGACCACTTCGCGATTGTTGCCCAGCGGCCGCCAGTTGGGAATCCCGCCGGAGTTCTGGTTCGTCTCGACGAACGTCTTGCCGCTCTCTTTCAGGATGGTGCGCACAGTGCCGGTCTTCGCGTCCGCGGCCATGAGCGTCAGCTCGTGAAAGCCGCGCTTCCCGGCGGTGAAGAAGAACTCATCGCTGCCCGTGCCCCACCGCACGTCCTTCCACACGGTGTCGGTGCCGATCCAGCAACAGCTCGTGTTCACCGCCTCGATCGGCGGAATGCCGACTTTCGTTCCTTTCCGGCTCTCGATGTCGAACACGTAGTAGTCGAATTTCGGGATCACCGAGTCGCCCGGCAGGGCGTACCGGTAGCTGTGCAGGATCGGGCCGGGATTCTTCGTCTCGAGCAGATACATCAGCCGGACGTTGCGCTGGTCCCACTTGTGCGTGATGAGGCGCTTCGAATCGGGCGACCAGAGCACGTACGGGCGCAGCTCGGTCTTGTTCCGCTCGTTCGTCACCTGCTGGCAGCACCCGATATTTGACAGTGCGTAGCCGTAGTCGCCCGTGCCGTCGGTGGTCAGCGCCACCTCGGCTCCGCCGCCCGCCGGACGTACGAAGACGTTGCCGCCGCGCTCGAACGCCGCCCACTTCCCGTCGGGCGACAGCACCTCGCTCACCTTGCGCCGCGGAATGGAGTCCGGCCCCGTGCACTTGTAGGCCACGATGTCGCACGTCCAGAACTTCTTCTTCGCCACGTCGAATTCGATCGAACGGCCGTCGGCCGAAAGCGTGATGTCACGGAACGGCAGCTTCGTCGGATCGTAGGATGTATCCGCCCTCTGCGAGAGCTCGGAAGCCAGGCGGCCGTTGTCGAAGAGCGGCCGCTTCGTTCCCGTGGCCGCGTCGACCACGATGAACTCGTAGCCTTTCGCGCCGTGATTTCGATACCAGAACCGGTCACCCGCGATCCAATGCGGCGCGACCGCTTCGTCGACGACGAGATCCCGCGCGTTCCAGCCGAGGAGCGCCTCGGCGCGGGCATAGTCGGAGGCGCCGACCTGCGCGGCGAGCGGCGTCGCGACCGTCAGGAACCCGGCGGCGGCAGCAAGGATGCGGCGCAGCGGCCGGCTGACCGCGACGATGAAGGACATGCGGTGCTCCGGAAAGAGGAAGGGCTGCGGTGATCGCGCTTAGCGCTTCGGCGCGTTCCAGCGTGCCGTCCAGGCGTCGGGACGGTCCTTCAGGTACTTCTCGTACCAGTCGAGCATGATGGCGTCGCGCAATTGCTCCACGCTCGGGCGGGAGTTGATGCCGTGATTCTCACCCTTGATCCGGATGAGCTCGGCGTCGCGGCCGAGCATCCTGAGCGCGGTGAAGAGCTGCTCGGACTCGGTGGGAACGACGTTGGTGTCGTCCGTCCCGTGGATCAGCAGCATCGGCGCGGTGATCTTGTCGGCCTGGAACAGGGGCGAACGGTCGACGTAGACGTCTTTGCGATTCCACGGATAGCAACCGGGACAGGTGCCGTCGGTGTAGCTGTAGCCCGAGGCCCCGGCTCCCCAGTAGTCCGCGATGTTGCTGATGCCGGCGATCGCGATGCCCGTGCGGAAGATCTTCGTCCGGGTGTGCAGGTGCATTGTCATGAATCCGCCGTACGAGTGGCCGAAGTTCCCGACTCGAGCCGCATCCACGAACTTGTGCGTGGCGGTGAAGCGTTCCGTCCCCTCGATGATGTCCGTCCCCGCCGAAAAGCCCCAGTCGTTGATGTGATAGTCGGCGAACTTCTGTCCGTAACCCGGCGTCCCGGCGGGATTCATGAAGAGCACCACATAGCCATTCGCCGCGAACCAGAGCAACCGCTGCTCGAAGTTCTTCTTCATCGGCAGCGTACCACCGTAGTAATGCACGATCATGGGATGCGTTTGCGTCGAGTCGAATCCGGGCGGCAGCCAGTACCACGCTTCGATGTCCTCGCCGCGACTGTTCCGGAAACTCCAGAGACGCCACGAAGGCATGTCGATCCCCCTGAGCGCGTCGGCGTTCGGCTGCGAGAGCACGGACGCCGCTCCCGTCGCGAGATCGACTCGATGGACCATGGCGGGCGTCACCGGCGTTTCGCTGGCCGCTACCAGAGCGCCCGCGACCACGTCGGCGGCGCTCGTCACTTCACCGGGAGTTTCGACGAGCTCGAGCGTCGTCCGTTCCAGCGCCGATGTCACGGCTCGTCTCGTGCGGGCGATCTTCGTGCGCGCGCCGGCGTCCACCAAAACGTAGATGCGGCCGTCCGCCGCGTTCCATCGCACGCGCGAGCACCCGAGTCCGCCGCCGATGTTCGGCACGAAGCCGTCGCTCAGATGGGCGAGCGCCGGGTGGTCGAGTCTCATGGCGAATAGTGCGTTCTCGTACGCCGAGAAGGTCGGGCTCTCCGTCGTCGTCAACTCCTTGGTGCTCGCGCAGAAGGCGATGGCCCGGGAGTCTGGTGACCACGCGAAGGCCGCCGGGGCGCTGAAGACTTCGCGCGTGAGGTCGAAGAGCTTGGCCGCCGCGAGCGAAGCCACGTCGACCGTCCAGATCTCGGCGTGAATCCAGGGACGCGCGTCATGCGTGAACGCATCGCGCGAATAGGCGATGGTCTTCCCGTCCGGCGACAGCGACGCGCCGGCGACCCCGAAGGACGAGTCGCCGACGATTGTGAAGCGCGTGCCCTGCCGCACGTTGACGGCGAACAGATGCACCTTCACCTGTGGGGCAAACTCCATTCGCTGCCACACCTCGGTGAGCCTGCGAGCCTCGCCGGGCTTGGGCATGTCGGGCATCGCCGGGCGCACGTTGCCCGTGTAGTAGATCCACTCGCCGTCTGGCGACCAGCCGACGATGCTTCGCGCCGGCTCCCCGCGCAGCGCGCGAGTGGTCGCTCCCGAGGACGCGTCCCAGATCATGAGGTCGGCGCCCCCGCTGTCGCTCCGCTCGCCGTTCACGAGGTAGGCCAGGCGGCTTCCCTGGCGCGACCACTCGGGGTTTCTCGGGCTTCCCTCTCGAACCTCGGCGAGCAGGCGACCGCTGGCGACCTCACGCACCTCCATCGCGCCTGCCGATCGATCCGCGACGGCATCCTGCCAGCGCGTCACGAGCGCCACCTTCGTCGCGGCGTCATCGAGGCGCACGTCCCCGACGGCTATCACGTCGTGCAGCTCCCGGAAGGTGGGCGCGTGGCGCGGGTCGAGGCTCGCGGCGAGCGTTCCACCAGGCGCGGCCGGGGTGAACGACATCGTGAGCGGAGTGGCGCCACCGCCCGCGCGCCCGACCCGCTCGACCAGGATCATGTGCTTGCCCTGCGCGAGGTCGGCGGTACCCGCGGCCACGCGGCGCCCATCGATCCAGATGCGGAGGGCCTTCTCGTCGGATCCAGCCGGCTTCACCGCGAAACGCTGCCATCGGTCTATGGTCACATAGGCGACGGCGTAGACGATCCCGCCCTCACCGACCGTGCCGTTGCCCGGAGCCCATCGCAGCACGCCGGCGCCGGGCGACGCCCATGCGCTTCCCTCGGATGGCCACGTGTCCGTCGGGCTCGGCCGCAGCGCGTCGAGCGACGCCGAGTCGCTGGTCGCGCCGAAGGGGAGGCCGGCACGGCCGGGGCCCACCACGAGCCAGTGATCGATGGACAGCTGCGCACCGGCCGCGAGCGGCAGTCCAGATACGAACGACAGGCCGGCGATGACCGCGCGGAATCCTCGAATGCTGCGCACCATGAAGCTCTCCGGGCAGATGGGAGCGGCACCGCGTTCAACGACGCGGTGCCGCGCGAATGACTATTGCGGGATCCGGAAGGGTTTCCAGTAGGGCCAGCCGTCCGGCTCGTCGTCGTCGGGTGTGGCGCTGCCGCCCCGTCCGTCGATCGGCTGCGCGATCAGGTAGTTGTCGGGCGGCGTCGCACCCATCAGCCAAGTCACGAAGTAGTCCCAGCGGCGACGGATGAAGTACGGCTCGTTGAGCGCATGATTGCGATTCGGAGCCCAGACGAGATCGAACGACTTGTTCGCCTTTTCCAGTTCATCGATCACCTGGATCGTGTTCGCGGGATGGACATTGTCGTCCATGTCGCCGTGCATGAGCAACAGGTGTCCCTGTAGGCTCTTGGCCATCGTCTTATTCGCCGAGGTCTCGAAGTTGTCGGTCTTCCGGACGGTATCGCGCTTGAGAAGTCCTTCGTACTTCTCGGCCCAATAGATGTTGTAGGTCCTATTGTCATGGTTACCGGAGCCACTCACGGCGACCTTGAAGAACTCCGGATAGCGGAGCATCGCGTCGGTGGAGGCGAAGCCGCCGCCCGAGTGTCCGAAGATTCCCACGCGATTGACGTCGATGAAGGCGTAACGCGCGCCAAGCTGCTTGATCGCCGCGATGTGATCGGCGAGGCCGTTGTCGCCGAAGAATCCGTAGTAATTGTCGTGGAAGGCTTTCGAGCGGAGCGGCGTCCCGAGATGATCGAGCTGGATGACGACGAAGCCCAGCTCGGCGATGGAGAACTGCTCGCCGCCGTTCTTGAAGTTCCACGCGCCCACCGACCCGACCTGCGGGCCCGGATAGATGTGCGTGATGATCGGATACTTCCGCGTGGTGTCGAGGTTTGACGGCAGGTACATCACGCCGTGAATGTCGGTGATGCCGTCGCGCGCCTTCACGGTGAATACCTGACCGGGACGCCAGCCGATGGCCTTGAGGCGCGACACGTCGGACTCCTCGAGCTTCCGGAGCACGGCGCCGGTGCCGGCCGTGCGCAGCACGCTCACGCGCGGCGATTCGATGCGCGAATACGTGTCGACAAAATACTTCCCGCTCGGGCTGAACCGGATCTCGTGGAATCCGTCCTCCGGCGTGAGCAGCGTCAGTCCCGCGCCGTCGAAGCCGACCCGATACAGCTTCGGGTAGTACACGAAGCCATCGCGACCGCGACCGGTGAAGTAGACCTGCTTCGCGACCTCGTCGACGTACGAGATCTGGCCGACCTGCCACGCGCCGGTCGTCAGCTGCGCCTTGGGCACGGGAGCGGCGGCGTTGCCGCCGGCAGGAGCGATTCCCTGCCCGTCGAAACGATACAGGTGCCCCCACCCGTCGCGCTCGCTCCACCAGAACGCGTCCTTCAAGTCCTTCGTCACATAGAACGAGCCGGCATCCTGCGGGTTGCTGATCTCGACGTAGGTCTTGCCGGTATCGCGCGCGATGACGCGAAAGTCGCCGCTCGCCGCGTCCACGGCCCCGAGATACGCGCTCTTCGACGCGCGCGTGTAGAACGACACATGCAGCACCCGCGAGTTCTCGGCCCAGGCCGAATCCCTGACCGACCCGCCGAGTGAGAGCTGATTCGGCCGCGGGGCGACCTTCGCCACGACGTTGCTCTTCGTCGCCACGTCCACGATGTGGATGTAGGGATAGGGAACGATGGAGTCGCCCGGCAGCGCGTAGGGCTGCGAGTAGTGCTTGGGGCGCTGCGGCGTATAGGAGATGTAGTGCATCTGCTCGACATGGCGCTCGTCCGTGCGCAGCACGGCGATCCGCTTCGAGTCCGGCGACCAGCGGAGCTGCGGGCGCTGGGGCTGAGGATGCTGGAGTTGACTCGGGCGCGGCATGGTGATGCCGTACGAAAAATAGTCTTCACCGTCCGTCGTCAGCTGCACGGAGTCCTTCTTCGTATCCGCATTGCGAACCCAGAGGTTCTGCTTGTGGATGAACGCTTCGAGTTTCCGGTCGGGGCTCTTCACGAACGGCACATCGCTCGCGAGCGTGTCGCCCGCCGTGCAGCTGTACGCCGTGATGCTGCAGATGAAGCGTCGGCGGGCAGCGTTGAACTCGATCTCGCCTTCGTTGTCGCCTCCGCCTCCGAACTTGAAGGTCTGGAACGGCAGCTTGCTTCCGTCGAACGCGGTATCCGCCGCCAACGTCATCGCACGCGCGAGGCGCACGTGATCGAAGAGCAATCCGCGCGTGCCCGTGACCGGATCCACCAGCACGAACTCCGCGCCGGACCCGGTCTTGTTCCGGTACCAGAATCGGTTGCCGTCCTTCAGCCATTGCGGATTGACCGAATCGCCGGAGACCAGCCGGTCGGTGTTCCAGCTGAGGAGCTGTTCGGCGCGGGAATAGCTGACTTGCTGCGCGGCGAGGGGCGCTGCGCCCATCGTCAGGAGCGCGACGGCCGCAGCCGCCCCGCAACGGAAGATCGAGTTGCCCATTGCGAAAGATCTCCGGATTGAGGGCGGAACACACACGAACGAGCCTCATTCGTCGGACGCGAACTCCGTTCGAGCCATCACGCTGTGACGCGCAGCACGGCCTGTTCCCGTGGCTGATGGTATTTGCAGCGATAACCGAAGCTTCCAGCCTGGGTCGCCGTCCAGAAATACGCCTGACTCGTCTGCAGGTCGCCCGAATCGCCCCACGAGCCGCCGGTCACCGTGTGGACCTGCGTGTCCACGTTGTACCAGCACAGGTTGGTACCGACGCTGATCACCACATCGGCATTCTCGAGTCCGTCGGGCTGCTGCTGGAAAAATCCTTCACCGATGTAGATCTCGACGAGATTCTGCGTGTAATCACCCAACTGCACGCGCACGGGAACGAATGTGTCTTTCCCTGCGGCCACGTCGAATCGGATCGGATTCTCAAAGGGGTCCGGGATGATCGCCTTGTGTGGCGCGTCGAAGCGCACCTGGTAATTTCCCGGCGCGACTTGTGTGAAGGCGAAACGACCGTTGGCGTCGGGAGTCGCGCGAATCCCGACCTGCTGTCCGCTGCCGTACATGAGGATCATCGTGCCCATCGAGGGCTGAGGCACACCCTGTAGGTCCGTCACCTGACCGCTGATGCTTCCGGACACCGTGATGGACGCGACCGTAACCCCGCGCGCTCGCGAGCTGCAGGCTCCGACAATCGCCGCCGTCGTCGCCACGCCGAGCACGCCTGCAACGTCGAGAAACTCCCGGCGGCTCATCGGTTGGCCGGCGATTACGCCCGATGAAGGGGCTCTTGCCATGAAAAATGCCTCAGCGCAAGAGGACGGCGAGAGGAGAGCGAAAAGAACGGGGTAAGCCGGGAATGGGCTTACCTCGTTTTTCTCGCCGAATCACGCGATAACTACGAAATACTCGGACAGGTGCCGGCGCCGAGCGTCATTTTGGGGTTCGCCAGAATTTCATTCAGGGACAAGGGCAGCAGCGTGGCGCGTCCCGGACCGAGGGTCGGTGTGACCAGATTGAACCGGTACAGGTCCATCTGGCGGTAACCTTCCACGAACAGTTCCGCCATGCGCTCGTTCAGGAGGAACGTTTGGGCGGCGGCCGCCGTGGCCGGCACCGGAACCGGCGCGAGGCCCACTCCCGCGCGGGTGCGCAAAGAGTTGAGAAGATTCGTCTCGGTCGTGAAGTCGCCGCCTTTCATGGCGACCTCCGCCTGGATCAGCGTCGCCTCGATCGCCGAAAACATACGGATCGGCGCCGACCTGCTGGCGTACTTTGTGATGCCGTAGTACGGGGTGTGGTTGTTCACGCCCAGTTGTTTGGCCGTGCGCATGACGGCCATCCGATGGTCGTCCTTTGTCGGGGCGTACCAATCCGTGACATACGCCTCGTACGTCGTCGTGGAGTCGATCACGTGGACGCGCGATTGAAGAATGTCGCGCAGCCCGCCCGAGCGGTTGCGATTCTGATTGAACTGGTTTCCGGTCTGACTTTGCGTGGTCGAAGCTCCTTCGGCGTAGATCGCGTCGTACTCGAAACCCGCTGGAACCTGAGCCGCATCCGCCGCCGCGGCCGCAAGGTTTCCGGCCAGCAGATTGGCGCGCGCGCGGCCGGCGTACCCCACGCCCGTCCACTTCGCCAATGATGCCGCGTCACCCGTGATCGCCTGCGCCGCCGCAATCGCCTTCGTGAACTTCGTGATCGACTGCGCGATGATCGCGGAGGATGGAGAGCGCACTGCATTCGCCGACAGAGGCGATTCGCACCAGCCCATTCCGAGCAGGAGGTCGCTGATCGCGTCCACCATCAATGTTTGCGCGTTCATCGCGCTCGTAGCCGCCTTGGCCCCTAGCACGTTCTGCACACGCACCTGCGCGTCCTGCGCGGCAAACCGCGTACGCAATATCGCATCCTGTGGAGCGGAGAACGAACCGGCGGTCGCCCAGTCGTGACGCAGCCGGCCGAACGAGATGTCTTCCCAGTCGATCCATGTCGACGTCGACATGATCTCGTCGCTGTTCAGCTCGGTCACGATGATGTAGCCGCTCCAGGCTTGATGCAACAACCCCTCCGCACCGTTGGTGACGGTCTGGAGAATGACGGCGTTGTCGAGCGCCGCCGTGCCGAAGGCTTGCGGATTCGGCACATCGAGAAGATTCCCGCTGCAAGAAACGGCCGACAAGAAGACTGCGAGCGTCGTCCAGCGCGCAGCGATGCGTCCGATGCCGACCCCTTCGTTCCTATGTCTCATGATTGCTTTCTCGTTGAAATGAGTGGGGCCGAGCGCTAGAAGCGGGTCTTGAATGCGAACCGGAACAGTCGGGCTGCCGGTTGCATCAGGAAGCCGTTGTTGAACGTGAACGCACTGGCTCCCCCCCAATTCATATTCGGGTCCACACAGTTGCAGTGATCCCACCACCACAGGTTCTGGCCGGACAGTGTAAGCGACGAATGCCCAAGCCCGACCATCGACGACATCCGTGCGGGTATGGCCCAGGAGAGGGAGATCTCGCGCAGTCGCACGTTGTTGCGACTGTCGTAGTAGTTCAGGATGCTCGCGAACTGCGCGATGGAATCGGACTTGAAGGTGCTCGCACCAGCCGGCCCGAGCGCGCCGAGATACTCGTCGGACCCGCCCTCGCGAATGCGGTACGCGCGGTCGCCGTTCCCGAACACGGCCCCCCGCTCCATGGTGAACAGCACGTAGAAGGTGAACTCACTGTAGCGAATCTCATTCGACCACGAGGCGTTGAAGGTCGGCAATCCGGACCCGAGATAGACCGCAGTGTCGCTTTGGGTGGTGACCGGACAACCGTACACCGGGCAAGGCAGGTTGGTGACCGCGCTCGTGCCGGTCTTTACCACCGAGAAGCCGGTCGGGACACGATCCCAGACACCACCGACCGGGTAGCCGACCCGGAAGCTGTTGTTGCCGAGGTTTACTCCGCCAAGGTTCGTGATCTTGTTGTGGTTGCCATCGAACTTGAAGCCTGTCGTCCAATCCATCTGCCCCGTGGCGTATACGCGGTAGTTCAAGCCGGCTTCCCAGCCGTGATTAATGATCTGTCCGATGTTGACGCTCTGCGCCGTGGAGAAACCTGCCGACGGCGCATACGACTTCGGTACGATCGCGTCGCTGGTCACCTGCGTGAACAAAGTGAATTCGAAACCGAGGCGGTCCTTGAAGAAGCCGCCGTCGAAACCACCCTCCGTTTCCGTCGACCGTTCCGGGCGGAGGTTCGGGTTGCCGGGATTGAGCGGTACGATGCCGACGCTCGACGCGAAGACTGGCGTCGACGCGTAGCTCGTGAAGGAATCGAACGGTCCCGGCATTTTCCCTGCCTGTCCGATGGCCCCGCGAAGCCGCGCCGAACTGAACCACTTCGGCAGGTAGCCATCCTTCGTCAAGTCGTACGACAAGTCGATCTTTGGATACCGCTTGTAGCCGTAGTTCTTTCCGAAGGCGCTGTTGCCGTCGATTCGAACACCGACCGTCATGAACAATTCGTCCCTCCAGGAGAACCGATCTTGCGCGAGGAAGCCCATGTTGATGGTTTCGGTATAGCTCTCCGAGGCCTGGGTCGTCGCGGCGGAGCTGAGCGAGCTGACCCCCGGGCCGGCGAAGGTGTTGCCGACCGCGATCAGCAAGTCCTCGATGTCCCAGAAACCCTGACCGCCCCACGAGAGATTCGACTCGATCCCCAGGGGCATGTTGAACTTGTACTGCCCGAGGTAGTCGACGGTGTACGACTTGTAGTTGCGGATTCCGAGATCCTTCTGCCCGTTCGTGACGCCAGCTGGCCCAAACGCACCCGCGTACGGGAAGAACCGATTCTTGTGGTCGTTGGTGACGTCGACTCCGAGGGTAAAACGATTCGTCATGTTCGCCATCGTCGCATGCGTCAGGGTTACGCCACCGGTCCAGCGGTCGACGTCCGATTGCGTCGTCATGGTCTGGATGTCGGCAACGGGCACCCAAGCCTCACCGTACGGGCGCGTGATGCTGGCGGTGCGAGGATTCCCGTTGATCGCGTTGCCGAGGAGAGCCGTCCAGTTGTTTCCCGCCTGGATCTCGTTGACCAGATTCCGGACGTACGACGACTTTGTTTCGATCGTCCACTTGTCGTTCGGCACGAAGGCGAGGTTGAGCCGGAGGTTCGCCTTCGTCTCGTCGTTCGGCTGAATCGACCCGACCTCCTTCGAGAAGGCGGCTGACGAGAAATAGGTGGCCCGCGGGCTGCCGCCGGTGGCGCTCAGGTCGAGTGACTGATCCGGTCCCTGCTTGATCAGCGTCTTGTTCGCATCCAGCGCGCGCGTGCCGTCCGGACCCGTGAAGAGCGGGAAGAACGTCGTCGGCAGGTTGTGTCGCAGCTCATCGTAACCGCCCCCGATCGTCATGCTCCACTCCGTAGGGCGGTCGCCGCTCCGGCCTTTCTTCGTGAAGATCTGGATGACGCCGTTCGTCGCTTCGGAGCCGTACAGCGTCGATGCCGCGGCGCCCTTCAGCACCTCGATGTGATCGATGTCATCCGGGTTGATATCGCCCAAGCGGTCGGTCGAGCCGCCGCCGCCGAAGGAACAGCAGGCGCCGCCGGTGAACCACTCCGTCGCGCGCTTGTCCGCACGGACGCCGTCGATGTAGATCGCCGGACGCTGATCCAGCGAGAGCGACGCGATACCGCGGATTCGAATGTCCTGGCCCGTACCGACGCCGCCACCGACGGTCGTCGAACGCATGCCGGTCACTTTGTTCTCGAGAAGCCGTCCGACGTCGTTGACGGACGTCTCGTCGGTCATCGCGGACGCATCGATGGTGGCGATGGAAGATCCGATCTGGCGTTTCTCGACGGCGCCGCCGGTGCCCGTCACGACGACCTGCGAGAGCTCGACCGAAGTCTCACTCATCTGCAGGTCGACGTGCGTCGTGTCACCCGAGCGGATCGAGAACGACTGCGAGATCGGCGCCATTCCGATGCGCGACGCACGCAGCGAATGCTGGCCCGCGGGAACCAAGCGGATCGCGTACCGGCCGCGTTCATCGCTGGTCGTCGCGAGATTCTGATCGCCGACGACCAGCACGCGGACGGCGTTGAGCGGGCGTTTCGTGGCGGCGTCGATGATCGTTCCGACGACCACGCCGGTTTGCGCGAGAGCGATCGACGCGGGGAGGAGCATGGCGAGTATCAACGCCAAGCGACGTACGGGAACCTTCAGTTCGCGCCGTCGACGGGAGAGGTACATCAATCCTCCGGGCCAGGGGGAGAAAAAAAATGATCCGCTCGGTAGCGGTGGGGAGAGTCCTTGCAGACAGTCCACTTCTACGTTACAGGTTTGTCTGGGAGAGACCTTACGAAATCACCAGATTCCTGTCAAGCCGGGAATGCTAAGAACAAGAGGGACTCCCAAAATTTGAGACTCGGCGCGCTGCGTGAACGACTTCGGCGGGTGGGGCAACACGCGCTGGCCACGCAAGCCGGGACCGCAGTCGGCGACCACGCCGGCAAGGGCAGCGGCTGGACGCGGCCCGTACCGCTGCGTCATCATCCTGTGAAGATTCGTCCGTTACCAGCTGCATTCCTTTCATCGGGTCAGGCAACACCGTCCGTGCGAGTTCGCCGCCGTGCTGCGCTGTTCGCAATCCTCTGGGCCATCGCATCGGCCGCCTGTGGCAGACCGGACTCGGCCGGCTCGAAGTTGCCGAGCGCCGACACCGCCGCGTTCGCATGGCAGTTGCCGCCAGGCCTGCCGCTTCCCGAAGTCCCTGCCGACAACCCGATGTCCGCCGCCAAAGTCGAGCTCGGGCGCCGACTCTTTTTCGATCCCAGACTATCGGGAGACGGGGTCTTCTCGTGCGCGTCGTGCCACCGGCAGGAGTACGCGTTCGCCGACGGCCGCAACCTGCCGCTCGGCTCGGGAGGACAGTTGCACCCGCGCAACAGCATGGCGCTGTCGAACGTCGTGTATCAGGTCGTGTTCGGCTGGGCCGACCCCGCGACGCGCAGCCTCGAAGCGCAGGCGATGATCCCGCTCTTCGGAGAGGCGCCCGTGGAGATGGGCCTCCACGCGAAGGAGGACGAGGTGCTCCGGCGGCTCGACAGCGTGCCGCTCTACCGCGCGCTCTTCGCCGCCGCCTTCGCCAGCGACTCGCCGCACATCTCCATCCGAAACGTGACGCGCGGCATTGCCGCCTTCGAGCGCACGTTCATTTCGGGGAATGCGCCCTACGACCTCTACAAGCGGGGCGTCGCCGGCGCGATCTCGGAGGCGGCAAAGCGCGGTGAAGCACTCTTTCTGGGCGACCGACTCAACTGTTCCCGGTGCCATTCCGGCCCTCTGTTCACGAACGCCGCGCGCTGGCGCGGCGCGCCGGCCTCGGATCCGGAGTTCCTCAACAATGGGCTCTACAACATCGACGGGCGCGGCGCGTATCCGGCACCGAACACCGGACTGTTCGCCTCGACGGGAGTCGCAAGCGATATGGGACGCTTCAAAGTCCCGTCGCTGCGCAATGTCGCCGTGACATACCCGTACATGCACGACGGGAGCGTCGCGACGCTCGACGACGCGATCGACCACTATGCCTCGGGCGGCCGCAAGCTCACCATGGGGCCCTATCCCGGTGACGGGAGCCGCAACCCCTACAAGAGCGCGCTCGTCGGAGGCTTCGCCATTACGTCCCGCGAGAAGTCGGACGTGATCGCATTCCTGCGCTCGCTCACCGATTCCACGTTCCTCACCGATCCGAAACTCGCGAATCCCTGGATCGTGCGCTGATGCCAAGGTGAAGGTCGCTAGGGCTTGAATCCCACGGCGCGCCAGAGCGCGGCACTCTCGTAGAGCGAGCCGCCTTTCATCACGAGCCGCACGGACCTAACGTTCGCGATGTCGTCGAGCGGATTCGCGTCGAGCACCAGCAGGTCCGCTCGCTTGCCCGCTTCGATCGTGCCGAGCTCCGCGTCGAGATGCATCGCCTTAGCGGAGACCGCCGTCGCCGACCGCAGGGCATCCATCGGCGACATCCCGGCCCTGACGTATAGCTCGATCTCGCGATAGACGCTGAATCCCGGAATTCCCTCATCGGTGCCGGCGACGATGGGTACTCCCGCGCGGTACAGCTCCCCGATGATGCCGAGCGTACGATGGAGACGGTCGTTCGCGGTCGCGGCATCGACCGTCGCGGTGCCCATCGCCACGATCCGCTGCGCGAGAACCGGCGGGAGGTGATCGATCACCGGCTGAAAGCTCGAGACCGGAATCGCGGTCGAATGACCGAGCAGTTCGCCCCACGATGCTGTCGGGTCGATCACCGTGCCGCGCACCTTGAGCACCTCGATGATCCGCTTGACGCTATCCGACCCGGGATCGCCGCGGATGGGCTGGTGGGCGATGTGATCCATTCCCGAGTCCACCGCCGCCAGGAGCGTGAGCGCGTTCGGCACATGTCCCGTGACCGTCATGCCCAGTCGGTGCGCTTCACGGCAGATGGCGGCGATGACATCGGGCTTGAGCAGCGAGTACAGCTTCATCTGTTCGAATCCGAGGTCGTGATAGCGCTGGACCGCACGATGCCCTTCTTCCGGAGTGGCGGCGTTCACGGCCCCGAACGCGTTCGGGCCCCCACCGTCGACGAGTCCGGCGAGCAGCATGCGTGGGCCTATGGCACGTGCGGTCTGGACAGAGCGCCTCAGCGCCGTGATGAACGGAATCTCGTTCCCCATGTCGCGGACCGTGGTCACGCCCGCAGCGAGGTAGACCGGCGCCCACTCGATCTGGTTGAGGTGCGTGTGCATGTCCCACAGTCCGGGGACGACGGTCTTCCCGCGCAAATCGATGCGGCGCGCGCCCGCCGGCACCGCGACGTGCTCCTTGGCGCCGGCCGCCACGATCCTCCCATCGGCGACGACGACGGTCGCGTTCGGCGTCGGAGCGGCGCCGGTCCCGTCGATGAGCATCGCGCCGACGAGCGCGATCGCCCCGCTCGCGATCGGCCGCGCACGGCGCGAGATCCGCTCGAGATCGGCAATGGCTGCCGCTGCCGCGCGCCGCATCAGTTCCGGATACGCCGGCTCCATCTCCAGCCGGATCGCCTCGAGCGAAAGGCCGCCGCCGCCCGCCGTCGTGAACGCGACAAGCCGTCCGTCGGCATCGAGCCAGACGTACTCGATCCCCCACACCACGCCGTCGATCGCGTAGCGTTCGAGCGCCATCCGCCTGCTGTTTCGCCGCGCTCCTGCACGGCGCGTCGCCCATCGAGGTCGACGCGCGCCACCACCGTGCGCCACGAGTCGGTGAGGCGAGTGACCTCCAGATGCCGGGGCGTGTAGTCACTCGCGAGGCGCAGCTCTCCCTGCAGGTGCGTGCGGCGCCCGCGATCGACATAGTCGAAGTCGGCCGTGAGCGCGAATCCGTCGCCGGATGGTTCGAGTTCGTAGCGCTCACGCCCGATCGCGTAGCCCAGATAGTACAGCCGAAGCGTATCGGTCAGCGCCGCGCGTCGATCGACTGCGGCCGCGACACCGCGATTGACGCGCGCCGGTGCGCTGAACGACTGGGCGAACAACGACGCCGCGGGCAGCAGCATCGAGAAAAGCCCGCCACACAGCGAAAGCCTGCGCGATCGAATCGGCATGGTTGCGTCCAGTCGTGGGATTCTCGCCATCTCGACGGTAGAGAGTAGCGGACGACCGGCCGGCGACAATGCCCTGCTCGGCCCACGCGTGAGACTCGAGCGATCCGCGCGCACGGACTGTCCCAAGACTTTCCGCGCGCCCGCATTTCCGAACGCTGATTTTGTCCCACTATATACAGCCGCAGCTGGGAGTTGCTGCGATCGAAGGGTGCAAAGCAAGTGTACGCCGGACACGGGCCGATACGCGGGATGCCGTAGGCCCTCACGCCCGGCGTACACTCTCTGTTCGTTACGGTCCCAGGTACAGCACGTGCACGTACGTACCAAGCCGCACGTC